>R28__coassemble_175_pt1 | contig 33893 bp, 36 predicted proteins | sample R28__metabat2_low_PE_026 | metagenome-assembled genome bin R28
CGGTTTGGGGGGTGGCGTTCGGCTTTTTGTTGTTTGGCGTCAGCTCGAAGATGTACTTGCCGGTCTTGCCGGCGGTGAGAGAGAAACGCGCGGTCTTCGCGGTGTCCAGCGTCAGCTCCTCCGCGGGCACCTTCCAGGCCATGTCGGTATCCTCCCAGGTCATGGTCACCGCATTGTAGGTCCAGGCCTCATAGGCATGCACCCACACGCCGTCGGGCTGCGCGGTGTAGCTGAAGCTGAAGCTCACGACATCATCGTTCTTGTTCTTCAGCTTCGCGGTCACGTTCGTCAGCTTGTCCCAGGTCCCGTTCAGCGTGAGGACCTTGTAGGCGGCCCTGTCATCAGCCCAGGCCGACTCGTCGCTCATCATGGGCTTCACGAACACGGTCACTGCGCCGCTGTCCACACCGACATCCAGGGTCTGCGCTTCGCCCAGGCCGACCACCTTATACGCGAGGGGCTCTTCGTCCACGGACGTCTTCCTGCCCTCCACGATCTGCACGAGATACAGGTCGGCATGGCCATCGGTCACGGTCACCCTCACGCGGGTGTCCGCCACCTGCTCCGCCGTGAAGCTGGGCCTCAGCGTCTTCCAGAAGCCTTCCTTCGGCGTGATGGACGCGGTGGCCGCGCCGGTGCCCTCCAGATAGCGGCCATCGGCGATCCAGTCCGCGTCCTCCGGGTCGGTGATCTGGACGGCCCACACGGTGATCTGGTCCTCGACCCCGGGGACCACATCGATCGTCAGCTCGGACGCGTCCGCGGAGAAGGCCACCGGGCCATGGTCCCAGGCGCTGTTCAGCACCAGGATCCGATAGTCCTCCATACCGCTCTTGAGCTGCGGCAGCTTACTCTTGAGGAGCACGGTCGCGCGCGTCTCCCCGATCTGCGTCACGCTCTTGATCGCGAGCTTCGCGTTCAGGGGCTTGCTCGTGGCCTTCACGGTCCGGGTCGTCTTGCCGCTCACGGAGGCCTCGCCCTTCACCGCGCGGATCGCCACGGTGTAGGTGCCGTCCGCGTAGAGGCAGCCATCGCCGTTCAGCTCGATGGTCTGGCTCGCCTTGCAGCCCTTGGCGGCGCCGTCCGCCGTCACATCAAGCGAGACGCTCCGCGTCCCTCCGCCGTTCGGGTAGGTGATGTCCGCCACGATGGCGTCGGGCAGACCATAGTAGGTGTAGGCCAGCGTCAGCCTGCTGCCCTCGATGGAGGCGCTGTTGAGGACGGGGGCCTTCGTATCCCACAGAGGCTTCACCTCGAAGCTGCACTGATAGATCTTGCCCACCCAGCCATCCTTGTACGCCCGGCCATAGATGACATACTTGCCATAGTCCAGGTCCTGCACCTGGGAGGGATCGATCCCCCAGTCCTCGCGCTCTTCATACTGCACCCAGAATCCAAGATCTTCATCTTCGACCGATCTGATGGGGGTGTAGGAAACAGACACGGTGTTCTCGCCGATCTGGGTCACCTTCAGCTTCAGGTCGGTGGTGGCCCACTTGGGCTGGAAGTCCAGCTTCAGTGCCGCGGAGGGAGTGCCGTCCACGCCTTCCCTGATCATGGTCACACGGACATAGATGGTCACAGGCCAAGAAGCTTCGATGTACAGGGTCATCGTGCCGTCGCGATCCTCAAAGCTATCTGACCAGTTCTCACCATACCCGATGCCCGCGTCTTCTCTCTGCTCATCGGTGAGCCAATTCTTGCCATCGGTCGAGAACTGCACCTTGTAGGCATCCGGGCTGCCCTTGTAGGTCACGGCCATGTACGCGGACATACCCGCGGCTTCATAAGTCGCCTTCAGCGTGGGCTTCGCGGTCCACATGGGCTTCAGGGTCACCTTCGCGCTGCCGGTCTGGCTCGCGAGCGTCTCGCCCGTCATGCTGACCGTACCGTTCGCCGTCACGCTGAAGGTGTGCGCCTTGCCGTCGGCCTCCGCCGCGCACACGACCGTGAGGGTCTTCTCATTCTCGCTAAGGCTGTATCCGCTCAGCGGCTCGCCGTCCATGGCGATCTGGTAGCCGATCGAAGACGCCCCAGTCACCACCTTGGTCACCACGATCTGGACGCGGTCATCATCGAGCTGCGTGACCTTCACGCCGGGCTTCTTCTTCGTCCAGGCCGGCTTGGAGGCGATGGTCACGGTCTTGGCCGCCGCCGTGCCATACACGCGCGGCTCGCCCTCCTGATAGGGCGTGACCTTCACGGTCAGCTTCTTATCGAAGGGGATGGTCTTGCCGTCCGCCTCGACGCGGAACGACAGCGTATGGTCACCGCCCACCTCCGCGTCGATGGTCCCGGGCAGATCGCCGAGCCACGCGCCGTTGACCGTGACCTCAAAGCCGGAGAACACGTCGAGCGTGCCCTGATAGGTGACCGTCGCCGCGGCGTACCCCAGGCCCGCGTCGGTGACCGTCAGCGTGGGCGCCTGCTTCCACTGCGTCTCCACGAACCTAGTGGCGTCATAGCTGACCGTGGCCGTCTTGCCGCGGGCGACCTCTTCGCCGCCGCAGTCCATGACAGGCGTCACCGTGAAGACGGTCTTCTTGGTGCCCATCCCCGCCTTCCACGGCACCAGGAACGTCATGTGATCGTCCGCGTCCATCGCAACGAGCATCCGGTCATACCCAGCGGCCTCGCAGACCACCTCATAGCGGACCACATGCTCAGACGAGACATCGAACAGGCCGTCAGGATACGTGACCGTGACGGCCACATAGCCCTCGCTGTCGGGGTCCTGCGCCACCGTCACCTTCGGCGCCGCGGCCCAGCTCCAGTCATGCAGGAGAGGGTCCAGCTCGGCCGTTGCCCCGTCGCCCTCGTCCTCATCCTGCACAGGATACACATCCACCCGCACCCGGTCGTCTCCCGTGACATGGATCACAGAGGACGCCTTATAGCCGTCACCGCTCTTCGTGCCGCGGACCGTCCTGTTCTCCTCGAACGCATAGTCGTCATTCTCGGTCCTGTAATGGAGCCTGTAAGCCGCCGTCTTGCCTGTCCACGCGGCGGTCACATCGTCCGCGCTCGTCTGCGTAAGGGTGAGCACAGGCGCCTCGGTCCAGTCATCGACCGTGACCTCCACCGCGTCGGTCCAGTCGCCCCCGGCCATGCGGGCAGCGGCGTAATACCGGCCGGGCTGCAGGTCCTTATAGCAGACATCGCAGGCCCCGCCTTCGGCGTCGCCGGACATCACATTCCCGTCTCCGTCCAGCAGTCGGATCTCGATGTCGGTGCCGCGGTCATAGGGCACCTCCACCTCGACCGTCGAGCCCCAGGCGTACGCGTAGGGCTGTGCCAGGGGGCGGCTGTCCTCGAAGGTCACCGAGTAGCCGCTCTTCGGCTGGCCCCAGGCGCTGCTCGTGCCGGCCACGCGGTCCGTGAGCTGGGCCTTGAAGGTGTTGCCCGTCAGGTCGAAATACTCTCCATCGTTCTTGATGTAGAGCACCGTATCAGCCCGATAGTAATAGACCCCATCATCTTCGTCATCCAAGTACACATCGACGGAGGTCTAGGTGCCCGACGACTGTACGAAACGCGCCTTCAGATCGGCAAGATCGCTGTCCTCGATCGGATGGTCCGTGGTGAACTGCGCGAAGGCGGTCACCTCTTCGACCGTCTGGTCGTTCAGGTCCAGCGTTTCGCCCACGAAGAGCTCCCACCATTCAGACCCATCGTAATACTCGATCCAGGTCCGCACCTCGGCCTCCTCGACCAGGGAGAGCAGGTAGGACTTCTCCTCCGGCTGCTCCTCTTCAGGCGCGGGCTCCTCCCCCTCCACCGGCTGCGTTCCGCCAGAGGCGGGCTCCGGGATGTCGGTGTCTGTGGCCAGGTCTGCCGAGGCCACCGTGGTCATCAGCATGAGCAGGCCCAGCACCAGGGCCATCAGACGCCTCATGTCCATGCGCTCGTTTCTCCTTTTTCTTACTCGATCGTCTCGCCGCGGGCCGCCAGCCTGTAGGCCTGCTCATAGAGCAGCGCCTGGCAATTGCGGGTCTCCTCGTTGCCGGGATAGCGGCGCACATAGCTGCCGTCGGGCTGCTGGTCGCGGGCGGAGGCGTTGTCGTTCCAGATGGTATCGAACACGTAGCCCAGGCGCCGCTTCAGCGCGGGGTCGCGCACAGGCGTGGCCACCTCCACGCGGCGCAGGGTGTTGCGGGTCATCCAGTCGGCCGAGGAGATGTAGCAGCGCTGCTCCTCCCCATCGCCGAACATATAGATGCGGCTGTGCTCCAGGAAGCGGCCCACCACGCTGATCACGCGCAGGTTCTCGGTCAGTCCGAGTACGCCCGCGCGCAGGCAGCAGATGCCGCGCACGATCATCTCGATCTTCACGCCCGCGCAGCTGGCCTCGATCAGCTTGTCCATCAGCACCTTGTCGGTCAGGCTGTTCAGCTTCAGGCGGATGTGGCCCTCACGGCCCAGGCGGATCTGTCCGTCGATCATGTCGATCAGCTTGTTCTGCAGGCAGTGCGGGGCCACCAGCAGGTGCTGCACATGATCCACGGTCTCGCCCTCGCACAGCGCCTCGAACACCATGGCGGCCTCGCGGCCGATGTCCTGGTCCGCCGTCATCAGCGAGAGGTCGGTATACAGGCGGCTGGTCTTCTCATTATAGTTGCCCGTGCCGATCTGCGTCACATACCGCGCGGTGCCATCCTCTTCATCGCCCATCACGATGAGGCAGAGCTTGCTGTGCACCTTGATGTGCTCCATGCCATAGATCACATGACAGCCGGCGCGCTCCAGGCGGCGGCTCCACTCGATGTTGTTCGCCTCGTCGAAGCGGGCCTTCAGCTCCACCAGCACGTCCACGGTCTTGCCGCTCTCGGCGGCCTCCACCAGGCTCTCGACCACCTTGCTGTCGCGGGCCAGGCGGTAGAGCGTCATGCGGATGCAGGTCACGCGCGGGTCGTGGGCCGCCTCCTGCAGCATGCGCAGGAACGGGCGGATGGACTGGTAGGGATAATGCAGCATGATGTCGTGGTCCAGCACCTGGTCCAGCACGGGCTGCCGCTCGTCGATGTCCGGCGAGGGCTGCGGATGCCGCGGCGCGTAGAACAGCTCGGCATGGCTGCGCAGCGTATCGTTGATCTGGAACAGGAAGGACACATCCAGCGGGGTGTCATACTCGAATACGCGGTCGCGCGTCAGCTTCAGCTGGCCGCACAGCACCTCGATGATGTCCTCGCTCAGCTGGCGGCTCAGCTCCATGCGCACAGGGTTCAGGCGCTGGCGGCGCTTGACCACCTCGGCCATGTGGTCGCGGTAGTTCATGTCCTCGTCATACACCGCGTCGGCGTCGATGTCCGCGTTGCGGGTGATGCGCGCCAGCGTCTTGCTGATCACGCGGTAGCCGGGGAACATCAGCGGCAGATAGTGCAGGATGAGCTCCTCGGCCAGCATATAGCAGCCGGGCTTATCCGGCAGGGCGATGAGCCGCTTGAAGCTGTTGTCGGAGCACGGCACGATGCCGATCTTCGCCTTCTTCTCGCTCTTCGTCTGCAGCACGGCCACGGCATAGATGTTCTTGTTCTTCAGGAACGGGAAGGCCACCTTCTTGCCCACGATGAAGGTGGACAGGTAGGGCAGAAACTCATCCATGAAGAGCTTCTGCAGCTGCAGCTCGCTCTCGGCCGAGATGGTGTGGAAGTCCACCAGGGAGATGCCCTGGTCGGCCAGCTGGCCCAGCAGCGCGGCATAGCAGCGGTCGCGGCGCGCGCACAGCTCCCGGATGCGGATGAGCGCGGCGTCGATCTGCTCGCCCGCCGTCATGTTCGTCTTGTTCTCACGGGACTCCTCGTCCAGCAGCTGCTGATCGTGCAGGCTGCCGATGCGCACCATGAAGAACTCATCCAGGTTGCTCTGGAAGATGGACAGGAACGAGAGCCTCTCACACAAGGGCGTCCGCTCGTCCTCCGCTTCCTCCAGCACACGCTCATTGAACCGGAGCCAGGAGAGCTCACGATTCTCAAAACAGCTCGCCATAAACGTCCCTCCCGCAGTTTTCATTGCTTTTCTATCATCATAGCACATCCGTGCCGTGTGGTCAACTCACTTGCCCACGCAGAACCGTGAGAACACCTCGTCCAGCAGGCGCTCCTCCACCCGGTCGCCGGTCACCTCGGCCAGGGCGTCCTGGGCCGCCGCCAGGTCGATGGCGGCCAGGTCCACCGGGGCCGAGCGCAGCGTCTGGGCCGCGTCACGCAGATGCTGGGCCGCCCGCCTTGCCGCCGCCAGGTGCCTGGGCTGGGTGAGCGCCAGCCGGTCGTCCACCCGGGCCAGCTCCGTCAGCGTCTCGCGCAGGGGCAGGAGCGTCCCGGGCTGATGGGCGCTCACCTCGATCGGCGCTCGGCCGCAGAGCGCCTCCACCTGCTCCGGCTCCACCGCCGCCGGCAGGTCGCTCTTGTTGAGCACCACCCGCAGCTTCGGGCCGGCCAGCTCCTTCAGCAGGCGCCGGTCCTCCTCCGTCAGCGGCTCATGGGCATCCAGCAGCAGCAGCACCGCGTCGCTCTCGGCCACCGCCTGCCTCGCCCTTCCGATGCCGATGGACTCCACCGGATCGTCGGTCTCCCGCAGGCCCGCCGTGTCGGTCAGCCGCACCACGACGCCATCCAGCGTCAGCTCACCGCTCACCGTGTCGCGGGTGGTGCCGGGGATGTCGGTCACGATGGCGCGGTCCTCCCCCAGCAGGGCGTTGAGCAGGCTGCTCTTGCCCACGTTCGGCCGGCCACACAGGGCCACCGAGAGCCCCTCATGCAGCAGCCTCGCCGAGCGCTCGTCGCAGGCGCGGTCCAGGTCCTCCGCCAGCGCGAGGATGCCCGGCAGCAGGTCCGCCGTGGCTTCCTCCTCCCCGATCTATTCGGGATGATCGACGCAGGCCGCCACGCCCGCCTGCAGCGCATAGAGCCGATCCGCCGCCTCGCGGATGAAGCCCGAGGCTCCTCCCGCCAGCTGGCGCTCGGCCGCGCTGCGCTGCTTCTCGCCCCGCGCCGCCACGATCTCCATCACGGCCTCGGCCTGGCTCAGGTCGATGCGTCCGTTCAGGAAGGCGCGCCGCGTGAACTCGCCGGGCTCCGCCAGGCGGCAGCCGTGGCGCAGGCAGAGCATCAGCGCCGCCCGGGCCGTCAGTCCGCCGCCGTGCAGGTGCAGCTCGGCCACGTCCTCGCGGGTATAGCTCCGCGGCGCGCGCATGAGCACGGCCATGCCCTCGTCCAGCACCCGCTCGCCATCGACGCAATGGCCATAGATCAGGCGGTGGCTGGGCCAGTCCGAGCTTCCTCCGGCGGGGCGGAACACCTCGTCCAGCACCCGCTCCGCCTCCGGTCCGCTCACGCGGATGATGCTGATGCCGCCCTGTCCCGGCGCGGTCGCGATGGCCGCGATGGTCTCTTCCATATCAGGTCTTTCCCTTCTCTGTCTCACGGATGACGAAGACGCTGCTCACGATCACGATGGCGGCGCCCAGCCACTGCAGCGCCGTCATCGGCTCACGCAGGAACACGATGCCCGCGATGGCCGTGAACACCGGCAGGATGTTCAGATACAGGCCCGAGACCGTGGTGCCCAGCACGATGAGCCCCCGCACCTCCAGCATATAGCCGAAGCCCGTGGTCACCACGCCCATCACCACGATGCCGATGCCCACATCGAAGGCCGTCAGCGAGGCCGGCGCGTTCAGCAGGGCAAAGGGCAGCATGATCAGCGAAGCCGCGACGGACTCATACAGGGTGATCTGCGCCGGGCCGTACCGTCTTTCGCCCAGCCGCCGCGCCACATAGCCATAGGCGATCCACAGGGCCACGCACAGCGCGCAGGAGAGATAGCCCAGCGCGTTCCCCTCCGAGGCGTCGGGCACCACCGCCAGCGCCAGACCGCCGATGGAGATGAGGATGGGCACCATGATCGCCGCGGTCGGCCGCCGATGGGCCAGGGCGCAGTCCGTGAGATGCGAGGCCGCGGGGAGCATGCCCAGGGCGAGCGTCACCATGCTCACGGGCAGATACCGATAGGCCGTATACTCAAAGTAGAAATAGAGGATATCGCCCAGCACCGTGGCCAGCAGCAGCAGCGGCACGTCCTTCCGTCTCGGCAGGCGCAGCCCCTCGGCGGCGCGCGTGTACAGGGCGATGACCGGGATCGAGCACATCGTCTTGAAGCAGAGCAGGAAGATCTGGCTCATGTCCGACACGGCCAGCGAGACCGTGACCGCGTCGATGCTCCAGATGACGATGAGCAGCAGCATCAGCAGATGGGTCGTCCTTCTGTCGTTCATCGTCCGTCCCCCATCCGCAGCCCGGGCCGCTCCGCCCGCAGCAGCGCCCCGATCTTCAGGGCTGCCGCGCGCCGCGCCTCCGTGTCCTGCCCGCAGAGCAGCACGCGCAGCTCCGCGTCCGGCCGATCCCGCTCCAGGCGGCGCAGGTAGCCCTCCTCCAGCAGACGGGCCACATGCTCCGCTCCGATCGGCGTGTCCTCCGTGATGCCCAGGCAGCGGCACACCAGCTCCGGCCGATGGCAGACCTCACACACCGGCTGCCCCAGGCCCCGCAGCCCCGCCACGACCACGATCCTCGCGGTCCCCGCCGGGATGACCGGCTCATGCGGCGCGGGATATTTGAGGGGCAGCTGCCGCGAGCCGTCCGCCTCCACCAGCACCTCGTCCGCCTCACGGCAGCAGGCGCGGAAGCAGGCCGCCGGCAGCGCGCCGAGCTTGCCCTCCGCCGCGGGCGTCCCGGCCCACACGAGCCCCCGCTCCCGCAGCGCGCGCAGGATGGGCTCCGGATCGCCGCCGGTCACGCAGCCGGGCTCCGGCAGGATGTGCGTGGTAGTGGTCACCAGCACGCGCCGTCCCTCGGCCCTCAGCGCCTCCGCCCTGAGGCGGATGCTGCCCGTCTTGCCGCCCGAGCCCACATAGGCCGTGATCGTCGGTCGCCTCTCCGCTTCACAGGATGACATGCGGGTCCTCCGTGCCGTCGCGCAGGCACACCGCCGTCTGGAAGTTGCCCAGCACCATATGATAGACGTCTGTCTCGGTATAGAAGGCCGTGTGCGGCGAGACGATCACGTTCGGCATGGCGCGGAGCATCGCCATCTGCCGGTCCGCGATGACATCATAGCGGCGGTCCTTGTAATACAGGCCGCCCTCCTGCTCCAGCACGTCCAGCGCCGCCGCGCCGATCTGTCCCGAGACCAGTCCCTCGATGAGCGCCTCGGTGTCGATCAGCCGGCCGCGCGCCGTGTTCACGATGACCGCGCCGCGCTTCATCCCCGCGATGGCTTCCCGGCCGATCATGTGCGCGTTCGCGTCATTGACCGGCGCGTGCAGCGTGATGACATCGGCCTGGGCCAGCAGCTCCTTCAGGGACACATAGGCCGCCGGAAGGTCGTCGCGCGGGCGGATGTCATAGGCCAGCACCCGGCAGCCGAAGCCCGACAGGTGCCGGATGACCGTGGCGCCGATGTTCCCCGTGCCGATCACGCCCACCGTGCAGCCGCTCAGCTCCCGGCCGATCTTGCCCTTGAGCGCGTAGTCCTGCACCTCGGTGCACTTGAGGATATACGGCATGCGGCGCAGGCACATCAGCATGAGCATGATGGCATAATCGGCCACGCCCTCCGGAGGATAGGTCACGTTCGTCACGCGCATGCCCAGCCGCCGGGCCGTCTCCAGGTCCACATGGTCGAAGCCGATGGAGTGGCAGGCGATGCACCGCACCCCCAGCTCATGGAAGCGCTCCACCAGCTTCCCGTTCATATCGCAGGGCGGCGCGCTCACGATATCATAGCCCGCCGCCAGCTCCGCGTTCTCCAGCGTAGGGTATTCCGCCGCCCAGCCGAAGGGGATATCCAGCTCCCGGCTGATCTGCTCCGCCATCGCCAGCTCGTCGAACGGGCGCATATAATAGAAAAAGATCTTCATCGATGTCTCTTCCCTTCTCCGCATCCGTGGATGCCCGGGTCTATTCTACCACAGAAGGGCCCCTGCTCACAAGGCACGTTCGGCTCTTTGCATCTTTCCATCCTATGCTGTATAATAGGAACGCCGACCGAAAGATCAAGGAGGCCTCTATGCAAGCCGATGCCAAGAAGGTGGAACTCTTCGAGCAGCTCCCGATCCCCCGCGCCACCGTGGTGCTCGCTGTGCCCTCGGTCATCTCCTCGCTGGTGATGGTGCTCTACAGCCTGGCCGACACCTGGTTCGTGGGCATGCTGAACGACCCGGTGCAGAACGCGGCGGTCACACTGGCGGCGCCGGTGCTGCTGGCCTTCAATGCCGTGAACAACCTCTTCGGCGTGGGCACCTCCTCCATGATGAGCCGGGCCCTGGGCGTGAGGGACTACACCACCGTGCAGCGCTCCTCCGCCGTGGGCTTCTGGTGCGCGCTGCTGGGCGGGCTGCTGATCTCCACGCTGTGCGGCGTGCTCCATGGGCCGCTGCTCACCCTGCTGGGCACCAGCGAGGTCACCCGCGGGTGCACCTCGCAGTACCTGATGTGGACCGCCGTCATCGGCGCCGCGCCGGCCATCCTCAATGTGGTCATGGCCTATCTGGTGCGCGCGGAGGGCGCCTCGCTGCATGCCAGCATCGGCAGCATGAGCGGCTGTCTGCTGAACATGATCCTGGACCCCTTCTTCATCCTGCCCTGGGGTCTTGGGCTCGGCGCGTCCGGCGCGGGCCTGGCCACCTGCATCAGCAACTGCGCCGCCTGCGTCTATTTCTTCGTCCTGCTGCGGCACAAGCGTGGACAGACCTATGTCTCCATCGACCCGCGCAAGGCGCTCAAAGCCGGGAAGCGCGTGTTCCTGGGCATCTGCGGGGTGGGCGTGCCCGCCTCCATCCAGAACCTGCTCAATGTGACCGGCATGACGCTGCTCAACAACCTGGCCGCCGCCTGGGGCGCCGACGCGGTGGCCGCGATGGGCATCGCCAGCCGCGTGAACAGCATCCCCTTCCAGATCTCGCTCGGCCTGAGCCAGGGCATCATGCCGCTCATCGGCTATAACTACGCGAGGCGGAACAGCGCCCGCATGAAGGGGGCCCTGTTCTTTGCCGGCGGCATCGGCGTGGGCTTCACGCTGGTGATGACGGTGGCCTATTACATCTTTGCCCCGGGCCTCATCTCGCTCTTCATGAACGATGCCGCCATCATCGCCTATGGCAGCGCCTTCCTGCGGGGCATGTGCTTCGCCATCCCGCTCATCACTGTCGACTTCATCGCGGTGGGCGTGTTCCAGGCCTGCGGTATGGGCAGCAAGGCGCTCCTCTTCGCCGTCCTGCGCAAGATCGTGCTATAGATCCCGCTGCTCTATGTCCTCAACATGCTGTTCCCGCTGTATGGCCTGGCCTACGCGCAATCCATCGCCGAGGCGGTGCTGGCCGTGGCCGCGGTGCTCATGGTCCGCGGCATCTTCAGGAGGATGGAGGCGCAGCCCTCCGTGAACGCCTGACGCGCAGTTCAAAAAAGACCGTCCCCGCATAGCTTGCGGAGACGGTCTTGTTCTATATCCGGATCAGCCACGCTTGCGGCGCAGGAAGGCGGGCACGCCGCGGTCGTCCTTCTCGGTGTTGGGGTTGTTCACAGGCTGGGGCACCACAGGCGCGGCCGCCTCGGGAGCCTGCACCACGGGGGTGGTGTTGGTGTTGCCGAAGGTGGGCTGATAGGCCTGCTGCACAGGCTGGTTGAAGAGCTGGCCATAGGGCTGCTGCTCCGCGGGCGCGGCAGGCTGCTGGGCCGGCTGCTGCGCGGGTTGCTGATACATGAAGGGCTGCTGATAGCTGGCCGCGGGAGTGGGCGCACCGGCCGAGGGGCGCTGGGGCACGAAGCTCTCCTGCGCCAGGGGCTGCTGGGGCTGGGCCGCCGCGGGCTGCTCGGTCTCGCCGTAGCTCACGGGCGCCACGGGCGCCACGGGCTGCATCGGCATATTGAAGCCGCCGAAGGGCGCGGGCTGCGCGTAAGCACCGCCGAACAGGCGCTCATGCTCCTTTTCGCGCGCGTTCTTCACAGGCTCCTTCTGCGGGAAGGGGGTCTTCTCGAAGCCCGTGGCGATCACGGTGATGTGCACCTCATCCTGCAGCTTGTCATCGATGCCGGCACCGAAGATGATGTTGGCGTCGGGATCGGCCGCCTGCATGATCATATTGGCCGCCTCGTTGATGTCCATGATGGACACGTCGCTGCCGCCGGTGATGTTGATCAGCACAGCGCGGGCGCCGTCGATGTTGGTCTCCAGCAGCGGGCTGGCGATGGCTTCCTTGGCGGCGGTCACCATGCGGTTCTCGCCGCGGCCGGTGCCGATGCCCATATGAGCCAAGCCGCCGGACTCCATCACGGTCTTCACATCGGCGAAGTCCAGGTTGATCAGGGCGGGCACCGCGATCAGGTCGCTGATGCCCTGGATGCCGCGGCGCAGCACGTCATCGGCCACGCGGAAGGCGTCCAGCATGGTCGTGCCCTTGCTGGCCACCTGCAGCAGGCGGTCGTTGGGGATGACCACGAGGGTGTCCACATGCTGCTTCAGCTCGGCGATGCCGGCCTCGGCGTTCTTCATGCGCTGCTTGCCCTCAAAGGTGAAGGGCTTGGTGACCACGGCGATGGTCAGCGCGCCGATATCACGGGCGATCTCGGCCACCACGGGAGCCGCGCCGGTGCCGGTGCCGCCGCCCATGCCGGCCGTCACGAAGACCAGGTCCGCGCCCTCCAGGGCCCGGGCGATCTCCTCACGGCTCTCCTCCGCCGCGCGGCGGCCGATCTCCGGCACCGCGCCGGCACCCAGGCCGCGGGTCAGCTTCTCGCCGATCTGGATCCTGGTGGAGGCCTTGGACACAGACAGCACCTGGCGGTCAGTGTTCATGGAGATGAACTCGACGCCCTGCAGACCGGAATCGATCATGCGGTCGATGGCGTTGTTGCCGCCGCCGCCGCAGCCCACCACCTTGATGGAAGCGAAATTGTTCTGATCGTCATACTGGAACTCGATCACGGTGCACCCTCCTGACTCTTTCAAGAAGCTGTTTTATCATTTCGACCGGAAGCCCCCGGATCCAGATCCGGGATACGGGCGCCTCAGATGCCGAACAGGCTCTTGATGAAGCCCTTCACGGCACCGCCGCCATTGTTGCCCTGCTGGCTCTGGTCCATCGTCGTCACGATCAGGTCCAGCAGGCCCAGGGCGCTGGAATACGCGTGGCTGTTCAGCGTGGCGGTGCGCTTCGGGGTATCGCGCACCGGGCGTCCCAGCCGGGTGGCCAGATAATCCTTACCGCCGCGGTTGAAGCTCAGGCCGCCGCCGGTCAGGTAGATGTTGCTCCAGTTGCCCAGACGGATGCCGCTGTCCTCCAGGAGCTTCTGGATGCCCTCGGCGATCTCGTCCACCCGGGGCGTGATGATCTCGGTCACCTGCTCGCGGGTGAAGCTGCGGGCCTTCTGGCCGTCCACCGCGGGCAGCTCGAAGGTCTCGCCCGGCACATCGATCGAATAGACATACTGGCGTTTGATCTTCTCCTCGGCCTCGCGCAGGCTGATGTCCAGCCCCTCGGCCAGGTCCGCCGCGATGTCGCCGCCGCCCATATCCAGCGTGCCGGCATACATCAGGGCGTCGCCCTCCACGGCCATCACATCGGTGCACAGATAGCCCATATCGATCAGCACACTGGTGTGGTCACGGTCCTCCTCCGGCACGAAGAGCATGCACTCGCCGGCCAGGGTGGAATAGAAGCCCTCGACCTGATAGCCCATGCCGGTCAGGCGGGTGTTGATCTCATCCACGAAGAACTTATCGGCCACCACGAAGGACACCAGCGCGGTCAGCTCCTTGCCCTTGAGGCCCACAGGCTCCAGCGTCTTCTTGCCGCTGTCGACCATGAACCAGGCCGGGCTGGAATGGACGATGACGCCCATGCTGTTCTCCACCTGGAGGTTCTCCTCGGCCGCCTTGAAGATGGCCTTGATGTCCTTGCTCGTCACCGAGGGGTCGGTCCCCTTGAGCACCACGCGCGCCTCGGTGGCATAGACCTTCGTGAAGGCACCGGGCACGCCCACGTTGATGGCGCGCACCTTATGCTTGCACTGCCCCTCCGCGTCCCGGATGGAATCCAGGATATGGTCGTTGAGCGACCCGGGGTCGTTCCAGCCGTCCGCAAGGAAACCGTCATAGGCCGCGATGCCGGCGCCCACGATGTCACACCGCTGCGCGTTGCCGTGCTCCGCGATGAGCGTGACGATCTTGCTCGTGCCGAAATCGATGGCTGTGACCGTGCTCTTCATGCTCCCTCATACCCCCCGAAGCCCCGCAGGGCCCGAATGATGCCTCCCCTCCCGCTCGAGAGGACGGCATCCGTTATCCAATATACCATCATCGATTATATCCTGTTTTCGCGCCGTTTGCAAGAGGTCCGAGGCCGCGAATGTACAAGATCTGAAAGATATTTTTCACATTTTCTTCAAATTAGGCTCCGATCAGATGTCCGGCGGGCTGTAGGTGGGGTACTCGCGGGTCGATACATCGATCGTGCCGCCCTTCACATAGGCGTCGCTGCCGCGCAGCTCGGTGAGCACCAGCGACATCGCCTTCAGCTTGCCGTGCAGATAGGTCGTGTCACCCAGCCGCACGAAGAAGCCGTCCCGCGTCCACAGGCTCAGGTCCTCCAGGTCGTCCAGCTCGATGGTGGCGATGTCCTTCCCCAGGTCCATCGCGCCGATCTACAGCATCAGCTGCACATAGATGTCCAGCCTCTCGCTGTTGTTCGAGAGGATGCGCTGGCCCTCATCACAGTGGTCCAGCAGCAGGCCGTCCACCAGGATCAGGTCGGAAAGCTCGTCCGACAGGGCGTACTTCTTCAGCGCCATGCCCTGCGAGTCCAGCGTGTACCAGATGGCCCGGCAATGCGTATAGGCCACGGGCGTCCGCTCATGCACCTGGATGGTGACCGAGTGCTCGCCCACCTCCACGCGGACCACATACAGCAGCCAGCTGTAGTTCTCGATGTTCTCCTTGATCCGGGCCTCGTTCACCTCGAACACGTTCTGCCCGACGCTCAGCCCCGAGGCCTGCACGATCTGCTCCGCGGTGAAGCTGCCGTTGCCCTCCACCTCGATCGTATCGATCCTAAAGAAGATCTGCAGGGCCATGAACACGGCCACGCCCAGCAGCACCACCATGACGATCGGGATCGCCACGCCGCGCAGCCTCGTCTCCTTGCGGACCTGCGGGATGGGGCCCGAGACCGGCGGCGTCTCCTCCGCCGCGCCCTCTTCCTGACGTGCCGGCTCCTCACCGGGCGGCTCAGGCACGGAGGGCAGAGGCCCCTCCGGCAGCTATGCCGCGGGCGGCGGCACCGTGCCGGGCGGATCGTCGGTGAAGGCGTCCACCGGGAGCAGCGGCGAGACCTCCGGCAGCTCCTCCGGCACCTCATAGCCCTCGTCGCTGTCGTCCGCCACGGGCGGGATCTCGTCACAGGGAGCCTCCTCCATGTGATATCCGCCGCGCTGCCAGTCCTGCAGCTCGCCCTCCTCCCCGGAGGACGGGTCGACAGGCGGATGGCCTTCCCCGTACCAGTGGTCGTCCGCGTCGGGCGAAGGGTCGTTCAGCATCGGCGGCTTCTTCCTCCGCCGATGGAACAGAGGATCTCTTGCCCGGTTCTGACCGTTCTGGTCCAAAGCTCGATCCTCCTCCTTCCTTCCCGGCGCTGCCGCCCTTACTTCAGCTCGGCCACGATCTGCTTGAAGATGTGCCCGCGCTGCTCATAGTCACTGAACATATCGAACGAGGCGCAGGCCGGCGAGAGCAGCACGTTCCAGCCGGGCGCGCTCAGGGCGCGGCAGCGCTCCACCGCGTCCAGCAGCGTCTTCTCACGATGGATATGGTCGAAGCCGTTCTCGCGGAGCGTCCGCTCGATCTGGTCGGCCGTCACGCCGATCAGCACAGCCTCCTTCATGTAGGGGGAGGCCAGCATCTCCTTCACCATGGGGGTGAAGTCGCAGTGCTTGTCGCTGCCGCCCAGGATGATCGCGGTCGGGCGGTCCATGGTCTGCACGGCGCGGATCGTGGAATCCACGTTCGTGCCCTTGCTGTCATTGATGTAGCGCACGCCGTCCAGCTCGCGCACGAACTCGATGCGGTGCTCCACGCCCCGGAAGGTCCGCAGCGTATAGGCGATGACCTCGGCACTCACGCCGCGGCAGAAGCACAGGCAGGCCGCCGCCAGCGCGTTCTCCAGGTTATGCGGGCCGGGGATGTAGATCTCCTTCACAGGCAGCACCGGGGTCTCCTCACCGTGCCAGCGGACGATCATCACGCCGTCGCGCACGAAGGCGCCCTGCTCCACCTCGCGCTTGCGGGAGAAGAGCATCACCTGGCTCTTCACCTGCGGCACCAGGGGCGCCAGCGCGGGATCGTCGGCATTGAAGACCGCCACGTCCTCCGCCGTCTGCCGGGCGAAGACGCGCATCTTCATTGCGGTATAGACCTCCATGGTGCCATGGCGGTTCAGATGGTCCTCGGTGATGTTCAGCAGCGCGGCCGCCCGGGGATGGAAGGTGTCCGCCGTCTCCATCTGGAAGGACGAGACCTCGCAGACCATCACATCGGTCGGGGCGCTGTCCACGCCCGCCGCCGCGTAGCTGTCGCCGATGTTGCCCACGGCATGGCTCACGCGGCCGGCCGCGCGGAACATCTAAGCCACCAGCGTGGTGGTCGTGGTCTTGCCGTTCGTGCCCGTGATGGCCACCAGCTCACCCGGCGCCAGCTGCGCCGCCAGCTCCAGCTCGCCGGTCACATAGATGCCCAGCTCCCGCGCCTTCACCACGAAGGGCGCCTTGTCCGGCACCACCGGGCTGATGATCACCGCGTCCATGCCCTCGATGAGCTCCATCGCGGGGCGGCCAAGCGCCCAGGTCACCGGCAGCGCGTCCAGCGCCGAAAGGTCGGTCTTCAGCTCCTCACGGGGCTTGCTGTCGTTCACGGTCACCAGAGCGCCATGCGCGCAGAGCAGCCGGGCCGCGCCCACGCCGCTGCGCGCCATGCCCACCACGAGCACCTTCTTGCCTGTATAGTCCATCGTTCGAGCATCTCCTTCTCAATACAGCCGCAGGCCCACCGAGCACACCGCCAGCAGCGACAGCAGGCCGGTGATGACACCGTACATCTTCACGATCTGCGTCTCCGTCATGCCGCACTTCTCGAAGTGGTGGTGGATCGGCGACATCTTGAAGATCCTGCGGCCCTCGCCGTACTTCTTCTTCGTATACTTGAACCAGCCGCGCTGCAGGATGACGCTCACCGAGGACATGACCATCGTGAACGAGATGAGCAGCAGCAGGAAGGGCTGGCGCAGCAGCATCGCCAGGCCGATCGTGGCCCCGCCGATGAACATGGAGCCCGTGTCGCCCATGAATACCTTCGCCGGATAATAATTGAAGCGCAGGAAGCCCATCGCCGCGCCGACCACCGCCGCCGCGAACACGGCCGCGCTCTGGTACTGGGGACCCAGCTCCGCCGAGCCTGCCGCCACGGCCATGCATACAGCCACCGCGGCCCAGCCGGTGCAGCCCACCGTGGTCACCGAGGAGAGCAGCCCGTCCAGGCCGTCCTGCAGGTTCGCGCTGTTCACGATGAACATCACCAGCAGGCTCATCAGCGGGATATAGAAGATCCCCAGGTCCCACTCCGCCGTGGTGAAGGGGATGATGACCTTCGAGCCCACCTGGGGGTGCGCATAGCAATACACGCTGAAGGCCACCGCCACCAGCACCTGCCCGGCCAGCTTCTGCCAGGCGGTCAGGCCCAGGTTGCGCTTCTTCGCCACCTTGATGTAGTCGTCCAGGAAGCCCACCAGCATGCTCAGAAGGCTCACCGCCAGCAGCGCCAGCATGAAGTCCCAGGCGCCGCTCCACCGGGTCGGATGCGCGATGAGCACCGCGAGCACGACCGCCGCGATCATCATCAGGCCGCCCATCGTGGGCGTGCCCTGCTTCTGCTGGTGCGCCGGGCCCAGCTCATAGATCGTCTGGCCGAACTTGAGCTTGCGCAGCTCCCTGAGCACCGACGGCCCGATCAGCATCACCACCGCAAAGGCGATGACCAGCGAAAGCGCGATCCTGAACACGAGGGTCCCCTCCTTATCTTTCCCTATACAACAGGCAAGAGCGCAACCCGCCTTCCGGCAGCCTGCGCCCATGCCGCCCGCCCCGCGTCACACGGGTCGGGCTCATTCCTCTGTCATATGATGCCCGAGCTCCTCCAGGAGCTCCCGCACCACGACCTTCTCGTCGAAGGGCCGCTTCACGCCCATGATCTCCTGGTAGGTCTCATGGCCCTTGCCCGCCAGCACCACGATGTCGCCTTCCTTCGCGATCGTGAGCGCGTGGCGGATGGCCTCCCGCCGGTCCTCGATGATCACATAGGGCTTGCCGGTCGGCCGGATGCCCTCCTCGATCTGCGCCAGGATGGCCATCGGGTCCTCCGTGCGGGGGTTGTCGCTGGTCAGGATGCACAGGTCCGCCAGCTGGCCGCCGATCTAGCCCATCATGCTGCGCTTGCCGCGGTCGCGGTCGCCGCCGCAGCCGAACAGCGCGATCACCCTGCCGCGCGTGAACTCGCGCACCGTGATGAGGATGTTCTTGAGCGCCTCCGGCACATGGCTGTAGTCCAGGATGACCTTATAGGGCGTGCCGGTGGGCAGCATCTCGATGCGGCCCGGCACGCTCTTCACGCGCTCGAGGCCCCGGCCGATCTCCGCCTCCGTGATGCCCATGATCATGGCGCAGCTGGCCGCCGCCAGCGCGTTATAGACATTGAACATGCCCGTCATCCGCAGCCGGATGGGCAGCACATGCAGGGCCTGCAGCTGCACCGTGAAGGACACGCCCTCCTCACTGATCTCGATATCGCGGGCGAACAGGTCGGCCTCCTGGCAGATGCCATAGGTCACATGGGGGATCGTGAGGCCGTCCATCACATGGGCCGTGGTCTCATCGTCCACATTGAAGCTGCCGTTGAGCACCTGGCCGGAGGTGAAGAAGCGCTTCTTGGCCTCCAGATAGTTCTCCATCGTATGGAAATAATCCAGGTGATCCTGGCTCAGGTTCGTATAGCAGCCCACCTCGAAGGTCATGCCGTCCAGCCGCAGCTGGTCGATCGCGTGGGCCGAGACCTCCATCACCACGGTCTGCACCCCGGCGTCCGCCATCCTGCGCAGGGTCGCCTGCAGCGTGATGGGGTCGGGCGTGGTGAGCGAGGACGACAGGCGCTCCTCCCCGATCATGTTGCCCGTCGTACCGATCAGGCCGCACTTCATGCCGGCCTGCTCGCAGATCGATTTGAGCAGATAGGAGGTCGTGGTCTTGCCCTTGGTGCCCGTGATGCCCACCATCCGCAGACCGCGGGGGGGATGGCCATAGAAGGCCGCGGCGATGCGGGCCACCGCGCCGCGCCCGCTCGAGACCAGCACCTGCGGCACAGGCAGGTCGAGATACCGCTCCACCACCAGCGCCACGCAGCCGTTCCTCACGGCCTCCGGCGCGAAATCATGCGCGTCGAAGCGCGTGCCGGGGATGCAGAAGAAAAGGCCCCGATCCGCCGCGTCCTTGCTGCGGCAGGTCAGTGTCGCGATCTCGATATCCATATCACCGCGGGTGCCCGTCAGGTAGGGCATGTCCGCGATCAGCTCACGCAAAGTCATACTGTCTCCTCCCGTCGCAGGGATCGGATCATTCGCCATAGATGACGGCCAGGGTGTCATCGGGCAGCACCAGCTCACGGTCGGCCGGGCTGACCTGCGCGTCCATCGGCGCGTAGAGCTTCGTGACCGGCAGGCTCTTGGAGGACACCAGGCCCAGGTCCTTCGCGTTGTAAGCGATGTTCAGCTCCGAGGAGGCCTCCTCATACTGGGTCCGCAGCTGGGCGGTCCGCTCCACTGAGCGGGACACGCTGGTGCGCAGCGCGGCGTTCTTGCTGTCCTGCTCGCTCACGCGCAGGTGCTGCACCACGCACAGGCCGACCATCACCACCAGGGCCAGCGCGATCGCCGTATACGCCACATCGCGGCGCAGGCCCTGCTTCGTGACCCGCTGGATCGGCTGATAGCTGCGCTGGCGGCGGAACCTGCCATCTTCATCATAATACCGTTCTCTGCGTGTGTCAAGGGAACGGCTGTCGCCGCCGCGGGCCGCCCTGGCCGCGCCGCCCGACACCGAGATGGGCTCGCTGCGAAGATCGCGGAGCGGCGCGCCGCCATAGGCGATCCTGCGGGCCTTGCTCTTCTTATAGACCTGGCCCTCGCTGTCCACGAACTGCGAACGGCCCTTCCTTCCGCCGAAGGTCGCCACCGCGATCCCCTCCTTCCCTCATCACAGGCTCAGCTCCCGGGTCCTCAGCTGGTCCATGGTCTTCATCATATCGGCCATGTCGCTCTGGACCTGACGGAAGCGTTCGTAATACTTCTCCGCGCTCATGATGCGCACATGATCGATCTCGCCGGACACGATCAGGTCCTTCGCGTCGTCCAAAAAGAGGCTGCGGAGGGTGTTCGGCAGCAGCAGGCGCCCCTGGTTGTCACATTCCTGGTCCCGGAAGGACAGGGCCGTGAACTGCTCCAGGAAGCGGAGCACATCATTGTTGACAGGGTCCAGCTGCGCATAGCGCCGGCGCGTCCTGGCCCAATCGATCTTGGAATACAGGCCCACGGCCCGCAGGTCGCGGGTGGGGGCGATAAAAAAGGTGTCGCCGAGCAGGGTCCGGAAGCTCTGGGGGATGACCAGACGTCCCTTGCCGTCCACGGTGTGGCTGTAGGTGCCGATATACTGGCGGTCCGCTTCCTCGAGCAGCAGGCGCTCCTCTTCGGTCAGCTGATCGGCGGCAGCGCCTCCCGGATGGGCGGACGGATCCTTGAATTCGTCCACGCTGCCACCACCTCTCCCCACTTTTGGACATTTTCAGGCACTTTTTCCCCTGTCGCGTCTATTATAGACGAGAACTTCCCAAGTGGCAAGAGCTTTTTTTTGTCGTTCTCCACGATCGCTGCATAAAATATTCAGATCTCCGTCTGATCTTGTAACAGAAACTTCACATTATATTCGTCATTCGGAAGAAGATCCCTGCCAAGCCCACAGCTTCTTGTGCACGAAAAAATGTTCGGCACAAGGCCGAACATCTTTTCGTGCATGATCCGTCTTATTTTCGTTTAGAAATTCATGAGTCGTCACAAAGTGATAAGATCCCCGTCATCGAGAGGGATCTCGGCCAGGCGGAAGTCCAGGCTGTCGCAGGAGGTGAGCCGATACCGGATGCCGCCCTCCGTGCCGTTGAAGCCGGCCCGGATGCCCGCCCCATGCAGGTGGCCATAGACCACCGTATGTACAGGGTACCGCGCCAGCACCCGCGTGAAGCCGGTCTCGCGCACCGAGACATACAGCGGTGGGTAGTGCAGCATCACCACGATGGGCCTTCCCTTCGCCAGCCGCACCGCGTCCTGCAGCGCCAGCTCCAGCCGCAGCTCCTCGCGCCGGCAGAGCTTCTCGTCCTCGGGCGTCAGCGGCGTCTATGGGGTGGGAAAGCTCCAGCCGCGGGTGCCGCACACCACACACTCGCCCAGGTCGCAGGCGCTGTGCTGCAGCGCGACGATCCCATCGGGCAGGGCCGAGCGCAGCTTCGTGAGGGAGGTCCACCACAGGTCGTGGTTGCCCTTGATCATCACCTTGCTGCCCGGCAGGCGGCCCACCGCCTCCAGGTCGGGGAGCGCGTCCTCCAGGTGCAGGGCCCAGGAGAAGTCCCCGGGCAGGAGCACCACGTCATCCTCGCTCACCCTGGCGCGCCAGTCCTCACAGATGCGCTCGAAGTGCCCGCTCCAGTGCGGCCCGAACACGTCCATGGGCTTCTGATCACCGCCCGGCAGATGCAGATCGCCGATCGCAAAGATCCGCATCCGTCACTCGTCCTCGCCCTCTTCGTCCGCTTCCGCTTCCGACTTTTCCTCTTCCTCACGGACGGACTCCAGGCTGAGCGCGTGCTCCATGTCGCCGGGCAGCTTCTCCTCCTCGGCCACATCGGGCAGGATCTCGTCCATGGTCGCCATGGACTCCATCTCCGAGAGAGAGCTGGTGTCCACATCGCTGTTCTCGCCCTGCTCCTCTTCCTCGGTGGTGCCCTTCATATCATGCAGGCAGAAGGAGCACACATCACGGCCGGGGATGACCGGGTTCTCGTTGCAGATGCTGCACAGCTCCACTTCCTCGCGGACAGGGCTGGCGTTCATCTCGCTCAGGCACACCTTGCAATACTTATCTGTGGACGCCATATAATTGAGTTCACACCGGGGACATAACACGAGCTTCATGAGGGATCCTCCTCCGATATCTTCACTGCCTTGGCAGTGTTTCACGATCTGTCATGCGTGATGGATTATACGATCATTTTCCCGTCTGTCAAGCCCGATCTGTCCATCCCTCGCGTTTTTCGTGAGGCTCAGTCCCCCTCCGGCTCCGTTTCGTGCGCGGCCCGGAAGACCTCATCGAGCCGGGCGAGAAGCTCCTCCCGCCCGGTCCCGTCCTAAGAGGAGAAGCAGATGACCTCCCAGGGCTGCACCTGCAGCGCGCGGCAGATGGGCGCCAGCTGCTTCTGGCGCGCGCCGCGGCTGATCTTGTCGCACTTGGTGGCCACCACCGTGAAGGGGATGCCGATCTGTCTCAGATACTGGTTCATCTGGATGTCGTCCTGCGTGGGCTCGTGGCGGATGTCCACCAGGCACAGGCAGTGCACCAGCTCCTCCGCCTGCTCGAAGTACTCCTGCATCATCTGACCCCAGCGCAGCTTCTCCTGCTTGTCCACCTTCGCGAAGCCATAGCCAGGCAGGTCGATCAGGTGGAAGCCTTCCTCCGGGCCGTTGAGGAGGAACACGTTGATGAGCCTCGTCTTGCCGGGCGTGGCTGAGGTGCGGGCCAGCTTGCTCTTCCGGCACAGCCGGTTGATCAGGCTGCTCTTGCCCACATTGCTCTTGCCGCACACCGCGATCTGGTCCAGTCCCCTGCCCTCGAAGCTGCCATACCTCGTCATCGAGGTGATGAAGTCCGCCGTCCTGATCTCCACTTATGCCTTCTCCTGTTCCTTCCAGGGGCGGCGGATGAGCGCCGTCTCCAGCACCGTGCCGATCTGCTCGCAGGGCACCACCGTGGACCGCGCCAGCACATCGTCCGGGATCTCCTCCAGGTCCTTGGTGTTCTCCTTCGGGATGACCAGCGTGGTGATGCCTGCACGGAAGGCGGCCAGCGTCTTCTCCTTCAGCCCACCGATGGGCAGCACGCGGCCCCGCAGGGTCATCTCACCGGTCATCGCCACATCCTGCCGCACCGGGATGCCCGTGAAGACGGAGGTCAGCGCCGTCACCATGGTCACGCCGGCCGAGGGGCCGTCCTTGGGCACCGCGCCCTCCGGCACGTGGATGTGGATATCGATGTCCTTATAGAAGTCGTCCTTCAGCCCCAGCTCAGCCGAATGCGCCCGCACCCAGGTGAAGGCGGCCTCGGCGGATTCCTTCATCACATCGCCCAGCTGGCCGGTCAGCTTCAGAGCGCCCTTGCCGGGCATGGTGGCGCATTCCACCTCCAGCAGCTCGCCGCCCACAGAGGTCCAGGCCAGGCCGTTGACGATGCCCACGCGCGGCTCCTTCTCCGGAGCCTCCCGCAGGAAGCGCACCGCGCCCAGGTCCTCATGCAGCACCTTCTCGCTCACGGTCACGGTCTCCACGCCCGTGTCGAGCATGGTCACCACGCTCTTGCGGATCACCTGGGCGATGGTGCGCTCCAGCGTGCGCACGCCGGCCTCGCGGGTATAGCCCTCGATGAGCGCGCGCATCACCTTGTCGCTCACGCGCACGGACTTCGGCTGCAGGCCATGCTCCCGGATCTGCTTGGGCAGCAGGTGCCGCTTGGCGATCTGCAGCTTCTCCTCCTCGGTGTAGCTGGGCACCTCGATGATCTCCATCCTGTCGCGCAGCGGGCCGGGGATGCCGTCCATCGAGTTGGCCGTGGTGATGAACATCACCTTGCTCAGGTCGAAGGGCAGCTCCATATAGTGGTCGCGGAAGGCGTCGTTCTGCTCACTGTCGAGCACCTCCAGCATGGCCGAGGCCGGGTCGCCCCGCTGGTCCGAGCCCATCTTGTCGATCTCGTCGAACAGGAAGACCGGATCCATGGTGCCGGCCTGCTTCAGCCCCGCGATGATGCGGCCGGGGATCGCGCCGATATAGGTGCGGCGATGGCCGCGGATCTCGGCCTCGTCCCGCACGCCGCCCAGGCTCATCTGCACGAACTTGCGGCCCAGCGTCTTGGCGATGGCGCGCACGATGCTCGTCTTGCCCACGCCGGGAGGGCCCACGAAGCAGAGGATCGGGCCCTTCAGGTCCTGCTTCATCCGCAGCACCGCCAGATACTCGATGATGCGCTCCTTCACCTTCTCCAGGCCGTAGTGGTCCTCGTCCAGGATGCGGCGGGCCCGCTTCAGGTCCAGGTCATCGGTGGTCAGCTTGCCCCAGGGCAGGTCCAGGATCCATTCGATATAGGTGCGGGAGATGCCGATCTCGGGGGTGCCGGGCGCCATGCGCGAGAGCCGCTCCAGCTCCTTGGCGCACTTCTGGCGGGCCTCCTCATTGAGGGGCGTCTTCTCCATGCGCTCCCGCAGCTCCTCCACATCGTTGGCCTCGGTGTCGCCCAGCTCGGTCTGGATCGCCTTGAGCTGCTCCCGCAGATAGTATTCCTTCTGGTTCTTCTCGACCTGCTTCTTGATGCGCGCCTGCACCTGCTTCTCCAGGTCGGCCAGTTCCGATTCCTTCGCCAGATAGACGCAGAGCTGCTCCAGCCTGCGGCGCACGTCCTTCTCCTCCAGCAGCTGCTGGCGCTCCTCCAGACGCGTGAGCACGTTCGCGCCCAGCATGTCCGAGAGCACGGCCGGCTCGTCCATGTCCGCGATGGAAGCCACGGTCTCGGGGCTCACGCGCTGGCTGGCCTTGGCATACTTCTCGAAGAAGTCATGCGTCGCGCGCACCAGCGCCAGCATCTCCTCCGAGTCCTCGACCTCGTCCTCCACCGGGCGCACCGTGCCCATCAGCTTCTCTTCCGTTTCGGTGAGCGCCACCAGCTCCGCGCGCTGCAGGCCCTCCACCAGCACACGCACCGTGTCGCCCGGCAGCTCCATCACCTGGCGCACCGTGCACAGGGTGCCCATCCGGTAGAGGTCCTCGGTGTCCGGGTCCTCGACCTCCTCGTCCTTCTGGGCCGTCAGAAAGATGCGCTGGTCCTGCTCCATGGCCGTCTCCAGCGAGGCCACCGACTTCGCGCGCCCCGCGTCGAAGTTCAGCACCATATGCGGGAAGACCATCAGGCCGCGCAGCGGCAGGATGGGCATCGCGTTCGTCTTCTTTTTCCTGGTCGGCATATCGTTCCTCCTATGTCACAGGCAGGCCTTGCCCGCCCACGACAGTATACAGGCAGTCGGGGCTCCTTGCAAGCCCCGTCAAGCCAAAGGAGGAGGCATTCCTGCCTCCTCCCGCTCATGTCACGAAGCGCTGTCGCCCTCGGTCAGGGCCTCCACCGTCTCCTCATCGGAGCGGCGGCGCCGGCCGGAGGCCTTCTGCTTGCCCTCGATCAGCTTCGGCTTGCCGCCCTCCACCGCGTCCACATCGATCACGCAGCCGCTCACGTTCTTGAGGCCGGGCAGCTCGAACATGGTATCGAGCATCACGTTCTCGATGATCGCGCGCAGGCCGCGGGCGCCGCAGTGGCGCTCGATCGCCTGGTGGGCGATGGCCCGCACGGCCTCCGGCTCGAAGGTGAGCTCGATGCCGTCCATGTCCAGCAGCTTCTGGTACTGCTTGCACAGGGCGTCCTTCGGCTCGGTCAGGATGCGCGCCAGGGCGTCCTCGTCCAGCTGGTCCAGCGTGACCACGATGGGCAGACGGCCCACGAACTCGGGGATCAGTCCGTAATGGTTCAGGTCCTCCGGTCGGATCTCCTTCATCGCCTCGCTGGTGTCGGGGGCCAGGGCGCTGCGGGTCTATGAGCCGAAGCCCAGGCTCCGCTTGCCGATGCGGTTCTGGATGATGGGCACGATGCCGTCGAAGGCGCCGCCGCAGATGAACAGGATGTTCGTCGTGTCGATCCTGATCATCTCCTGCTGGGGGTGCTTGCGTCCGCCCTGCGGCGGCACACTGGCGATGGTCCCCTCCAGGATCTTGAGCAGGGCCTGCTGCACGCCCTCGCCGCTCACGTCGCGGGTGATCGAGGGGTTCTCACTCTTGCGGGCGATCTTGTCGATCTCGTCGATATAGATGATGCCGCGCTGCGCCTGCTCGATGTCATAGTCCGCCGCCTGGATCAGCCGCAGGAGGATGTTCTCCACGTCCTCGCCCACATAGCCGGCCTCGGTGACGCTGGTGGCGTCGGCGATGGCGAAGGGCACGTTGAGGATGCGGGCCAGGGTCTGGGCCAGATAGGTCTTGCCGCTGCCGGTGGGGCCGACCATGAGGATGTTGCTCTTCTGCAGCTCCACATCGTCGTCCTTCTTCTTGCGGCGCTTGCTGATGCGCTTGTAGTGGTTATAGACCGCCACGCACAGGGCCCGCTTCGCCCGCTCCTGACCGATCACATGCTCGTCGAGCGTCTTCTTCATCTCGATCGGCGTGGGCAGCTTGCCGCCGGAGGGCTTGGTCTCCTCCAGCAGGGGCATGTCGTCGCCCAGGATGTCCTGGCACAGCTCGACGCACTCATCGCAGATGAACACATTGGGGCCCGCGATCAGCCGCCGCACCTGGTCCTGGCTCTTTCCGCAGAAGGAGCAGCGATGCAGGCCGCCCCGCGTGTATCCGTCCTTGGGCATGATCTTTCTCCTTTCGGATCCGGCTCACCGCCGCGGTCCCGTCACTGCTTGCTGCGGGGCTGATAGATCTCGTCGATGATGTGGTAGTCCAGGGCCTCCTGCGCGGTCATGAAGTAGTCGCGCTCGCAGTCCGCCGCCACCTTCTCGCGGGGCTGACCGGTCATCTCGCTCATCATGTCCAGCATCTTCTTCTTGGTGCGCATCAGCCACTCGGCGCGGATCTGCACGTCCGTAGCCTGGCCCTGCGCGCCGCCCAGGGGCTGGTGGATCATGACCTCGCTGTTGGGCAGCGCCAGGCGCTTGCCCTTCTCGCCGGCCATCAGCAGGAAGGCGCCCATGCTGGCGGCCATGCCGATGCACACGGTGCGCACCTGGGGCTTGATATACTGCATGGTGTCATAGATCGCCATGCCGGCGGTCACCGAGCCGCCGGGGCTGTTGATATACATGCTGATATCGGCGTCCGGGTCCTCCATCTCCAGGAACAGCAGCTGGGCCACGATGGTGTCGGCCATCGCGTCATCGATCTCTCCCGACAGGAAGACGATCCTGTCCTTGAGCAGCCTGGAATAGATATCATAGGACCGCTCACCGCGGCTGGTCTGCTCCACCACATAGGGGATCAGGTTCATGAGGCTCTCCCTCCTTTTCGTCAAGACACAGGCAGGAGGAGCGGACACCGTCCTGCTCCTCCTGCGTGCATCTGGTTCGTTTTTTACCGATCCTCAAGGCTCACTCGGCAGGGGTCTCGGCGGGCTCCTCCGCCTTGGTCTCGGGCTTGTCGTTCACGGTGGCAGAATCGAGCATCAGCTTCACGGTCTTCATGGTGGCCGCGTTCTCCTTGATGTACTCCTTCTGCTGGTCGTTCAGCTCGGCCTTGAACTTGTCCAGATCCATGCCGGCGTCCTCGGCCTCTTCCTTCATGCGCTCCTCGATGTCATCCTCGTTGGGCTACACGGCCTCGGCCTTGCGGATGGCCTCCAGGACCAGCTGCATCTTCACGCGGCGCTCAGCCTGGCCGCGATACTGCTCGCCCAGCTGCTCACGGGTCTGGCCGGTGTACTTCAGGAAGTCGGCCATGCTCACGCCCTGATAGGCCATGCGCATCTCCATCTGGCGCAGCTCGTTCTGCACCTCGCGGGAGATCATGGCGGCGGGGATATCAACGGCCGCGTTCTCGGTCGCCTTCTCCACCACGGCGTTCTCGGCCGCGATCTTGTCCTGCTTCTCGGCCTGCTCCTTCAGCTCCTTCTCGATGTTCGCCTTGTAGTCGGCAAAGTTGTCGAAGTCGCTCACGTCGGCGGCGAAGTCGTCGTCCAGCTCGGGCATCTCGGTCACGGAGATGGTGTTCACCTTCACATGGAACACCGCGTCCTTGCCGGCCAGCTCCTCAGCATGGTACTCCGCGGGGAAGGTGACCTTCAGGTCCTTCTCCTCGCCCACGCACATGCCGACCATCTGCTCCTCGAAGCCGGGGATGAACTGATGGCTGCCGATGGTCAGGGTCTGGCCCTCGGCGGTGCCGCCCTCAAAGGCCACGCCGTCCACAGTGCCGGCATAGTCCAGGTTCACCACGTCCATCATCTGCACGGGACGGTCCAGGACCTCCTCCGTGCGGCTGGCCTTGGCGCGGTCCTGCTGGATCTTGGCGTTGATGTCGTCCTCGGTCACGGTCTTGCGCTCGATCTCGACGGTCAGGCCCTTGTAGTCGCCCAGGGTGACCTCGGGGTACACGAACACCTCGATGGTCATCTTCACGTCCTGGCCGTGCTCCACGGCGTCCCAGTCCAGCTCGGTCACGGAGGGCTGGTCGACGGGCTCCAGCTTCTCGGCCTCGATGGCCGCGTCATACATATCGGGGAAGATGGCGTCCAGCGCGTCCTCATAGAACACGCCCTTGCCATACATGTTCTGGATCACGGAACGGGGCGCCTTGCCCTTGCGGAAGCCGGGCACGTTGATCTTGCCGCGCTCCTTCAGATAGGTCTTCTGGACAGAGGCCTCGAACTCCTCCGCGGGGATCACGAAGCTCAGCTTCGCCTTATTGCCGGAGATCTTCTCATAGGTATAGCTCATCAGGAACACTCCTTCTGCGTATGGCCGGGCCTGTCTTGCCCGGCGTGGTCTGCCCTGCAAACTGGCACATCATCTATCATATCACAAGATGCTTTGCCTTGCAACCGCATTTTTACTTGCTCTGATAGACCAGGCTGCTCACGCCCACCGAGACCAGGTCGTTCGTGGGGCGGGCGCTCACATGGCCGGCCGTCTCGTTGCGCACACGGGTGATCTGCTTGCCCATGAAGACCAGGCAGGCCGTGCCGCCGCCGTCCAGGTTGAAGGCCAGGCTCACGCCCTTGGCCGACATCAGCCCGGTCAGCTGCTTGATGCTGGCGCCGCTGCTCACGTTGCTGCGGCCCTCCACCATCATCACCCAGTAATGGCCCCGGCTCACCATGCCGATGGCGGCACGGGGGTTCTTGGCCTTGCCGTACTTGGTCAGCGCCAGCTCGTCCTCCACGCCGTCCTTCACCAGGATCGGCCCGAAGGCCAGCGTCGACTCCACGCCCATATCGAGGTATTCCTGGGCGGTATGCTCATCGCTCAGGTAGACCTCCATGTCACCGTCGGGGTACATGGCCAGCACGTCCAGGTTCGGCATACGGTTCGCGTGGGCCGCGAAGGTGCTGTCGGAATAGATCTTGCCGTTGCGGATGATGATGCCCGGGTGCTTCAGCTTCTGGGCCAGGCGTGACTGAGCATAGTCCGTGTTCACCGCGAACACCGTGTGGTTGACCCTGGCCACCTTATAAGGATAAGAGGAGCCGGTCATCGGCTTGCTCGCGTTGTAGGGCACCATGTGGAAGGCCTCGCCCTCCTCGACGTTCGTGAAGACCTCACACTCATACCAGACCATCTTGGGCGCCTTGGTCTGGCAGCGGGTGATCTCGATCTTCAGCGTCGGCGAGCAGTAGCGCCACACGCCCTCCTTGCTGTTCTCGTATACGAACTCCTGCCCGTCGGGCATGAAGCCGTCCGCCTCCAGCTCCGGGAAGGAGCCGTCCTCGGTCGTGATCTGCACGGGGTCGGGGATCTCGGTGGGGCGAGCGATGGGCGTCGCGGTCGGCGTGACATCGGGCATCGGCACCACGTCCTCATCCTCGTCGGCATCCTCCAGGATGAAGCCGAGCATGGGGGTCGGCGAAGGCGTCGCCTGCGGCACATCCTGCACCAGCTCCGCCAGCACCGCCGCGGGGACCATGGCCAGCAGCAGCGCCAGCGGGATCAGCAGCTTTCTTTTCATCACGATCTTCCCTTTCCCGGCCCTCAGTAGGTCGTTCCCTGATAGCCCTCCACCAGGGCGCTCGTGCCGATATAGAGCAGCTCGGAGGTCCGGCGGGCATATTTCTTCTGGACGGGCGCGCCCCACACCTCGCAGAGCTGCTTGCCCATGAACATGATGCTGGAGGTGCGGCCGCCATCCAGGTTGAAGCCCACGGTGCAGCCCTTCTCGAGCAGCAGCTCGGCCATCCCCAGGATGGAGGAGCCGTTGCCGCCCTTGGTCTCGCCCTCAGCCATCATCACCCAGTAGTGGCCCTTCTCCACCATGCCGATCACCGTGCGGGCCGACTTGGGGAAACGGTCGCACCGGGCGATCCTCTCCTTGTCGATCACGCCGTTCCGGATCAGCACCGGCCCGAAGGACAGCACGTGCTTCGCGCCCATCTCGATGAACTCCTGGGCCGTGCGCTCCCGGGTGCCATAGACCTCCATGTTGCCGTCCTCATAGAGCACCAGGTTGTTGAGCGGCGGGAAGGAGTTCGTCACGTCCTTGCCCGTCCGGCTCCAGAGGATCTGGCCGTCGCGGATGGCCACGCCCACCCGCTCGCTCTTATAGCTCCAGCGGATGCAGGCCTGGTCGGCGTTGATGGCCAACACGCAGCCGTTGCGCGAGGCGATGCTCGGCTGGATGTCCACCGCGCTCACATACTTGCCCTCCACGGCATGGCACAGGTCGAAGCCGCCGTCGAGGCTCCACACCTCCGCCTCGAACCACAGCTTCTTCGGGGAGGACGTGGCGCGGCGGATGATCTGTACCTTCAGGGTCGAGGAGCAGTAGCGCCACACGCCGTTCGTCGGGTCCTCCCACACGAACTCGCCCTCGTCCAGGTAGCCCAGCACATTGAGCCTGGGCCACTGCCCCTCCTCGGGGATGACGGGCTCCTCGCCCGGCGCGGTGCCATAGGCCGAGGACGTGACCACCGCGGCCCCGCCGCTCGCCGCGGTCCCCTGAGAGGAGGAGGGCGTCACGCGCTCCGTGATGTCCTGGGCCGCGTCGGCAGCCCGGTCGGCCATCGCCGGCGCGGCAGCCAGCAGCAGGCACAGGAGCCCTATCAGCAAACGCTTCATCATCTGTCGTATGACCTCCGCAATGATCAATGGTCCATCTCGACGCTCGCCAGCTCGGGATCGTAGCCCTCCACCAGGCGGCTCGTGCCGATATACAGCAGCTCCGAGGCCTTGCGGGCATAGATCTTCTTCACCGGCGCCTCGCCGACCTCGCAGATCTGCTTGCCCATGAACTCGATGCTCGAGGTGCGGCCGCCGTCCAGGTTGAAGCCCAGCGTGCAGCCCAGCTCCTTCAGCTTGTCGGCCAGCCAGCGCACCGTGCAGCCCCTGCTGTCGTCGGTGCGGCCCTCATGCATCAGCACGAAATAATGTCCCTTTTCCACCATGCCGATGGCGGAGCGGGCCACGGCGCCGTTGTTCTTATAGAGGTCGGTGCCTTCCTCGTTCACGATCCCGTCGCGGATGAGGATCGGGCCGAAGGACAGCACGTGCCACGCGCCCATCTCCACCAGCTCCTGCGCGGTCTTTTCGGCCGTGCTGTAGACCTCCATATCACCGTCCCGGTAGAGCACCAGATTGTGCAGCGGCGGATAGGCCTTATAGCCGGCCTTCTTCGTCTTGCTCCACAGGATCTCGCCCTTGCGCACCACCAGGCCCACGGTCGCGTCCTTGGCGCTCCAGCGGTAGTTGACCTCATCGCTGTTGATGGCCAGCACGCAGCCGTTGCGCGACGCGATGACCGGCTGGATCGCGACCGCGCTCACATACTTGCCCTTCTCGGCCTGCACCAGGTCGAAGCCGCCGTCGCAGCTCCAGACCTCGGCCTCGTACCACACGCGCTTGACCGGCTTCTTCTGGGTGCGGCGATAGATCTCGACCTTCAGCGTATCGGAGCAGTAGCGCCACACGCCGTCCTTGTCGTTCTCATACACGAACTCGCCCACATCCAGATAGCCCGCCTCGTTCAGCTCGGGCCAGGCGCCGTCCGGCGTCGTGACCAGCACCGGATCCGCCTTTTCCGTCTGAGGCAGCATCTCGCCCGAGGCCGGCCCGCAGAGCAGCAGGAGCAGCAGGACCAGGATCCATCCAGAGAGCCTCTTCATCCCGCTCATCCTTTCACTCCGCGTCCGGATCGTAGCCCTCGACCAGCGCCGAGGTGCCGATAGCCACGAATTCCGCCCCCTGCCGCACGAAGGTGGCCGTCACATTGATCTGCTTGCCCATGAACATGAGGCAGGAGGTGTGGCCGCCATCGAAGTTGAAGGCCACCGTGCAGCCGCGCGCCGCGAGCAGGTCGGTCATCTCCTTGAGGGAGGCGCCCTTGCTCTGCTTCAGGCGGCCCTCCATCACGATGGCCATATAGTGCCCCTTCTCGATCATGCCGATCGTGGTCCGGGGCGCGTTGCGCTTCTCGAAATAGTTGACGGCCTCGGTGTTGATCTGGCCGTCGCGGATCAGATAGGGCCCGAAGGAGAAGACATCGGTCGCGCCCATGTCGATGTATTCCTGGGCCGTCTTCTCGTTGCTGTCGAAGACCTGCATGTCGCCGTCCGGGAACAGGGCCAGCGTGTCCAGGTTCGGGAAGCCGCGGTAGGTCGACTTCTTCGTGTACTGGTTATAGATCTTGCCGTCGCGGATGAGGATGCCCACGTTGTTGCGCTTGCTCGAGTTCTTCGTCCAGGGCCAGCGGGTGGCGCCGTAGTCGCCGTTCACCGCCAGCACCGCGCCGCGCTTGGAGCACACCTTGGCGGGGTAGTTCGTCTGGGAGAAGTGCTTGCCCTTCACGTTCTCCACGGTCCCCCACACGTCGCCGTTCGTCCAGACCTCGGCCTCATACCAGCGCATCACGCGGGGCTCGGTGGCCGTCTTGCGCAGGATCTATACCTTCAGGGTCGGGGAGCAGTAGCGCCACACGCCCTCCTCGTCGCCCCAGTAGACGAACTCGCCCTTGTCCAGGAAGCCCAGCACGTTCAGCTGCGGCCAGCTGCCGTCCGAGGTGGTCACCTTCAGCACGCCGCCGACCTCTTCCCAGGTCTCGGCAGACGCCGTCTCGGCCGACGCGTCCTCCGCGGGCGCGGTCACCTCCGGCATCTCCAGCGCGACGATCGGGCCTTCCGCCTCCTCCGGATCGTCCAGCACGATCAGCGCGCCGCTGTCCTCCGGCTCGTTCGCGAAGAGCTCTGCCGAAGCGGCCGTGCAGAGCAGCTCCGCCGCCAGGAGCAGCGCCGCCATACGGCGCATGGTCTTTGATCTCATCTTCGTCATCGATCTCCTGTGTTCTCGCCCATCATCCTGCGCAGCAGCTCACGATAGCCCTGCTCCGCGCCGCCCAGGTCGCGGCGGAAGCGGTCGATGTCCATGGGCTCCATGGTCCTCGCGTCCCAGAAGCGGGCGCTGTCCGGGCTGATATCGTCCGCCAGCACGATCCGGCCGTGATACCGTCCGAACTCCAGCTGCAGGTCGATCAGCTCCACGCTGATCGTGCGCATGTATTCCGTCAGGATGCGGTTCACCTTCAGCGCCGTCTCGGTGATGAAGCGCATCTCTTCCTCGGTCGCCAGGGCCATCGCGCGGATATGGCTGATGTTGATCATCGGCATATCCAGCTCCTCATCCTTATAGAGGAACTCCACGACCGGGGGCTCCAGCTTCGCGCCCAGCTGCAGGCCGATCCTTTCCATCAG
>R28__coassemble_185_pt1 | contig 32670 bp, 35 predicted proteins | sample R28__metabat2_low_PE_026 | metagenome-assembled genome bin R28
GCCGCCGCAGCGGCCGGAAGGAGATCGCCGGGGAAGGCTGCATCGGAGGTGTCAGCTGGTCCGGCGGACTGCCGGGTGTGCCTCTTGCCTTAAGTTGACAGCATTGCCCTGAAGGGGAGGGCGCCTCAGGATCGGGATCATTCGTCCTCGATCACCTTGACAGAGAAGCCGTGCGCCGCGGCCCAGACGGCGGCGTAGCTCTCGGCGTCATCCACCAGGAAGATCAGGCCCTCGGAGCAGCCGTCGAAGGCATCCTCGGCGATGGAGGTGACGCCCGAGCCGATCTGCACCACCTTGAAGCCGGTGCTGCCGGCGAAGGCCCTTGAGCCGATCGCGGTCACGCCGTCCGGGACGCGGAAGGCCGGCGCGACCGGCTCGCCGCTCACCAGCATCGCGTCGGAAGCATCGGACCATCCGCTCGGCACATGAGTCACGGTGAGCTGATAGGTCAGCTCGTCCTCCGTGACGATCTGGGTGCCCGTGAGCAGCTCGGCCACGTCGGCGGCCACGATGTCCCGGCGAGACCATGTGCGGTCGGGGAGGATATCGTAGGCATACTTCAGCTCGTCGGTCAGCGAGACCTCGGTCTCCTCATCCGGCACGAAGGCGGCGGCGACGGTCTCCTCCATCATCTCGGCCCAGGTGTCGGCATAGCCCGCCATGATGTAATAGTTGGAGGCCATCGTATCGCAGGCATAGAAGAGCTCCTGATCATAGTGATCATAGCTCATGATCGCGTCGGAGATGAGGAAATAGGTGTGATCCTCCTAAGAGGAGGGCTTGCCCTGGCCGTAAGAGGCGTAGCCGGAGGTGTCCCAGGTCACATCCACCTCATACCACGCGCCGCCGATCTGGATCTCGTTCCATTCGTGGCCCATGCCTGAGGCTGTCACGATCTCGCAGGGGACGCCCGCGGCGCGGCACAGCTTGCGGTAGGCCTCGCTGTAGCTCTGGCATACGCCCCAGCCGTTCAGCAGCAGATAGTCCGCGCCGTGGTAGGTAAGGGTCGCGTCGTAATAGGTGTTCGTCATGAGCCAGTCGTGCAGCCACAGCGCCTTCTCATAGTCGGTGGTGCCGGTGCACTGGGCCACGATCTGCGAGACCTTCTGTGCCGCCAGGTCCTCGCCGGTCACCTCGAAGCAGTCGGAGAAGCCATATGCCAGATCGCTCGAGTAGACGGTGATGAGATAGGTGCCGGGCATCGAGAAATGGTAGGTGAAGCTCGTCGGGCCTTCCCCGGTATAGTAGACGCACTGAAAATAATAGGTCCAGTCGACCTCGATCCCCAGCATCATCTCATAAGTCACGCCTTCTTTGGCGCCCTTCACCGTGAAGGTGACATCGGAGCCGGTGGTCAGGTCGCCCTCCACGGTCACATGGCGGAACGTGTCCTTTGAGACGAGCCCTTCGCTCTCCTCCGGCGGCGCCATCTGGATCGACCCGCCGGTGGGACGGGAGCTCTGGGCCTGCGCCGCCGCGGTGAGCGACAGCAGGAGGAGCAGCAGGGCAAGCAGCTTCTTGAGCATCGGGATCATCCTTTCGTCCGGCTTTTGTACCATATACATCGATGATAGCATATCCGCCGGAGGGACGCAAGACGGCGGGATCCTCCACGGCGAAACTTTTTCGTTGACATAAGCGAAAAATCAACTTTTCAGTTGACATATAGTCCGCGAGGCGTTATACTCTATCTATCTACGTGGGACATCCTGCCGAAGGAGGTGAAGCGCATGGACCTTGCGGCGGAAGCCCGGGCCCTGGCGAAGGAGCTGGGCATCACCGTGACCGAGCTGGCGCGGCGCACCGGGCAGTCTCCGGCCAACCTCTCCAAGAAGCTGACGAAGAAGACCCTCTCCTTCGAGGATTTCGAGAAGCTGCTGCAGGCCATGGGCGTGCAGCCCGAGTTCCGCTTCATCCTGCCGGGGGGAGAGGCCCGTGAGCCCGATGCCGACGCGCGGCTCCGCGATCAATTGCGGATCCTGGAGCAGCAGTTGGCGGTGGAGCGGCTCAAGAGCCAGTACTTCGCCACCGCCCGTCACGGGCTGCGCACCGCGCTGGACAGCATCTCCGGCGGCATCACCCTGGCCGAGCGCCACAGCCGCGACCCGGAGAGAGTGCGCGGCAGCCTCACGCGCATCCGGCCCGCGCTCGACGAGCTGGAGAAGCTCATCGCCGACGATCCCTTCAACCGGGAGATGGGCACGGCGGACGCTCCGGCCTCTCCGCCTGAGGAGAGCGGGCCGACCGCGCTGCCCGGGAAGCGGGTGCTGCTGGCCGAGGACAACGAGCTGGACCGCAGCATCATGCGGGAGCTGCTGGAGGACACCGGCATGCGCGTGGAGACCGCGGCCACCGGCACCCAGGCCGTGATGAAGGTGATGGAGGCTGCGCCGGACCGCTACGACGCCGTGCTGATGGACCTGCTGATGCCCGAGATGGACGGCTTCCAGGCCGCGAGCATCATCCGGGGCCTGCCCGATCCGGGAAAGGCGCACATCCCCATCATCGCCGTGACGGCCAGCGTCTCGCCGGACGAGAGGCAGCGCGCCGCCGCGGCCGGTATGAACGACTTCCTTGAAAAGCCGCTGCGGCTGGAGAAGCTGTACGGCATCCTGAAGGACACACATTGAAGCATAGGAGGATATGAATGATGACTGTGAAGGAGCTCTATGAACAGATCGGCGGCAGCTATGACGACGCCATCTCCCTGATGCGCAAGGAAGAGCGCATCCGCAAGTACCTGGGCATGTTCCTGCGCGACGGCTCCTATCAGAAGCTGAGCGAGGCCATGGAGGCCGACGACATGGAGGCCGCCTTCAACGCCGCCCATACCCTGAAGGGCGTGTGCGCCAACCTCTCCTTCACCCGCCTGTTCGACCATGTGAGCGGCCTGACCGAGGACCTGCGCCATGGCCGTGACATCGCCCACGCGAAGGAGGTCTGGCCCACCGTGACCGCCCGCTATCATGAGACGATGGAGGCGCTCGAGCGCTTCCTGGCCGAGAACTGAACGACCTTTTGGACTGTATGGAATGGGGGCTATGACCATGAAGAAGCTGATCGCCTTATCTCTCCTCGCCGTGATGCTGTTCACCCTCACAGCCTGCACGAGCGGCACCCAGACCGCGGCGCCCCAGACGACCGCGACCCCTGTGACGGGCTTCTCGCCGCTGCTGGACACGAAGGCCGAGCTCTCGCTGAACGTGGTGGGCGAGTATGGCAACTTCGAGGCGCTGGAGCAGGTCATCCAGGACTTCCAGAAGTATTACCCGAACGTGAGCATCACCTATGAGCAGATCACCGATTTCAATGCCGGCCTGCCCATCCGCTTCGCCAGCGGTGAGAGCATCGATCTGTTCTACCTGAACACGATGAACTTCCAGACGGCCTTCCAGGGCGCCATCAGCGAGTATGCCGTGGACCTGAACACGATCCAGGGCATGGACCTCTCGGCCCTGAGCGACAAGGTGCTCGAGGCCGGCCAGGCGGACGGCAAGCAGATCCTGCTGCCCATGTATGACCAGACCTACGGCCTCATCGCCAATGTCACGCTGCTCAAGAAGTATGGCCTGTCTGTGCCCACCACCCATGACGAGCTGATCGCCGCCTGCGACAAGCTGCTGGCCGAGGGCATCACGCCCCTCTATGGCGCGCAGGTCCTGCGCAGGAGCCTGTTCGAGAGCGACTGCGTCTACCATCTGACGCATGCCGAGAACTGCGATGAGCTGTGCGAGGCCATGAACCGTGGCGTCCTGGATGCCTCCATCGTGGAGGACGCTCTCGCCGCCTACCAGGACATGGAGGCGAAGGGCTACTTCAACGCCGAGGCGGACACCCTCAAGGACAGCTACAACGCCGCCATCCTGCGCTTCTTCGAGGGCGACATCCCCTTCCTGGTGGGCACCTCCGATACCATCAGCGGCTGCCGCAAGCGCGAGGCGAAGTCGGAGGCCTTCACCGCCTCTCCCTTCGAGTATACCTACTTCCTGCCCTCCATGGTGGAGAACGATGAGCCGAAGCTGCTGCTCGTGAGCATGTTCTTCGGCGTGTATGACAAGTCGGAGCACCAGGACTATGCCAACGAGTTCATCCGCTTCATGGCCACCCGCGATGAGCTGGTGACCATGGCCACCGTGAAGGGCATGCCCTCCGCCATCGAGAACACCGGCGACAGCCGCTTCACCTATGTGGAGAGCCTGACCGACGCTCAGAAGCTCTACGCGGTCGACGCGCCCTGCGGCGTGAATGCCCTTTCCGCCCTGAACGGCGCGCTGACCAAGCTGTCTGAGGGCAGCGTGGAGGCCATCCAGGCGGAATATACCGAAAGGCTGAAGTGACCCTGTCCTGTGTCCCCAGCCGGCGATCCCGGGCCTTCCTGCGGCCCAAGAGGAGCGAGTGAAGATGAAGATATTGCGGATCGTATGCGTGAACCTGATCATGATCGTGCTGATCGCGGCCGCCGTGATGCTGTACAGCAACGGGAACATCGCGCGCTATCGCTCCTCCTCTTTGTCCGCCATCGAGAACAACGTACGCGGCCTGCAGGAGGTCGCCTACACCTACATGCTGGGCGAGCAGAACGTGTGCGACAGCTGGGCCTCCTATATCAACAGCTCCGATATGACGATGGAGGAGGCCATCGAGTTCGTGCGCGCCTCCTGCAGCGATGACAGGATCTCGGCGCGGGTGGTGTGGGCCGATACCTACCAGGGGCTTTCCACCGTGCCCAAGGCGGGCACCGAGGACGTGTATGAGGTGGCCTACCAGAACAATGTGAACAGCGCCAACTCGGAATACACCTATTCCAACCTGGACGCCCTGACGGGCATCGACTTCAGCATCGAGCCCGTCCATATCACCATCTCGTATACCGACCCTATGAGCGGCTCGCGCGTGGTGTCCTTCGCCTCCCAGGTGACGCTGAAGGACGGGGGAGCGTCCCGGCAGGCCATCCTGCTGCGCGTGATCCCCGTGAGCTATGTGAAGAAGAGCTGGACCTTCGTGACCGACTATGATGACGCCGCGGTGGCGCTGATGGAGCCCTCCGGCGCGTTCATCATCCAGCCCTCGGTGATGAAGAACAACAACTTCTTCGAGTTCATCTATTCCTACAACAAGGGCACCGTGGATACCGACGCGCTGCGGACGACCATGCGGAGCAGCGCCAGCGGCAGCTTCTTCACGAAGAACGCGAAGGGGGAGGAGATGCTCTTCACCTATGCCGGTGTGGACAGCGCTGACGGCTGGATGATCGTGCTCGCGATGCCCACGGCCTCCGCCTATAAGGACGAGCCCACCGCGGTGCTGGCCTGGTACATCCTGGCGGCGCTGGCCGCGATCCTGGCGGTGGACCTGTGGTACTTCGGCCGCATCAACCGCCGCGACCGCGAGACCCATGCCGAGCTGCAGAAGGCCCTGCGGGACGCGCAGCAGGCCAGCAATGCCAAGACCACCTTCCTGAACAACATGTCCCACGACATCCGTACGCCCATGAACGCCATCATCGGCTTCACCGACCTGGCCGGCAAGCATATCGACGACCGCGCCCAGGTGCTGGAGGACCTGCGCAAGATCCGCGTCTCCGGCGACCAGCTGCTGGCGCTCATCAACGATGTGCTGGACATGAGCCGCATCGAGAGCGGCCGCATCACCCTGCATGAGCAGGAGGAGAACGTGGAGGAGATGGTCCGCGAGCTGAGCACCGTGATCCGGCCCACCATCGACCAGAAGCGCCTGACGCTGGTCGTCGATACCTCCGGCGTGACCCATTCCGGCATCGTGTGCGACAAGCTGCGCCTGAGCCAGGTGATGCTGAACCTGCTGAGCAACGCCGTGAAGTTCACGCCCGAGGGCGGCACGGTGACCGTCTCTGTGCTGGAGGAGCCCGGCGCGCCCGAGGGCATGGTGGACTGCGAGCTGCATGTGAAGGACACCGGCATCGGCATGTCGCCCGAGTTCGTGCCCCATGTGTTCGAGTCCTTCACAAGGGAGCAGCCCTCCACGGTCAGCGGCATCCAGGGCACCGGCCTGGGCATGGCCATCACGAAGAACATCGTGGACCTGATGGGCGGCACCATCTCGGTGCGGAGCACCCAGGGCGAGGGCAGCGACTTCGCCGTGCGTCTGCGGCTGAAGACCTGCGACGCGGCGCCTGCGGCCAAGGCGGCGCCCGAGACCGAGGCCGTCCCCGCCGAACGCTTCGAGGGGCTGAAGCTGCTGCTGGTGGAGGACAACGAGCTGAACCGCGAGATCGCCACCGACATCCTGGAGGAGGAGGGCTTCAGCATCGACATCGCCACCGACGGCACCGAGGCGGTGGAGAAGCTGCGCGCCTGCGAGCCCGGGCAGTACGATCTGATCCTGATGGACATCCAGATGCCCCTGATGGACGGCTATGAGGCCACCCGCCAGATCCGCGCCCTGCCGCGCGAGGACGTCTGCCAGATCCCGATCATCGCCATGACGGCCAACGCCTTCGAGGAGGACAAGAAGAAGGCCTTCGAGGCCGGCATGAACGGCCACGTGGCCAAGCCCATCGATGTGCCTGTGCTGCTGGAGACCATCGCGGGGGTGCTGAAATAAAATAACATCCAAAGACAGCGGCGGAGCCTCGATCGGGCTCTGCCGCTGTTTTTGCGTTATCCGTTGAGAAGGGCACCGATCTCCTCCACGGCGTCGAGCGCCCTTTCAAAGGAGACCTTCGAAGCATAGACATGGTCTGCTTGATAGCTCTGCCACATCCTTTGCAGCGCCGTTTCCTCACGCACGTCCCGCAGGATCGACTGCCAGTCCGCGATCTCGGTCAGAGAGCCGCGCTTTTGTGCTGTTTGCAGGATCGCCTCCCGCAGCACAGGAACGCGGAGCTCGTCCCGCCGACTGCGGAAGAGCATATACAGATCGTAGAAGTCTCTGGCCCGTGTATTGGCGATGCCACGGCGGATCACGGTCTCGAATTTTTCGGCGATCACGGTCTCGAGCGGATAAGCCATAACGGATAGGCTCTTTTCCTCGAACATGCAAGGGAACTGATATCCGATCGCTGCGGGAACGATCCTGTCGCCTGTGGTGATGTCGATCTTCATCGGAGCGCAGATCTTGCCGGAACAGGCTTCGAGATGGACCCGGAAATTATGATACGCGTCTTCTTCTCTGATCGGCTCGATCCGCTTGAAGCGGAAGCTTATCCCATCTCCGATATCGGTCTGAACGATCTGCTCTATGATCTTCGCAATGGCCTCTTCCTCCATCGGCAGACCGAAGACGGTCGTATCCATGTCCATCGTCGTGCGTTCCTCGATGCCGATCATGAAGGAGATCAGTAGTCCGCCTTTGATGATGAAATTCTGCCGATAAGGCGAAGCGGTGAGCCGTTCCAGCAAACGCTCGAACAGGAACATCTGCAGCAGCTCCTGCGGCTGCAGCCCCTTTTGGACAGCCATGTTCCTGATGGCTCCCTTCAGCTGCTATGGTGTCTTCATGTCAGCACCTCCGTATAGATGCGGAGCTTTTCCGCTACGCCCAGCTGCTTCCCGTACCTGAACAGCTTGCGGATATCCGGCTCATCCGCGAAATAGCCTTTGATGGCCTGGACATAGAGCTGCCGGTCCGCTCTGCCTCCCAGCCGGACCAGATCGCAGATGCAGCGCTCCTTATCATAGAGCGAGATCGGACTGCCCAAAGGGGAGTCGAGCTCCGTCCTGCCTAGAGCATAGATCTCGGTACGCACATAATGGAAGCGGAGGCTCGGATCTTGCCGCTGAAGGCGGCTGACATTCGTCCCCTGGGGCACCGTGATATCGAGAAGATGCGGGACGCGGTCGGACAGGCCCCAGAAATAGAGCGCGGTCCCATATGAATAGACCGCTTTGCTGCAGCGGGACTGCAGCAAAGCATAGCTGTCCGGCATATCATCGGCCAGGGCATAATGCCCGCGGCACATACGCACGAGCCGTCCCTCACGAGCCCAGGAGGCCAGGACCGCTCTGGAGATCCCTGCCTGCTATGCCTGTTTTGTGATGATATGGCCGTTCATCGCCTCGGCCAGAGCGCCGGCCCTTTTCCACATATCCTCCATTCCGGCCACCTCCTATTACGAATACACTTTGATATTACCATATTTGCGCACGTTTGTAAACCACTGAGCTTGCATCGAGTGCCGAAAGATGATATCATAGCTCCAGAACATCCGATCTTCTGATGCTCGGCACAGGAGCCGGGCGATGATAGCTGCGGGAGAGATCACGATGTATAAGTACCTCTATCCCACCCCCGAAGGCTTCTCGGATCTGTGGATGACCTGCGACGGCGATGCGCTGACGGGCCTGTGGTTCGAGGGCTCGCGGGACACCGCCAAGCACAGGACCGACTGCGGGGAGCGGCGGGCTCCGGGCATGGAGGACACGATCCGCTGGCTGGACCTGTATTTCGCCGGGCAGCGGCCGGACTTCACGCCTAGGTATGTCCTCCGGGGGCTGACGCCCTTCCGAAAGGAGGTCGTCGACCTGATACTGCGGATCCCCTACGGCGAGGTGGTGACCTATGGCCGGCTGGCCGAGACGCTGGCGCGGGCGCACAGCATCCCGAAGATGAGCGCCCGGGCGGTGGGCGGCGCGGTCGGCTGGAACCCCATCTGCCTCATCATCCCCTGCCACAGGGTGGTGGGCACGGACGGCTCCCTCACCGGGTATGGCGGCGGCATCGGCAACAAGGTGGCGCTGCTGCGGCATGAGGGCCTTGACATGGGACGCTTCACCGTGCCGACCCGCGGCACGGCGCTGTGAGCGGGACCGGGCGATCCTGAGCGGGAGGTGCCTCGATGTACAGCATGATCATCATCGATGATGAGCCCAAGATCGCCGAGGGGATGGCGCAGCTCTTCCCCTGGCAGAACATCGGCTTCCAGGTCATGGCCTCCTTCACCTCGGCCCGGGAGGCGCTGGAATATATGAAGGACGAGCCCACCGACGTGGTGCTCAGCGATATCCAGATGCCGGACATGAGCGGTCTGGACCTTTGCCGCGCGCTCATCGCGCAGGAGGAGACCCACGTGGTGCTCTTCTCCAGCTATCAGCATTATGAATACATGCGCTCGGCCATCCAGCTGGGCGCGGAGGACTACCTGCTCAAGCCGCTCACCTACACGGCGCTCACCGAGTCCTTCACGCGGCTGAAGGAGAAGCTGGACCGGCTCCACCCGGCCGAGGCCCAGCAGAGCCCCAGCTACTATGCCGACCTCACCCGGCAGGTGGATGAGTACATCAACACCCATCTGCAGGACGCCACGCTCGTGCGCTGCGCCAAGCGCGTGGCGCTCAGTCCGTCCTATCTCTCGCGCATCTATAAGGAGCACGCCGGCCTCTCCTTCACCGACCGGCTCACCCAGCTGCGCATGCGGGAGGCATGCCGGCTGCTGCGCGACCCGGACATCCGCGCCTACGACATCGCCTATGATGTGGGCTATGACAATCCCAAGAACTTCAGCCGGGCCTTCAAGGCCTATATGGGCTGCACGCCCAGCGAATACCGCGAGGGCGGCGGCCGGGAGGATGAGGCATGAAGCGCAGGATCTTCCTCCGGCGCGCCGTGCGCTACTGCCTGCTCATGCTGATCCCTACGCTGCTGCTCTTCATCGTGTGCGTGGGGCAGGCTGTCCATTCGGAGGAGCGGCAGCTGGCGCTCTCCGGCGAGAGCACCCTGGAGGCCGTGGCGGACAACTGCAGCCTGACCGTGCAGACCATCGCCGAGCAGAACCAGCTCATCACCGGCTCCTCGCGCATCCTGCTGTCGCTGCAGCGGATGCTCTTCACCGACGAGATCTCCTACATCGACAGCGGCTTCCTGTATTCGATCCGCACGATGCTCAGCAGCATGGTGGAGTCGAACAGCGCGCTATAGAAGCTCTTCATCTGGATGGACGACGCCCAGCGCGTCTTCACCTCCGATGGCTCCGGCATCCAGTTCCTCACCGCCATGGATGACATGACCTGGCGGGACGCCTATCTGGCCATGGACAAGGACCGCAGGATGCTGGCCTTTGCCGAGCCGGAGAGCGGGCGCGTGGTGATCGTCCGGCGGCTGATGCTGCGCAAGGGCTGCACCGTGGCCTATATCGACGCGGCCAAATGGGAGAAGACGCTCCGCGCGCTGCTGCACCGGAGCGACGAGCATGTGCTGCTGGCGGACGACCTTGGGAACACGCTGCTGGACGTGACCGACAGCGCCGACGGCGGCGCCGGCAGCTTGACGGCCGCCGAGCTGCTCGCGGGCGAGGACGGCGTGTGGCGCGAGGTCGGCGGACGGCGGCTGATGACGCAGAGGACGACCTCGGCGGGCATCACCATCCTCACCTATGTGACGATCGGCAGCCTGAACGCGGCCGTGCTCCGGCTGATGGGGACCTTCGTGCCCATCCTGCTCATCGACCTGGCGGTCGTGCTCATCCTGGCCTGGTCCACCACGCGCCAGGTGACCTCCCAGACCTACCGCATGATCGATATGTTCGACGACGCGCTGCACGGCCGCCCCGTCAAGAAGCCGGACCGGAAGCGCAGCCGCGACGAGACGGACATCATCATGGACAACATCGTCTATATGTATCTGAAGGACCACGCGCTGCAGTCCCGCGTGGAGGAGGAGACCCTCCGCCGCGAGAACGCCCAGCTGATGGCCCTGCAGCTGCAGATCAACCCGCACTTCCTGTATAACACCCTGCAGACGATGGACTTCGCCATCCTCTCCGGCACGGCGGACAAGCAGGACCTCTCCGACGTGTTCCACGATCTTTCGGCGATCCTGCGCTATGCCCTCACCGATCCCCAGGAGCCGGTGGCCCTGGAGGAGGAGCTCGACACCCTGCGCCGCTATACCGATATCCAGCGCTATCGCTTCGGCGGGCGTTTCGTGATGTACACCGAGGTGGACGACGCGCTGCTGCGGGCAAAGGTGTTCCGCATGATGCTGCAGCCCCTGGTGGAGAACTGCATGATCCACGGCCTGAACGGGCTGAAGGAGCGCGGCTACATCTGGGTCCGGGCCGAGCGAAGGGGCGATCGCCTTGCCGTGTCGGTGAGCGACTCCGGCACAGGCATGACCGAGGAGGAGCGCCTGGCCCTGCTGGAGCGCATCCACAGCAGCGGCTCCCGCTCCATCGGCCTCACCAACCTGGAGCGCCGCCTCGTGCTGCTCTATGGGCAGGAGAGCGCCCTGAAGATCGAGTCCGCCCCCGGACAGGGCACGACCGTCTCCTTCACGATGCCATATACGGAGCTGGCGGAGGAAGGGTAGACCGCATAACACGGAAGGTATCATCTCATGCTCTCATGGCATGAAATGATACCTCCTTCTTGCCCAAAGCCGCAAAAGATGAGACCATCACGACATCCGAGGTCCTTCCGGATGTCGCTTTTGTTTGCTATCATGACCATAAACAGCCCGGATGGCCGGGCCGAGAACATAAGGAGGGACCTTATCATGAAGAAGATCCTTGCTCTGGTGCTCGCGCTGAGCATGGTCCTGTCGATCGGCATGACCGTGGCTTCCGCCGATGACACTGTCACCCTGCGCTTCTCCTGGTGGGGCGGCGACGCCCGTCACGCTGCCACCATGGCCGTGATCGAGCAGTATGAAGCCCTGCATCCCAATGTCAAGATCGAGGCCGAGTACGGCTCCTCTGACGGCTACAACGACAAGCTGGCTACCCAGCTGGCCGGCGGCACCGCGCCCGACATCATCCAGATCGACCCCGCCTTCATGCCCTCCTATGTGGCCAGCGAGGCGAACTACTTCGTCGACCTGTACACCACCGCCTTCGACTTCAGCAAGATGGATCCCGCCTACTATGGCCAGCGCATCAACGGCTGCTTCGATGGCAAGCAGTATGGTGTGCCCACCGGCGTCTCCGGTGCCGCTCTGCTGGTGAACGATGAGATGGCCGCCAAGTACGGCATCGACTTCTCCGTGCAGTACACATGGGAGGACCTGTTCACCTGGGCCAAGCAGGTGCATGAGGCTGATGCTTCTGTCTACCTGTTCGCCTCCAACAAGACCTTCATCGCCAACATGGCCAGCAACTACATCAAGCAGCGCACCGGCAAGCTGTTCTTCGACGAGGACACCAAGACCGTGAACCTGACCGAGGAAGAGCTGACCGATATGTTCACCTTCATCAAGCGCCTGTTCGACGAAAATGTGGTGGCTCCCGCCTCCTACTTCGCGGCCTATGAAGGCGACAACATCCAGAACGATCCCAACTGGGTGGCCGGCGACAAGTATGTGGCCTGCCTGTGCTACACCTCCACCTGCGAGACCATCGCCGCGGCCGCGCCCAACAACACCTTCTCCGCGGGCAAGTTCCCCAAGCTGGCTGATTCCGACATCGATGCCTGGATGGCCAACTGCCCCCAGGTGCTGGCTGTGAACAGCAAGAGCGCCAACATCGATGTGGCGGTGGACTTCCTGTCCTTCTTCTACAACGACGAGACCGCGATGGTCACCCTGGGCTCTGTCCGCTCTGTGCCTGTGACCGCCCGTGCCCGTGAGCTGTGCTCCGAGAACGGCCTGATCAGCTCTCTGCTGGCTGCCGCCTGCGACGTGTGCACCTCTTACTCCGGCATGGTGGACGACTCCCTGTACTCCGGTACCGAGGCCCATCAGATCCTGTGGGACGTGATCGAGGAAGTCGGCTACGGCGCCGTCTCCGCCGAGGGCGCCGCTCAGGAGCTCTACGATCTGTGGTCTGACTACGCTGCCACCAAGTGATCTCGGCGTTCTTTCCGGGAGAGCCTTCGGTCTGTCCGGAGGCTCTCCCTTTTCCGAAGGCCCGCCAGGATGCATGAGCCAGCCGGACCGGAGCGGTTCCGGTGCCTGCCCCATGCACCCTGGGAACGATGATGGAGGTGCTCCCATGACACAGGCCGTCCCCAAGAAGATCCGCCGCAGCAAGTATACCCGCCGCGATTACCAGGCTTTTCTGTACATCGCGCCCTGGCTGATCGGCTTCCTTGTGCTGCAGCTGTATCCGTTCATCCTGTCGCTCATCTACTCCTTCTGCAACTACCAGCTGGGCAACACGATCCAGTTCACGGGCCTCGACAACTATGTGCGCCTGTTCACCCGCGACAGCGATTTCGGCAAGTCTCTGCGTGCCACCGGCATCTTCACGCTGGCGGTGGTGCCCGGCAAGCTGATCCTGTCGCTGGCGGTGGCCATGTTCCTGAACCGCGATATGCGCGGCATCAATCTGGCCCGTACCGTGTATTACATCCCTTCGCTGTTCGGCGGAAGCGTGGCCGTGTCGGTCCTGTGGAAGATCCTCTTCCAGGACAACGGCATCATCAACGCCTACCTGAACGCGCTGGGCATGAGCACCATCCAGTTCTGGGGCGACGCCAACTACGCGCTGGGCACCATCTGCTCGCTGGAGATATGGCAGTTCGGCTCCTCCATGGTCATGTCGCTGGCCGCGCTCAAGCAGGTGCCCGCCTCACTGTATGAGGCCGCCTCGCTGGACGGCGCCAACGCCTGGCACAAGTTCTGGCATGTCACCATCCCGCAGATCTCGCCCGTGCTGTTCTTCAACCTGATCATGCAGACGATCCAGGCCCTGCAGAACTTCACCTCCGCTTCGGTCATTACCAAGGGCGGCCCCCTCAAGAGCACCTATGTGATGGGCCTGAAGCTGTACAAGGAGGCCTTCACCAACTTCAAGATGGGCTATGCCAGCGCGATCTCCTGGGTCATGTTCCTCATCATCATGGTCATCACGCTGCTGCTGTTCCGCTTCTCCTCCGCATGGGTCAGCTATGAGGATTAAGGAGGGATGAGAAAATGAAGAAAAAGAAGTCGGGTCTGAGCCTGTTCCTTTCGTATCTGCTGATCGTGCTGATCGGCCTCGTGCTCATCTTCCCCATCCTCTGGATGTTCTTTGCCGCCTTCAAGACCAACGAGGAGATCTTCGGCTCCACCGTGCTCTGGCCCCAGGCCTGGACCGGCGCGGGTTATCAGGCGTGGCTGGCCGAGAACCCCGGCAGCGGCTTCGGCGCCTATTTCATCCAGCTGTTCCACAACTTCGTGGAAGGCTGGGTCGGCATCGGCCAGAACTCCTATGCCATCTACTTCGTGAACAGCTTCAAGATCGTGGCGCCCACCGTGGTGCTCACGCTCATCTCCTCCACGCTGGTGGCCTACGGCTTCGCGCGCTTCAACTTCCCCTGCAAGAAGCTGCTCTTCGGCGTCCTCATCGGTACGCTGATGCTGCCCAACGCAGTCATCATCATCCCGCGCTACTCCATGTACGCGCAGTGGGGCTGGGTGGACACCTACCTGCCGTTCTGGGTCCCCGCGGCGCTGGCCGGCGCGCCATTCTTCGTCTACATGCTCATCCAGTTCATGCGCGGCCTGCCCCGCGACCTGGACGAGTCGGCCTACATCGACGGCTGCTCCACGCTGCGCACCCTGGTGCAGATCCTGCTGCCCCTCATGATCCCCTCGCTGTTCTCCGCCGGCTTGTTCCAGTTCATGTGGACCTACAATGATTACATGAACAGCCTGGTCTTCATCAATTCGGCGGTCAAATATCCCATCTCGCTGGGTCTGCGCCTGTCGCTGGACGGTGAGAGCGTGGTCAACTGGGGCAAGATGATGGCCTGCTCCTTCATCGCCGTGCTGCCGCTGATCATCCTGTTCTTCGCGGCCCAGAAATATTTCGTCGAGGGTATTGCCACCACCGGTATGAAGGACTAAACTTTTCCCCAGGGAGACGGCGCTGTCCGTCCCCCTGGCTTTTTGATGACAGGAGGAGACCGCATGCCCGCTTTCAATCCTTATCTGCCCAGCTGGGAATATGTGCCGGACGGGGAGCCCCGCGTCTTCGGAGACAGGGTGTATGTGTACGGCAGCCACGATCTGTTCGGCAGCCGCGTGTATTGTGAGGGCGACTATGTGTGCTGGTCGGCGCCGGTGGACGACCTCTCGGACTGGCGCTATGAAGGCGTCATCTACCGCCGTGACCAGGAGGTCATCGAGGAGGTGAGCCCCTGGAAGGAGACGGCCGGCTTCCATCCGGGCGATCCCGCCGGCACGAAGCTCGGCTATCTCTATGCCCCGGACTGCGTGCAGGGCCCCGATGGCCGCTATTATCTGTACTATTCCATGAGCGGCGACACCACCACCTCGGTGGCGGTCTCGGACGTGCCCCAGGGGCCCTTCGCCTTCTATGGCCATGTGCGGCACCCCGACGGGCGGCTCTATGGCCATGTGGCGGGCGACGTGAACTGCTTCGACCCGGGCGTGCTCGTGGACGAGGATGGGCGCGTGTACCTGTATTCCGGCTTCGCGCCGAAGAACGAGAAGGGCTATCTGCGCATGAGCGGGACCGGCCTGAAGGTGGACGGCGGCTATGGCGTGGAGCTGGCGCGGGACATGCTCACCCTGGTCTCGGAGCAGGTGATGACGATCCCCGGCTCGTATCTCTATCATGGCACGCCCTTTGACGGCCATCGCTTCTTCGAGGCCAGCAGCATCCGCAAGATCGGCGGCACCTATTATCTGGTGTGGTCCAGCGAGCTGAGCCATGAGCTGTGCTACGCCACGGCCTCCGCGCCGCTGGGGCCCTACACCTGGGGCGGCATCCTGGTGAGCATCGCCGACCTGGGCCTGCGCGGCAACACCCGACCCCGCAGCTACACCGGCAACACCCACGGCGGCATGGTGTGCGTGAAGGGCCGGTGGTACATCTTCTACCACCGGCAGACGGCGCTCTATCCCTTCGCAAGGCAGGGCTGCGCCGAGCCGATCGAGATCGCGGCCGACGGCAGCATCGCCCAGGCGGAGGTGACCAGCTGCGGCCTGAACGGCGGCCCGCTGCCCGGACGGGGCGTGTTCGAGGCGCGCATCGCCTGCGATCTGTCCTCGGCGGAGGGGATCTTTGACTATGGCCTGTGCCGGCCGCAGGAAGGGCACCCCTACTTTACCCAGTCGGCGCCGGACCGCACGGAAAGGCCGGACCAGCACATCGCGAACATGACGGACGGCAGCTGGTGCGGCTTCAAATACTTCGACCTGCGGGGCGTGCGGGAGCTCCGCGCCACGGTGCGCGCGGCCTGCGGCGGCGTGCTGCAGGTGAGCCGGCGGCAGGGCGGCGAGGCCGAGGCGCGGATCGCGGTGGAGGCCTCGGACAGCTGGGCGACCTTCACGGCCCCCTTCCGCCCGGAGGACGGCGTGACGGCGCTCTTCTTCACCTGGCGCGGCGAGGCGCCCGCCGACTTTGAGAGCTTCGAGCTCGTGACGGAGGAGGACCTGTGATGAGACGCGTGATCCCGGACCCCATCTTCAGCGGCTGGTGCTCCGACCCGAGCATCGTGCGCGTGGGGGAGGACTACTATATCGCCTCCTCCACCTTCGAGTGGATGCCGTGCGTCAACATCTTCCATTCGCGCGACCTGGCGCACTGGGAGCAGCTGCCCGGCGCGCTGACCGACGCGCTGCTGGACCAGGAGGGCATGGCGGCCTCCTGCTGCGTGTGGGCCCCGAACCTGACCTGGTATGACGGCCGGTTCTATCTGGCCTACGCGGTGGTGCACACGGCCACCTACCGCATGAAGGACACCCATGTCTACATCACCACCGCCGAGGACATCCGCGGGCCGTGGTCGGCGCCCGTCTTCGTGAGCGCCATCGGCTTCGATCCCTCGGTCTTCCACGATGACGATGGCCGGGTGTACCTCATCGACCAGACGATGGAGCGCCGCACGAGCCGCGACCGCTTCGCCGGCGTGAGCGTGACGGAGCTGGACCCCGCCACGCTGAAGCCCCTGGGCCTCTCGAAGGTCGTGTATCCCGGCACGGGGCGCGGCACCACCGAGGGCCCCAACGTCCTCAAGAAGGACGGCTGGTATTACATCACCGCGGCCGAGGGCGGCACGGAGTTCGGCCATTGCGTGACCATGGCCCGCAGCCGCAGCCTCTGGGGCCCCTATGAGGCGGACCCCGAGGATCCCATGCTCTCCTCCGCCGGCACCGACTGTGTGCTGCAGCGCGCCGGCCACGGCCAGTATGTGACCGACCCCCAGGGGAACTGGTACATGGCCCATCTCTGCTCCCGCCCGCTGGAGGGGCAGTGGAGCATCCTGGGCCGCGAGTGCGCCATCCAGAACATCGTGTGGACGGAGGACGGCTGGCCCCGCGTGACGGACCTGGAGGGCCGCGCGCTGCCGCACGCCATGCCGCAGCTGAGCTTCCTGGGCCCGGACGTGCCGGAGCAGCCCTTCCCCGCCGTGCCTGTGCGCACGGACTTCAGCCAGGGCATCCCGGCGCAGTGGATGACGCTGCGGCGCGGCTGGCAAAAGCGCGGCATGAGCCTGGAGGAGCGGCCGGGATATCTGCGCGTCCACGGCGGCAACTCGCTGTGCAGCACCTTCCGGCAGCACCTGCTGGCGCGGCGCGTCTCCACCCTCCATTGCCGTATGACCGCGTCGATGACGTTCCGGGCCGAGTGCGCCAACCACACCGCCGGCCTGGTGGTGATGTACAACAACATGAACTGGCACTATCTCTTCGTGTCGGCGGACGATGAGGGGCAGCCCACACTGTGCGTCTCCACCTGCGAGAACGGCCGGCTGACCGACCGCGAGGAGCGGACGATGCCCGGCGCCGACGGCCGCTGGACCCTGCGGGCGCAGATCGACGGCGGAGAGCTGCGGTTCCTGGCCGCCCCGGAGGGGGAGGAGCCCCGCGAGATCGGCCCGGCGCTGGACATGCGCATCCTCTCCGACGAGCATGTGGACGGCAACGGCTTCACCTCGGCGATGATCGGCCTGTGCTGCCAGGACCTGCAGGGCAACGGCTGCGCGGCGGACTTCGCCTGGGCCGACTATGAGGATCTGCCGGAGGAGCGCGGCTGAAGGACATGAGCAGCGAACGCTATCTGCTGGAGCTGCCGCCGGCCAGGGCCCTGCTCCGGCTGAGCATCCCCATGATCGTGGGGCACCTGTTCCAGCAGCTGTATTACATGATCGACTCGGTGGTCTGCGGCCAGGTGCTGGGCGAGACGGCCCTGGCCGCGGTGGGCGCCTGCAACGCCGTGACCCAGGTCTTCCTGTGCCTGGCGATCGGCGGCGCGGTCGGGGCCTCCATGATCACGGCGCACTGCTTCGGCGCCGGGGAGAAGACGGACGTGCTCACCTCGGTCTCCACGGCGCTCATCGCCTTCCTGGCGGCGGGCGCCGGGCTGAGCGCGGTCGGCCTGTGCGGCAGCCGCGCGCTGCTCACGGCGCTGGCCACGCCGGAGGCCGTGCTGCCCCCGGCGGTGGAGTACCTCTCGGTCTTCTTTGCCGGGCTGCCCCTGCTGGTGCTGTACAACATCGTGAACGCGGAGTTCAACGCTCTGGGCCGCTCCAGGATCCCGCTGGTGTTCCTCATCGTGTCGTCGGTGCTGAACATCGGCATGGACTTCCTGTTCGTGGCGGGGCTGGGGATGGGCGTGGCCGGCGCGGCGTGGGCCACGGTGCTCTCGCAGGGGCTGGCGGCGGTGCCGTCGCTGTGCATCCTGCTGCGGCAGCTGCGGCCCTTCCGCCGGCCGGGCATCCGCGCGCCGCTGGTGAGCCGCGTGCTGGCGGGCCGCATGCTGAAGCTGGCGCTGCCCTCCATGCTGCAGCAGTCGGTGGTCTCGGTCGGCATGATGCTGGTGCAGTCGGTGGTCAACACCTTCGGCGCCGGGGCGCTGGCGGGCTACAGCTATGCCATCCGCATCGAGCATATCGCCATCGTGCCGCACAACGCGCTGGGCAACGCCCTCTCGTCCTACACCGCGCAGAACCTGGGCGGCGGCAGCACGGAGCGCGTGGCCAAGGGCTACCGCGCGGCCATGCTCATGAGCCTGGTGTTCAACCTGGTGCTGGGCATCGGCATCGCGCTGGGCTCGGGGCTCATCGCCAGGCTGTTCCTGGGCGATCGGCCCGACCCGGAGGCACTGGCCGTGGGCTCGGGCTACCTGTGCTTCGTGGCACCGCTGTTCTTCCTCAACGCCTGCAAGACGCTCTCGGACAGCGTGCTGCGCGGCGCGGGAGACATGCCGGTGTTCACCATCGCCAACTTCGTGAACCTGTTCATCCGCATGGCCTCGGCCTATCTGCTGTCGCCGATCGTCGGCATCCGGGCGGTGTGGTACGCGATCCCGGTGGGCTGGCTGGTCAACTTCGCCATGAGCTATGCCGAGTATCGGACCGGGCGATGGAAGAGGACCATGGGGTGAACGCCCGCGACGAACAGAAAAAACACTTGCGATCCGTGCTCACGATAGTATAATGAAAAGTGCTTATGAGAGACGGCGGGGCCTTTCTTCGGGCCCCGCCGTGACCTTTTTTCAGGGAAGGTGGATGGACCTATGTCTAAAGTGCTCGACCTCCTCCTCGTCATATGCTTCGGCAGCACCTCATGGTTCCGGATCCTGCTGAAGGTGCTCTACATCATCGGCATGTGGCGCGTGCTGAAGAAGTGCGGCGAGAAGAGCTGGAAGGCCCTGATCCCGTATTACCGCTTCTACGCGATCGCCCGCTGCACCGGCCTGCAGTCTGAGGGCCTTTGCTATCTGGTGGCCGGCATCATATAGATCTTGGCCTAGATCGCCCAGGTCTTCCTGCCCGCGACCAGCGCGCTGCTGGTGGGCGAGGAGGCCGCCGGCTCGGTGGCCGTCACCACGACCGCGGTGGCGCTCACCTCGGGCGAGATGCTCGCGATCATGCTGGAGTCGATCGTCCTGCTCACCACGCTGGTGCGCGTGGTGTATGCCATCCGCGTGTTCAACAGCATCTGCGACCTGTTCCAGCGCAGGCGCACATGGAGCATCCTGTGGGCCCTGCTGGAGTGCGTCCCCGCCATGGTCTGGGGCTTCTCGGACAAGTTCCAGCCCCAGTGGTCGATGACGGACATCCAGGAGTCAGTGGAGAGCTATTTCCAGAACGTGCACACCGACGCCATGAAGGATGGCCTGAAGGTGGACCTGAAGGCCCGCACCGCCACCGAGCTCTTCCAGAAGAAGACGCTGCTGCGGGACGTGCACATGGACATTGCGCCCGGCCACATGGTGCTGGTGCTGGGCGGCTCCGGCGCGGGCAAGACCACGCTGCTCAACGCCATCAACGGCTATGAGAAGGCCGACGCCACCATCCGGCTGGACGGCAACGACGTCTACAAGGACTACAAGTCGATGCAGTACAAGATCGGCTATGTGCCCCAGCTGGACCTGATGCGCGGCAGCGACACCGTGCAGCATACCCTCTATGACGCGGCGGCGCTGCGCCTGCCCAGCCAGTTCACGGCGAAGGAGCGCCATGAGCGCGTGGACCACGTGATGGGCGTCTTCGGCCTGAAGCCGGTGCGCAACACCATGGTCAGCAAGCTGTCCGGCGGCCAGCGCAAGAGGCTGTCCATCGCCATGGAGTTCATCTCCGACCCCTCGCTGTTCATCCTCGACGAGCCCGACTCCGGCCTGGACGGCGTGATGGCCCGCTCCCTGATGGAGCAGCTGCGCGCCATCGCCGACCAGGGCAAGATCGTGATGGTCATCACCCACACGCCCGACCGCGTCATCGACCTGTTCGACGATGTGATCGTGCTGGCGAAGGACAAGGACCGCGTCGGCCGCCTGGCCTGGTTCGGACCGATCGACGAGGCGAAGGCCTTCTTCGGGCGTGACACCATGGAACACATCGTGCGCAGCATCAACCGCAAGGAAGAGGGCGGCGAGGGCATGGCCGATGAGTTCGTGACCAGATTCGCGGAGGTGCAGCATGGCTGATCGTGATAACAAGGCACTCAGGCTGCGGCATCGCAGCAGGATGCATCAGGTCCCCATCTTCCTGGGCAAGCTCGTCCGCAGCTTCGTGTATATGAGCGACTGGAAGATGATCCCCATGGCCGCCATCATCGCCGCCATGGTCTCGATGGTGGTGCGCAAGGACTACTTCCTCACCATGGAGGGCACGCTGAAGGGCAGCTTCGCCCTCACCTGCGTGGCCATCTGGAACGGCTGCTTCAACTCCATCCAGGTCATCTGCCGTGAGCGCAGCATCATCAAGCGCGAGCACCGCAGCGGCATGCACGTGTCTGCCTACATCTTCTCGCACATGATCTATCAGGCTTTCCTGTGCCTGGCGCAGTCGGTGACCACGGTGCTCGTGTGCAGCCTGTGCGGCGTCAAGTTCCCCGCGGAGGGCACCGTCACCCCCTTGCTGATGCTCGACTTCTCGATCACGCTGTTCTTCATCTCCTTCGCGTCGGACATGGTGTCGCTGCTGGTCTCGTCCATCGCGCATTCCACCACGGCGGCCATGACCGTGATGCCCTTCGTCCTCATCTTTCAGCTGGTGTTCTCCGGCGGCATCTTCAACCTGCCTGCCTGGGCCCAGAACATCTCCAACTTCACCATCTCCAACTACGGCTTCAAGTGCCTGAACGCGCAGGCCGATTACAACGAGCGCCCCATGGTGACCGGCTGGAGCACACTGGTCAAGGTGCAGGACCAGGACATCGATGTGTCCTTCACCCTGGGCGAAGTGATCGATACGCTGCACAAGGGTGAGCAGCCCGCCATCAAGACGCTGCGCGAGACGCCCATCCAGCTGCCGGACACCGGCAGCGCCGAGGTGGACGCGGTCGCGGACTATGTCTCCGATCTGCTGACGGACAAGGACGGCAAGCCGCTGACCGTGGGCGCGCTGATCGACCTGGCGGCCGAGAGCCCCACGCTGGCGCAGTACCGCGACAGGCAGGTGAGCTTCTCCTTCAAGATCGGCGACGTGATGGATGTGATCGGCCGCGCGAAGCTGCAGAGCTACATCCAGGAGAGGACCGCCGCCACCATGTATAACGCCGACTATGTCTGCAGCAGAGACAACATCATCGACTACTGGACCATCCTGGTCCTGTTCGCGATCGTCTTCAGCGCGGCCAGCGTCATCGTGCTGGAGTTCATCGACAAGGACAAGCGCTGAGCTCCCGAAAGACAGATAGCAGAAGGCTCCTTCCCGAGCGGGAAGGAGCCTTCCTGTTTCTTGATCGTCATCTTTAAGGAGCGCGATCTGATACTATCCTCAAATAGAAACGACCTACAAAAGTGGGGATCCGAAGCAGTCCAGAGGGCGATCGGAAAGCCCTCTGGTCGCGCCCGCAGGCGCGAAACTCCTGCCGATCTTATTTGAGATAAATATAAGATGGGGGTCAGCTCCGCCCCTTGAGCGTTTCCATAAAGGCAGCCTTGTTCTCACGGGCCGTGGTGGTCGGGCGGCCCAGATCGTCCCTCGCGCCGATGGCGCAGCGGGCCTCGATGAGCGTCAGCTGATGCCGGTCGCGGGCGGCGGCCAGCTCTCTGTCGAGGGCCTCGAAGTCCGAGACGCTCACGGCATAGCGATAGCCGCAGGCCCTGGCGATGGCCGGCAGATCGATCCTCGCGGCCACGGTGGGCATGCCGCCGACCGTCTCATGCGCGCCGTTGTTGATGACCACATGCACCATGTTCTATGGAGCGTTGGCGCCGATGACCGCCATGGCGCCCATGTGCATGAGCGCCGCGCCGTCGCCATCGACGCACCACACGCGGGTGCCGGGCTTCTGCAGCGCCACGCCCAGGGCGATGGAGGAGCTGTGGCCCATGGAGCCCACGGTCAGGAAGTCCAGCCCATGGCCCTCGCCCCTGGCCTCGCGCAGCTCGAACAGCTCACGGCTGGCCTTGCCGGTGGTGGAGACGATGGGGTCGGTGCCGCTCACCGCCAGCACATGGCGGATGATCTGCTCACGGAGCATGGTCTCATGGTTGGCATAGTCCACCTTGCCGTCGAAGGAGAGGGCGCCCTTGCGCACCACGATGGCCACGTCCCGGCCCTCGGCCAACAGCGGACGGAAGGCCTCCATCGCGGCGGAGAGCTCCTCCTCGCTGGTCTCCTTCGAGAGGATGAAGGAGGGGATGCCCATCACGTCCAGCAGCTTCACGGTCACCTCGCCCTGGTAGATGTGCTGCGGCTCGTCATGGATGCCGGGCTCGCCGCGCCAGCCCACCACGAAGATGACCGGGATGGCGTAGACCTTCTCGTTCAGCAGGGAGGCGGCGGGGTTGATGATGTTGCCCTCACCGCTGTTCTGCATATAGACCACCGGCACCTTGCCCGTGGCAAGATGATAGCCGGCGGCCAGCGCGGCGCAGTTGCCCTCGTTGGCGGCGATGATGTGGTGCTTCGGGTCGATGCCCCAGGTCGCCATCAGATAGTTGCACAGCGCCTTCAGCTGGGAATCCGGTACGCCGGTATAGAAGTCCGCGCCCAGGACGCGGGCGAATGCTTCAGCCTTCACAGGATGCACCTCGCGATCGTTCGATAGAGCCCCTCGGTCTCGCCCTCGAGACGGTAGGGATGGTTCTTCAGCCGCACAGGGTTCACAGAGACGGAGAGCAGGGCCAGCTGCTCCTCGGTGACGGCGGGCCGCTCCAGCGCCAGCGCGTCCAGGAGCTCGGCAAAGGACGCCGCGGCCTCCTCCGGCGTATCGCGGCCGAAGGCCTCGGCCAGCTGCGCGAACACCTGCCGCGCATGGGCCTCGCCGCGCGGGTCGGTGAGGCGCTCCGGGTGCGAGAGCATCCACGGCCACAGGACGCGCACGCACAGGGCGGCGGCGTGGCCGTGGGCGTAGCCGTACAGGCTCGTGAGCTTATAGCACATGGCGTGGCCCGCGGTGGTCTGGGTGAGGTCGATGGCCTGCCCGGCCGTGTGCGCGGCCCACAGCATGCCCTCCAGCGCCTCGTCATCGCCGGACAGGTAGCCGTCCTTCCAGCGCAGCACCTGGCGGATGGCCGAGAGGGACAGGGCGCGGCTCTCTTCGGTGGAGCGCACGGACCACAGGCTCTCGATGGCATGGCACAGGGCGTCCAGCATGGTCGCCTTTTTTTGATACAGCGGCAGCGAGCGCAGCACGGTGGGATCCATCACCACGGTGCCGGGGATGCAGCTCACGTCATTCACCGACTGCTTCTCGCCCCGGTCATAGATGACGGCGAAGCGCGTGGCCTCGCTGCCGGTGCCGGCGGTGGTGGGCATGGCGATGAGCGGCACGGCGTTCGGCTCGTTCGTCTGGGACAGGGTGTGCAGCGCCGGATCGGTGCCGCAGAAGAGCTTGACGCACTTGGCCACATCGATGGCGCTGCCGCCGCCCACGGCCAGGATGCCGTCGCAGCCCTCCCGGCGGAACACGCCCACGGCGTCCTTCACGGAGTCGTAGGTGGGGTTGGGGGCAAAGCGGTCGAAGGGCACCACGCGGCAGCAGGTGAGGCCGTCGATGGCCCGGCTCACGGCGAGATGGGGCCAGGCGCTGTCCCGCACCACCAGCAGCGTATGGATGCCGCTCCGCGCGATGTGCCGCGTGAGGGCCTCATAGCTCCCCGCGCAGCGGATGATCGTCTGCTCCATCCGCGTCACTCCCGATCGAACACGAGGCGCCCGTCGGGCGTGTCGGCCTCGGCGTGGAAGGCGCAGGTGGCCAGGTCGGCGTCCAGGGTGGCGGTGGCGTCGTCCTTCGTCCACACGAAGCGCATGCGGCTGCCCTCGCAGCTCACCCGCAGGTCGCTCTCGAAGGAGAAGGCCGTGCCCAGGGTGCGCATGCGCAGCAGCTCGAGCTGGTCACGCACCACGGGGAGCCGCAGGCGCTCGTCCAGCTGCTCGGAAGACAAGTTCGTACGGTTGATCTCCTTGTGTCCGGCGGCGCCGCTGCGGCGCACGGCCTCCAGGTCGTTCTTGCCGGCGAACAGGTCCAGGTACCACACCTGGGGCTTGCCGGGCATGAACAGCTGCAGCGCGCGGGCCAGCAGCAGCTTGCGGTCGTCCTCGCCCAGGGCGCTGTAGTAGGTGGCGTTCACCTGATAATACACGTTCTTGGCGCCGTGCAGGTCCTTGATCAGGCCGCCGCGGCACACGATGAGGTCGATCAGCGCCTGGATGCGCTCCTCGGGCAGGATGCCCTTCAGGTCCAGCATGGGGATGCCGTCGTGGCAGCCCAGCATGTTCACGGCGTGGATGCCCTTCTCCTGCTGCTCCTGGGCCCAGCGGACCAGCATGGTGCCGTCGTGGCCCTCGATGGCGTCGATGAGCAGGCCGGGCAGGAAGAAGTCATAGGTCATGTAGCCCTTATCGGTCACGGTCTGGTAGCTCTTTTCGGAGTAGGCCGCGTGGATCTAAGGCAGGAGGGTGAGGCCGTACTTCTCGGCCATCTGGCGCACGCGCTCCAGCGTGTCCCAGGTCTCGGGGTCGTTCATGAAGTTGCGGCGGCCGGGGGCCTTGGGGGCGTAGGCGAAGGCGTCCAGGCGCACGATGGCCGCGCCGTAGCCCGCGAGGGTCCTGAGCACGGTGTCATAATACTCCCACACCTTGGGGCTGCGGATGTCCAGGTCCATCTGGCCCAGATAGCGGCGGCGGCTCTCCAGCAGCGAGACACAGGCCTCACGGCAGCCCTCGAAGCCGGTGTAGTCCAGCTGGGCGGGCTTCAGGCCGCTCTTCAGCCCGGCGGCAACGCGGTCACAGAGCACGGCGGCCTCGCCGTACTGCAGGCCCAGGGCCTCCATCAGGTCCTGGATGCCGGGCGCGTCGTAGTCCACCTGCTGGTAGAAGGTGTTCCAGTAGGGCACATCGCGGCCGTCGGGCAGGCGCACCATCAGGATGGGCAGGCCCGGCTTGCGGAAGAACATATCGCGGATGAGCTCGGGCCGGGGCTGGATGTAGCCCTCGTCCGTCATCTCGCCGCAGCCCTCCCAAAAGCTGTTCCAGTCGATGAAGAAATGGCGGTACTCGCTCGCGTCGCCCTTCTTGAGGATGTCCTGGAACTGGGGCGAGAGCACGCTCAGGTGGTTCAGGATGAAGTCGAGCTTCAGGTCCAGGCCCAGGTCGCGCAGGGCGTCGATGTCCTTGCGGTCGGCCATGCGGCGGCTCAGATCATAGCTGATGACCGAGAAGCCGCGGTCCAGGTCGGTATCGAACAGGCTGGGCAGCACATAGAAGGAGCGGAAGGCATCCTTCAGCTCCGGGCGCCGCAGCAGCGCCACGATGTCGCCCAGGCGACCGCCCATGCTGTCAGGGTAGGCATTGAGCATCGGTCCGTTGTTCATGGCGGGAGACCTCCTTCAGACAGATAGATCAAGAGGCATCACAGATCTTGCGATGGATCGAGGATCAGCTGACATTTTTGCTTAAGATCGGGGATATCAGCCGTGATGACATCCCATGTGATGGTATTGTCGACTGTACCATAGCGATGGGCCACGATATTTCGCATCAGCTTGATCTGACGCCAGGGAATGTCACTGTGCTGCTGCTTGAGCTCCTCCGACAGGATGCCTGTGAGCTCACCGATCTGCAGGATGCAGAGCGCAACGGCGTTCCGATAGACAGGGTCGCGATCGAAGATCTAAAAGCTATGGCCGAAGCGCTCGACAGCCATCTCGATCTGATCGCAATATTCGACGATATGCCTGATGATACTCAGGTCACGCGATGTCTCGTTCATAAAGGAGCACCTCATCCTGTTCGATCGCGTCCAGGAACGCGCGGTCCATCCCCTGGGTGGAGATCAGGTCGACATCGGTCCCAAAGGCGTCCTGCAGATCGCCGAGCAGGCTGGCGAACTGCAGCCCCCTGATCGAGCCCTTATCGATGCGCAGATCGATATCGCTCGAGGCGGAGGCTTCTCCGCGGGCATAGCTCCCGAAGAGCCATACACGCTCGGCCCCATATTTCCGGGCATAGGTCTCCACGATGGAGCGGATCTGATCGATGCTGTATCGCATGGCCTGCTCCTTTCTGTAAGCAGATCGGCTTACTCCTTCGCCCCGACGCGGCTCAGCCTGCGGAAGGTGAGGGGCCATACGCCGATGACGAAGAGCACGATGAAGAAATAGCGGATGGTGTGGGCCACGGGGCTGCCGGGCAGCACCAGGGCCAGCAGCGGCTTGAGCAGCACGCGCAGCGCCATCACACCGGCGATGCCGAGCACCAGCTTCAGCAGCTGGCCGGGAACGGTGCCCTTCTCATCGAACCTGATCGAGCGCGTCTCCAGCTGCCGCCCCACGGTGAGGCCCAGCAGCGCGCCCAGCGTGGTGTAGGCCTCCTTCAGCACCGCCTCGCGGCAGGCCAGGGAGGTGGCGTCCAGCGCGCTCACATCGTCCTTCAGGGTGAGGAACACGGCCGCCGCCAGCGCGAAGGCGGTCGCGGCCACATCCAGCCGGAACAGCTTGGCGGGATCGCTCTCGCAGCGGCGCACCAGCGCGGTGAGCCCGAAGGCCGCCGCCAGGCCGATGGCCAGGCCGACCGTGACATCGGTGGGGGTGTGCACGCCCAGATACAGCCGGGTGAACACCACCACCAGCGCCACCAGCAGCCACAGCCAGCGCAGCGCGCCGCGCGACCCCGCGCAAAGGGAGCCATAGGCCGCGCCCGCCATGGTGGAATGTCCGCTGGGGAAGGAGTAGTCCTCCGCCGTGCCGGCCGCGCCCTTCACAGGCGAAAGGCGGCTGTCGCGCACCCAAGGCCGCGGGATCGCGAAGACGCCCTTGAGCAGGATGGTCACATCCAGCGCGGTGAGCGCCACGCCGAACACGCGGTAGCCCCATTTCTTATCCACGCACCAGAAGAGGAACGCGCCCACGGCGATGAGGATGGCCTCGTCGCCAAGGTAGGTGAGGGCCAGCATCAGCCAGTCCAGGAAGGGAGTGCGCAGGCCCTGCAGGGCATAGAGAAGGTCCATGTCGGTCTCTCCTGTCGTGTGTGATCAGTCGGGCAGGGCCACGAGCACACTGCCCGTATCCGCCGCGAGGGGGATGTTCTCCATCAGATCGTCCTTCTTCACATCGGGGCCCACGGTGGTATAGGCCAGGCCGAAGACCGCGTTGTCACAGTCGCCGCCATCCTCGATCTTCCAGCCGTGCTTCAGCTGGCTGGCATGGCATTGCATGGCGCGCCGGCAGACCGACAGCCCATCCTCGCCATCGAAGGCGGCAAGGGGCACATGCCAGTCCAGCGCGATCCGATCCTGCTTCCACAGATGGATGTAGAGCTTCTTCACCTGCCAGGGCTCGCTTTGGGTCAGCTTGAGGCGGCTGCTCTCATCCGCCGCGTAGACAACGCACTTCTGCGCCGCGTCCGCCACGGCCCGGTGCGCGCCATGCCCATATTCGCCCTCGGTATCCTGGGTCACCAGGACCTATGGCCGATAGCGGCGGATGGCATCGGTCACCTTGTCATAGAAGGCCGTCTTGCTCCACTTCTTATATTGCCCCTCCAGCGTATCGGAGCGGGCGTCACGCATGTGCAGCAGCTCGGGATAGGCCGTCACACCGCAGGTCCACAGGCCGTCCAGCAGCTCCAGACGGCGGACCGGCGTGGCGGGCACGGCGTAGACCACCTCCACGGCCAGATGACGGTCCCCCGCATAGGTGGGCAGCAGGCCGCCGAACCAGAGCAGCTCATCATCGGGGTGCGCCACCAGCAGCATCAGGTCGGCCTTCTCCAGGTCGACCCATTGATGGCAGCGCGCGGGACGCGTGCCCGGACCGTAGACATAGATCTATGCCAGGAAGAGACGGCTGCCGGAGCTGTTCAGCAGACGGACCTGCTCTGTGCCCGCGGGCAGCGCGACCCAGTCGGTCAGATGGGTGCCCACCGTGACAAGATCCTGCCATTCGCTCCCCCCCCCCTTCACCTGGACGCGCAGGGGCGTGGCCCGGTCATAGAACTGCAGGAAGAGACCGCCCAGCTCATGGCCCTGGCCTTCGATGAGGATGGCCGCCTTATCCAGCACCGTGGCGTAGGTGCTGTAGCGCCTGTCGAACATGTGCTTCCGGGTGACCATGGGCGAGCCGTTCAGGGTATAGCGGCAATACTTCGTGATATCGGGGGCCTCATCGTTCGAGACCAGCTCCGCGCGGGCGCACAGGCAGAGCGCCACGAGAAGGATGACCGAAAGGAACATGGCCGTCCGTTTCACAGAGCTCACCCGCCTTTCCCGCGCCGCCGCGTCACTTTGCTTCCACGATGTAGGGGTCGCTCTCGGTGCCGCTGCCGGAGACGAAGGTCACCTGGTCGGTATAGACCCAGCAGCCGGGGCGGATGCCTACGTTCTGGCGGCCGCAGCCCGCGTAGGAGATGTGGCCGTTGTAGCCCACGATGCTCATGCGCCAGGGGTTGCCGGGGCGCAGGCCGTTCACCCAGTAGGTGGAGCCGCCCTTGTAGAGCAGCACGCCGCGGCTCTTGGCATACTCGGTGCAGGGCGCGATGCGCGAGGGGATGTTCTTGCCATACACGGCCTTGGAGAAGCCGTAGTCGGGGTTGGTCATCTCGTGGCGGTCCAGGATGTAGAGGTAGACGCCGTCGCCGGTGTCCTTCAGCGTGGCCTGCTCCGCCTCGGTGAACATGGTGTCGATCATGGTGGAGTTCATCCAGCCATAGATATCGCCGCCGCGGATGTCGTCCAGCGCGCGGAAATTGTGGTTGTCGCGGTCCTTCTGGCTGTCGACCCAGATGATGGGATACATCTCGATGACGTATTCGGTGAAGAGGAGCGCGGTGCCCTCCTCCTCGTTCACGGTGAGCACACGCCACAGCAGGGGCGTGGCCTCGCCGTCCTTCGTCTTGGGATACTTGCCGAAGCGGACATACTGGTACTTCGTCTTCTTCGACCAGCCCTTGAAGGGCGCGCGCTCGCCGGAGGCCGACGTGTCCTCGTCCATGCCCTCGATGGTGTCCTCGTCGGAGGTCTCCTCGGCGGGCTCCTCTTCGGCAGGCTCTTCAGACGGCTCCTCCTCGGGCATATCGTCCTCAGAGGGCTCTTCCTCAGGCGCGTCCTCGGACTCGGGCTCGACGGAGGGCTCGGGCGTAGTGACGGTCTCGGCCCGGTAGACCGGGGTGGGCGCGGGCGTCGCGGTGGGCTCCGGCGTGGGGGTGATCACGGGCATGTCTCCGCTGCCGTCATCCTCCCAGCCGCTGATATCCACAGCCTGGCTGCCATAGTCCGCCAGCGCGGCGGAGAGCGGAAGAGCAAGCGCCAGAAGGAAGCAAAGGATCCGGGTCGTCAGCTTCATCACACAAGTTCTCCTTCAGAGAGGGTGTCAGGTCTACGCGGCGGGCAGCGGCGCGTCCTGCCGGGGCAGGCGGCGCGACACCACCAGATAGCAGATGAGGTGGACCGAGAAGGTCAGCACCCATGAGATGGGATACGAGGCATAGAGCACCTGCAGCGTGTGGAACTCCGGCACCTGGAAGATGGTCAGGATCCACACGATGCGCATGAGGCAGGCGCCCGTGAGCGACACGATCATCGGCATGACCGAATAGCCGATGGCGCGCAGCTGGCCCACGATGGTGTCCATCATGCCGCAGGTGAAATAGGTGGGCAGGATGATGCTGCTGCGCAGGAGGCCGTACCGGATGACCTCCGGGTCGGTGTTGTAGAGCGAGAGCAGCGTGCTGCCGAAGGTGAGGAACAGCATGCCCATCGTGAGGCCGATGGTGATGCACACGCCCTCGCACACGAACAGCGTCCTGCGCACACGGCTGTACTGGCCCGCGCCGTAGTTCTGGCTGGCGAAGGTCTGGTCAGCCTGGTAGAGCGAGTTCATCGCCGTATAGACGAAGCCCTCCAGGTTGCAGGCCGCCGAGTTGCCGGCCACCACCACCGAGCCGAAGGCGTTGATCGACGACTGGATGAGCACGTTCGAGATGGAGAACAGGCTGCCCTGCAATCCGGCGGGCAGGCCCACGCGCAGCATGGCGGTCAGCTCGGCGCGGTGGAGGCGCAGCTCGCGCGGATCCAGATGGATGGCGCCCTCCGAGCGCATGAGGCATATGATGGTGAGCACGCTGGACACCAGCTGGCTGACCACGGTGGCGATGGCCACGCCGCTCACGCCCATGTGGAACACGATGACCAGCAGCAGGTTCAGCGCCACGTTGATCAGCCCGGCCACCGAGAGGTAGAGCAGCGGGCGGCGCGTGTCGCCCGTGGCGCGCAGGATGCCCGCGCCGAAGTTATACAGCATGTTGAAGGGCATGCCCAGGAAGAAGATGCACATGTAGGTGGTCGCCATGTCGATGACGTCCTCCGGGTTGCCCATCAGCTCCAGCAGGGGCCGCGCGAACACGGCGCCGAAGATGCCCACGACCACGCCGCCGCCCAGGGCCAGCGTGATGGCGGTGTGCACCCCGCGCCGCACCTGCTTTACGTCCCCCGCGCCGAAGGCCCGGGCGATGACCACGCTGGCGCCCACGCTCATGCCGATGAGCAGGTTGACCAGCAGGTTGATCATGGAGCTGGTGGAGCCCACGGCGGCCAGCGCCTCGGTGCCGGCAAAGCGGCCCACGACGATGGTGTCCGCCGCGTTATAGAGCAGCTGCAGGATGCCTGTCAGGATGAGCGGGACGGTGAAGATGAGCACCTTGGGGAGCATAGCGCCCCGGGTCATGTCGATCTCGTAGCGCCCCGTGGCCGAACGATGTGCCATAGCTCACACTTTCTTACTTTGAGGATCGTCTCAGCGGACCCGGGCGGTCAGGGTGACCAGCGTGACGGTGGGCGGGTCCAGGAAGCGGAAGGACTGCCACCAGCCATAGACGCTGGAGGTCCCCAGACCGGGGGAGATGTATTGCGGCACGCTGCCCACATAGCTGTAGCCGGTGATGAGCGCATCGGAGGGGAAGCTCCCCAGCCCGGGCACATACACCGCGCCCAGCCCCGGCAGGCGCACCTGCCCGGCGCAGTAATGCCCGGCAAGGATCAGATCGGCCTGGCGGAGCGAGAACACCTTGCTGCGGCTGTCCATCAGCAGGGCGTCGCTCATGGCCGATTGGGTGACCGGCGCGTGGGACACGGCGATCTGGGTGTCGGTGTCCTTCATATCGGCGATGGCGGCGCGGATGCGCTCCACGCGCTCCACCTGGTACTGGGCCACGCGCTTGGCCGCGGCGTCATCCGCGGTCAGGGTGCCCTTGGCCTCCAGGCGGGCCAGCTGCCCCTGATAGGAGGAGGCCAGGCTGTCCAGATCGAGGGTGTAGAGATAGGCCGGGATGAACCAGATGCGGGCCTGGTCCTTGGTGCCGCGGGTGAAGAGGATGGGCTCATCCAGGATGGTGACGCCGGCGTCCACCAGCGTCTGGGCCCAGTCGGCCAGCGGCGAGAGGCTGCCGTGCGCGGTGGGGTCCAGGTAGTCCGGGTCCTCATCGCCCATCAGCAGCAGCTTGGGCTTGTCGGAGGGCAGCAGCGCGAGCAGCTCCAGCAGGGGCTCCACATCGCCGCCTTTGCCCACCATGTCGCCGGTCATCACCACCGAGGACACGTTCACCGTGCCGATGGCCGTGGAGATGCCCGACTGCGCGGTGCCGAAGCGCTCGCCGTGCAGGTCGCTCAGGTGGAGGATGGTCCAGTTCTCCAGGTCATCCGCCAGGTCGGGGACGGTGATGCTCTGCGAGGTATACCGCACCTGCCGGCTGACGACCATGTTGGCCATCGCGATGACCGCGATGAGCAGCAGCAGCGACAGCAGCAGCTTGAGGAAGAAGCGCCTCACGCGGTGCTCCCTTCGGTCCCCGGAAAAGACGAACTCGCTCCGCTTGGCCATGCGCTCCCCTCTCCCCATACGGATGCCATCCTATTATAGGA
>R28__coassemble_190_pt1 | contig 31971 bp, 25 predicted proteins | sample R28__metabat2_low_PE_026 | metagenome-assembled genome bin R28
TCGGATCCCCATTTTTGTAGGTCATTTCTATTTGAGAATAATATCATATTTATTTTCAAAAGCAAGAGCTGAACGGGCCCGTCGCTTCTTCGTCAGCGGGCTCGCTCAGCTCTTTTGTTTCGCGTCAATGCGGGAACCAGACATACAGGCAGAACATCACGAAGAGCACCAGACCCACGCACATGATGCCCGCCACCACCAGCGCCGCCTTCATGGCGCCCCAGGTGTACATCCGGGCCTCCGCGCGGGTCAGCGCGTCCACGCCGTCCTTCTCGAACGTCTTGACCTCTTTGGGCTTCTCCGGCTCATACCAGGGCATGCCCTCCACGTTCATATCCACGATGACATGGCCGTCATCGCCCTCAGGCAGGTCCGGCTCACGGCGCTTGCGGCGGTCATTCCTTATCATAGCCGCTCTCCGGATCGTACTTGTGGCAGGCCACGGTGTGCCCGTTGCCCATGTCGACGGTCTTGGGGGCCTTCTGCCCACAGACACCCTTGCAGTCGCGGCAGCGGGTGTGGAACTTGCAGCCGCTGGGCGGAGACGCGGGCGAGGGGATGCTGCCCTCCAGGATGATGCGGTCCATCTTCACCGTGGGGTCGGGGATCGGGATGGCGGAGAACAGGGCCTGGGTATAGGGGTGCAGCGGACGGGCGAAGATCTCTTCCTTGCTCGCGAACTCCACCATGTTGCCCAGATACATCACGCCCACCACGTCGGAGATATGCTGCACCACCGACAGGTCATGGCTGATGAACAGGTAGGTCAAGTTGAATTCCTTCTGCAGGTCCTCCAGCAGGTTGATGATCTGCGCCTGGATCGACACATCCAGAGCGGACACCGGCTCGTCGCAGACGATGAAGTCCGGGTTCAGGGCCACGGCGCGGGCGATGCACACGCGCTGGCGCTGGCCGCCGGAGAACTCATGGGGATAACGGTCGCGCTGATAATCGTGCAGGCCGCAGCTCTCCATGATGCGGGTCACGTAGTCGTCCAGCTCCTTGTCCGGCACCAGGTGATGCTCACGCACCGCCTCGCCGATGATCTCGCCGACGGGCAGACGGGGGCTCAGGCTGGAATAGGGATCCTGGAAGATGAGCTGGATCTTGGGGCGGAAGTCGCGCAGCTCCTTGCCCTTCAGCTTGTCCAGGCTGATGCTGTCATTGAAGATGACCTCGCCGCTGGTCTTGGGCGTCAGGTCCAGGATCGTCTTGCCGATGGTGGTCTTGCCGCAGCCGGACTCGCCCACCAGGCCCATCGTGGTGCCGCGCTTGATCTTGAAGGACACGTCCTCCACGGCATGCACATGGCCCACCACGCGGCCGAACAGGCCGGCCTTGATGGGGAAATACTTGCAGAGATGGCGGACCTCCACCACGTTCTCGGAGGTGTTCTTCTTCAGTGCCTCACTCATGCCTGTCACCTCGCACATCCTCGTCCAGATACTTCCAGCAGGACACGATATGGGTGTCCGTCACATGGACCTCGGGCGGATACTTGCCGCTGCACTTCTCCACGCAGCGCTCGCAGCGGTCGCGGAAGTAGCAGTAGTTGGGCATGTTGACCGGGTTCGGGACCGAGCCGGGGATGGAATAGAGCCGGTCCACCATCTTGTTGATCACAGGCTTGGATTCCATCAGGCCGATGGTGTAAGGATGGCGGGGATCCAGGAAGACCTCGCTGGCCAGGCCCTTCTCCACCACACGGCCGGCATACATGACCACCACATAGTCGGCCATCTCGGCAATGACGCCCAGGTCGTGGGTGATGAGCATGATGGAGGCGTTGATCTTGGTCTTCAGCTCGCGCAGCAGCTCCAGCACCTGCGCCTGGATGGTCACGTCCAGGGCCGTGGTGGGCTCGTCGGCGATGATCAGCCGGGGATCGCACACCAGCGCCATGGCGATCACGATGCGCTGGCGCATGCCGCCGGAGAGCTCATGCGGATAGCGCATGTACACGCCCTCGGCATCGGCGATGCCGACCATCTTGATGGCTTCGATGGAGCGGGCCTTCACGGCCTCCTTCGTCCAGGTGGGGTTGTGCAGCTGGATGACCTCATCCAGCTGAAAGCCGATGCGGAACACCGGGTTCAGGCTGGTCATGGGCTCCTGGAAGATCATGGAGATCACGTTGCCGCGGATGTTCTGCATGGCGTCGATGGGCATCTTCGCCACATCGTAGGCCTTGTCGCCCAGGTTCAGGCGCATCTCGCCGCCCACCACCTGGCCGGTCGGCCGGGCCACCAGCTGCATCAGCGACATGCTGGTCACGCTCTTGCCGCAGCCGGACTCGCCCACGATGCCCACGGTCTTGCCGATGGGCACGTTGAAGGAGACGCCGTCCACGGCCTTCACCACGCCCACATCGGTGAAGAAATGGGTGTGCAGATCGTCGAACTCCACCACGTTGTTCGGGTCGTGCATGGTGGTCAGGTACTCGGATTCCGGCACGTTCTTGCGGGTGCGCTTCTTCTCATATTCCCTGGTGATCTTCATGTTGGCCTTGCTGATCGCCCGGGACTCCTTGGCGGAGATATAGCTCGAATTCTTCTTGGCCATGTTCTTCTCTCCTCCCGCTCAGCGCTTCATCTTGGGGTCGAAGGCGTCGCGCAGACCGTCGCCCACGAAGTTGAAGCCCAGCACCGTCAGCACGATCAGCAGACCGGCGGGGATCCAGATGTTCAGGAAGTTGGTCATGACATAGATCTCACTGGCCGCGTTGATGATGGAGCCCCAGCTGGCCAGAGGATACTTGATGCCCAGGCCCAGGAAGGACAGGGTGGCCTCGGTCAGGATGATGGAGCCCAGGCCCATGGTGGCCTGCACGATCAGCAGGGGCATCACGTTGGGCACCAGGTGGCGGAAGATCCTGCGGCTCACGCGGATGCCCGTGGCCTCGGTCGCCACCATGAAGTCCTGCTCACGCAGCGAGAGGATCTGGCCGCGGACCACGCGGGCCACGCCGGTCCAGCCCATGATGCCCATGATGGCCATCAGCAGGAAGATGCGGGTGTAGGGCTCCACCTCGAAGGAGTCCATGATGGAGCCGGCGATGATCATCATCGGGTAGTAGGGGATCGAGTTGAACAGGTCGACGAAGCGCATCAGCAGCGAATCGACCCAGCCGCCGAAGTAGCCGGAGATGCCGCCGATGATGATGCCGATGATGTTCTCCAGGATCATGACCACGAAGCCCACCAGCAGCGAGATGCGGCCGCCATACATCAGGCGGGTCAGCACATCCATGCCGTTCTTGTCGGTGCCCAGCCAGTGCTCCGCGGTGGGCAGGCTGTAGTCATCGATCAGCATGGTGCGCTGCGCGGTATAGATCACATAGTTGCTGGAGCGCATGGTGATGGTGTGGCGCTCGGTCTTGCCCGTCTCGGCGTTCTCATAGTCGAAGGCGGTCTGCTTGTTCAGCACCGCGTCGGCCACCGCGCGCTTATAGGCGATGGGCAGGAAGACGGAGCTGTCGACAGGGCTCACGGTCACGCCGGAGACCATGGCGACCTCGCTCTTCTCGCCGCCGGTCACGTCCCAGATGATGGAGACGCCGTCGCTCTCCTGCTCGGTCTGGTAGCTGCGGCCGTCCAGCTCGAAGTCGGCGGTGCCGTCGTTCATGGCCGTCTCGGCCTGCAGGCGGAAGTCGAAGGAGCTGACCAGGGAGGTCAGCGCGGGCGAATAGGCGTCGAAGGACTTCAGGCTCAGTACAGCGAAGGGCTCGGCCGCGGCCGCGTCCTCGGCGGCGGCGACAGAGGTGAGCGTATAGCTCTTGCCCTTGCTCTTGGTCACATTGTAGGTCACGCCGTCCAGCTCGAAGCTGCCGCCGTTGCCGGTGCACAGCGCGGTCGCCTGCTCCTGCACAGCGTCGGAGAGCTCGACCCCGGCCGCGGGCGTGATGTTGGTCCGCTTGCCCAGCACATCGATGGTGGCCAGCTGGGTCTCGGCCGACTTCACCTCCACCGCCTCGGCGATGGTATAGAAGCTCTCCCCCACCCTGGCGATCTCATAGGTCTTGCCGCCGGCGGTGAAGGTATCCTGCCCCTTGTTCAGCGCCAGCTTGGCGTTGGCGCGGGCCTGGGCCGAAAGGGAGGCGCCCGGCTTGAGGGTGAAGGTCATCTCGGTGTTGACCACGGCGCCGGAATACTCCAGGCTGGTCTCCTCATACTTATAGAAGACCTGGTCCTGCTTGTAGGGCATCAGCACGCCGCCCAGGAAGGAGAACAGGAACATGAAGACCAGGATGATGATGCCCGTGATGGCCAGACGGTTGCGGATGAACCGCTTGAAGACCATCATGCCGGGAGACAGCACCTTGACACGGCGGCCGTCGTCCAGGGCGAGCTGCTCTTCCTTCTTTTCGGTGGACTGCTCGTTTTTGATCTCGCTCATCGTTCGATGCCTCCTTCCGTATCAGTTGATGCGCACGCGCGGGTCGACCACGGCGTACATGATGTCGGCCAGGATCAGGCTGACCTGGGTCAGGATCAGGCCGAACATGGAATAGAACATGGTGAAGGGCAGGTCGCCGGCGACCATGGCGTCATAGGAGATGTAGCCGATGCCGGGGATCTGGTACAGGGTCTCGGTGATCATGGAGCCGGAGAACAGGCTGGGGATCAGGTAGCTCATATAGGAGACCAGCGGGATGAGCGTGTTGCGGAAGGCGTGGCGGTTGATGACGACCTTCTCGCTCAGGCCCTTGGCGCGCGCCGTGCGGATGTAGTCGGCGTTGAGCACCTCCAGCATGTTGGTGCGGGTGTAGCGGGTCAGGCCGCCGACGTTGAGCATCGTCAGTGTGAGCACGGGCAGCACCATATGCCAGGCCATGTCACAGAACTTGCCCCAGCCATCCAACTGCTGGTAGTTCCGTCCCACGATGCCGTACAGGTCGAACCATCCCAGCTTCACCGAGAAGCCGAACTTCAGCAGCGTGGCCAGGAAGAAGGTGGGCAGCGAGATGCACAGCATGGCGAACACGGTGATGCCGTAGTCGAAGCCGCTGTACTGCCGCCGCGCCGCCTGGATGCCCAGCGGGATGCAGATGACCACCTCAAGGATGATGGTGATGATGTTCAGCACCACCGAGTACCAGATGACCTCGCCGAACTTCTGGGTCACGGACACGCCGTACTTCCAGCTGGTGCCGAAGTCGCCGTGCAGCACATCGCCCAGCCAGCTCACGAAGCCGCTGAGGACGCCCGTATCCAGATGGTAGCTCGCGTTCAGCTCAGCCACCCACTCGGCATAGCTCTTGCCGCCGGTGGACGCCGAGGCCGCCGCGCGCTGGCGCGCCAGCGATTCCACATAGCTGGTGGGCATGCAGCGCATGACGCCATAGATGACCAGTGAACCGAGGATGACGATGAGCAGGCCCATCGCGATACGCTTCACCATGAATTTCCACACCTGTGACCGACCTCCTTTTGTTGGCCCCCACACCCCGGTGGGCCCCGGGATGCCATAGCTCCGTCTCCTCATCCGTACGGCTCCATCCGTCATGATACTCATCTCAAAAGATCGACAGGGTCTCGCGCCTGCGGGCGCGACCAGAGGGCTTTCCGATCGCCCTCTGGACTGCTTCGGATCCCCATCAATGTATGTACGTGACGATCAAGATCAGTCAATGATACAAGGGGAAGGAGCTATGGCATCCTGTGATAAGAGGGGCCGTCCTCTGGTAGCTGCCAAAGGACGGCCCACCCTTCATCGCATGAGCACATCCCATCCCGAAGGGCCGGAGCCCTCCGGGATGGCTATGACGCCGCTTACTTGGTGGCGTTCATCTGCATGGTCTGCACATCAGACAGCCAGCCCCAGTAGGTGGTCACGTCACCGGTCACGGTGCTGGTGTCCACGCGCTGGGTGGAGGCGATCACGATGTTCTGGCGCTGGTAAGCGGGGATCTCTACGGCCCAGTCCATGATCTCCTCCAGAGCGGCCTTGTACAGCTCCTTGCGGTAGGACTGGTCGGCGGAGGAACGGGCATTCAGGATCAGCTCATCCAGCTCGGCGGAGCGGATGTGATAGTGGTTGCTGTCGCTGCCGCCCAGGCCGACGATGTTGCTGGAATGATAGATCTGATACATATCGGGGTCGACGGTGGAGGACCAAGCGGCGCACCACAGCTCCTGCGTGCCGGCATCCAGAGAATCCCACAGCACGTTGGAGTCCGCGGGGTCGTTGATCTTCAGCTCGATACCGATGGTGGCCAGCGCGTTGCGGGCGTCGGTCAGCACGGCGAAGGAGGGGTGGTCGCCCTGGCCATCAGCGGGGATGATGACCTCATAGGACAGCTTGGCGCCTTCGGGAGCGGCGGTGAAGATGCCCTGGGCCTCATCGTAGGTGTAGCCGGCAGCGATCAGGTAGCCCTTGGCAGCCTCGAGCGCGGCGACGTACTTGTCCTCGGTGGTCATGTCGGAGGTGTAGATGTCATTGCCGTCCACATCCACGGAGTAGGCCACGCGGTAGCCCTCGTCCGTCGCCTGGGGCGCGGCCCAGCTGGTGGAGGAGATGGGATAGTTGATGACCGCCGCGGCGTCGCCGTAATAGCTGTTGAAGGCGGTGTCACGGTACACGGCCAGCACGGTGGCCAGGGCCTTGCGCAGGTCCTTGGACTCGGTGGAGGCGGGATCGTCGCCGACCTTCACGTTGTCGGCGCAGATGCCGATGTAGCCATAGCCCAGGTTGGCCACGGAGTAGGTGGTCACCACGTCACCGGTCACTTCACCGTTGCTGTTGAAGTCGCGCAGCATCTGGAAGTTGGACTTGCTGCCGGTCAGCTCGCCGCCGTCGGCGGTGCCGGTCTGCACAGCGGTGGCCACTTCGGAGTCGTTGGTCTCCTTGTACTGCATGCTCTTGATCAGGGGAGCGCCCTGGTAGTAGTTCTCGTTGGCGGTGTAGTACACCACGCGGTTCTCATAGGACTGGAACACATAGGGGCCGGCGCCCAGGGGATGGGTCATCTTCTCGTTGCTCTGGCAGATGCTCAGATCGCCGTAGGGATGGCCGAACTTGTTGTTCTCATAGTCATACTGGTCGGGATCGCCGTAGTAATGCATGGGGGCGATGTACAGGCCCAGGATGGTATACACGGCGGGCGCGGAGAAGCCGTTCGTCACGACCTCCACGGTGTAGTCGTCGATCTTGGTGATGCCGCTGATGTTGGGCACGCCGGCGGACATATCCACGCCATGGTCGGCAGCCAGCAGAGAGAGCATCTCGGCGGAGACGTCCAGGGTGGTGTTCACATAGCCGTCCATCTCATTGCCATAGGCGGTGATGATGTCGCCGTAGGCGGCGACCATGCAGTCATACCAGGACTCCACGGAGGGATAAGCGGTGGTCAGGTCCCAGGCCGTGCCGTTGCTGTCGGTGAAGACGCCGTCGGCATACTCGCCGAAGCCCCAGCTGGCCATGGCGGCGGCCACCTTCAGGCCGTACTCCGCCTCATACTGGTCATCGGTGAAGGCGTCAGTGAAGTAGGCATAGCCATACGCGCCGTAGACATAGTCCACCAGTTCGGCGATAGCGGCCTTGGCGTTGGCGGTGACCTTCTCCACATAGGCGGCATACTCGTCCGCGGTGAAGGTCTCGGTGCCGTCCACGGTGTAGTTCAGGCCGGCCGCCTCGATGGCCTCCTCGATGGGGCTCACGGTCGCCAGCGCGTCCTCGGGCACCTGGGACAGGTACGCCTTCAGGCCCACGATGTCATAGCTGTTCAGCGTGGTGGAGCCGTTGTAGGCGGGGTCCAGGAACACGTAGTAGTTGAAGATGATGTCGTCCGCGGTCACCTGCACGCCGTCGGAGAAGTACAGGTCCTCACGCAGCTTGATGCCGTAGGTGGTCTTGTCGGCGGCCTCGTCGTAGTTCACATACAGGTCGGCAGGACCATAGTAGGTATAGTCGGTGCCGTTGTAGCTGTGGGTCTCGCCCTCGATGCCGTTATAGATGATGGCGCCGGTACGGTCCTCCGTCATCATGAGGATCTGGGTGTGAGCCATGACATCCTGATCGTACTGGGTGTCAGCAAAATAGGGGCTGAACTTGGCGCTCAGCGTCGAGGTGGCCACCACCAGGGGGGTGTCCGCTGCCTCGGCGAAGGCCGCGGTGATGCTGCAGAGCATCGTGGCAGCCAGCAGCAGAGCAAGGAACTTCTTCATACTGGGATCCTCTCCTTCGTTCTTCATCAGGCGGGAAGCCCGCCGGACGGTCGTGGTGAGATGCTTTCCCTTCTCACAGACGGACGCGAGTATAAGAAAAGCATATAGGCATGAGCCTTTTGTAAAGATTACCTTATCCGTTATGCTTTGTCAATGACCATCTGTGTTATTTGGTCTCGGAAACACAAAAAAGACAAAGGTCAGCGGATCGTTCCTTCTTCGCCCTTGCCAGCGGAGCCGATCTTCGGTATACTAAAGAGCGTGACATCACGACGGAGGACTTATTTAATGAAGGAACGGCGTTATAAAGAAGACTGGCAGCTGCGCACCGAGATGGACGCGAAGGGCCGCGAGAAGCAGGTGCCCGTGTATGTCGGGCCGCGCTTCCGCGCCGACCGGGCCCCGCGGGCGCTGCGGCGCGAACGCGTCCTGCGGCTCGTGTCCGGCATGGTGTGCGCCGCGCTGCTGCTCCTCTATCTGCAGCTGGGCACCGGCAGCACCCGCGTCATCTATGTGCTGCCCATCGCGCTCTGCGCCCTCATCCCGGCGGCCTACTGGATCATCGGCGCCGTGTCCTGCCTGCGCTGCCCGCCGGAGGGCATGACCTCGGTGCAGAAGGAGAACGGCCCCGGGCGGGTCCTCCGCGCCTCCGCGGCGGTATGGATCATCCTCGCGGCCGCGCTGCTCGGCGACCTGATCTATTGCTCTTCTCAGAGCGCCTTCGCGGCGGAATGGCCCGGCCTGGCGCTGCTCATCTGCGCCTTCACGGCGGCGCTGGCGCAGTTCGCGCGGGCGCGGGACAGCTATCGTCACATCGTCATGACCGACCCCGGTCAGCCCAGACCGCCCAAGCCTTCCCGCAAGCCGAAGAAATAAGAACAGACCGAAGTCCGTAAAGGAGGAGCCCCATGACCGCTGACGATCTGCTCGACCTGATGCTCCGTCGGAGGAGCATCCGCCGCTATACCGAAGGACGCATCCCCGAGGACACGCTCCAAAGGGTGCTGCAGGCCGGCCTGCTCGGGCCCTCCGCCTGCAACAAGCGCAACTATGAGCTGCTGGCGATCCGGGACCGCGAGACGCTGCGTTCCCTCATCGGCTGCCGTGCCTCCGGCCCCGCCATGCTGAAGGAGGCCGACGCGCTCATCCTGGTCCTCGGCGACCCTGCCGTATCGGACACCTGGATCGAGGATGGCGCCATCGCGCTGACGCAGATGCACCTGATGGCCACGGCCCTGGGCCTGGGCAGCTGCTGGATCCAGGGCCGGGAGCGCTTGGCCGCCGATGGCAGCGCGGCCACCGACTTCCTGCGCCGCCGCCTGGGCTGGCCGGAGGGATATATAGTAGAAGGGATGCTCTGCCTCGGCTTCCCCGCCGAGGAGAAGGCGCCCTATCGCCCCGAGGCTCTGCCGACGGAAAAGATCCATCTCGACACCTTCTGACCTCCCCTTCCCGCCCCATGACGCCGCTCCGGCGGCGTTTTCATCTTGCCCTCACAAAACTTTCGCGAAATCGTTTTTCGAAGGCCATCGCTTCTTGACATGGGATGTCTGTTGTGCTATATTCTTTCCATCATAGATGTTCCGGCCATTTTGATGCCATTTTTGCCACAACTGTCGCAGATTTGGCGATGGCCGAGCATGAAAAAAGGATGATCCTCCCCAGGCAAAGGGAGATCACGATACATGTAAGGAGGTACCCCTTATGAAGCGCATGGTAGCTCTGGTCCTGGCCGCGATCATGGTGCTGTCTCTCGTGTGCGTCGCGAACGCCGAGCCCAACACCTCCATCTCCGGCTACATCGAAGTCGGCGGCTGGCCGTCCGGCGACACCGCCTTCAAGGCCGCTCTGGAAGGCTTCAACGAGATGTATCCCAACATCGAGGTCGAGCTGGTCTTCACCGACACCACCTCGCATCATCAGTCCCTGCAGGCCTCTCTGGCTGCCGGCTCCGGCGCGCCTGACGTGGCCATGGTCGAGGGCGCTTACATCGCCCAGTACAAGAACTCCCTGGCTCTGACCGACCTGAACACCCTGGGCGCCCAGGATTACAAGGATCAGTTCGGCGCCTTCAAGTGGAACCAGGCCATCTCCGATGACGGCACTCGTCTGGTCGCCATCCCGTGGGACCTTGGCCCCACCCTGTTCTACTATCGCTCTGACGTCTTCGAGGAAGTGGGCCTGCCCACCGATCCCGATGAGGTCACCGAGCTGATGAGCACCTGGGAGGGCGTTCTGAAGGTGGCTGAGGCCGTCTCCATCCCCGGCCAGCGCTGGTTCCTGCCCTCTGCCGCTTATCCCTATCAGTGGCTGTTCATCAACCGCGACTACTACGACGAGCAGCTGAACCTGAAGCTGGAGCGCGAGGGCGACATCGAGTGCCTGAACGCCTGCATCGAGATCCGCAAGAACGGCTGGGACATGAACGTCGACATGTGGTCCGGCGAGGCCTATGCCGCTTATGAGGCCGGCACCTGCGTGTGCGTGGCCGCCGGCTCTTGGTTCTCCGGCTTCCTGAAGGACGACATCGATCCCAACGGCGCCGGCCACTGGCGCGCCACCAAGCTGCCCGCCGGTATGCCCTCCACCAACTGGGGCGGCTCCTTCCTGGTCATCCCCGAGCAGAGCCAGAACAAGGAAGCTGCCTGGGCTTTCCTGACCTACATGCTGTGCACCTGCGAGGGCCAGAACGCCATGTTCGAGGCTGTCGACTACTTCCCCGCCTATGAGCCCGCTTGGGAAGCCGCTCCCGAGCTCTACACCGAGGGCGACCCCTACTTCGGTGGCCAGGCTCCCAACGCCCTCGCCGCGCAGATCGCCGCTGAGGTGCCCGCTGTGTACAACACCATCATGGATACCACCGCTGAAGGCTACATCTACAGCGCCTTCAACGCCGGTGTCGAGGCCGGTGAGACCGCGGAGCAGATCCGTGAGCGCCTGGGCCGCGACATCGAGGCTGCCTGCGCCGAGCTGAAGCTGCAGCAGATCCAGAACCTGAAGGACGCCGGCGTCTGGCAGGGCGAGTGATCCTCCGCTTCGCAGCGCTCAAGTCACATCATACCTGAAGCGAGGGGAGACCGGTCCACGGTCTCCCCTTCTCCATTATCCGCGGTATCCATCAAGATGATAAGGTGGGAAAACGATGGAGAATGCAAAGACGATCAAGCTGAAGAAGAAGGGCTTCTTCAAGACCCTGTATGAACACAGGGTCGCGTATGCCTATATCGCCCCGTTCTATATCCTCTTCACGATCTTCGGCCTCTTCCCCATGGTCGCGGGCCTGGTGCTCAGCTTCTTCCGCTGGGACGGCCTGAGCGATATGCATTTCCTGGGGCTGCAGAACTACCAGAACCTCTTTGCCGACAGCCTCTTCTGGAAGGCGCTGGGCAACACGCTGTTCATCGGCATCATCGCCCACATCCCGATCCTGCTTGGCGGCCTGGTGCTGGCCTATATCCTCAACTCCAAGCTGGTCAAGGGCGAGAACATCTTCAAGACCATCTACTTCATGCCCATGGTCACCAGCTCCGTGGCCGTGTCGATCATCTTCTCCAGCATGTTCGGCTACAACTACGGCGTGATCAACTACTTCCTCAGCCTCTTCGGCGAGCAGCCCATCAACTGGCTGGGCGGCGACGGCTCCCTGATCAAGGTGGCTGTCATCGTCATGTTCGCCTGGAAGTGGATCGGCTGGAACATGGTCATCTATCTGGCCGGCATGCAGGGCATCAGCAACGATATCTATGAGGCGGCCTCCATCGACGGCGCCAGCCATGTGGACGTCGTCTTCCGCATCCTGATCCCGCTGCTCAAGCCCATCATCCTGTTCACGCTCATCCAGTCCACCATCGGTATGTTCAACCTGTTCACCGAGCCCTTCGTGCTCACGGGCAACAGCTGGACCGGCGGCACCAACAACGGCGCCCTGACCCTGATGATCTATCTGCTGAACAAGGCGCCCCAGGGCGGCAACCTGTATGGCTACGCCTCCGCCTGCGCCTATGTGATCACCGTGATGATCATCATCATCTCCACCGTGCTCAACAAGGTGACGGAAGAGCGCGAGCCCAAGCCCATGAAGGGAGGGAAGATCAAGTGAAGACCCTGCTGCTGATCATCCTGGCGGTCGCCGTGGTCCTCGTCGCGGTCGCTCTCCTTGGCGGAAGGCTCGGCAAGAAGATCGCCCTCTATGCCATCCTGCTCATGGTGGCGGCGATCATGCTCTTCCCCTTCTATGAGATGTTCGTCATGTCCACGCTGAAGACGAACCAGATCTACTCCTTCCCCCCGGCGATGTGGTTCGGCTCCAACCTGAGCACGAACTTCACCAACATGAACAAGTCGGTGGACCTGGTGGCGGCCTTCGGGCAGAGCTGCCTGATCACCTTCTCATATGTGATCCTGTCACTGCTCTTCTGCTCGATGGGCGGCTACGCCTTCTCCATCTATGATTTCCCGGGCAAGGGCGTCCTGTTCAAGGTACTGCTCGCCACCATGATGGTGCCCGCCACCGCCGGCATGATCCCCTGGTACATCATGATGAGCAAGCTGGGCTGGATCTCGGAGCGCGCGTCCAACGCCGGTATCTACGCCCTGATCATCCCGGGCTGCGCCAACGCGTTCGGCGTGTTCTGGATGAGGCAGTACTGCCAGAACAATGTACCCAAGTCCCTGATGGAGGCGGCCCGCATCGACGGCTGCAGTGAGTGGACGATCTTCTTCCGCATCATCGCGCCCATCCTGCTGCCCGCCTACGCCTCGCTGGGCATCATGAACTTCGTGAACCAGTGGAACGAGTTCACCCAGGCCCTGCTGGTCCTCAAGCGCCAGAAGTACTTCACCCTGCCCCTGCTGCTGAAGGCCATGGTGGGCGACCGCGGCACAGACTATGGCGCGCTGATGCTCGCCAGCACCTGCGCCGTGCTGCCCCTGCTCGTCTTCTTCCTGTGCGCTTCCAAGTACTTCATGAGCGGCCTGACCGCCGGCGCCGTGAAGGAATGACCCGAACGAACAGATAAGGAGGGATCCCCATGCCCGCGATCCTGGATGGCAAGAGGCTGGTGCTGGGCACCTGCTACTACCCCGAGCACTGGCCCGAAGCCATGTGGAAGGAAGACCTGGAGCGCATGCTGGCCACCGGCATCGAGGTGATCCGCATCGCCGAGTTCGCCTGGAGCCTCACCGAGCCCGAGGAGGGCGTGTTCACCTATGAGTACTTCGACCGCTTCCTCGATCTGTGCGACGAGACGGGCATGAAGGTCATCTTCGGCACGCCCACCGCCACCCCGCCCGCCTGGCTCACCGAGAAGTATCCCGAGGTGCTCAACGCGGATATCGACGGCATCCCCTACCGGCACGGCTGCCGCCGCCATTACAACTACAACTCGCTGGTCTACCAGACCCTCAGCGCCCGCATCGTGGAGAAGCTGGCCGAGCACTACGCTTCCCGCAAGTGCATCATCGGCTGGCAGCTGGACAACGAGATCAACTGCGAGACTGACCAGTTCTACTCCGAGGCCGACACCATGGCCTTCCGCCTGTGGCTGCGCGACCGCTACAAGACGCTGGACGCGCTGAACGAGGCCTGGGGCACCGTGTTCTGGAACCAGACCTATACCAACTGGGAGCAGCTGCACGTGCCGCGCAAGACCGTCAGCGCCTCCACCAATCCCCATGAGGTGCTGGACTACATCCGCTTCGTGTCCTTCAGCGCCCGCCGCTTTGCCAAGCTGCAGAGCGACATCCTCCGCAGGTATCTCAAGCCGGGCGACTTCATCACCACCAACGGCATGTTCCAGAGCCTGGACAACCACCAGATGAACGCCGAGAGCCTGGACTTCTACACCTACGACTCCTACCCGAACTTCGCCTACTGCCTGGATGCCTACAAAGCCGCCGACAAGGGCCTGCGTGACCGCGGCTGGAGCCGCAACCTGACCGAGACCCGCTCTGTCTCCCCCGCCTTCGGCATCATGGAGCAGCAGTCCGGCGCCAATGGCTGGACCACCCGCATGGAGGCCCCCACGCCCCGCCCCGGCCAGCTGACCCTGTGGACCATGCAGTCCATCGCCCACGGCGCCGACTATGTGAGCTACTTCCGCTGGCGCACCGCGACCTTCGGCACCGAGATCTACTGGCACGGCATCCTGGACTACTCCAGCCGCGAGAACCGCCGCATCGCCGAGGTCCGTGATGTGCACGCCATGCTGCAGAAGCTGGATGGCATCGCCGGCGCGAAGTATGCCGCGAAGGTGGCCCTGGTCAAGGACTATGACAACGCCTGGGACGCCAAGCTGGACAAGTGGCACGAGCGCGTGGCCTGGGCCAGCGAGATGGCCATCTTCTCGGCCGCGCAGCGCACCCACACCCCGCTGGACTATGTCTACCTCGACCATGCTGACCTTGAGCAGCTGAAGCAGTACAGTGTGCTGTTCTATCCGCACCCTGTCATCATGACCGCCGAGCGCGCCGAGCTGCTCAGGCAGTATACCGAGCAGGGCGGCAAGGTGGTCTTCGGCTGCCGCAGCGCCTACAAGGACATCCATGGCAAGTGCGTGATGGACAAGCTGCCCGGCCTCATCTCCGGCCTGACCGGCGCCGATGTGCCCGAGTATTCCTTCATCGCGCCCGATGTGGAGCGTGTCACCGTCGATTGGGACGGCACCGAGCTGGAGGCCGCGATCTTCGCCGACCTGGTCGCCCCTGTGGAGGGCGGCAGACTGGAGGGCACCTACACCGCCGACTACTATGCCGGCAGCGGCGCGCTGGTCTCCCATGAGGTGGGCAAGGGCAAGGCGTACTACTACGGCACCGCCTTCACCGAGCAGGCCGCCCGCGTGTTCCTGCGGAAGCTGGGCGTCGAGGCACCCTACGCCGATGTGATCGACGTGCCCGAGACCTGCGAGCTGGCCGTCCGCTCCGGCGACAAGGGCGACTACCTCTTCGTGCTGAACTACATGAAGAAGCCCGCGAAGATCACGCTGAAGAAGCCCTGCACCGATGTGCTGACCGGCAAGACCATCGAAGGCGAGCAGACGATCCCCGCCTACGGTGTGCTGATCGTGAAGCTCTGAGCCTTTCCTCCAAAACGCCAAGCTCCTCCCGGAGACGATCTCCGGGAGGAGCTCTTTTAGGTCCCAGTCATTCCTCCGCTAGGACGCGCACGTCCCAGGGCGCCAGCTCCAGCACCATGCCCTCGCTCACCTTCTCATCGTTCAGGATCGCCGAGGCAGCCGGGCCGTGCCAGGTATACCGCGCGGGCTCCATCGAGAAGTTGAAGACGAAGCGCACCCTGCCCTTCGGTCCCTCCAGCTCGCGCACGATGACCGGGAAGGCCGCGTCCGGCACAGCGATACCGGCCTTCTCTGCCTGGGCAGCGATCAGGCGCTGCAGCGTCCCCTGATCGGTCATGCAGCCCACATAGACCGCGTCGCCCTCACCATAGGCATGCTCCGTCACCGCCGCCTTGTCCTTCCAGCCGCAGCCGGCATAGGTGTGCAGCACCTTGGCCTCGTCCGCGTCGATCAGCTCCATGAAGGTGCCGATCGGGCTGCCGTCCTCCAGCGTCGTGCCCTCGTCCGGCAGCGCGAACTCCTGGTACTTCATGCCGAAGACGCGGTCCAGCCGGCCGGGCTGCGTATAGGGGCGCACCCGCACATGCTCGTTCGTGAAGCCGGTCTTGAAGCTGGCGATCAGGTGCCCGCCCTTCTTCACATACTGTTCCAGGCGGTCCAGCGTGGCGTCGCTCACGCAATACAGCGCGGGCACCAGCACCAGATCGTAGCTCTCCAGCTCGTGGGACTGGAAGATGACGTCGGGGAAGATGTTCATATCGTAGCAGGCGTCATACATCCAGCGCGCCACGTCGTTGTAGGTCTTGCCGTCCGGCAGCGGGAAGAGCTTCATGGCCGTCAGGGCCTCATTGCTCACCAGGACGGCCGCCCTGTTCCGCGGCGCGCTGCCCTCCAGATAAGGCGTGAGCTCCTTAAAGGCCGCGCCGACCGTGCAGGCCTCGCGATAGATGGCGTTGGGCTGCAGGTCGTGGCTCAGCACGCCCTTCCAGTAGGTCTCGAAGGCGTTATGCAGCGAGGCCCAGTGCCAGTACATCACGCTCTTCGCGCCGCTGGCCAGGTGGGCCATCGCGCATTGATAGAGCTGCCCCGGATAGGGCGTCCACTGCGGGAAGCCCTGGGCCTCGGTCTCCAGCACCATATACGGCGCGTCCTTCAGGCAGCGCGTGAGGCTGCCGCCGAAGGCGATCTCGCGGCCCGTGAGGCTGCGCTGGTTGGGGTGATAGATATCGATGCCCGCCACGGTCAGCGCCGCGGAGGCCTTGTCATGGTCGACCGCCGGCTGCACACCGAAGGAATAGCCGTGCCACTCCAGGTCGAAATTGTGGGTCACGAACTGGCCCGGGCGGCGGTACTCATCCACCAGGGCGCGCTGCCACAGCAGGAACTCGGTGACCAGCGAGCGCTGGAAGGCCTCGAAGGAGGCGGCCAGGCTGCCGTTGATCGTGCCGCGCACATCGGGCATATCCTCCCAGCAGCCGAGGGCGTTGCTCCAGTAGTTCAGGCCGAACTCCCTGTTCAGGGCCTCCACCGTGCCGAACTCCTTCTTCAGCTGCTCCACCCAGCGGCGCTGCACCTCGGGCGTACACACATCGTAATGCTTCGTTTCGTTGTCCAGCTGGTAGCCCACCACGCAAGCATAGCGGCTCGTGATCTGCAGCATCTGCCGGATGATGCGCTCGGCATGCTCCAGATAGACGGGGTCGGTGATGTCCATCAGCTGGCGCGCGCCATAGAAGGGGCGGCCGTGGTGCGTGTCGGCCAGCACCTGCGGCCTCTTGTTCACGAGCCAAGAAGGCACCGCGTAGGTCGGGGTGCCCACGATGACCTGCATATGATGCTCATCGGCCTTCTCCAGCACATGGATCAGGCTGGAGAAGTCGAACTGGCCCTCGCGGGGCTCATAGGTCGCCCAGGTCGATTCGCCGATGCGGATGATGTTCATCCCCGCGGCCTGCATCAGCTCCATGTCCTTGTCCACGCGGTCCTCGGGCATATATTCATGGTAATACGCCGCGCCGTAATACAGCATACCGATCCTCTCCTTTTGTTTTTTGATCTGAGATCCTATCAGACGAACGAGAGCACCAGCAGCGCGGGCAGCACGGCCACCACCAGGGTGACCAGCACCTCGCGCCGCAGGTCGGCCTTCAGCAGCGCCACATATTCGCGCATGAAGGCGTTCGGCCAGTAATACCAGCGGGTCCTGCTGCCCATGCCCTCGGCCATCAGGCCGTTGCGATGGGCCCACACACCGCTGCGGAACACATGGTATCTTGTGGTGGAGAAGGCGGCCCGCGTGCCGGACGCCATCAGCGCCTGCGCGTTGCGGATGTTCTCCCAGGTGTTGGCGGAGCGGTCCTCGCACACGACCTGCTCCTCCGGGATGCCCTTCTCCAGCAGATAAGCGCGCATCGCCTGCGCCTCGGAAGTCTTCTCGTCCGGGCCCTGTCCACCGCAGGGGACGAGCACCGGCGCCTTGCCTGTCTCCTTCAGCTGCTCCTCACGGAACCGGAGCGCCCGGTCCACGCGGCCCCGCAGGAGCGGCGTCAGCCCGCCCCGCGACGAGAGCTTGCAGCCCAGGATGAGCACATAGTCCTTGTCGCGGGCAGGCTCGCTGTGCGCCGCCAGCAGGCCACACACGATGATGCCCGCCAGCTTGCATTCCGACCAGATGAGGATGCCGGACAGGAAGTCCAGGAAGGCGGTATGATAGAGATAGGCCCGCTCCGAGCCGGTGAAGTCGCTGTTCACCAGCAGCGCCAGCAGGGCCAGGCTGAACGCCATGCCGATCATGCTGCCCAGCAGGTTCCGCCAGGTCGTCCCCTCATGCCGGAGCAGCGCGATGTTGCTCACCAGCATCGCCGCCGTGAACAGGAGCATCACGGGGAACGTGATCAGCAGCATGGCCTGCAGCCAGCCAATGAGCACCACCAGCATGACCTGCACATCGCTCTTCGGGGCAAAATGATGCAGGAACGCCATGCAGGCCAGCAGGAACAGGCTGCAGGCGATCGTCATCGGCGAACGGTAGCTGTAGAGCTCCAGCCGCAGCTGCAGCACCGTGACCGCCACGCTCAGCAGGGCCAGCAGGGTCATGAAGACCGTGCCGATGGCCACCACGCGCTGCCAGCCGCTGAAGTTGCCGCTCTTCAGATCCACGATCACGCCGCCGGGCAGGCATTCCGCCAGCACCGCGATCTCGTCACCGTCAAGGAAGGCGACCTGCCCGCGCGACACGGGCCGCAGCGTGATGGTGTCCTCTGTCAGCTCCCAGGTCATGATGAGCGAGGGATCGGTGCCGTCGTCCGTCTCGGCACACAGCGACAGGCCATGGCCCACGCTGCTGTCCTTCAGGGACATCGTCAGGCTCCCCGCGGTGCAGACACAGATCACGGAGGCCGCGGCCGCCGCCACCGCCAGCGCCAGTGCCGTGAGCATCAATGCCCGGATCAGCTTCCTCTTGTCCATGTGCTCAACCTTCCGCGAGCTCGTCCGTCAGGCGCTCGATCTCGTCGATATAGCCGCCGATCTTCTCGATGGTGCGCAGCAGCGCCGCGTCGGTCGAGATATCGACGCCGCCCAAGCGGGCCAGCTCCATGGGCGTCAGGGTGCCGCCCGCCGTCAGGACCTTCTTCCAGTCCTCCACGGCCGGCGCGCCCTCCCGCTCGATGCGCTCGCACATCTGTGTGGCGACCGTGAGGCCGGCGCTGTAGGAATAGGAATACAGGCCCATATAGTAATGCGGCTGGCGCATCCAGGTCAGCTCGCTGCCCGGCACCAGCTCCACCGCGTCGCCCCAGAAGCGCTGCAGCACATCGCGCATGATGCCGTTCAGGGTCTCAGCCTGTACGCTGCCGCCGGCCTGCACCAGGCGATAGACCTCGCGCTGATAGGCCGCCTCCAGCAGATGGGTCACGAAGTTGTGGTAATAGGTGTTGCTCACCATGTTGGCCAGCACCCAGCGGCGGAAGCGCTTGTCCTCGCTGGTCTTGAGCAGGTGATGCGCCATCAGGATCTCGTTCATGGTGGAGGGGGCCTCGACGAAGTAGGTCGAGACATCGGTATCGAAGATGGACTGCGCCGCGTTGCACAGCCGGAAATGCCCCGCGTGGCCCAGCTCGTGGGCCATGGTGAACACATCGCTCATCTTGCCGTGCCACGACATGAGGATGAAGGAGTTCTTGCCATAGGGCGAATCGCAGAAGCCGCCGGTGCACTTGCCACTGTTCTGCGCCAGGTCGAACCAGCGCTCATCGAAGGCCTGGCCCACCATGCGCACATAGTCCTCGCCCATGACAGACAGGCCCTCCTCCACATAGCGGCGGGCCTCCGGGATGCTCACCGGCGGGCAGAAGCCCGGATCGACGGGCAGCTTCAGGTCGGCATAGGTCATGCGGTCCAGGCCATGGATCCTCTGCAGCAGCTTCGCGAAGCGGCGCATATGCGGCGCCAGCTTTTCCATGATCAGGTCGATCTGCCGGTGATACATCTCCACCGTCACGCGCTGGTCGAACAGGTCCTTCTCGATCGTCTCGCCGAAGCCGCGCAGGCGGGCCATCACCGCCTCATGCTGCACATAGGCGTTATAGGCGGCGGCGGTGCCGTTCTGGTATTCCCTCAGCTTCTGATGGAAGACCTCGAAGGCCTTGCGGCGCACGGCGGTGTCAGGCTCATACTCATAGTTGTCCTCGAACAGGGAGTAGCCCAGCGGGTAGGTCTTCCCGTCCGCCTCGAAGCTGGGGAAGACCATGTCCGCCAGCTTCAGCGCGTTATAGACATCATAGGGCGTGCCGAAGCTCTCGCCCACCGCGGCCAGCACCCTCTCCGCCTCCGGATGCAGCCGATGCGGGATGCTCCTGAGGATCCGCTCCAAATAGCCGCGCGAGCCGCCGGCGATGGCCAGCGTCCGCTCCAGCAGCTCCTTCGGCTGCTCCGCGATCTCGCTCTCCACAAAGCTCAGCTCGCTCCCGATCTGGGTGCAGGTCATCGAGACCGCCGCGGCCTTCTCCATCGCCGCGTTGTCATAGCGGTCCACCTCCACCGCCAGACCGGTGTAGTCAGAGGTCAGGCGCATGAGCCGCACGACCTCCTGGCAGCTCTCCAGGCAGGCCACGATGGCCTCCGGCGTGGTCAGCCTGCCCTTCCATTTCGCCACGATCTCGTCGGCCAGCGCCTTCATCCGGTCGGCGTCGGCCCGGAACGCCTCTTCCGTGGCATAGATCAGCGAAAGGTCCCAGGTCTCGGAAACGGGCACCTCGGCCCTCGTCTTCAGTCGTCCTTCCATGCGGAGCACACCCCATCCTGTCAAAGTTTTCGGTATTTCCTATTATAGCAGTTTTTCGCCACGGCCGCCACCCTTTCCTCGCGCCTCTCGCGCAAAAGTCGGAAAGATGCTTCGCGCATCCTCTTTTTTACGGACCGACGCTGAAGGGTAAAGGAAAAGGGACCGTCCGAAGACGGTCCCCTCCCTCACCTTTGGGTGAGCGGAGCGCTTAGTTGTTGGCGTCCCAGAACGCGGCGCGGGCCTCGAGGATCTCGGTCAGGCCGGCGTTGTTCATGTCGGAGCGCAGCTGAGCCTCCAGAGCGTCGAACTGATCGGTGGGGCAGCTGATCAGCCTGTAGACATAGGTCAGCATGTCGTCGGTCACGATCTGGCCCTTCTCGGCCTCGGCGTCGGGGGTGGTGGACAGCACGGGATAGATGAACTTGCCGACCTGCAGGGTGTCATACAGGTTGGCGAACCAGTCATAGGTCTCCCAGGTGTTGGTGCCCTGATAGGACACGATAGCACCATTGCGGTCCTCGGTGAAGGCGAAGTGCTTGTTCAGGATGTTGTAGTCGTCCAGGGTGGTCTTGTAGCCGGCCGCGGACAGCTCATCACCGGTGAAGGGCTGGGGGATGCCGTTCTCATCGCGGGTGTGCTCGGGGCTGTAGGCGATGTTCTCAGCCACCTCAGGATCGGACAGCCAGTTCAGGTAGGTCACGACCGCGGACACCTTGGCGTCGTCGGTGGACCAGGGGATCATGACATACATGCCATAGGCATACTCGAAGGGGTTGCGGATGGAGCCATCTTCCTGAGTGAAGCAGGACACGGGCACGAAGGTGGAGCGGACCTGCTGGCCGTTCTCAGAGTTCAGGGTCTCCATGTAGTCGAAGATACGGGTGTTGTCGTCCAGCACGAAGCCGACCTTGCCGGAGGACACGGCAGCCTTGTACATATCCTCGGTGGTGTCGGTGGCGAAGTCCTGCATGATGATGCCGTCGTTGTACAGCTGGTTCATGACCTTGATGCCTTCCAGCGCGCCGTCATGCATGGTGATATAGGCCTCGGAGTACACATAGGCATCCTTGTCGTCGGCAAAGGTCACATAGGAACCGATGAAGTTCAGGTAGTTCTTCTCGGTATCGGTGCGGCCGGACATCGCCCACGGGATGCAGTCGGGCTTGGCTTCCTTGAAGGCATACAGAACGTCGATCAGCTCCTGCTTGGTGGTGGGCATGGACAGGCCAAGCTCCTCCAGCCAGTCAGCGCGGATGTAAGCGGTGTGACGGGGGTTGGACACGCCGCGCTTGCTCAGCAGGGCGTACTGGCCGCCGTTCACATAGCCCATGTTCATCACGTCGCTCAGATAGGTCTTGATGTTGCTGTCCTCACCAAGAGCCTCGATGGCGGCGCTCATGTCCTTCAGACCACCCTGGGTGGCGAAGTTCACGAAGATGTTCTGGTCATAGGTGAACACGACGTCGGGGGCAGAGCCGCCGGCCATCCAGGTCTGCAGCACGCCGTCAGAGCCGGAACGGGCGGTGGACACGAACTGCACCTGGATGCCCAGGGGCGCGACCTGCTCGTTGATCCACTTGGTCATGGAGTTGTCCTCGGCGGAGCCGCCGGCAGGAGCATCACCGCGGTCCCAGATCATGACCTTGATGGTGGTCAGATCGTCGGCGGAAGCCGTGCCGATGACCGCCATCGTGGCCAGCAGGGTCAGGGCCAGGAACAGGGACAGGAACCTCTTCATAGAAGGTCTCCTCCTTTTATCTATTGTCCTTATCGGACGGGAACCCAAGGGAAAGGGCTCAGCCCTTCACGGCGCCCAGCATGATGCCCTGGGTGAAGAACTTCTGCACGAAGGGATACACGATCAGCATGGGCAGCATGGACAGGGTGATGCTGGCAGCCTTCACGTTGTCGGCGACCAGCTGCGTGGAGGAGCCCTCCTCCGCGGTGATCTGCACCGACTCGATCATCTGCTTCAGCGTCATCTGCACGGTGTACAGGGAAGAGCTGTTCAGGTAGTACATCTGGTCATCGATCTGGTTCCAGCGGCCCACCGCGTAGAACAGGGCCAGGGTGGCGATGGTGGGCACGGTCAGCGGGATGGCGATCTGCCACATGATGCGGAACTCGCTGCTGCCCTCGATGCGGGCGGCCTCATACATCGACTCGTCGATGGCACGGAAGGCGGTACGCATGATGATCATGTTGTATACGCTCAGGGCACCGGGCACGATCAGCGCGTAGACGGTGTTGATCAGGCCGAAGTCACGCACGTTCAGGAAGTGCGGGATGGTGCCGGGGTTCAGATACATGGTCAGCACGCAGAAGGTCATGATGGCGCTGCCCAGCCTCAGGTTGCGGCGGGCCAGGGGGAACGCCAGCAGGATGGTCATGATCAGGTTCACGGCGCAGCAGCCGAGCATCAGCAGCACCGAGTAGCCCATGGTCCGCATGAAGTTGCCGGTCTTCAGCGCCTTGTCATAGGCATCCGCGTTGAAGCCGACAGGCCAGATGAACACCTTGCCCATCAGGATGGCGTCCTTGCTCGAGAAGGAGATGGAGATGACGCGCAGGATCGGGACGATGGCGATGAAGGACACCAGCACGAAGACGATGCCCCAGCCCCACTGGAAGCGCTTCTCCGCCGCGTTGTAGACGCCGGAACCGCTGTTGGACTGCGCTTCGGCGCGCTTGTCCTACTTGCTCTGCTTGCTCATCAGAGAATGCCCTCCTGTCCCATTTTCTTGGAGCCCCAGTTCGCGATGGTGATCATGATGATACCGACCACAGACTGGAACAGGCCGATGGCCGCGGCATAGTCGTAGCGGCCGGACTGCAGGCCCTTCTTATACACCAGGGTCGAGATGACCTCGGAAGCGCTGCTGACCAGGGTGTTGCTCATCATGTAGGGGCGGTCGAAGGAGATGTTCACGACCTTGCCGACCTGCATGATCAGCAGCACGGAGATGGTGGGCATGATCTGGGGCACGGTGATGTGCCAGATGCGCTGCATACGGGTGGCGCCATCGATGTAGGCCGCCTCAGACAGAGAGGGGTCGTTGGACATCAGGGCCGCCAGATAGATGATCAGGGAGTAGCCGGCAGCCTGCCAGATGCCCATGATCCAATACACGCCGCGCCACCAGCCGGTGGTGGACAGGAACGGCACGGAGCTGCCGCCCAGGGCCACGATGATGCTGTTGACCAGGCCGCCGCCCGTGGCTGCCGAATAGCCGGAGAACAGCTGGGTGCTGATGCCGGCGATGATGACCCAGGACAGGAAGTTGGGCAGATACAGGCACATCTGCGTCAGCTTGCGCACCTTGTTGGAGCGCAGCTCGTTCAGGAAGATGGCCAGGATGATGGGGAACGGGAAGCCGAAGACCAGGTCGCCCAGGTTCAGGATCAGCGTGTTGGCCAGCGAGCTCCAGAACATGGAGTCACCGAAGGCCTCCGCGAACCACTTGAAGCCGACCCAGTCCATCTCCCACAGCGACTTGCCGCCGAAGGGCGTGTACTTCTTGAACGCCATCAGCGAGAGGATCATGGGCTTGTACTTGAAGCAGATGATGTATGCGATGGGGATGATCATCATGGCGTACAGCTGCCATGTGCTGCGGATATAAGGCCCGAACCAACCCTTGCGGTCCGCCCTTATCCCCTGCGCGTTCTGGTTCTTTTTGCTCATCCGGGTACCCTCTCCTTCATCGATGATCTTTCCGGACCGACGCGCGCGAAAACACGCGCCCGCTCCGCCCGGCATCACTTGGCATGATCTTATCTCATTGCGACCATTTTGTCAATATCATATGCGCGATCCGTACAGATAAAAGACACTTGTCCTATCCTTTCTCGGCAGAAAGCGCTTGACGATCGCCTTCATATCATGTAGACTTGTATCATACAAGGGCAAAGCATCCGAAAGGGTGTGACGCAAAGCTAAAGGGCCTGTAAGATGGCAGCCAGCTGCAGTTCCTCGCATGGACATCCGGCGGGAGGAGAGCAGCATCGCTCCCCTCCCTTTTCTCTGTTCCGGGACGGTCCTGTCCTCCCGGCGCAAGACTGATATGAAAGCTGTGATGTGATGGCCCTCTCCGGCATCGATATGCCCGCGATCCTCATCGCCAACGGCATGGGCCTGCTGCTGCTGCTCGTGACGTCCACCTGCTGCCGATGGAAGCTGCGGGAGGGCTCCCACGAGAGCCGTGTGCTGCGCTTCCTTATCCTGCTGACCGCCGTGACCTGCGTGGTCGACCCGGTCGACTTCTATGCCGACGGCCGCCCCGGCGCGCTGTACCATACGCTCATCACCGCGGGCAACACCTGGCAGTTCCTGATGGACGTGATCGTCGCGCCCTGCTGGATCGAGTTCCTGAGCCTGCACCTCCATGTCTCGCTGGCGAAGGCGCATAAGCACGCTGTCTACGCGAGCATCGCGGTGGGCGTGCTGTTCCTCATCGTCAACTTCTTCCGGCCCATCGTCTTCTTCGTGGACGCCGGGAACCGCTATGCGCGCGGTCCGCTCTATCTGTATTATATGATCATGGACGGTCTCTACATCCTCGACGGTCTGGCGCTCTACGCCAAGGCCCGCCGGGCCGGCGGCCTCATGAAGCTCTTCCCCGTGTGGAGCTTCGTGATCCCCGTGGCCATCGGCATCGTGGTGCAGTCGCTGTTCTATGGCGTGTCGACCATCTGCCCGGCCATCGCCATCTCGGTGAGCGGCATCCTGGCCAGCCTGCAGAACGAGCTGATCTTCCGCGACGGCCTCACCGGGCTGTATAACCGCTTCTACCTCGACGACCTGCTGGACCGGCTGGACCGGGCCGGCCGCCACGGCTCCACCGCGATGATGCTGGACCTGAACGGCTTCAAATCCATCAACGATACCTACGGCCACGTCATGGGCGACCAGGCCCTGAAGGATGCCGCCGCGGTGCTCTCAAAGGCCGTCGGCAGCCTGGGCGAGGTCATGCGCTATGCCGGCGACGAGTTCGTCATCCTGCTGAACACCGACGACGAGGCCGTCTCCGCCGCCTGCCGCGAAGCGATCCATGAGGGCTTCCGCCGCTTCAACAGCTCCGGAGAGGTGCCCTATCGCCTCTCGGCCTCCATCGGCTGCTGCACCTTGGACCTGGCCGAGCGGACCACCGATGACCTGATGAACGAGATCGACCGCCGCATGTTCGAGGAGAAGCGGCGCTATTATGCCGAGACCAGCGGCAACGACCGCCGGAAGCGTGCCGGTGAAGGAGGGAGATAAGGATGGATGCGGGAGCTGAGGAACGGCTGAAGCTGTTCTCTGTGCTGCATGCCGTGGCCGACGATCATATCTGCCTGATCGATGTCGATCTTTCCACCGAGCGGGAGACGCAGTTCTTCCTCCAGGGCCAGGACGGTGCCGAGCTGCCGCGCTGGTCCGACGGCATGGACTACACCTCCTCCATCCTTTCCTATGCGCAGATGGTCGTGTCGCCGGAGGACCGCGAGCGCTTCATCGAGGCCACGCGCCTGCCGCTGCTGCGCGCCACGCTGGCCGAGCAGAAGGAGTTCTTCATCGAGTATGACGCCCTGGTGAAGGAGCGCCGCCGCCGCTTCCAGGGCCGCTTCGTGCTGGGCGAGCGGGACGGCGTGCAGCATATCTATGTGGGCATCCGCGACATCTCCGCCACCCTCAGGCTGGAGCAGCGCTCCCGCGAGGAGGCCGAGAACGCCCGCTACCAGCACCTGCTGCTCTCATAGGCCTTCGTGCGGCGCACCCTGCTCATCATCGACGATGACGCGATCAGCCGCTCGATCCTGAGCGATATGTTCTCCGAGCGCTATGACATCCTGGAGGCCGCCAACGGGCAGGAGGGCCTGGACGTCCTCCAGCGCCAGTACGCGCGCGTCTCGCTCATCCTGCTGGACATCCAGATGCCTGTGATGGACGGCTACGCGATGCTCCGCTGCCTGAAGGAGGACCCACTGCTGGTCGGCATCCCGGTCATCGTGACCACCGTGGACACCGGCAAGGAGGACAAGCTCCGCTGCCTGGAGCTGGGCGCCACTGACCTGGTGAGCAAACCCTACGATCACGATCTGATGCAGATCAGGATCGAGAACACGATCCGCCTGCGCGAGTCCGCCGCCACCCTGGCCGCGGTGGAGTTCGACATGCTCACGGGCCTGCGCACGCGCCAGGCCTTCCTGCACCATGCCGACCTGATGCTCCGGCGCGATCCCGGCAAGCACTACACCCTCGTCGTGTCGGACGTGGAGGAGTTCCGCCGCATCGGCACCACCTACGGGCGCGCCCGGGCCGACGAGGTGCTCCTGCGCATGGCCGACCATCTGCGGTCGCTGGAGCCCCGGGGCGTGCTCACCGGCCGCCTGGGCGACGATACCTTCGTGGGCCTGATGGAGGCGCAGGAGGGGTTCGGCGCCGTGCTGGAGAGCCCGCACAGCCTGCAGGCCATCGAGCGCGCCATGCCTGTGCCCGGCGTGTCGATCAAATACGGCGTCTATGAGGACGTCGACACGCAGCTGCCCGCCGAGGTCCTGTGCGACCGCGCGATGATGGCGCTGCACACCGTGAAGCATCGCTACGGCATGATCGTAGGCCATTACAGCCGTGACCTGCAGGCCCGGGCCGACCGGGAGCACCAGATCGAGATGACCATGCAGGACGCCTACGACCGGGGCCAGTTCCTGGTCTATTACCAGCCCAAGCACGACGCCCACACCGGCGAGCTCATCGGAGCCGAGGCGCTCATCCGCTGGCAGCACCCGCTCTATGGCTTCATGTCGCCCGGCGAGTTCATCCCCGTGTTCGAGCGGACCGGCTTCATCACCCACGCGAACTACGCCGTGTGGAAGCAGGTCTGCGCCGATCTGCGCGCCTGGCAGGACGAGGGCCTGCGTCCCGTGCCCGTCTCGGTGAACTCCTCCCAGACCGACTTCGACCGTCCCGATCTTCTCCCGCGCATCCTGCAGCCCCTGCGTGACCTACGGCTGGACCCCTCGCTGCTGCATATCTAGATCACCGAGCGCATCCTGACGAAGGACCCGGACCGGATGTCCAGGACGCTCCAGCGCTGCCGCGAGGCCGGCTTCCAGATCGAGCTGGACGATTTCGGCACGGGCTATTCCTCGCTCAACGCGCTGGGCTCCATGCCGCTGGACGTGGTCAAGCTGGACCAGTCCTTCATGCGCGACATGACCGACCGCCGCAGGCTGCGGGTGCTGGAGGCCTGTGTGTCCCTGGCCCAGTCGCTGGGGCTGCGCACCGTGGCCGAGGGCGTGGAGACCCTCCCCCAGCTGCAGCTCGTGGCGCGCGTCGGCTGCGACGCCGTGCAGGGCTACTATCACTCCAGGCCCATCCCCGCGGACGCGTTCCGCGAGTACCTGCGCCGCTGCCGCTCCGGCGAGGGCTCGTCCGTCATCGCCTGATCCCGCCTTCACGATCCCCCGGACACGCGCTCCGGAGGATCGTCTTCTTTTTGTCAAAAAGGCACGTTTTTCGTTCGTTAAATATCAAACGAAAACAGGTCGAAAAGCAAGGCATCGCGCGGCTTTCAGCGTTTCGTTCGTCAAAATATTAACTTATGAAATACGCTTGATTTCGTTTTCGGATCGTGCTATGCTCTCACCATGACGAGCCTCCCCCGGGAGGCGATGATGAGGAGGAACGAAGGATGGCAGCGGAAGAGACCTATTACAAGACGCAGTACGACCTGGGCAGCAGGGTGGCCCTGATCACAGGCGGCGCCAGCGGTCTGGGCCTGGCCACAGCCCGCCGTTTCCTGGAGAGCCACTGCAAGGTGGTGCTGGCCGACTACAGCGAGCGTGTGCTGGAGGTGGCCGAGGGCCTGCGCAAGGAGTTCCACACCAGCTTCGTCATCGGCGTGCGCACCGATGTGACGAAGGAGGAGGACATGGTCGCCGTGGTGAAGGCCGCCGTGCATGAGTTCGGCAGCCTGGACATCCTGGTCGCCAGCGCCGGCATCGGCGGCACCAACAACGCCATCGCCGACGAGACCCTCGCCAACTGGGAGAAGGTGAACGCCGTCGACTACACCGGCGTCATGCTGGCCGACAAGTATGCCATCATGCAGTTCCGCAAGCAGGGCCATGGCGGCGCGGTGGTCAACCTGGCCTCCATGTTCGGCCTGGTGGCCGTGCCCAGCAATGTGGCCTACTCCGCGGCCAAGGGCGGCGTGGTCAACATGACCAAGGCCGCCGGCACCGCCTATGCCGCCGAGGGCATCCGCGTGAACTGCGTGTGCCCCGGCGTCATCGATACGCCGCTGGTGCCCGAGGACCAGAAGGCCGCCTACAGCGCGCTGCATCCCATGCACCGCATCGGCAAGCCCGAGGAGATCGCGGCCATCATCACCTTCCTCTGCAGCGATGACGCCCGCTTCATCACCGGCGCCGCCATCCCGGTCGACGGCGGCTACACCGTGGTCTGATCCTCCCCTCACGAACGCAAGGAGCCGTCACCCTTCCCGGTGGCGGCTCCTTTTCCCGTGCCAAGGGCAAAACAAAAGCCGGACGATCTCGTCCGGCCAAGTACACCATTAGGGACTCGAACCCTAGACACCCTGATTAAGAGTCAGGTGCTCTACCAACTGAGCTAATGGTGCTCATGTCGCTCTCGCAACGGTAACTATTATATGCGTTTTCCCGCGGTTGTCAAGATGTTTTTTTCGGCGGCTGCCCGTGGTCTGCGACGACGCGGGGAACGTGATCCAGCTGAGCGAGCGCTTCAACGCGGCGGACGAGGACATCAGGTACAGCCTGGGCGACCTGCAGGTGACGAGCGACATGACCGATGATACATCATCGCGCAGAGCTGTGAGTATGACTTCGGGGCGTACAGGAACGCAAGCGACGCCATCATGGCGACTGGGAAGGGCTACGATGAGAGCCGCTTCCACACCGAGGTGGCGGTCGTGCTGGACCTGGGCGACGGCGACTGGACGGTCGACTTCGTGAAGGGCCTGGACTCTGCCCACGCTATGGAACGAGCCCGGCGCAACTGGCCCGACGCGAAGGAGATCCGCTACGGCGGCACCGTGTACAAGGCGAACGCGAGCTACGACCCGGCGACCGGGGTGTATAAGAGGTTCAGCCTGGATGATATCGATGTAAGCAAATATCCTTCTACGGGCTTGAAATTCAAGGGCAAAAGTTTGTATACAGCTCAAGAGCTTCAACATATCGAATAGTATTTGGGATCTGTTGACGATGGCCTTGTAAACTATTACGATTCCTTCGCCGGGGATTTCACCAAATACAAAAAGCCATATAATATGGGCTCCGTTCCACAATAGCTCGTAGACGCCGTAGAAGATGAGCTTGATATAAGCATCGAGGGATATACCACGGAGTTTAATATAAACGCAGCACAGCATACATTTAACAGACATGAGCCGGAAGGAGAAGCCGATCACTCGATGGCCGATTCTAATGATGTTGACAGGATAATGTATGTACTGAAAAATTTTACGCGAGTATAGAATCTTGGATATACTACGGCTTATACACAATATTATCCATAGCTAAAGAAAAGCGGCCCTGTCCCTAAGCTATTATTTAGCGCGCCAATTGATGGTACGATGTATGTGACTGAAGCGATCCCGATAAACAAAAAGCATGTTATCGGTGTCATCGGTGCCTATATCGTTCAAAATAAAAAGACTGGTTCGGCGAGTGCTGGAAGCTCTCTCCTAACGGCCAAGACCGGAAACCAGTCATCGATTACAAATATAGCACAAGGCCCATCGAACATCAATGGCGAAACTGGTAAAGATCCGCTCGTCGCCCAAGGCCCGATGACTGACAGCGAGTACGAGGATGCCATCGAGACGAGCGACGTACGCACTCGATACAGCCTACGCGAAGAGGATCCACCCAAGCATACGAAGATCGGCTATAAGGCGTTCTTCGTGAAGGACGGCAAGCTGTATCCGCCTATGGTCGCGAATCCTTCCGGCGCCGGTACCCCGGTCGGCGTATGGCTGAACGCGGACACAGGCAAGCTGGCCCGCGACAAAGAGGGCAACCTGATCACGACGCAGGGCGGGCGTATGAAGGTAGGCGCGGGCGGGAAGGGCACCAAGGGCGGAAGCGGAACGCTTGCGTGGAGGCCCGGCTGGCATCTGGGACCGTACCCCGACGCGACCCAATTCTGGAAGAAGGGCGCAGACGGCAAGCAGTATCTGAACCCTGACATCGTATTCTGTGAGGTCGAGTTCGCGGCCGACGTGGACTACCAGATGACGGCTTATGAATACGGTGTGAAGGAGAACGGCGGATTCGACCATAGTCAGGCAGGCATCCCGTTCCTCATCAAGGACGGCTACTACAGGTATCGCACCAACACGATGAAGGAGGGCACCTCCCCTTGGTACATTTCCGGCGCGATGAAGGTCAACAAGGTGCTGACCGATGCGGAGTGCCGTGACCTGTGCAGGAAGCTGGCTGGCGTGGAAATGTTCGGACGTGAGAACGGAGACTTCGACTTTGAAGCTCATGGCCTCAAGCCCGGCCCTGTGACGCCGACTACAGATCTTGCGAGCATCTCACCCGCTATGGACGAATCCGAGCTCGTCGCGAATCTCCCCGGCTATGTACGGCGAGAGATCAATTGGGATGACTCCGAATTGAACAGAGCGTTCACTTTGGATTTCTACGACGATCCGTAGGCAAAGGAACGCTACCGTACCGGGTACGAATATGGGAAGTCCAAGGGCTATGAGAAGCGTTCCTCCCTTTCCTCCGACGCCTACAGCCAGGTCTACGACGCGGACGCCATGCTGGCGGAGGCGGGCGGAACGATGGCGCTGACGGGCGCGGAGCGCAAAAAAAGACCGCCAAAGCGTGATGCTCTGGCGGGTCAGCGCGGAGAAGCCGGGATTTGAACCCGGGCTGCGGTAAAGCCGCACTACTCCCTTAGCAGGAGAATGGAAACCCTTGATTTACCGGCATTTTCTGCGAAAACGGGGCCGTACAGGGGCCATAGACATTCTCCTTGCCACTCGCGTTCCGTACACATAGAATAGCATGAATCAGCGAAACAATGAAGCATGAAATAGTAAACCGTTCAATTTTCATGCTGCTGCCAGCTCCTAAAAAGACGAAATCGGGGGCTGGCATTTTGTATTTCTTCCATAAATCGCGCACGCGCACGCGCACGATGGAAAACAAGTGCACAACCCGTCACAGATGAATGAAATCAATAAATTTTTTCTAAAATCTAACCCGATTTCGGGTCACCGACCGCCACACGCGGCGCAGGCGGGCACACAGTACCTAACGGGCGCACGCGCGGGCGCACGCGCGGGCGTGCGTGGCGCGGGCGTGCGTGGCGCGGGCGTGCGTGGCGCGGGCGTGCGTGGCGGGGGCGTGCGTGGCGCGGGCGTGCGTGGCGTGGGCGTGCGTGGCGTGGGCGTGCGTGGCGTGGGCG
>R28__coassemble_230_pt1 | contig 28156 bp, 29 predicted proteins | sample R28__metabat2_low_PE_026 | metagenome-assembled genome bin R28
GGACTGCTTCGGATCCCCACTTTTGTAGGTCATTTCTATTTGAGAATAGTATCAGGCCGCTTGCTCCGCCCAGAGCCACCGAAAAAGGAGCCCCTCCTTCGCAGGAGAGGCTCCCTTGTTCCAAAGTCCGGTATCTTACTTCGCCTTGGCGGCAGCGGCCTTGCGGGCTTCCTTCTTGTCCTCCAGGAAGGCCCAGACATAGCCGTTGATCATGTTGGCGCTGTAGACGCCGCTCAGGATGCCGATGATGATGGGCAGAGCGAACTCCTTGATGGAATCGACACCCATGATGTACAGCATCACGATGGTCACCAGGGTGGTCAGGGTCGTGGTCAGGGTACGGCCCAGGCACTCCTTGATGGACTTCTCCACGACCTGCACATGCGTGGAGCTGCCGGCCTTGCGGGCATTCTCACGGATGCGGTCGAAGATGACGATGGTGTTGTTGATGGAGTAGCCGACGATGGTCAGCATGGCGGCGATGAAGCTGGAGTTCATCTGGATGATGGAACGCAGCAGCACCATGAAGGCCAGCATCATCAGCACGTCATGCACCAGGCCCAGCACAGCCGCCACGCCCGAGTTGAAGTCGAAGCGGAAGGCGATGTACACGAGCATCAGCACGGAGGCGATGAGCACGGACAGGATGGCGTTCTTCAGCAGGGTGGCACCGGAGGTGGGGCCCACGTAGTTCACGTCACCGATCTGGGTGGCGTTGGGATAGGTCTCCTTCACGGCGGCTTCGAAGCCGGTCTGCACCATCTGGATGCGGAGCGCGCTCTCGTTATCGGCGGTGGCGGCGTCGCCCAGGTCGTAGGAATACTTGCTGATATCCAGGATCTGGATGTTCACCTCATCCTGGGCGGAGCCCTGCACGGTGACGGTGCCGTTCAGGCCCATGCCGTTCAGCACGCTGTAGATATCCTGGGAGTTCACGGTCTGGCCCATGGAATACTTCATGCTCAGACCGCCGGCAAAGTCGATGCCCAGATTGACGCCCATGCCCGCGACGGTGAGCACCAGGGCGACCACAAAGATCACGCAGGAGATGATGATGCAGACCTTCGCATGGTTCTTCACAGTCATGTCACTGCACCTCCTTCTCGGTCTTGGCAGGCGCACAGAACAGCTTGGTGTTCGTGATGCCCAGGCCCACGAAGCGCTTCATCAGGAAGCGGGTCACCAGCACGGCGCTGAACAGGGAGGTGATGACGCCCAGCAGCAGGGTCTTGGCGAAGCCCTGCACAGAGCCGGTGCCATACACCAGCAGCACCACGGAGGCGATGATGGTGGTCACGTTGGCGTCCAGGATGGCGCTCATAGCGTTCTTGAAGCCGGCGCGGACAGCCTGCTTCACAGCGCGGCCGGCGCGGATCTCTTCATTGAAGCGCTCGAAGATGATGACGTTGGCGTCCACGGCCATGCCGATGCCCAGCACGATACCGGCCAGACCGGGCAGGGTGAGCTGGATGCCGGGGATGGCGGCGATGAGCATGAACAGCACGATGATGTACACGCACAGGGCCCAGGAGGCGATGACGCCGTTCAGGCGGTAGCGCAGGATCATGATGAGCATGACCAGCAGGATGCCGATGACGGCGGCGGTGACGGAGGTGGACAGGGCGTTCGGGCCCAGGGTGGCGGACACGGTGTCGACCTTATCCTGGGTCAGCTCCATGGGCAGGGCGCCGCTCTGGATCTGGGCGGCGATCTTCTGCACTTCCTCGGCGGTGTAGTTGCCGGAGATCTGGCCGCGGCCATCGGTGATGCGGGCCTTGACGGTGGCGTTCACCAGGCAGGTGTCGTCCAGATAGATGGTGATGTTCTGGCCATAGAACGTGTCGGTCGCGTCGGCGAAGAGCTTGGTGCCCTCGTCATCCAGCTCGAACGAGATGTAATACTGCTCGCTCACGCTGGAGGCCTGGCTGTTGTAGCAGGCCTGCGCGGTCTTCACATGAGAGCCGTCGAACAGCACGTTGCCGTCCGGATCGCGGAAGGTCATCTTGGCGGTCTCGCCGATCAGGTCCAGCACCTTGTTGCGGGCGCTCACCTCATCCTCGGTGGTGCCGGAGGTGGGGATCTCGACGCGGATGCCGTTCGTGCCGATCTTCTGCACGGTGGACTCGGCATAGCCGGAATCGGTCAGACGGTTCTGGATGACCTGCATGGTGCCTTCCAGCAGGGTGTCGAAATCGGCCTCGCTGCCTTCAGGCGCCTTGGCGGTGTACTCCACATACACGCCGCCGCGCAGGTCCAGGCCCAGCTGCAGCAGCGAGGGCCAGTTGTCAGCGTCGGAGGTGGGCAGCCAGGGCCCGAAGGTCCGCAGGCCGCGGCTGTCGAGGGGCAGGCCCACGACACCGACCACGCCGAAGAAGACCGTCAGCACCAGCACGATGGCCAGCGCGATGATGGACTTCGTCTTGCTCTTCATATCGTATCGACTCCTTCTGCATCAAATATAGGGAACGGTAGGGGAGAGCGGCACGGCGTCATCCGCCGGGCTGCTTCTGCGGCGGGCAGGCGGCATAGGCCTCCCGCACCCAGGGGCGGCTGCGCAGGATCCAGCCGTTGCCGTCATGCGCGGCGTCCACGGTGGGCACGTCCGCTCTCATGACGATGGCCTGGCTCCTGGGCGCCTCCGGCGAGCGCACGGGCGAGGCGGCTGCCGTATCGCGGACAGGCTCGTTCGCCACCGCCAACAGCACCGACATGCCCGCGCTCTTCGGGGCCCCTGTGTCCTCCGCCGCGGCCTCTGTGCCGTCCCGGATGAGCGAGGGCGCCAGCAGGACCATCAGCGCGCACAGCATCAGCCCCAGAGCGATCCGCCCGAACGGCTTCATACGACGCGCCTCCCTTCCCGCAGAACGTCTCTCTGATGCACAGATGGTATGATTATACAGGAGCGGCCATGGGATGTCAAGCTGTGACAGCTCACTCGAACTGGGCCGCGTACAGCCTGTGATACGCCCCGCGGCGCGCCATCAGCTCCTCATGGGTGCCCTGCTCCACCACATCGCCGTGCTCGACCACCAGGATGCGGTCCGCGCCCTTGATGGTGGAGAGCCGGTGCGCGATGACGAAGCAGGTCTTGCCCGCCATCAGCGAGCGCATGGCCGCCTGCACCTCACGCTCGGTGCCGGTATCCACATTGGAGGTCGCCTCGTCCAGGATGAGCATGCGGCAGTCATAGAGCATGGCGCGGGCGATGGTCAGCAGCTGCTTCTGGCCCTTGGAGATGTTGCCGCCGTCCTCGCTGATCACGGTGTCATAGCCGTCCGGCAGGCGCATGATGAAGCTGTGGATGTGCGCCGCCTTCACCGCGGCCTCCACCTCCTCGCGGGTCGCGCCCTCCTTGCCATAGGCGATGTTCTCATAGATGGTGCCGCGGAACACCCAGGTCTCCTGCAGCACCATGGCATAGGCGCCGCGCAGGCTGGCGCGGGTGCACTGCCGGATGTCGGCGCCGTCCACCAGGATCCGGCCCTCATCCACATCATAGAAGCGCATGAGCAGGTTGATGATGGTCGTCTTGCCCGCGCCCGTGGGGCCCACGATGGCGATGAGCCTGCCCGCGTCGGCCCGCAGCGACAGGTCGTGCAGGATGGTGCGCTTCTTGTCATAGCCGAAGGACACATGGTCCACGGTCACATCGCCGCGCACGTCGGACAGCCGCAGGGCACCGGGTACATCGGCGGGCTCCTCCGGCTCATCCAGCAGGCCGAACACGCGCTCCGCCGCCGAGAGGGCCGAGAAGATCTAGTTGATGATGTTCGCGATCTCGTTGATGGGGCCGGAGAACTTGCGGGAATACAGCACGAAGGAGGAGATCTGCCCCAGCGTGGCCGCGCCGTACATATACAGCACCGAGCCCAGCATGGCGATGAGGCCCAGCGACATATTGTTGATGCTGCCCATCGTGGGGCCCATGGTCACGCCCCAGCGGTCGGCGTTGCCGTAGGCCTCGGCCGCGGCGCGGTCCACCTTCTCGAAGCGGTCGTTCACCGTGTCCTCGTGGGCGTAGGCCTGGATGGTCCGCTGGCCGGAGAACATCTCCTCCACGAAGCCGTTCATCACACCGTATTCCTTTGAGCGTTTGGTGTAGAGCGGGCGGGTCTTCTTACGCATGAAGGCGGTATAGGCCACCGAGACGGGGATGGTGACCACCACCACCACCGAGAGCGGCGGCGAGATCACGATCATCATCACGAAGGAGCCCACCACCGTGATCACGCTGGTCAGGATCTGCACCAGGTCGGTGGCCACGCAGGTGGACACCACGTCCACATCATAGGAGACGCGGCTGATGATGTCGCCCGCCAGGTTCCGGTCGAAGAAGCCCACCGGCAGGCGCATCAGCTTGTCGAACACGTCCTTGCGCATCTTGCGCGCGATCCACTTGCTCACCGACATCATGACCACCTGGATGGCGATGGTGATGAGCGAGGAGGCCAGATAGCAGGCCAGCATCAGCCCGGCGTAGTGCGTCACCAGCCGCATGTCCACCTGCCCCTTGCCCGCCGCGGCGGCGCTGATGGCGCTGCCCGCCAGGCTGGGCCCCAGCAGCGAGAGCACATTGCTCACCGCGCTCATCACCAGCACCAGCAGGATGAGCAGGCGGAACTCGCCCACATAGGCGAGCATGCGGCGGAGCGTGCCCCGCGCGTCCTTCGGCTTCTTACTGAACGACATCTTCGGCGGCATGCTCCGATCCCCCCTCTCCCATCTGCGTCTCATAGATCTGGCGGTAGGCCGGGCAGGAGGCCATCAGCTCGGCATGGGTGCCATAGCCCGCGGGCACACCGTCCTCCAGATAGAGGATGCGGTCCAGGCTCATGATGGAGCTCACGCGCTGGGCGATGACGATGGTCGCCGACCCGGCATGGTGCTCGCGCACGGCCTTGCGCAGCGCCGCGTCGGTGCGGTAGTCGAGGGCGCTGGAGGCGTCGTCCAGGATGAGGATGTGCGGGTCGGCGGCCAGGGCGCGGCTGATCAGCACACGCTGGCGCTGCCCGCCCGAGAGATCGGCGCCGTGGATGGCGGCCTCGTGGTCGAAGACATCGTCATAGGCCGAGATGAACTCCCAGGCGCGGGCGTCCTCGGCGGCGCGGCGCAGGCCGTCGTCATCCACGGCGCGGCCCAGGCAGATGTTCTCCCGCAGGGTATCGGCAAAGATCATGTCGTTCTGGAACACCACGCCGAACTTCCTCCGCAGGTCGTCCAGCTCATAGCCGCGCACGTCCTTCCCGTCCACATACACATGGCCGGAGGTCACGTCATAGAAGCGCATCAGCAGCCGGATGATGGTCGTCTTGCCGCTGCCCGTGGCGCCGATGATGCCCAGCGAGCCACCCTCGGCGATCGAGAAGCTCAGGTCCTTCACGGCCATGCGGCGCTCCTCAGTGGAGGCGTCGCTGCCATAATGGAAGGAGACGTGGTCGAACACCACCGCGGCCCGCTCGGGGCAGGTGCCCAGCTCGCTCTCGGGCAGGCGGCGCAGCTCCTCAGGCTGCTCCATCACCACGGCGCAGCGCAGCGCCGAGGCGTTCGCCTTGCTCATCAGCAGGAAGATGCGGGTCAGGGCCATCACGCCCATCAGGATCATGTTGAAATAGGTCAGGAAGGCCAGGATCACGCCGGGCTGGGTGAGGCCCGCGTCCACGCGGCGCGCGCCGACCAGCACCACCAGCGTGAGGCCGATGTTCAGCGCCAGGGTGAGCAGCGGCCCGGGCAGCGCCATCACGATGCCGGCCTTGCGGTCCTGCCGGGTCATGGCCTCGTTGGCCTCGCCGTAACGGGCGCGCTCATGCTCCTCCTTCGAGAGGGCCTTCACCACGCGGATGCCGGTGATGTTCTCGCGCATGATGCGCACGATGTCGTCCATGCGCTGCTGCACCTTCTCATAGAGCGGCACGCCCTTGAGCGAGATGCCGACGACCACCACCAGCATCAGCGGCGCCAGCACGCAGAGGATGGAGGCCAGGCCCACATCCATCGTCAGCGTCACGCAGATGCCGCCCAGCAGCATGATGGGCGCGCGGATACCCAGCGTCTGCACCGATTGCATGAAGCTCTGGATGTTGTAGGAATCTGAGGTCATGCGCGAGATGAGCGACGGCAGGCCGATGGCGTCCACCTGGCTGCCGGAAAGGTGCAGGCTGCGCCGGAACAGGTCCAGGCGCAGGCGGTAGGTGCTCTTCTCCGCCACCGAGACGCTCATGCGGTTCGCGGTCACGTTCAGGGTGCGCACCAGGAAGGCCATCAGCAGCATCGCCACGCCCCATAGGATGATGCTGCGCAGGTCCCTCCGCGGCGCGACGGTGTCGATCAGATGCTCCATCACATAGGGGATCATCAGCTCGCCGAGGGTGCCCAGCAGCTTGAGCGTCATGCCCAGCGCGATGCGGCCCTTCAGCTCCCTCATGTATCGCCAGATCAGCTTCATCGGTCTACCTCGATCCGTGTTTTGTCAGCAAGGTCTATCTTACCACATCTCGGGCGGAGCGGGATGAGGAAAAGCAGAAAAAAGCGGCCGGAGCCGCTCATTTGAAGATGATGTCGAAGACCGTGTAGCCGTTCAGCTCGGTGCACCAGAACGTGTAGGAGTAGGAGCGCTTGGCAAACTTCTTCCGGATGGCCTTCTTCATGGCCTCCGCCGTCTTCTTCCCCTTCACCATCGCGTGGATCTGCTTGTGCTTGCTCCTGAACTGGGAATAGAAGTAGGCCGCCGCGTCCTTGACCGTCTCGAAATAGTACCCCGTCCGGATCGCCGATCCGTTCGGCGCGCTGTAGGGGAAGAGGTCCCAGTCCGTATACCGGGCCGTGGCGTGCGCCGCCAGCGCCGGATACCAGCTGTGGTCCACCAGCTGGTCCTGCCCCACATTGAGGCAGGCATACTGGGCCATCTTCTTGTTCTTCTTGTAGTCCGGATCGTCATAGGTCACATCCACGGCATACCATGTGCCGCTCAGGCACACCAGGTCCCACATGTGGCCTCCGCCGCTGCTCCCCGTGCCGCTCTGCAGGTCGACGTCCAGTCCGCCCAGACGCCCCAGCAGATAGAACGCGTCGGCGTAGCCGTCGCATTCCGCCTTGCCGTTCTTCAGCGCGCCGATGGCTGAATCGTTCGCGTGGTACTTGCCGTCCGACTTGCCCAGCTTGTAGGTCACGTGGGAGATGAGGTAGTCGTGGAGATACTTCTCCATCGCCAGGTCGTTCTTGCAGCTCTTCCTCGCCTTGGCCACGATGCTCTTGGCTTTCTTGAGGATGGTCTTCTCGTCCTTGCTCAGCAGCTCGGTCTTGCCCATCCGGTCGGCATGGTAGGCCTTGAAGCCGGAATAGTAGGTGATGTCGCTCACAAAGATCCGGCTGCCGCTGTAGGTGACCTTCGCGTCGAAGATCCCGGCGTTGTTGAGCATGTCCCACAGCGCGTCGTCGTTCCCCAGGAGCGTGCCGCGCATGGAGGAGGTGTAGCTGAAATCGAAGGACTCAGCCAGCGCCTCCGCCTGGCCGCGCACGAAGGAGACCGCCGCGCTCACGGAGGAGCAGGTGCCGCTCTCCGCCGGCGCGGCGACCGGCAGCATGCACAGCATCAGGACGAGGCAGAGCAGGCGGCTGAGGATCGGCTTTCGGGTCGCGGACATGGGGCGGTCCCTCCTTTGTTCAGTCGGCTGTGCCGTGCCTGCGCTTCAGCTCCTCGGCATTGGCCAGGGCCGCCTCGTCGGTCAGGCGGAAATGCTTCACGAAGAAGATGAACGCCGCGGCCAGGCCCAGGATGGGCAGCACGGTCATCAGCAGGCGCAGGCCCAGGATGGTCTGCGCGGACTGGGCCACGATCTCGCCGGTCTCCTCGGTGTCACCCACCAGGCCGATCAGGCTCAGGCCGATGCCGGTGATGAACACCGCCAGGCCCGCCGCCGCCTTCACCACGAAGGTCTGCATCGAGAAGATCACGCTCTCCTCGCGGCGGCCGGTGCGCAGCTCGCCGTAGTCCGCCGAGAAGGACAGGAACACGGTGGTGAGCACCGACAGGATGCCATTGGCCGCGAACACCAGCAGGCCGCAGACCGCCAGCACCGCCATGCTGCCCGCCAGGCCGGTGAGGCAGGCCGCCAGGATGAGCAGATAGCCCACGCCGGCCAGGCCCAGCGCCAGCCGGAAGAGGGCCGTGTTGCTCAGCTTCTTGTGCAGCAGCGGGTACACCAGCATCATGCCAAGGATCTGCCCCGCGCCGCCCACGGTGCTGAAGAGGGTGTAGTTCGCCTTCCAGCCCGCGCCGCCGATATCATACTTGAAGAAATAGATGACCAAGTTGGAGGTGAGGTACAGCGAGGAGTTGATGAGCAGGATGGTCAGCACCGTGATCATCGCCTGGTCGTTGCGGAAGAGCGAGGTGAACATCTCGCGGATGGGCGTGGCCCGGTACTCCGCGGTCTCCTTCTCGCGCACGGCGAAGAAGAGGACCAGCTCTGTCGCCACGAACACCACCGCCACGATGAGCGCCACCAGGCTGAAGCCCTGCTTCTCGCTGTCGCCGCCCAGCAGCTGCACCGACATCAGCGTGCCCACCTGGATGAGCGCCGAGCCCACGCCCGCGCAGGTGCGGCCCACCACCGAGAGCTTCTCCCGGTCCTTCGGGGCCTCGGTCACCGCGGGGATCATGGACCAGTAGGGGATGTCCATCATCGTGTAGGTCATGCCCCACAGGATGTACATCACCGAGAAGTAGACCATCAGCCCGCTCTGGCTCAGGTCCGGCGCGGCGAAGAGCGCGTAGAGCACCACCGCGTTGAGCACCGAGCCCGAGAGCAGCCACGGGCGGAAGCGCCCCCAGCGTGTGCGCGTCTTGGCCACCAGGATGCCCATGAACGGATCGTTGAGGGCATCGAAGATGCGGGCGATCATCAGGATCGTGCCCACGAAGGCCGGGGACAGGTGCAGGATGTCCTGATAGAAATACATGACATAGGTCGATGAAAGGGCATAGACCATGTCCTTGCCCACGGCGCCGATGCCGTAGGCCGCTGTCTGCCTTCGGGTGAAGCCCATCGCGATCCTCCTCTTATGCTCCGGTCACTGGTCGTCGCGCCATTCGTGCGCGCGGATGCGCTCGTATTCCTCCAGGCTGATGGGCAGGATGGTGCCGTGCTTGAAGCCATAGGGGAAGGAGAACGCCGCGTCGCTGCGGATGAAGCGCCCGCTGTCGATGCTCTCGGCCACGAAAGGCACATAGCCCTGGCCCGCGCCGCGCACGCCGTAGTAGTCCAGGAACAGACACCAGCGGCCGTCGTCGGTGCGGAAGGCCGTGGGGGCCTCGTATTTGCCGGACTGCAGCTTGGCCATCTCCTCATCGAAGGCGGGGATCACGGTATAGGGTCCCTCGGCGGCGGGAGCCTTCATCAGGCGTACGCAGGCGGGATCCTTCTCGTGCTTGAGGAACATATACCAGGTGCCGCCCTCCCGGTAGATGGCGGAATCGATGACGCCGCAGGCGGGGTCGCGGTAGAGCTCCTTCGGCTTCGTGAAGGTATGGAAGTCCTTCGTGCGGCAGCACCAGATGGACTTGTCGCCGTAGCCGTTGCTGCGGTGGGAGGAGGACCAGTGCAGCAGCCAGCTGCCGTCCTGCTCGTCCCAGATGAGGTCCGGGGCCCACACGCAGCCGAAGCCGTCATCGCCCATGTCGATCAGCCGCTGCTCGGTCCAGGTCACCAGATCGGGCGACTCCCACAGCGAGAGGCACCGGCTGCCGTGGCGGCTGATCTCGTCCCAGGAGCCGTGATACTGCCCACGCATGCCGTAGCTCAGCGACAGGTCGGTGGAGAGGATCACGAAGCCGCCGTCCTTCCTGCGGGCGATGGTATGGTCGCGCACGCCCTTGTCGCCATAATAGGCCCACAGCACCGGCCGTCCGCCGTTCACGCTCTCCCAATGGAAGCCGTCCCGGCTCAGGCCGAAATACACCTGCTCGCCGTCCGGCGTGGTCTTTTCACGAAAATGCACGAAGAGATATGCTTCTGCCATGTCGATCTGCTCCTTCTCCTCCGGCCGCGGCCGGGGCTACGATGTGATGATAGCGCATCCGCGCGGGGGATGCAAGAGGGAGAAGGGCATGACACGACCGCCCCCGATGACGATCTTATTGACGATCTTTTCACAATATGGTATGATAGAACTAACTCATCCCGACCAAGGGAAGAGAACAGGGAGGTATGACTGTGCGTAAGCTCGTTTCCATCCTTCTTTCTGTCGCCATGCTGTGCACCATGCTGGCGGTGCCGGCGATGGCCGACTATGCCGACGGCACCTTCACCGGCTCCGGCGCGGGCCTGTGGGGCGACGTGACTGTGAACGTGACCGTGGTGGAGGGCAAGATCGCCGCCATCGACCTCGTCTCCTCTCAGGAGACGGAGGCCTATTTCGCCACCGTGTGGCCCGCGATCCCCGATGCCATCATCGCGGCGCAGTCCACCGATGTGGATATCGTGGCCGGCGCGACCTACGCCTCTCAGGGCGTGATCGATGCCGTGAAGGCCGCGCTGGGCGAGGTCGAGGCCGCGGACGCCGCCGCCGATCAGATGCCCTTTGAAAAGCCCGATGTCATCGTGATCGGCGCCGGTCTGGCCGGCCTGACCACGGCGGCCCGCGCCGCGGAGCTGGGCCTGAACGTGCTGGTGCTGGAGCAGACCGGCACGGTGGGCGGCTCCGGCAATGTGGCCGGCGGCACGCTGCTGGGCTGCGGCACCCGCATCCAGATGGAGGCCGGCATCGAGGACGATCCCGCCCTGTGCTTTGCCGACTTCGTGCGCCTGGGCGGCGCCGGCACCTTCAACGAGGCCATCGCCTATGAGTATGCCGAGATCAGCGGCGAGGCGGTGGACTGGCTGGACGACCTGGGCTGCGACTTCGGCGACCGTGTGCCGTACTACGGCGTGTATCAGCCCCTGAACGTGGCCCGCAACTATTCCGGCAACGGCGGCGCCATCGCCTTTGTGAAGGCCCTGTATGCCGAGCTGGAGAAGTACCTGGGCACCAATGCCTATGTGTCGCTCAACACGAAGGTCACCGGCCTGGATACGAACGAGAACGGCGCCGTGATCGGCTGCACCGCGACCATGCCCGACGGCAGCACCCAGAGCTTCGAGGCCCCCTATACCGTGGTGTGCACCGGCGGCTATGGCGGCAGCGAGGAGATGCTGACCAAGTATAACTTCACCAACATCCTGACCACCTCTCCCGATTGTGTGACCGGCGATGGCTATGTGTGGCTGGAGCAGCTGAACGCGGCGTTCACCAACATGGACTTCTGCACCTCCTATGCCGGCGGCATCCGCACCAACACCGAGGACTTCCGTGACTTCGCTTACATCAACACCCAGAGCGGCTCCCTGTGGATCGATACCAAGGGCGAGCGCATCATGGATGAGATGGGCGCCGACAGCCACGACCGCTCCGAGACCTGGGCGAACGCCGACCAGAACAAGGTGTATGTCTGCTTCACCACCGAGATGCTCCAGCCCGACGCCAAGCTGTTCTCCACCGGCGCGTGGGGCAGCGTACGTGAGGAGTTCGAGCCCTTCATGGAGACCCTGATCGAGAAGGGCGTGGCCTGGAAGGCCGATTCCGTGGAGGAGCTGGCCCAGAAGGCCGGTCTGCCTGTGGACGCCTTCACGGCGACCGTGGCGGACTACAATGCCGGCTGCGCCGCGGGCGTCGACTCTGTGGGCCGCACCGCGCAGCTGGTGCCCATGGAGAACGGCCCCTTCTACGCGGTCGAGTCCATCCCCTATGTGATGATCACCTCCGGCGGCCCCATGATGAACACCGACTGCCAGGTCATCAACAACGACGGCCTGGTGATCGAGGGCGTCTACATCGCCGGTGAGATCGTGGGCATGGCGAACGTCGGCGGCCTGAACTCCATCGGCGGCATGGGCAACGGCAACTGCCTCGTGTGGGGCAAGCACGCCGCTGAGGTCATCGCCGCAAAGGTGTACACCGACCTTGTGGTGGAGGCTGTGGAGACGGTCCTGCAGTGACCCGATCGGGGCTGATACTATTCTCAAATAGAAATGACCTACAAAAGTGGAGATCCGAAGCAGTCCAGAGGACGAAGAGCGGCTGCCGCCAGTGGCGGAAGCAAGCCGCTCTGAGTTCGCGGTAGGATCGGAAAGCCCTCTGGTCGGCCCGCAGGCCGAAACCCCTGCCGATCTTATTTGAGATAAGTATGAGATACGCCCCTGAGCCATGAACGAGCCGGGAGGACGGACTGCGAAGGCAGACGTCCTCCCGGCTCTTTTGTATGTGGCGATGGCGCCATCCAACAGAAAAAGGCCGAGTCCTTCAGGACTCGGCCTTCTTTTCAGCTGCTTTACGCCTGCTTCCCGGTCACGGTCGCCTTGATGCGGCGGACGCCGGCGGAGGAAGCCTCTTCCTTCTGGATGTGGAACTCGCCCAGCTCGCCGGTGTGCTCGACGTGGGGGCCGCCGCAGATCTCGAAGGAGAAATCGCCCATCTTATAGGTACGCACGCGCGCGCCGTACTTGCTCTCGAACACGTGCATGGCGCCCTTCTCGATGGCCTCGGGCACGGTCATCTCCTCCATCACGACGGGCAGATCCGCCTTGATGGCCTCGTTCACCAGGCGCTCGACCTCGGCCAGCTCCTCCTTGGTGACCTTGCGGCCGAAGGCGAAGTCGAAGCGCAGGCGCTCGGCGGTGATGTTGGAGCCCTTCTGATACACCTCATTGCCCAGCACCCGGCGCAGGGCAGCCTGCAGCAGATGGGTGGCGGTGTGCAGCTTGGTGGTCTCCTCGCTGTGGTCCTGCAGACCGCCCTTGAAGGTGCCGGCGGAAGCGGTGCGGCTCTTCTCCTGGTGCTCGTTGAAGCGCTTGTCGAAGTCCTCGCGGTCCACGGTCAGGCCCTTCTCGGCGGCGTACTCGACCGTCATCTCGATGGGGAAGCCGTAGGTGTCATACAGCTTGAAGGCGCTGCGGCCGTCCATCACGTTCAGGCCGGCCATGCGGGCCTTGACCGCCTCCACCAGGGCCTGCTCGTCGCCGGCCTTGGCCGCCTCGATGATGGGCAGCATGTCGGGCGAGGGGCGCAGCTTCTTGCTCGCGGCCTGCTCGTTGGCGAAGGCCACCTTATCGCCGGCATCCAGGATGCTCTGCAGCAGCGCGCGGGTCGAGACGATGTTGGACCACATCTTCTCGAACTCCTTCTCGCCGGTCTTCAGGGTCTTGGCGAAGCGCTCCTCCTCCTGCTGCAGCTGCTCCAGCACGAAGGCGCTGTTGCGGGCCAGCTCGGGATAGGCGCTCTTATACTGCTCGATGATGACCTCGGCGATGCGGCAGGTGAAGCCCTCGGGCATGCCCAGCTGCATGCCGTAGCGCACGGCGCGGCGGATCAGGCGGCGCAGGATGTAGCCCTGGTCGGTGTTGGACGGGCCGATGCCGCTGTCGTCGCCCAGGATGAAGGAAGCGGTGCGCATATGGTCGGCGATGATGCGCATGGCGCGGGTCACGCCGTCGCTCTCGCCATAGGTCTTGCCGGAGAGCTGCTCGATGCAGGCGATGATGCCGGTGAAGGCGTCGGTCTCATAGACGGTCTTCTTGCCGGTCAGCACGCCGATGGTGCGCTCCAGACCCATGCCGGTATCCACGTTCTTCTTCGCCAGCGGGACGAAGGTGCCGTCCTTCTGCTTGTTGTACTGCATGAAGACGTCGTTCCAGATCTACAGATAACGTCCGCAGGAGCAGGCGGGAGAGCAGTCGGGGCCGCAGGGCGGCTGATCCTTGATGATGAACATCTCGGTATCGGGGCCGCAGGGGCCGGTGATGCCGGCGGGGCCCCACCAGTTGTGCTCCTTGGGCAGGTAGAAGATGTGATCCTCGGCCACGCCCATGCTGCGCCAGATGTCATGGCTCTCGGTGTCGCGGGGGCAGTCCTCGTTGCCCTCGAACACGGTGAAGGCCAGCTTGTCCTTGTCCAGGCCCAGGTACTTGGGGCTGGTGAGGAACTCCCAGCTCTGCGCGATGGCCTGCTCCTTGAAGTAATCGCCCAGGCTCCAGTTGCCCAGCATCTCGAAGAAGGTGAGGTGGCTGGGGTCGCCCACATCGTCGATGTCGCCGGTGCGGATGCACTTCTGCACATCGGTCAGGCGGGTGCCGGCGGGATGGGGCGTGCCCATCAGATAGGGCACCAGGGGATGCATGCCGGCGGTGGTGAACAGCACGGTGGGGTCGTTCTCGGGGATGACGGAAGCCGACTGGATGCGATGATGGCCCTTGCTCTCCATGAAGGACTGGAACATCTCGCGCAGCTCGGCGGAAGAGATCTGCTTCATCTTACCTGCTCCTTCGATCGGCCGCCCCGGGAGGCGGCGGGTATGCTACAGCATCCTATTATAGCGAACGACAAGGCTTTGCGCAAGGGGGCGCGGGGCGAAACCTCACGCGGATATACGCTTTCGGCCTCAGCCGCGGCGCTCCTTCTCCGCGGCCCGCAGGCGGCCGAGGCGCGCCGTGAACATCTCGTATCGCGCGCGGTCCTCGAAGAGCTCCGGCCGGATCTGGGCCCGCTGGCGAAGCCCCACGGCGGCCACGGCCTCCAGCGCGGCCTGCAGCTGAGAGCAGTTCTCTGGTACCGTCTGGCAGCGCACGCCCTCAAGATCGTCATAGGCCGTGAAGGCCCTATTGAAGTCCATCAGCGGATGGAGCCTGCCCAGGCGGTGGGTGCGGTTGTCCACCAGGAAGCCCCAATTGCCCCAGTGGCGGTCATTGTTGCCGATGAGATAGTCGATGATGTTCATCATGTGATAGCCGACGGGGTCGCGCTTTTCGACCAGCTGCCGCAGGGTGGTATCGTGGTTCAGGGCGTAGATCTCGATATGCTCCGCCGGCGCGATGCTCGTTTCCGGCGAGGTGATCATGCGGCAGGCGCTGACCGTCTCCCCACGGAAGACCTCCGGCTCATAGGTGACCTGCGATACCTCGAAGCAGCGGGCGATCTGGCTGGCCAGCAGCTCGGCCCGCACCTCCTTCCGGCTGCCGTCCTTCAGCAGCCAGAAGCCGTCCTCACGGCGGACCCACGCCTTGGGCGCGACGCCGGCGGTGGATACATCGCCCACCGGATCCAGCGGGTCCATCAGCTCCCTGTTCTGCGCGGTCAGCTGATGGCCGAAGAGGGATACGTCCACGAACGCGTCGGAGAGAGAATGATGATACAGGTCGATATCGGCATAGCGGAGCGTCTCGCCCTTCTCACGCACCCAGAACACATCTGTCAGGCAGACGCAGCGGTAGCTGAGAGCGATGGCGGCACGGTCGCGGTCGGTCACAGCCTGCTTCAGCCCCAGGCTGTTCAGGATCTCCTTGGCATAGACGCGGTCCAGGGTCAGCACGCGCGACGCGCACCAGTAGTTGAAGTTGGCGATGTTGTTCACGCGCGCGTCCAGATCCCGATCCCCCGCCGCTTCAAGGTAGAGGCCATACGGCATGAAGGATGGGAAATAGACCGTGCAGCTGCCGTCTCCGCGCACGGTGGCGACATGGCGGTCCAGATGCATGATGCAATAGCTCTTCATATCGTCTCATCCTTCCGAAGGTCGGTCCCTGTCACGCGCCGAGCTTCTCCCTCACCGCGCGGCGGGCCCGGGCATCGGCCTCAAAGATGTCATCCAGGTCGCGGGCGGGGAGCGGGCCCACGGTGTCGAGGGCATGCTCCACCAGGTCGCCGATCTGGCCGAAGGAGATCTGGTCCCGCAGGAAGGCGGCCACAGCCTCCTCGTTGGCGCCGTTGAGCACGGTGCAGGCCGCGCCGCCGGCCTCCAGGCATTCCACCGAGAGGCGCAGCGCCGGGAAGCACTCGGGGTCGGGGCGCTCGAAGGTCAGCTGGCCCAGGGCGAACAGGTCGAGGGGCTTGGCGCCGGTGGTCAGGCGCTCGGGGTAGGCCATGGCATACTGGATCGGTACGCGCATGTCCGGGATGCCCAGCTGCGCCAGGACCGCGCCGTCCTCGAACTCCACCGCCGAGTGCACCACCGACTGCGGATGGATGACCACCTGGATGTCGCGCGGCTGCATATCGAAGAGCCAGCGCGCCTCCATGATCTACAGCGCCTTGTTGAACATGCTGGCCGAGTCGATGGTGATCTTGGCGCCCATGCTCCAGTTGGGGTGGGCCAGTGCCTGGGCACGGGTGGCGGAGCGCATCTGCTCGCGGCTCCAGGTGCGGAAGGGGCCGCCGGAGGCCGTGAGCAGCAGCCTCCTGGGCCGGTTGCCCCGGGCGACCTCCAGGCACTGGAAGATGGCGCTGTGCTCGGAATCCACGGGCAGCAGGGGACGGCCCACCTGCCGGGCCTTCTCCATCACCAGATGGCCGCCGGTCACCAGGGCCTCCTTGTTGGCCAGCAGCACCTGACGGCCCGCGTCCAGCGCGTCCATCACGCTCCGCAGTCCGGCGATGCCCACCACGCTCACCAGCACCTCGTCGGCCGGGACCTGGGCGGCGGCCACGCGCAGGGCCTCCTCGCCCATGACCCATGTGCAAGAGCGCAGGTCCTCGGGGATCTCGTCCATGGGGATGGGGCACACCAGGCCCGCCATCCGGGGATGGAAGGCGCGCACCTGCTCGAAGAGCTTCTCCTTGCTGCGATAGGCCGTGAGCGCCGTGACCCGGAAGCGGTCCGGGTGCAGCGCCACCAGAGAAAGGGCCTGGGTCCCGATGGAGCCCGTGGAGCCCAGGATCGAGAGGGTCGTCATAGGGTCGTCTCCTTTCAAAGCACGCGCTCGGGGCGGTCGGCCCAGGGCGTGATGACGCGCCGCAGCGTCTCCAGGCGGAAGGCGGAGGGCCAGGCCACCAGCCACTGCGAGGTGGCGTCCATGTCATGGCCATAGGCGGTGCCGGCGGATTCGTCCTGGCTGCCGCGGGGCCGAGGGGCCTTGCCGCCCACCGCCAGGGTGCCGTCGGAGATGCCCTGCGCGCCGTGACGCCACGCCGCCATCGCGCGGCGGCGCCACACGTCATGGCCGGTCAGCTCGGCCAGGTCGAACAGATCGTTCACATAGCACAGGGCGAAGGGATCCATGCCGCCGTGGATCGAGACGCAGGTGCCGCCGTACAGGTCGTAGCCCAGCTCCTCGAAGAGGGAGCCCGGCGCGCCCGCGCGGCTGTAGTGCCACTGCCAGGTGGAAAGATACCGGGCCGCGTCCTCGGCCATGGCGAGATAGGCGGCGTCCCGGGTCAGCCGATAGAGCGACAGCGCGCCCTTGAGCAGCGGGATGCCCGATTCCTTGTCGATGCTGGATACATCGCGCGCGCCGGCGGTGGTGTAGCCGTCCTCCATCAGCCTGCCGTGGAAATAGCGCAGGCTGCGCTCGGCGGGCTCGCTGAACTCGGCATAGCCCCGCTCCGCCGCCGCGGCCAGGCCCATCATGAGGAAGGCGCCGGACGAGCCCTCCCGCACGGCGGGCGTCAGGTCGGCCTCCAGCCAGCTCTTGCCCAGGCGGCCGTCCGCGCCCATCTCGCGCACGGCGAAGCGGTCGATGCGCAGCGCCATCTCGCGCCAGGCGGGGCGTTCCAGGCCCAGGGCCTCCGCCATATCGGCGGCCTCCAGCAGCTGCACGGCGGCCGTGCCCAGGTTGCAGGCATCCACCGTCTTGCTGTGGCCGTTCGTATACAGGTCGTCATCATACTGCGTGGGGGTGAGGCCCGTGGGCTTCTGCGCGGCGATCCAGCTGTCGAGCACGGCCACCGCCATGTCCCGGGCCTCGGGGTCGCCGGTCATCCGGGCGCCGGTCATCCGGGCGTGGGCCAGCAGCGACACGGCAAAGGAGGCGTTCTGCCCGCACCAGCCGATCTCGTATTTCTGTTCCGGGCGCTTGATCCAGGCCCCGTCCTTCCAGGTGAAGCCGATGCTGAAGCCGCGGAAGCCGTCCGGCTCCTCGGTATAGAGCCGCTTCGCGTAGTCGATGCCCAGGTCCCACAGCTCGCGCATGCCGCGGGCCGGGGCGCGGAGCGTGTCGTTCTGCTGCCAGGCCGCGTCCAGCAGATGCCGATAGGCCCGATGGCCGGGCTCCTGCGGCGCGAGGACCAGCATGGCCGTGTAGCTGCGGATGGCGGGGCTCGCCTTGCGGTAGCCCTCGACCCAGGCGTCGCCGAGGCGCACCGGCGCGGGGCCGTCCTGCTCGGGGTAGAGGATCTCGTGCCGCGTCTTTCCCTCGAAGGGGTAGAGCGAGCAGGCGCCCTCCATGCTCTCCCGGGCCGAGAAAAGGGCCACCGCCAGCCCCTCGCCCTCGGAATAGGTGGCGCAGGGGATGGAGGCGCGCTTCCAGGAGATACGGTTCGGCTCGCCGGTGGCGGGATCGGTATGGCCCAGCACATAGGTGCGGTGCGAGGTGTCCACCCGCTCGTGGTTCAGCGGCGAATCGGCGCGCACCTGCTGGTAGTCCCGGATGAAGCAGCGGTTGCCGTCATACTGCACCGCCGGCACCATCGACCAGGTCATGGCGTAGTCCGCGGTGAAGCGCAGCACGGCCTCCGTCACCGGCTCCTGCCAGCGGCGCGTCCAGCGCAGCACCCCGCGGTCGACCTCGGCCAGCTCGTCCTCCGCGCCCTCCGCGCGCTCGATCGTGCCCGCGATCCTGCCGTCCAGCAGCACGCGGATGCCCTCCGCCTCACGCTCCCATGCGATCATGGTCCCCTCTCCCTTCGGCTCTGATGATGATGGGGATATGGTACACCCGATGGGCGAAGGATGCAAGCATCCGACCGAGTTCCTCGAAGCGTCTTGCCAAAGCGCCCCGCTGTGTGCTATAGTTTGGAATGGAAGACCAGATCGGGGAGGGCATCGGGATGGACACGAAGCCACAGATCAGCCTGGCGGTGCCGGGCCGGAGCGAGTATGCCATCGTGCTGAGGCAGGCGCTGGGCGGCGTGGCTCTGCTGGAGGACCTGAGCGTGGACGGCCTGGACGACCTGCGCATGGCGGCGGACGAGGCGTGTGACTGCCTGCTGCACCAGCGCTGGGCGGCGGAGCGGCTGCTGCTGGAGGTCTGGAGCGGGGAGGACGCGCTGACGATCGCCCTCACCGCCGAGCTGGGCGACCGGGAGGGCCCCGACTGCGAGGACCGCACGACCATCTCGAAGGCGGTGCTGGAGACGCTGATGCCGCGCGTGCAGATCCAAACGGCGCCCTGCGGCTGCATCGGACGGATCGAGATGTCGATGCCCCGGGAGCGGGCCTGACGGAGGCGCGTCATGATGGATGATGTGTCGCTGCGGGCGCTGCTGGAGCGGTACGCCCGGGCCCCGGAGCCGAGGCTGCTCGACACGCTGGTGCGGGAGCTGCTCCCTCTCAGCCGGTCGGTGGCAAGGCGCTGCTGGCGGCAGGGGCTGGAGCTGGAGGACCTGGAGCAGGTGGCGGCGATGGCGCTGGTGAAGGCAATCGGCCGCTATGAGCCGGAGCGCGGGCTGCGCTTCTCCACCTACGCGGTGCCCACGATCCTGGGCGAGGTGCGCAACTATATCCGCGACAAGGCCTCACCGATGCGCATGGCACGGGACACGCGGTCCCAGCTGGCGCGGCTGGAGCAGGTGTCGCAGCGGCTGGCGCAGGAGAAGGGCCGCGAGCCCACCCTGAAGGAGCTGGCCGCCGGGATGGAGATCACGGACGAGGCGCTGCTCTCTCTGCTGGATGAGCGTGAGAGCAGCCAGGTGGTGTCGCTCGACGGAGCGATGAACGGAGACGGGGAGGACGAGCGGACCCTGGCGGAGCAGCTGGGCGTCCGTGAAGACGGCTATGAGCTGGTGGAGCGGCGGGACTGGTATGCCTGGGCACTGGGCTGCCTGAACGAGAACGAGCGGGAGCTGGTGCGGCTGCGCTATGAGCAGCGGCTGGGCCAGCGCGATACCGCGAAAAAGCTGGGCGTGAGCCAGATGCAGGTGAGCCGCGTGGAGCGGAGGATCCTGGAGAAGCTCCGCCGCCTGTCGCAGGAACGATGATATAAAGAGGATCGGCATGGATCAGTATCAGTATCAGGGGCAGGACCCCTATCAGGGACAGCCCTATCAGGGGCAGGATCCCTATCAAGGGCAGCCTTATCAGGGACAGGACCCCTATGGAGACCCGGGATATCAGGAGCCGGCCTATCAGGAGCCCGCGCCGCAGCAGCCCGCGCCCCGGCGCCCGGCTTCCCGGCGCCCGGCGAAGCAGACCCGGCCGAAGAAGCGGCTGAACCGCGTGCAGATCTTCGTGATCCTGGCGGCGGTGCTCTTCGCGGCGGGCTATGTGTTCGTGTCGCTGCAGCCGGCCAAGAGCAAGTATGGCACCATCGAGACCGGCCTGCTGGGCGCGCACTATACCGGCGACGCGCTCATCGTGCGCAACGAGACGCCCTACGAGTCCGAGAGCGTGACGAGCGTGGAGTATGTGGCCTCCGAGGGCAAGACCGTGACGCGCGGCTCCACCATCTGCAACGTGTTCTCCAGCGGCTATTCCACCAAGGAGATGACCACGCTGCAGGACGACCGCGACCAGATCCGCGACTATCAGCTGAAGCTGATCGCCTCCGAATCGGCCTATGACGCCAGGATGGACCGCGTGAACAGCGATGTGCTGGTGCGCGCGCGGGAGGTCCGGCAGATCATCGGCGGGGCGCAGGGCAACCTGGTGACGGAGGAGACGCTGCTCTCCACGGCCATCACGGCCCGGCAGCAGTACATCAACTCGAAGTATTCCACCGACCAGCGCCTCTCCCGCCTGCGCGATGATGAGCAGGCCCAGCAGCAGCGCATCGACAGCTGGACCAAGACCTACGTCGCCTCGACCGATACCATCGTGTCGTTCTATTCCGACGGCTATGAGTACGGCCTGACGCTGGAGAACTTCTCGGAATTCAGCCCCGCGCAGGTGCGGAGGATGATCAACGGCGAGAAGCCGAACAGCGGCGCCGCCAAGACCAAGACCACGATCTATCGCACCATCACCGACGGTGAGTGGGTGGTGCTGGCGCTGATGAACGACACCAGCTGGAACCCCATCGTGGGCCAGACCTATGTGCTGCAGCTGGAGCGCTTCGTGAACACCCAGGTGAACGCGACGGTCGAGAGCTTCACCCGCTCCGGCGGTGAGCTGCTGGTGCGCCTGCGCGTGGAGGCCAGCGTGGAGCCGGTGCTCTACATGCGCGCCTGCACCATCACCCTGAGCGACACCGTGGCCACCTACAAGGTGCCTTCCCGCGCGGTCTACAGCCAGGACGGCATGGACGGCGTGGTGGTGACCAGCGGCGGCACCGAGTACTTCATCCCCGTGCAGGTGGTGTATACCCAGGGCACCGACAGCTATGTGACCCCTGTGACCCAGGGCCTGCTGACCGAGGGGCTCACGGTGCTGCTGTTCTGATCGCGACCGAACGATGGAGGTGTGACGATGTACATCCCGAACGAGCATCGCTACGAGAGCATGACCTATCGCCGCTGCGGACGGAGCGGCCTGAAGCTGCCGGCGCTCTCGCTGGGGCTGTGGCACAGCTTCGGCGAGCTGACGCCCTTCGAGACCCGGCGCGATCTGCTGCGCACCGCGTTCGACTGCGGCATCACCCATTTCGACCTGGCGAACAACTATGGCCCGCCCTATGGCGAGGCGGAGCGCAGCTTCGGCAAGCTGCTGGAGCTGGACTGGCACACGCACCGCGATGAGCTGATCGTCTCGACCAAGGCGGGCTATGACATGTGGGCCGGCCCCTATGGTGACGGCGGCTCGCGCAAGTACCTTATCGCCAGCCTGGACCAGAGCCTGCGGCGCATGGGCCTGGACTATGTGGACATCTTCTACCATCATCGCCCCGACCCCGAGACGCCCATCGAGGAGACGGCCGCGGCGCTGGACCAGATCGTGCGCAGCGGCAAGGCGCTCTATGCCGGCATCTCCAATTATTACGCGCCGGACCAGGCCCGGGCCATGTTCGCCGAGCTGCGCCGCCTGGGCACGCCCTGCCTGATCGAGCAGCCGCGGTATTCCATGCTGGACCGCCGCATCGAGCAGGGGCTGACTGACGTGCTGCGTGAGGAGGGCGTGGGCTGCATCGTGTTCTCGCCGCTGGAGAAGGGCATCCTGACCGGCAAGTATCTGCACGGCATCCCGAGCGATTCCCGCGCGGCGACCGACCCGCGTTACCTGAAGGCGGAGCAGATCACCGAGGACAAGCTGCGCAAGGTGGCGGCGCTGGCCCCCATCGCCGAGGCGCGCGGCCAGAGCCTGAGCCAGCTGGCGCTCTCCTGGTGCCTGCGCGATCCCGTGGTGACCTCCGCCGTGATCGGCGCCAGCCGCCCGGAGCAGATCGTGGAGAACATCGGCGCGCTGGACCGGCTGGACTTCTCGCCCGAGGAGCTGGACGCGATCGACGCGGCGCTGGCGCTGTGAGGGGAGGAGCATGTACCGCTATCTTCTTGTGGATAACGACAACACGCTGATGGACTTCTCGCTGGCGGAGCGCAAGGCGCTGATGGAGACCTTCACGGCCTTCGGACTTCCGGAGGACGAGGACGCGGCGCGCACCTATGCCCTCGTGAACGACAGGCACTGGAAGAAGCTGGAGCGCGGCGAGACGACCGCCGAGCGGCTGGCCGTGGAGCGCTTCCGCGAGTTCCTGGACGTGACCGGTCATCCGCAGATCGACGCGAAGGCCATGTCCGGTCGCTATGAGCATCAGCTGAGCACCCACGCGGACCTGCTGCCCGGCGCGCTCTAGCTGCTGCGGGCGCTGCGCGGCCGGATGAAGACCGTGCTGGTGAGCAACGGGTTCAGCCATATCCAGCGCGGACGGCTCTCCCACAGCTCCATCACGCCCCTGCTGGACGCCGTGTGCATCTCCGGTGAGGTGGGTGTGGGCAAGCCGGATCCCCGCATGATCGACATCGCGCTGGGGCTGGTGGGCTGCGCCGACCGCCGCGAGGCCGTGCTGCTGGGCGACAGCGCCACGGCGGACATCGCCGCGGCCCACGCCGCCGGCATCGACAGCATCCATCTGTCGCCGTCCGGGCGCTTCTCGCCCGACGCCACCTATGGCGTGCGCGATCTGGCGGAGGCGCGGGCGCTGCTGCTGCGCGAGAGCGACTGAAAAGAAGGTGACCTGCGATGACAGACCCCGAGCTGCTGCGCGTGAGGCTCGAGACCGTGCGCGCGACGCTGGCCGAGGCCTCGGAGGGGCGCTATCCCGTGCCGAGGCTGATCGCCGTGACAAAGACCCATCCGGTGGAGGACATCCTTCCTCTGCTGGAGCTGGGCGTGACGGACATCGGCGAGAACCGCGTGCAATAGATCGTGGAGAAGCTGCCCGCGCTGGAAAAAAACTTTCGGGTGCATTGCATCGGAAGGTTGCAAACGAACAAAGTAAAATATATAATAGACCATGTATGCCTGACGCACAGCGTCGACAGGCTGCCCTTGGCGCAGGCCATCGACCTGGAGGCAAGGCGCCGCGGCACGGTGATGCCGGTGCTGGTGCAGGTGAGCCCGGTGGGTGAGCCCCAGAAGGGCGGCATCGCGCCGGAGGAGCTGCTGCCCTTCCTCCGCGAGCTGGCGGAGCTGAAGGGCCTTTCCGTGCGCGGGCTGATGGCTGTGATGCCGCACACGGAGGACCGTGTGCTGCTGGACAGCCTTTTCGGCTCGATGCGGAGCTTGTTCGAGCGGATGCGGGACGAAGCCGTGGACGGGATCCGGATGGAGGAGCTGTCCATGGGCATGAGCGGGGACTATGACCTGGCGGCGCGCCATGGCGCGACCATGGTGCGGGTCGGCAGCGCGATCTTCGGACCGAGAGAATACCCGGCGCCCCGGTGATGGGGCGGTCGGCGGTGGGTGTGGAGGAACAGGACGTTGTTCGATAGGCTCAAGTCTTTTGCGAATAAAGCGGCCGGGGTGAGCGAGCCCGGTGAGGACACCGGCAGCACGACCAAGATGAAGACCGGCGAGTCCCGGGGCTATGTGCCCCCGAGGGACCCTGTGCCTCAGGCCTCGGCGCAGCTGCCCGCGCAGGACGCCGCGCAGCCGCAGCAGGCGCCGGCGCAGCCCCAGTTCAGCCAGTTCGCGCAGACGGGGATGCAGACCGGGATGCAGACGGCCCAGCAGCCGGCGGAGCAGCCGAAAAAGAAGGGCGGTCCGTGGTGGGAACGCCTCCATCGCGCCAAGCCGGCCGAGCCGGTGCAGGAGAGCGCGCAGCTGCGGGCCGTGCCCGTGGCGGCGCAGCCCCAGCAGACGGGCATGCAGCCCGGGCCCCGGGACTTCGCGGCGCCCTCCGGCATGATGCAGAGCGCGCGGCAGCCCGTGCAGGCGCCGATGGGCTCCTATACCTCGCAGATGCCCTATCACCAGCCCGCGCAGCTGCAGGAGACGGGCTATCAGCCGAAGTTCGACCGCGGCGGACAGCCCCAGCAGGCTTACCGCCCGCATTTCAATACCAGCGCGCAGCAGGCGCAGTTCAGTCAGTCGAGGCAGCAGCCGCAGGCTCAGGCCTTTGCGCAGAGCATGCAGCAGCCCCAGGCCCAGGCCTTTGCGCAGAGCATGCAGCAGCCGCAGTTCGGCCAGTCGAGGCAGCAGCCGCAGGCGCAGTCCTTCGCGCAGAGCATGCAGCAGCAGGCACAGTTCAGTCAGTCGAGGCAGCAGCCGCAGGCGCAGTCCTTCGCGCAGAGCATGCAGCAGCCGCAGGCTCAGGCCTTCGCGCAGCCGCCCCGCCGCGCGCAGCAGGCCACGCCGCAGGAGCGCTTCTTCCAGCCGGCACAGCCTCAGGCACAGGCCCAGGCCCAGCAGCCCCGGCAGAGCTTCGTGGACCGGATGGCGCCCCAGCCCCAGCCTTCGCTGCAGCCCGCGCCCCAGCAGCCGCAGCGCCCCCAGTGGGGCAACGGCCAGGGCGACCGCGCCTTCAACTACAGCTCCCGCATGTCCAGGCTGCAGGAGCGCCCCAGCCGGGCTGAGCGTGCCCAGCAGCGCCAGCAGCAGCAGGCGCAGGCCGTGCCGCCCGCGCAGCCGACCGGCAATGTGCGCTATATGGATCCCCGCAACTTCGTGGGCGCCGACGGCACGGCCTATGCCATGGCCATCCGCCTGACGCAGCCGCTCTCCACCTCGCGGTGCTACCGCATCATCGAGTTCATGCGCAACGGCGAGGCCGTGCTGGTGAACATGGAGCTGATGCAGGACGCCATCGAGTGCGACCGCTGCCTGGACCTGCTCTATGGCGCGGCCTACGCGATGGGCTACACCTTCACCCGCGTGGCGAACCGCGTGCTGTATCTCATTGCGCCGCAGACGGTGAACGTGCAGGCCTACGCGTCGATCAACGATATCGCCCAGAGGGACAATGCCTCCCGCTGGCCCGGCTCCGACCCCAGCAACCCGCTGGACGGCTCCTGGCTGCGCGCGCCGCAGCAGGGACAGGCGGGTGCGGCCCGAATGGGTGCGGCCCAGGCGGGTGCGGCCCAAATGGGTGCGGCCCAGGCGGGCGATCGGTCGGCGCCCGCGGCGCAGGCGAGCTTCAGCCAGACCGGCCTCGGCCAGACGGGCTATGGACAGAGCGGCTATCAGCAGCCCGTGAGCAGCGCCGGCGGACGCCGGGCTCCCGTGAGCTACTATTGACCTGAAGGAGGTACGCCGTGTACCGCATCGTATCGCTCCTGGTCACCATCCTGAGGCTGTACTCATGGGTGATGGTCGTGTATTGCTTCATGTCATGGATCCCGCCGCTGCGCGACAGCCGCGTCGGCGCGATCATCACCGATCTGTGCGAGCCGGTGCTCACGCCCATCCGCAGGAAGCTCTCCCGCTGGATGAGCTACAGCATGTTCGACTTCTCGCCCATGGTGGTGTTCCTGCTCATCCAGGTGCTGACCACCCTGCTCTACTGGCTCATATGATCCGTACGGAGCAGGAGCAGACGCGGCTGCGGCTGCGGCAGGGTGCCGAGCGCTGCGCCAGGACGGGGCTGCCCACGGCGGGCCGCTTCGTGGCCGGGGAGGAGCGGAGCTTGGCTGTGCATGAGGCCCGGGAGGCCGGCGTGAGCGTGAGCTTCGACGGCGGCTGGAGCGGGGCGGAGCGTGAGCAGGTCTGCTTCCATCTGGCGGAGGACGAGCCGATGCCCACCGCCCAGTGGGTGGAGGCCGTGTGGAACAGCCGCTTCGGGACCCTGGAGCACCGGGACCTGCTGGGCAGCCTGATGGCCCTGGGCCTGGACCGCTCCATGTTCGGCGACCTGATCGCCGCGGAGGGCCGCGCCTGGGTCTATTGTCTGCCTTAGGTGGCCGCGAGGCTGCCGATGGAATGGCAGCAGGCGGGAAGGGTGAGCATCCGCTGTGAGGTGTGTGAGGGGCCCCCGCAGATCGAGGCGCCATCCGGCGAGCTGCTGCATGATACCGTGGCCAGCCTTCGCCTGGACAGCGTGCTGCAGAGCGGCATGCGGACCTCCCGCGCGAAGGCGGCGGAGCTGATCCGCCAGGGCCTGGTGATGCTGGACCACCGCCCCGAGGAAAGGATCGACCGGCTGCTGACCGAAGGCAGCCTGATCTCGGTCCGGGGCTTCGGGCGCATCCGGCTGAAGCACGTGGGCGAGCCCACAAGAAAGGACCGTCTTCCGGTGGAGCTGTAGATCTTCAGCAGCCGGTGACAGATATAGCCCCGCGGGGCAAGGAAAGGAGACTTCCCCTATGCAGATGAACGAAGCGATGGAGCAGCTGAAGGAGCTGTATGACGCGATCCCCTCCAAGGAGTTCAAGGAAAAGCCCATCGGCTATGACAAGCGCGAGGTGGATGAGTACCTGGACAGCGTGTGCGATGTGATGCTGAACGTGATCGAAGCCGCGCAGGACCAGCAGAGCCAGCCCGCCGTGAAGCCCGTTGCCCAGCCCCAGCCCGTGGCGAAGCCTGCCGTGCCCGCTGCCCCCGCCCCCGCGGCTGACAGCTCGGTGCAGGAGGTGCTCTCGCTGGCCGTGCGCCTGAAGAACGACATCATCAGCGAGGCCCAGGCCAAGGCTGATACCATCGTGGCCGACGCCGAGAAGCAGGCCAGGGACCGCCTGGGCGACCTGCAGGGCGAGCAGGAGCGCCTGCAGGCCCAGTGCGATGAGCTGAAGCAGCAGATCGCGGACTACAAGACCCGCTTCGCTGCCATGCTCAAGCAGCAGCAGGACGCCATGGCCGCGCTGAGCGACATCGGCTGAGCCGGAAGAGATGATGCAAGGGAGCGCCTCCGCGTGAGGCGCTCTTTTCGCACGCACGGACACGATGCAGGAAATGACCTCTATTTATGCATAACGTGTGGAAAATATTGCGAAAATGCAGGACATGATGCGGATGCTGGTTTGTATTTTTGCAGTATTTTGGATCGGAATATGCATAAATGCCTTGACATTCCTCCGGACGGGTGGTATCATCTGCCACGATATCAGATCAAGGAGGTCTTTTCTCATGAAGAAGCTCTTTTCTGCGCTGCTGGCGCTGTGCCTGGTGCTCGTGTCTGTGAGCGCGCTGGCGGCTGACTACATCATCGGCACCGACAATCCCTTCAAGCCCTTTGAGTGGATCGATGAGACCGGCGCGCTGGTCGGCTTCGATGTGGACCTGATGGAGGCGGTGGCCGCCGACCAGGGCTTCACCGTGGAGTGGCAGGCTGTGGGCTGGGACTCCGCCATCGCCGGCTGCCAGTCCGGCCAGTATGACGGCATGATCGCCGGCGCCTCCATCACCGAGGAGCGCAAGGCCAACGGCTGGATCTTCTCCGACGGCTATTTCAACGCCAGCCAGAGCTTCGCGACGGCCGCGGGCGCTGCCATCACCACGCTGGACGACCTGAAGGGCTGCGTGGTGGTGACCAAGATCGGCACCGAGAGCAACAAGTATGCCGAGCAGGTGAAGGAGACCTACGGCTTCACCGTGATCACCGTGGAGGACGACGCCACCATGTATCAGGCCGTGGCCGGCGGCCAGGCCGATGCCTGCGTGAACGACACGCCCATCCTGAACGCCAACATCGCCTCCGGCGTGCCGCTGCAGATCATCGAGGGCTCCGCGAACGAAGGCGCCAACTATGGCTTTGCCGTGTTCTCTGATGCCAAGCAGGAGCATACGCTTTCAAATCCGAACACTCCGGGGCGGGATCGTCGGCGGGAAGGT
>R28__coassemble_248_pt1 | contig 26366 bp, 27 predicted proteins | sample R28__metabat2_low_PE_026 | metagenome-assembled genome bin R28
CGGAGATCTCTTCCAGACCGGCGACCATGCGCAGGGTGGTGGACTTGCCGCAGCCAGAGGGGCCGACCAGCACGATGAATTCCTTATCCTGGATCTCGAGGTTGAAATCGCTCACAGCGGTCACACCGCCCTGATAGACCTTGTAGATGTGCTGCAGAGACAGACTTGCCATCGGGGTATTCCTCCTTTTAACTCATCAGGCGCATGATGCACCTGTGTCTGGTGCCATTATAACCAAGAAAGACAAAAAAAGCGATCGGCAAGTTTGCCAAGACTTGCCACGCTCCTTTGTGCATCTTGCCCACAACGAACGGAGCCCCCTCCAGACAGGCTGGAGGAGGCTCCGGAAGGGGACGGACTCGGATCACAGGAAGTAATCCACGCCACCCTCGAAGAGGGGCTGATACTTGTCGCCGGGCACGTTCTTATACAGGTCGCGGCCGGAGCGCTCGGTGTGGCCCATCTTGCCCAGCACGCGGCCATCCGGGCTGGTGATGCCCTCGATGGCGAACATGCTGGCGTTGGGATCGAAGCGGGTGTCCATGCTGGGCACACCGTTCAGGTCCACATACTGGGTGGCGATCTGCCCGTTCGCGGCCAGCTGACGGATCACGTCCTCCGGGCCCACGAAGCGGCCCTCGCCATGGCTGATGGCCACGGTGTGGATGTCGCCCACCTGGCAGCGGCTGAGCCAGGGGCTCTTGTTGCCGGCCACGCGGGTGCGCACCAGCATGCTCTGGTGGCGGCCGATCTCGTTGAAGGTCAGCGTGGGGCAGCGGTCGTCGGTATCCACGATCCTGCCGAAGGGCACCAGGCCCAGCTTGATGAGCGCCTGGAAGCCGTTGCAGATGCCCAGCATCAGGCCGTCGCGGTGCTCCAGCAGGTCGGCCACGGCGTCCTTCATGGCGGGGTTGCGGAAGAAGGCCGTGATGAACTTGGCGCTGCCGTCGGGCTCATCGCCGCCGGAGAAGCCGCCGGGCAGCACGATCATCTGGCTCTGGCTGATGATCTGGGAGGCCTTGCGGATGGACTCGGTGATGGCGGCGGGGGTCAGGTCGTTGATGACCAGGATCTCGGTGCGGCCGCCGGCGCGCTCCACGGCGCGGGCGGTGTCGAACTCGCAGTTGGTGCCGGGGAACACGGGGATGAAGGCCAGGGGCTTCGCCACATGTACGGCGGGCTTGACGCGGGACACGGCGGGCGCGGAGAACTTCTCGGTGGTCTCGCCGGTGTGGCCGCGGTACTCGAACACCTTCGACAGCTTGCCCTCATAGAGCTCCTGCATGGGCGCCAGGTCCACGCGGTCGCCCTCATAGCCCATGCACCACTCGGCCACGGTGTCGCCCACCTTCACGCCCAGGTCGCAGCCCTCGGCGCACTCGATGAGGATGCTGCCGATCTGCTGGCTGAAGAGGTCGCCCTCATAGTCGTCGTCGATGCGGGTGCCGATGGCGTTGCCCAGGCCCATCTTGAACAGGCCCTCGGCGATGCCGCCCAGGCTGAGCGACCAGGCCGACAGGATCTTGCCGGAGCGGATGCCCTCATACACGGCCTCATAGTGCGCGGTGAGGGCAGCGGTATCGTGGGGATCGCAGGCCAGCAGGCGCACCTCGTGGCCGGCCGCCTTGAACTCGTTGCCGATGACCTCGCTCGCCTTGCCGGGCGCCACCGCGAAGGAGCACAGCGTGGGCGGCACGTCCATCTTCTCGAAGGTGCCGGACATGGAGTCCTTACCGCCGATGGAGGCCAGCTTCAGGTCCAGCTGGGCATCGAAGGCGCCCAGCAGCGCGGAGAAGGGATGGCCCCAGCGGGTGGGATCGGCGGTCATGCGCTCGAAGTATTCCTGGAAGGTGAGGTAGATCTTCTTGTAGTCGAAGCCGGCGCAGACCAGGCGGGTCACGCTCTCGACCACGGCCAGGTAGGCGCCCTCATAGGGGCTCTGCTCCATCAGCTCGGGATGGAGGCCGTAGGCCATGCCGCTCACGGTATCGGTCACGCCGTGGCGGATGGGCAGCTTGGCGACCATGGCCTGCTCGGGGGTCAGCTGGCGGATGCCGCCGTAGGGCATCAGCACGGTGGCCGCGCCGATGGTGGAGTCGAAGCGCTCGCTCAGGCCCTGCTTGCTGCAGATGTTCAGGCTGCTGAGCATGTTGGCCAGCTTTTCGGTGAAGGTGCTGCCGGGGAAGGTGACCTGCGCCACGCTGTCCTGGGCCACGCGCACGGTGGTGTGCTTCTCGGCGCCGTTGCTGTTGAGGAAATCGCGGCTCAGGTCCACGATGGTCTTGCCCTTCCAGGTCATGCGCAGGCGGGGCTCCTCGGTGACCTCGGCGACCACGGTGGCCTCCAGGTCCTCATCGTTCGCGGCGCGCAGGAAGGCGTCCACGTCCTCGGGGGAAAGCACCACGGCCATGCGCTCCTGGCTCTCGGAGATGGCCAGCTCGGTGCCGTCCAGGCCGTCATACTTCTTCGGCACCTTGTCCAGGTCGATCATCAGGCCGTCGGCCAGCTCGCCGATGGCCACCGACACGCCGCCCGCGCCGAAGTCGTTGCAGCGCTTGATCAGGCGGGTCACGTCGCCGTTGCGGAAGAGGCGCTGCAGCTTGCGCTCGGTGGGGGCGTTGCCCTTCTGCACCTCGGCGCCGCAGGTCTCCAGGCTCTCGAGCTTGTGGCTCTTGGAGGAGCCGGTGGCGCCGCCGCAGCCGTCACGGCCGGTGCGGCCGCCCAGGAGCACGATCTGGTCGCCGGGCGCGGGCACCTCGCGGCGCACATGGCTCACAGGGGCGGCGCCCACCACCGCGCCGATCTACAGGCGCTTGGCGGCGTAGCCGGGGTGATACAGCTCATCCACCTGGCCGGTCGCCAGGCCGATCTGGTTGCCGTAGCTGGAATAGCCGGCGGCGGCGGTGGTCACCAGCTTGCGCTGGGGCAGCTTGCCGGGCATGGTCTCGCTCACGGGCACCAGGGGATCGGCCGCGCCGGTCACGCGCATGGCCTGATACACATAGGTGCGGCCGGACAGCGGATCGCGGATGGCGCCGCCGATGCAGGTGGCCGCGCCGCCGAAGGGCTCGATCTCGGTGGGATGGTTGTGGGTCTCGTTCTTGAACATCAGCAGCCAGGGCTCGGTCTTGCCGTCGATGTCCACATCGATCTTGATGGAGCAGGCGTTGATCTCCTCGCTCACGTCGATGTTGGGGGTGCAGCCCTGCTTCTTCAGGTACTTGGCGCCCATGGTGGCGATGTCCATCAGGTTGACGGGCTTCCTGCTGATGCGCTCGCCGTAGACCTCCTCACGGGCGGCCAGGTAGCGGGCGAAGGCCTTCTCCACCGCGGCATGCTCGATGTCGGCGCTGTCGATGGTGGTGAGGAAGGTGGTGTGGCGGCAGTGATCGCTCCAGTAGGTGTCGATCATGCGCACCTCGGTCAGGGTGGGATCGCGGTGCTCGGAGGCGAAGTAGTCGCGGCAGAATGCCAGGTCATCGTCGTCCATGGCCAGGCCGTACTTCTTCACGAAGGTATCCACGGCGGCGGCGTCCATCGTGGTGAAGCCGGTCAGGGTCTCCACATGGTCGGGCGTCTCATAGACCTGCTTCAGGGTCGCCTTCTCGGCCAGGTCTGCCTCGCGGCTCTCCACCGGGTTGATGACGTGCTTCTTCACGCGGGCCAGCTCGTCCGCGGAGATGTCGCCCGTGAGCAGATAGAGCTTGGCGGTGCGGACCAGGGGACGCTCGCACTGGCCCACCAGCTGGATGCACTCGGCGCAGCTGTCGGCGCGCTGGTCGAACTGGCCGGGCAGGTACTCCACGGCGAACACGGGGCCGTCGTTCGCGGGCAGAGCGGTGTAGGTCACGTCCACCTGGGGCTCGCTGAACACCACGGGCAGGCAGCGGGCATACAGCTCGTCGTCCACGCCCTCCACGTCATAGCGGTTCAGCACGCGCAGACCGCTCACGCTGCGAATGAGCAGGATGTGCCGGATCTACCACAGCAGGTGCTCCGCCTCCACCGCGTAGCCGGGCTTCTTTTCCACATAGATACGCTTGACGCTCATACTTGATCCTCCATCGAAAGCGCCCTGGCACCGATGTCATGGCGCATATGCCTGTCAGTGAAGACGATCTTCTCGGCGGCCTCGTAGGCCTTCTTCTGGGCTTCCCTCAGGGTGGGCGCGGTGGCCGTGACGCCCAGCACGCGGCCGCCGGCGGTCACGATGCCCTCGGCCGTCTTCTTCGTGCCGGCATGGAAGACCCGCGCGGTCTTCTCCGCCTCCTCCAGCCCGGCGATCGGGTAGCCGCTCTGATACTTGACCGGGTAGCCGCCGGAGGCCAGCACCACGCAGCAGGCCGCGCCGTCATCGAACACCACATCGGTGTCGGCGAGGGTGCCGTCGGTCACCGCGCGCATGATGGTGAGCAGGTCGCTCTTCAGCAGGGGCAGCACCACCTGGGTCTCGGGGTCGCCGAAGCGGCAGTTGTACTCGATCACCTTGGGGCCGTCCTTCGTGATCATCAGGCCGAAGTACAGGCAGCCGCGGAAGGTGCGGCCCTCCTTGTTCATGGCCTCGATGGTCGGCAGGAAGATCTCCTTCATGCAGCGCTCGGCCACGTCCTTCGTGTAGAAGGGGTTGGGCGCGATGGTGCCCATGCCGCCGGTGTTCAGGCCCTCGTCATGGTCCAGGGCGCGCTTGTGGTCCATGGAGGAGACCATGGGCTTCACGACCTTGCCGTCGGTAAAGGCCAGCACCGAGACCTCGGGGCCCTCCAGGAACTCCTCGATGACCACGCGGGCGCCGCTCTGGCCGAACTTGGCGTGGTTCATCATCTCATCGGCCGCGGCGAGGGCCTCGTCCTTCGTCTGGCAGATGATGACGCCCTTGCCCAGGGCCAGGCCGTCCGCCTTGACCACCAGGGGGCAAGGGCAGCTCTCGCTCCCGATATAGGCCGCGGCCGCCTCGAAGCTGTCGAAGGCCTCGTAGCGCGCGGTGGGGATGCCGTACTTCTTCATCAGTCCCTTCGAGAACACCTTGCTGCCCTCGATGATGGCGGCGTCCTTCACGGGACCGAAGGCCGGGATGCCCTTCTCCGCCAGGCGGTCCACCATGCCCAGGCACAGGGGATCGTCGGGGGCGACCACCACATAGTCGATGGCCTTTTCCACGGCGAACGCCACGATGCCGTCCACATCGGTGGCCTTGAGGGGCACCAGGGCGCAGATGGACGCCATGCCGCCGTTGCCGGGCGCGGCATAGAGCTCGGTGACGGAGGGGTTCTCATGGATCTTTGCGGCGATGGCGTGCTCACGGCCGCCGCCGCCCACGATCAGGATCTTCATCGCGATCTTCCTCCAAAAGCAGGCGCGCGCCCCTGCGGGATCCACAGGGGCCGTGCCTCTCTACATCAATGATGGAACAGGCGCATGTGCGTGAAGCACATCACCATCTGATACAGGTCGCACACGCGGATGACGTCGTCATCGCGGATGGAGCCGCCGGGCTGGGCCACATAGCTCACGCCGGAGCGGTGCGCGCGCTCGATGTTGTCGCCGAAGGGGAAGAACGCGTCGCTGCCCAGCGCCACGCCGGTCTGCCGCGACAGCCACTCCTTCTTCTGCTCCTTGGTGAGGGGCTCGGGCTTCACCTTGAAGAAGCGCTGCCAGCTGCCCTCGGCCAGGACCTCCTCGGGATCGTCGGAGATATAGACGTCGATGGTGTTATCACGGTCGGCGCGGGCGATCTTGTCCACGAAGGGCAGGGCCAGCACCTGCGGATGCTGGCGCAGCAGCCAGTTGTCAGCCTTCTGCCCGGCCAGGCGGGTGCAGTGGATGCGGCTCTGCTGGCCGGCGCCGATGCCGATGGCCTGGCCGTCCTTGGCGTAGCACACGCTGTTGGACTGGGTATACTTGAGCACGATGAGCGACACGATCAGGTCGCGCTTCGCGTCCTCGGGCAGGTCCTTGGCCTGGGTCACGATGTCGGTGAGGAGCGCCTCGTCGATGACGAACTCGTTGCGGCCTTGCTCGAAGGTGACGCCGAACACCTGCTTGCGCTCCACGGGCGCGGGGCGGTAGGCGGGGTCGATCTGCACCACGTTGTAGGCGCCCTTCTTCTTGGCGGTGAGGATGGCCAGCGCCTCGTCGGTATAGCCGGGGGCGATGATGCCGTCGGACACCTCGGGCTTGATGAGCAGGGCGGTGGGCAGGTCGCACACGTCGCTCAGGGCGATCCAGTCACCGAAGGAGGACATGCGGTCGGCGCCGCGGGCGCGCGCGTAGGCGCAGGCCAGGGGCGAGAGCTCCAGGTCGGGCTTCACGAAATAGATCTGGCGCAGCACGTCCGTCAGCGGCAGGCCCACGGCGGCGCCGGCGGGGCTCACATGCTTGAAGCTGGCGGCGGCGGGCAGGCCGGTGGCGCGCTTGAGCTCGGTCACCAGCTGCCAGCCGTTGAGGGCGTCCAGGAAATTGATGTAGCCGGGGCGGCCGTTGAGCACCGTGATGGGCAGCTCGCCCTCCTCCATAAAGATGCGGCTGGGCTTCTGGTTGGGGTTGCAGCCGTATTTCAGCGCAAGCTCGGTAGCCATGGTCATTCCTCCTCGTCGCCCTCCACGGGCAGCTGCTCATGGGCGTTGATGATGATGGTGTCGGCGGAGCCGTCCTTCAGGCTGATATAGCTCACATAGAGCGACACGCGGTTGTCCTCGTTCAGGCTGTCCCACACGCGCAGGGCCAGGGACTCGATGTCGCCGTCCAGCGACACCTTCTCCGGCTCCCCCTCGAAGGAGGGCAGCGGCGCGCCGTCGCCCTGGTAGGTGTGGATGAAATGGCCGATGCCCTTCTTCGGCTGGGGATAGTCGAAGAAGAAGCGCTCGCAGCTGTCCTCGTCGCCCTCGGCGCTCTTAAGGATGGAGAGCTTATAGCTGCAACGGCCGTCCTCCACGGTCACCAGGCCGGAGATGCGGGGCGTCCAGTTGGGGCGGTCGTCCTCGAAGGTGCGGATGCGCAGCGCGTCCTCGAAGCTGCGGCCCTCCACCAGGAAGTCACGGATCGTGTCGGTCTGGTCGCCGTTGGTCACGATGGTGCGGCCGCCGTCCAGCTCGCGCACGGGGTGATAGATGATCAGGTGCGGGTCGGTCATCAGGCTCTCGTCGAAGGCCTTGGTGATGATGCCGTCCTCGACCTCCTCGAAGACGCGGTTGCGGCTGTTCACGCTGCGGCCCATGATGAAATAGATCACCACGGCGTTCTCGCCCTGCTCGTCCAGGCCCAGCACGATGCCGCGGCCCGGGTAGGTGTTGGTGGAGAGCAGGTCATAAAGATCGTTCGTCTGCATAAGCTCCTCCTTGCGTCAGGACAGGCTCTTCGCCACGTCCTCCAGGGCCTGGGGCAGCAGGATCCATTCGGCCTGCTCCATCACACGGCGCTGCAGGACCTCGGGCGTATCGCCGGGCAGGACCTCCACGGCCTTCTGGGCGATGATCTCGCCGCCGTCGGGGATCTCGTTCACGAAATGGACCGTGGCGCCGGTCACCTTCACGCCCTTGGCCAGCACCGCCTCATGGACCTTGAGCCCATAGAAGCCGCTGCCGCAGAAGCTGGGGATCAGCGACGGATGGATGTTGAGGATGCGGTGATCGTAGGCGGCGATGACGTTCGCGGGCAGGATGGTGAGGAAGCCGGCCAGCACGATGAGGCCGATCTCCTTCTACCGCAGCACGCGCAGCAGCCGCTCGCCGTACTCCTCGATGGTGATGTCCCGCGTCTTGCGAAGCACCAGGCTCTCGATGCCGTGGTCGGCGGCGCGGGTGAGCGCGTAGGCATCGGCACGGCTGGCGATGACCAGGCTCAGGTCGGCGTCCGGGATGCGGCCGGCCTCCTTCGCGTCGATGATCGCCTGCAGGTTGGTGCCCCCGCCGGACACCATGACGCATGTCCTTACCACAGCTCCACGCCCTTCTCGCCCTTCACGATCTCGCCCAGGACGTAGGCGCCGGGGACGCCGGAGGCCCGCAGGATGGCGAGGGCGCGGTCGGCGTCCTCCTTGGCCACGGTCACGGTCATGCCCACGCCCATGTTGTAGGTGTTGTACATGTCGCGCTCCGGCACCTTGCCCTCGCGGGCGATGATATCGAAGATGGGCAGGGTGCGCACGGCCTTCTTCTCGATGCGGGCACAGCAGCCCTCCTTGAGGGAGCGCGGGATGTTCTCATAGAAGCCGCCGCCGGTGATGTGGCTGATGCCGCGGGGGCGGATCTCGTCGAGCAGGGCCAGCACGGGCTTCACATAGATCTGGGTGGGGGTCAGCAGGGTCTCCCACAGGGTCTTGTCCAGCTCGGCATAGGTGCGGTCCTTCGCGCCGTCGCCGATGCCGAACACCTTGCGCACCAGCGAGAAGCCGTTGGAATGCACACCGGTGGAGGGCAGCGCGAGGATGACGTCGCCGGGGACCATGGTCTCGCGGTCGATGATCTTCGCCTTGTCCACGATGCCCACGCTGAAGCCGGCCAGGTCGTAGTCGCCCTCGGCCATCATGCCGGGATGCTCGGCCGTCTCGCCGCCCACCAGGGCGCTGCCGGCCTGCACGCAGCCCTCGGCCACGCCGGCCACGATGGCGGCGATCTTCTCGGGCACGTTCCTGCCGCAGGCGATGTAGTCCAGGAACAGCAGGGGCTTGGCGCCGCAGCAGATGACGTCGTTCACGCACATGGCCACGCAGTCGATGCCGATGGTGTCATGCTTGTCCAGCAGCATGGCCAGCTTCAGCTTAGTGCCCACGCCGTCGGTGCCGCTCACCAGGACCGGCTCCTTCATGCCGGCCAGGTCGGGCAGGAACAGGCCGCCGAAGCCGCCGATGCCGTCCAGCACGCCGCTGGTGGCGGTGCGCGCCACATGGGCCTTCATCAGCTCCACGGCGCGGTAGCCGGCGGTGATGTCGACGCCCGCCGCCTTGTAGCTCTCGCTCTGGCTCTTTTCCATGGTCAGATCCTCCTTATGCTTCGTCGGTCGGGAAGGCGGCGCGCAGCCTGCGCAGCACCTCATGATAGGCGCGCTCGCTGCCGTCGTGCTCGCGTTGGAAGATGTCCTTGTCCAGCCGCTGGCGGTTCAGCAGGTCCCACAGACGGCATGTGTCCGGGTCGATCTCGTCGATGACCAGGACGCGCCCGTCGCCGTCGGTGCCGAACTCCAGCTTGAAGTCGACCAGCTCGATGTCCGCCGCCGCGAAGACCTTCGTCAGGATCTGGTCACAGCGCATGGCCAGCGAGGAGATCTGCTCCAGCTGCTCCGGCGTGGCCCAGTTCATGGCGGCGATGTGGTATTCGTTCACGAGCGGGTCGTCCAGCTCGTCGCTGTGCAGGTCATATTCGATGATGGTGTCCGTCAGCTTCGTGCCCTCGGGGAGGCCCAGCCGCCGCGAGAGCGAGCCGGCCGCCACATTGCGGATGATGACCTCCAGAGGGATGGGCACGGCGCGGCGCACGAGCAGCGCGTCCGGCTCCGGCCGGGACAGGAGATGGGTGGCGATGCCCTCCTTCTCCAGCAGCCGCAGCAGCAGCGCGGTGATCTGCGCGTTCGCGGCGCCCTTGCCCGGGATGAGCCCGCGGGTGAAGCCGTCATAGGACGTGGCTTCATCGCCGAAGCGCATGAGCAGCGCGCCGGGCTCGTCTGTGGCATAGAGCCGCTTGGTCTTTCCCTGTGTGATGAGCTCCATGAGCTCCACCTCCGTCCTTGCAGGTGTATCGCTCACGCGCGGTTCACTCGATGACCAGGGCGGCGTCCTTGGCGATCACGCCGTCGTGCTGCTGGGCGCGCATGGCGGCCAGCTTTTCGGCCAGGGCCTCATCGGTCACGGCCAGGATCTGCGCGGCCAGGAGCGCGGCGTTGGCGCTGCCGTCGATGGCCACGGTGGCCACCGGCATGCCGCTGGGCATCTGCACGGTGGAGAGCAGGGCGTCCAGGCCGTCCAGCGTGGAGGACTTGACGGGGATGCCGATCACGGGCAGGGTGGTCTGCGCGGCCACCGCGCCGGCCAGATGCGCGGCCTTGCCCGCGGCGCAGATGATGGCGCCGAAGCCGTTCTCCCTCGCGCTCTTCGCGAAGGCGGCGCACTCCACCGGGGTGCGGTGCGCGGAGTACACATGCGCCTCGAAGGGGATCGACAGCTTCTTCAGCTGGTCGAAGCAGCCCTTCAGCACCGGCAGATCGCTGTCGGAGCCCATGATCACAGCTACCTTCTTCATATGCTCACCCATCCTTCTTCCTTTTCCCCGCCCGGGGAACAGAAAAGAGCCTGGTCTTCACCACGCTCTTATGTCAAAAAAACGATCCTTTGCGGGAGGCGGAGCACACAGAAAGACCTGCACACCGGCAACGGGACAGGAACGGCATGCCTCGCACCTCCTCTGCCGCCGGCGCTCGGGCCATCTCGGCACGGTCCATGCTATCACTTTCTCCTCTGTATGTCAAGCGGAAAAGACGAACGTTCTTCTGATATTTCAAGATGATGTTCGTAAAATGTGACGGAGCAGGGGAGAAATGACCGGATGATACATGGGAGGGAGAGGCGCGGGGCACGCTATTGCTTTTATGATAGAACTGTGATAAGATGATGCGGAGGTGATCGTGATGACACAGATCCGTCCCGTGTCCGACCTGCGCAACAAGTTTCCCGAGGTGGAGGCGCAGGTGCTGCGCAGCCATGAGCCTGTCTTCCTGACCAAGAACGGCTATGGCACCATGGTGCTGATGAGCATCGAACAGTATGATGCGATGTCTGTCGATGTCGACCGGCTCCTGCTGGAGGCGGAAGAGCATGCCCGCACCGACGCTCGCCGATATACGAGCGAAGAAGTCTTTGGGCAGATCAAGGAGCGTATCGATGGATACAGGCATGTATGAGCTCCGTTTTACACAAGACTTTGTGCATGATCTGGACTTGATCGTGGACTATATCAGCCTGGAACTGCGGGCGCCTGAGGCAGCTCGGAGGCTGGCGGATGATGTACAGTCGGCGATCCTGGAACGTTCAAAAGCTCCGAAGGCCTATTAGACATATGCTTCCAAGCTTTCATTGGGCAGTACCTGGTATCGTATCTATGTACGTAATTATACTGTTTTCTATGTGGTCGAGGACGGTGTGATGGAGGTCCGCCGTATCCTATATGACCGCAGGAACTGGCAGTCTATGCTCTGATCCCCACGCTCCTTCGGGGGCATTTCCATATGCATACAGACCGCGCCCGCGACTGACAGCTGCAGCCGCGGGCGCGTTTTTCCCTAAGGGACGAGCTTACTTCTTCCGCTTGCTCTCCATGCTGTCCTTGTGGGCCACCAGGAAGGCGCGCAGGGCGGTGTCCTCGTTGCGGAGCTGGTCGAAGAAGCGGGCCTTGCGGTCGTTCTTCACGCGGTGCTCCTGCACCAGCTGCTTCAGCTCCTCATACTTGACCACGACCTCCTCGTCCTGCGCGAACTCGCGGATGACGGCGGCGTCGGAGGCCGAGGACAGGGCGTCGGGCAGGAACAGGCCGAAGAACAGGCCGATGACGAACGAGAACGCCAGGTGCTGCGACAGCCAGATGAGGCCATCGATCGCGATGGGATGGATGAGCAGGTAATACACGGCGCCCAGCAGCGTCCAGATGAGGGAGAACTGCGGGCAGATGAAGCCGCCGATGTTGCCCTTGAAGTGGCGGTAGTCCCACAGGCGCATGTTGAGCAGGTGCAGCAGCAGCCAGCCGCCCACCAGCTCGATGAGCGACATGGTGACGCCGATGCCCAGCAGGATGGCGGGCACCCACGCCGCGCCATAGTCCGGGGTGAGATGATAGGAGATGATGAACATCATCATCATGCCCACGCCATAGATGGGCAGCCACGGCCCGTGGCAGAAGCCGGGGTTGATGAAGATACGGCCCTGCGGCCCCTTGTGGCTGATGAGGTTGCGGAACCCGAACTCCAGCCACCACCCCAGCACAGAGCCCACGAAGAACAGGAACGCCAGCACGAGGAACCAGTTCATACCGCGATCGACCTCCGTCACAGAGAAGTCTTGTTCTTATAGATGATACCATCCTCGATCAAGATCGACATATATCAGCGGGGATCCGAAGCAGTCCAGAGGGCGATCGCAGGCTCCGCCTGTTCCAAGAGCCCTCTGGGCCAACAGTCCAGTGGACTGTTGGCGGACGCAGCGGTCGAGATCTCTGCCGATCTTATTTGAGATAGATATGATACCACAGGATGGCGGAAAATGCTATGGGCGGAGCGCGGGGACGGAGCGGAAAATGTGGTGCGGAAAGTGGACTTTGCGCACCACCGATGCTATAATGCCCTACAGAGAGCATACGATCGCGGCGCTGACTGCCTTTTATATCGGAAGGGACTTGGAGAGCAGCCCGGAGGAGGGCGTGAAAGAGCCGGCTCCTGTCGGCCGCGTCCGCCGGATGATGGCCGGTCTTGCGCTTTGATGGAGGAGGATGGACATGAAAAAGGGACTTGTATGGGTGCTCTGTATGCTGATGCTGACCATGCTGATGACAGGGAACGCGGCTGCCTCGGGGACGGATGAGGACGCGGGATGGGATGAGCTCCTGGAGCGCGCCGAGCAGGGCGATCCGGAAGCGCAGGAAGAGGTCGGTGACTGTTACTATTATGGGAAAGACGTCGAGCCGGATCCCGCAAAAGCCTTCGAGTGGTACACGAAGAGCGCGGAGCAGGGATACGCGCGGGGACAATGCATGCTCGGCTGGTGCTACGATGAGGGGATAGGGGTCGAGCCGGATCCCGCAAAGGCATTTGAGTGGTACATGAAGAGCGCGGAGCAGGGAGAGAAAACGGCACAGTATAATGTCGGCTGCTGTTACGATGAGGGGACAGGGGTCGAGCAGGATCCCGAAAAAGCCTTCGAGTGGTATATGAAGAGCGCCGAACAGGGAGACGTGGACGCACAGTATTGTGTCGGCAGATGTTACTATCACGGAGAAGGTGTGGAGCAGGATCTCGCAAAAGCCTTCGAGTGGTACATGAAGAGCGCTGAACAGGGACATGCCGCGGGACAATATGATCTGGGCCTGTGTTACCAGCTGGGAGAAGGCGTGGAGCAGGATGATGCAAAAGCGTTCGAATGGTATATGAAGAGCGCCGAGCAGGGAAGCGCGGACGGGCAGGATTCCGTCGGCTAGTATTATTCGAACGGGATCTGTGTCGAGCAGGATGACGCAAAGGCATTTGCGTGGTTCACCAAGAGCGCTGAACAGGGAAACGCGTGGGGACTGTATCATGTCGGTCTTTATTACTATTACGGATACGGCGTCGAGCAGGATCTCGATCTGGCGCGCGGATATCTTGAACGAGCCGCGGAGCAGGGGATCGAAGACGCGCAGGAGCTGCTGACGATGGACCCGCAGGAATGACAGCCGTCCTGCCGACGGCGCTGTGTTCGGGCCTGCCCCATGCGCTTTGGGGGCGGGCCTTTTTCTCACGCTTGCGCCTATCCGCCCACCGTTGTATAATATGGATGAAAGCTATGAAAAACGGAGGTGGCGGCCATGCCGACGATCAGTATGTTCTATGGGATCGTCATCAGTATGTATTTTGAAAAGCAAGGCCAACATCATACACCACACTTTCATGCGCGCTATGGGGATGACAAGGCGGAGGTGGACTTTGAAGGCAATATCATTGCTGGCTCTCTGCCGCCCAAGCAGGCAGCTCTGGTGAAAGCGTGGGCCTTGATCCATCAGGTGGATCTGGAAACGAACTGGACGCTGGCGATGCAGGATGAGCTGCCGTTCCGCATCGAACCACTGAAGTGAGGTGATCGGTCATGCGTGAGCTTGCGCCGGATGCCGTAACTGTTATTGCGTTGCCCGGTCATCGCCTTCAAGTCACCTTTTCCAACGGGTAGACCCGTATCTTTGATGCCACTCCGTTGCTCGATCGGAAGTGCTATACAGCGTTGAAAGATACTGCCCTGTTCAACAGAGCAAAGGTCGAGTTCGGTTGCGTGACCTGGCCGGGCAACATCGATATCGATCCTGACTGGCTCTATGAAGATAGTGTATCGGTAGCATAAGAGAGGATGAGGGGCCTATGCCTACGATCGGGGTATGGATCCATCTACCGATCGAAGTGGAGCGCAGCGACCGGATCTTCCGCCTCCGCAGAGGCGGTCCTTGCGAAAAAGCCGACAGAGAGCCGATCGGAACTGCCATCGCGTGAAACAGGATGCGCCCCATGCCCGCCTCGGGCCTGCCCCATGTGCTTTGGGGGCGGGCCCTTTCTTTGCGCCTCCGCCCCAGCAGCAAAAAAGCAATATCAGACAAGCCGCCCCTGCGCATCTCTCCTATAATGCAGGAGTTAGCGATAGCTAACGAAAGAAGGGGCTGTAAACGATGGAAAGACGTACGTTCCCGGTGGTGCCGGCGGTGCTGCTGGGGCTCTGTATCCTTGGGGCTGTGGGCATGTGGACCTTCCTGGCGCCGTGCGGGATGCATGACGGCGCGTGGAGCACCTGCCACTGGGCCGGCCAGGCGCTGAAGGGGCTCTTCATCGTGATGGGGTGCTGCGCGCTGCTGGGCTGTGTGCTGAAGGACAGGAAGGCCCGGGCGGCCTGCTGCCTGTGCCTGGTGCCCTGCGCGGCGCTCACGGCGCTGGTGCCGAACACGCTCATCCGCCTGTGCATGATGAGCGGTATGCGCTGCCTCTCTGTGATGCTGCCCGGCGCGCGGGTGCTGGGCTGCGCCATCGCGCTGGTGGCGCTCGTGGGCGGGCTCATGGGCCTGCTCGGCCGAAAGGAGTAAATGATGGACCTGCGAAAGCTGCCCCTGCGCGATCTGCTCCGCCGCCCCGGCCGGAGCCTGGCGCTGCTGACGCTGGTGGCGCTGCTGGCGGTCGCCCTGTTCGGCGGCACGGTGATCATCTCCAGCCTGGAGAGCGGCGTCGAGAGCCTGGAGGGCCGTGTGGGCGCGGACGTGATCGTGGTGCCCTACAGCGCCAAGACCAAGACCGACCTGAGCAAGATCCTGCTCCAGGGCACGACGGGCTATTTCTATATGGACAGCGGCTGGCTGGAAAAGGTGGCGGCCATCGACGGGGTCGAGAAGGCCTCGGCGCAGCTCTTCCTGGCCAGCCTGCGCGCCGACTGCTGCTCGGTGAGCGTGCAGGTCATCGGCTTCGACCCGGCGACGGACTTCACGGTGCAGCCGTGGATCGAGAAGAGCTACGGCAAGGCCCTGGGCGACTATGATGTGGTGGTCGGCAGCACGGTGAACGCCGACATCGGCGAGGACATCATCATCTATAAGCAGCGCTGCCATGTGGTGTCGAAGCTGAGCGCCACGGGCACCGCGATGGACACCGCCATCTATGGTACGGTGGATACCGTGCGCCTGCTGCTGCAGGCCGCCCGCGACCTGAACCAGGAGCTGAAGATCGACGGCGACCCGCAGGACGTGATCTCGGCGGTGTATGTGAAGGTGAAGGAGGGGTACGATCCCCAGACCGTCACCGATTATGTGAACCTGTATATGCGCAAGCTGGAGGCGGTGACCACCAAGAGCATGCTCACCGGCATCTCCGACAGCCTGGCGGCGGTGTCCGGCGTGGTGCGGGCGCTCATCGCCGGGGTGTGGGTGCTGGGGCTGCTCATCCTGCTGGCCGCCTTCGTGATGATGATCCGCGAGCGGCGGCGTGAGTTCGCGGTGCTGCAGGTGCTGGGCTGCTCCCGGCGCATGCTGGGCCGGGTGGTGCTCACCGAGTCGCTGCTGGTATCGCTGGCCGGCGGGCTGGTGGGCATCGCGCTGGCGGCCGCGGCGGCCTATCCCTTCAGCGGCCTCATCGAGGAGGCCATGGATCTGCCGTTCCTCACGCCGGACCTGGGCACCTCGCTGCTGCTGGCGGCGGGCTGCCTGCTGGCGGTGACCGTGGCCGGACCGGCCGCCTCCGCCTTCACCGCCTGGCGCCTGAGCCGGGTGGACGCTGGCACGGCCCTGAGGGAGGAGTGATCGGATGCTGCTGCGTGCTGAAGGCCTGATGAAAGACTATCTCCGCGATCTGAAGGACCGCAACCATTTCCAGGCGGTGCAGACCACCGATCTCACGCTGGAGCCGGGCACCCTGACGGTGGTGATGGGCCGCTCCGGCAGCGGCAAGACCACGCTGCTGCACCTGCTGGCCGGCCTGCTCACGCCCTCCGCCGGGCGCGTGCTGTGCGATGATACCGACCTCTATACCCTGCCCGATGCCGCCCGCGCGCGCTTTCGCAATGAGCACATCGGCGTGATCCCCCAGGGCCAGACCGCCCTGGCCAGCCTGACCGTGCGCGAGAACGTGCTGCTGCCCCTCTCGCTGTACCGCAAGGCGGAGGAGGCCGAGCTGGCCCGGTGCGACGCGCTGCTGGAGCGCTTCGGCATCGCCGCGCTGCGGGACGAGGCGCCCCGCCGGCTCTCCGGCGGTGAGCTGCGCCGCGTGGCCGTGGCCCGCGCCCTGGTGGGCCGCCCCGATCTGCTCCTGGCCGACGAGCCGACCGGCGATCTGGACGATGAGAACACGGCCCTGGTGCTGCAGGCCCTGCGCGACGCGGCGCGGGAAGGCGCCGCCGTGCTGCTGGTGACCCACGAGCCGGACGCCGCCCGATGGGGCGACCGCCTGCTGCGCATGGACGGCGGAAGGCTCACGGAGGAGACCTGAGAGCTTTCATAGACACACAAACCCCCGGCATCTGCCGGGGGTTTTGCGTGGGCGGATCGGGCCGCGCTCTCACCAGTCATCATCATAGCTCGTGGGGATCGAGAACTCCACATGGGGATCCTTCCTCCTGGCCTCCGCGATCTCCTTCACAAGGTCCTCGAACTCCCGCTTCTCCTCCTCCGTCATCGGGCCATAGATGGAAGGATCGTGGTCGATCGCCGCGTTCAGCATGCGCCACGATCTGCGCTCGTCGGGACTGCTCATAAGCCCATCCTCCTTCTTTCTGCCACACAGCCGGTCACAGGTCGACCTCCGGGAACCTGGCCCGGATCTTCTCCTTCAGGCGATACCTTGCCTGAGGATGGCCGCAGTGCTTCAGCTCATACAGCCAGTCCTCTTTGGTGAACTCCCGGTCGCGGATCTCGTTCATCTCCTTCGCGATCTGCGCGTACGCCTCCCCGGCGTCCCACAGGCTCCATTCGAGCCGGATGTATCTCCTGTACGCGTCGGAAGGGGCCAGATCGTAATACCTCTTCCAGGTGGGGTTGCTGTAATAGAGCTCGAACATCTCCTCGATATGCGCGTTCGTCATGAGGGCATGGCCTCCTTATCTGATATCTTCTGCGCGATCCCTTCCCCTTGCCCGCCCACGCGGATGAGCCAGCGACCGGTGATGACCTTGACATTGACCTTGCTGTTGTGACATTGCCGGGGATGAGGGTGAAAGAAGGATGCCCCCACGCATCCGATGCCATCACAGCCTTGCAGCGCCCTTCTCTGCTGCCGAGATGTCGCTCGCGCTCATCACGCTGCCCCGGGGATCACAGCAGCTCGGTGGTCCAGTTCAGCTCCTGGATCGTCTCGTCCGTCCGGCGGAGCTCGGCGGAGAGGCGGTCGACCTCGGCCTGCAGCTCCCGGACGGGCACCGTGCTCACGATCCTGATCTCGGTGCGGGCGTAGCGGTCCACCCTGGCGCTGGCGCTCTCCAGGAAGCCGCGCATGATCCCAATCTTGTTGGCGAGGCAGTCCCTGTGCACCAGCAGGTCGGTGATGGTGCGGCCGTCGCGCACCGTGGCCTCGTTCGTGCGGTCGATCGCCGCGATCAGCACCTCCAGCCGCGCGATGAGGTCATCCAGCTCCTTCAGCAGCGCCTCGGGCTGCTCGGAGGGCGTGTCTCCCTCCTGCACCTTGGCGTTGTCGTTCAGACGGGTCTTCAGGTGCGAGAGCCGGGTCTGCAGATCGGAGCGCTCGTTCAATGCGGTCGCCAGTTTCATCTTGCGTCCCTCCTTATCTCTTCGGTACAGCTGTATGATACGCCCCAGACGGCGGCGATGTGTCCCCCGGCAGGCGACATCGTGAGCGCTTCGTGTCCTTTTTGTGAGACTTGCTTCAAACAACTTTCACCTCGGCGACACGCTTTTTTTCAGGTCCATTCAAGGGCCGGGCTTTAGGCTTGAGCTATCGCCGGAACGGCGAAATACGTTGAGTGAGGTCAAGACCCATGCGCCCTGAAAGAAGCCTTTCCGTACTGCTCATCCTCATGCTGCTGTGCTGCAGCCTGCTGCCGGCCGTGGCGGAGGAGACGGCCTCCCAGCCCTATCTTGAGCTGAGCACTGAATACCCGGCCATCACTGTGAAGGCCGGCGACGCCCTCACCTTCGACCTGAGCCTTGAGAACGCGACCGGCACCTCCCAGGACATCACGCTGTCCGTCGTCTCCATGCCGGAGGGCTGGACGGGCACCTTCAGCACCTCCAGCCGTGAGGTCAGCCTGGTGCATGTGAAGAACGGGAACACCAACACGGCCATCGACTTCGATCTGGACATCCCGCTGGATACCGCCAACGGCGCCTATCAGGTCACCCTGAAGGCCGAGGGCCAGGGCTATAGCGACACCATGGACCTGTACCTGAAGGTGGACGCTGAGGAGATCGGCGACAGCAGCTTCAGCGTGCAGTATCCCTCCCAGGAGGGCACCGCGGACACGACCTTCACCTACAGCGCCACGCTGATCAACAACACGCTCTCCGCGCAGAACTATTCGTTCTCCTCCAGCGCGCCGGCCGGCTGGTCCGTGAGCATCAAGCCGTCCAGCTCCTCCACCAAGGTCTCGGCCCTGGATGTGGACGCCCGCTCCTCCCAGAGCCTGAGCATCGAGGTGACCGTGCCCTCCGGCATCGAGGCCGGCGACTATGACATCTCCGTGAGCGCGGTCTCCGCCTCCGAGAAGATGACGGTCGACCTGACCGCCACCATCACCGGCAGCTATGAGATCGAGCTGTCCACCCCCAGCGGCCGCCTGAGCTTCGACACCTACCCGAACAAGGGCACCGCCGTCTCGCTGAGCATCACCAACAGCGGCAACACCGACCTGACCAATGTGAACCTGACCTCCTCCATGCCCTCCGGCTGGACCGCCACCTTTGCCAAGGAGACCATCGACCTGATCGAGCCCGGCGCGACCGTGGAGACCAGCGTGACCATCACCCCCAGCGAGGACGCCATGTCCGGTGACTATTCCGGCACCATCAAGGTGAAGAACTCCAACGCCAACGATTCCATCGAGTTCCGCATCACCGTGAAGACCGAGACGAAGTGGGGCTTCATCGGCGTCGGCATCATCGTGGTGCTGGCTGTGGGCATCGTGCTCATCGTGAAGAAGTACGGGAGGCACTGACGATGGCAGAGCCGATCATTACGATCAGGGGGCTGACCAAGCGCTACGGCGACATCGTGGCGGTGGACGATCTGACCCTGTCGATCGGGAAAGGCGAGGTGTTCGGCCTGCTGGGCCCCAACGGCGCCGGCAAGACCACGACCACGCTGATGCTCCTCGGGCTGAGCGAGCCCACCGCCGGGGAAGCCTTCGTGGGCGGCGTCAACTGCACCAGAGATCCCATCCGCGTGAAGCGGAACGTCGGTTATCTTCCCGACAACGTGGGCTTCTACCCCGACATGACCGGGCGGGAGGACCTGCGGCTGACCGGCCGCATGAACGGCATGCGCGGCCCGGCCCTGGAGGAGAGGATCGAACAGCTCCTGGCCCGGGTGGATATGACGGAGGCCGCCGACCGCAAGACGGGCACCTACTCCAAGGGCATGCGCCAGCGCCTGGGCATCGCGGACATCCTGGTGAAGGACCCCGATGTGCTGATCATGGACGAGCCGACCAACGGCATCGATCCCAAGGGCATGCGCGAGCTGATGACGCTGATCCGCAGCCTGGCGGAGGAGGAGGGCAAGACGATCCTGATCTCCTCCCACCAGCTGTACCAGATCCAGCAGATCTGCGACCGTGTGGGCATCTTTGTGAAGGGGCGGCTGATCGCCTGCGGCAAGATCGACGAGCTGGGCGCCCAGATGGAAGGCGCGCACGGCTGCGCCATCGAGCTCCGGGCCCGGCCGGCCGATGACGGGCTGCGGGCCCTGCTGGAGGGCATGGAGGGCATGACCTCCGTGGAACGGCAGGAGGAGCTGTGGGTGCTGCGCGCCGAGACCGATATGACCGCGCAGATCGTGAAGGAGCTGGTCCGCCGCGACTATCAGGTGGACCACATCCGCCTGCGCAGCGGAGACCTGGACGAGATCTATGCGCAATATTTGAAGAGGCAGGTGAGAACGATGCAGGCAGCTCCGACGATGACCGCGCCGCGGCAGGAAAGCACCGTCACAAAAAGCACTGAACCCCGGCGCGCGTCCGGCGCTTACGCCGCGCTGTTCCAAAAGGAGCTCGCGGACCACTTCCGGTCGGTGCGCTTCTGGCTGGTGTTCGCCCTGCTCGTGCTGGCCTGCGGCGCCAGCCTGGCGGGCTCGATCGGCACGATCACGAGCAGCAGCACCTCCTCCAGCGAGATGATGTTCCTCAAGCTGTATACCTCCAGCGGCAGCTCGATCCCGGCCTTCGCGTCCTTCATGGCCTACCTGGCCCCGCTGATGGGCATCGTGCTGGGCTTCGACGCCATCTCCCGCGAGCGCACCCAGGGCACCATCGCTCGCCTGGTCAGCCAGCCCATCCACCGTGACGCGGTGATCACCGCCAAGTTCCTGGCCGGCTCCGCGGTCACGGCGCTGATCATCTTCTTTACCGGGATCATGGCCGGCGCCGTCGGCCTGGTCGTCACCGGCCTCGTGCCCTCCGCGGAGGAGCTGGGCCGTGTGGCATGCTTCCTGGCGCTGACATGGGTGTACACCGCCATGTGGCTGGGCTTCGCCATGTTCTGCTCCACCGTGTGCAGGCATGCCGCCACCAGCGCCCTGATCACCATCGGCGTATGGATCTTCCTGACCGTGTTCGCCAGCATGATCGCCGAGGTCATCGCGAACATCGTCTATCCCACCGACGGCATGATGGGCTTCTATAACCAGTACAGCAACTACTCGCTGGAGCTGACGCTGTACCGCGTGTCGCCCTACTACCTGTTCTGCGAGGCGGCCTCCACGCTGCTCAACCCCAGCGTGCGCTCCCTGAGCGTGCTGACGATGTCCTCCTATTCCGGCGCCATCGCCAGCTACCTGAGCCTGGACCAGAGCCTGCTGCTGGTGTGGCCGCACCTGGTCAGCATGGTCGCGCTGGCCATGGCCGCCTTCACCGGCTCCTATGTCGGCTTCATGCGCAAGGAGATCCGGTCCTGAGCCTTGCTCCGGATCCCACGAAGGACCTTTGCCCTCACGGGCAAGGGCCCTTCTTTTTTGTGACGACAGGCTGAACGATAAAAAATCCCCTGGAGCATATGACTTGCTCCAGGGGGCGTCCTGCCATGAAAGATCTGCTCTTACCAGACCACGGTCTCATCCTTGCCTTCGGCGAAGGGGCCGGGGAGGGTCTCGGTGCCGCGGTGGGCGCCGTGGTAGTCGCGGTCGAAGACGATGGGCGTGCCGTCGGGCGACTCGAAGCATTCCTCGGGCTCGAAGGCCTGGCCCAGGCTCTCGGTGCAGAGGACGCCGTCGCGGAAGGACTTCAGCTGCTCATAGAGGTCGGTGACCAGCACCATGCGGCCGTCGCGCTCCTCCAGCTCCACCTTCACGGGCGCGGCGCCGACCAGCGGATGCTTCTCATGTCGGCCCACGGTGGCGCCGTTGAAGTAGGCGTTGCCGTCCACCCAGGCAGGCAGGTGGCCGAAGTGATAGGGCGCCAGCTCGCCCATGTTCGGCTCCCGATCCATCTGGAAGTTCGCGATCCACTCCTCATAGCTGGGGAAGATATCGAAGGGCGCGGTGCCGGCGGCGCGGAAATCATGGGAGGTGGGCTGCTGCGTGGGATCGGCCACGGGGAAGCGCTGGACGATGATGTTGTTGTAGACGCGGTCGTCGCCGTGCAGGATGGTCATGAAGCCGGCGACCTCGGTGCGGTGGCGGATGTGGTAGGGCGTGTAGCGGGGCTCGCGCTGGCCGTTCACGACGCTGTCCACACCGCTGTTGAGCAGCGTGAAGGAGCCGCACATCAGGTTGTGCACCATGGCCAGGCCCTCGGAGGGCATGCAGACCGACACATCGGAAAGCAGCACGTTGTCATCGATCAGGCAGGGGCCGTGGCTCACCTCGATGAAGATGTCCATGCTGCCCATGGCGCCCTGGGCATGCTGGGCGAAGGCCGGGCGCTGGTTGTTGTAGAGCAGGTTCTGCGTGATGCGCGTGCCCTGGGCCTGCCAGTCGCACCACACGCCCATGATGCAGTCGTGGATGTGGTTGCGGCGGATGGTGACATCGATGGCGGCGTGGATCTTGATGCCCGCCGTCTCGGCGCCGCCCAGCTGCTGGGAGTTGCAGATGTGATGGATGTGGCAGTCCTCGATGACGGAGAACACCGCGCCCATGCGGCCCACGATGCCGGTCTGCTCGCAGTGATGCACCTCGCAGCGGCGGATGATGTGGCTGCCCACCTTCTCCTTCAGCCAGCCGTGATACTGGCCGCGGCACACGGCGTCGCGCTCCATCTGGGTGGGGCTCTTCACATGCTTCGTGTAGAAGTACATGTCGTTCTCGGGGTCGCGGTACTTGCCCAGGGAGATGCCGCAGCAGCGGCTGTTGCTCACCTCGCAGTCCTCGATGATCCAGCCGCGGCTCCAGTGCGGGCCGATGAGGCCGTCCTGGTAGGCGGCGGGCGGGGCCCAGGTGGTGGCGGCCTTCGTGAGCACGAAGCCGCTCACGGTGATGCAGTCGATGCCGTTCTCCCGCGGCATGAACACGTTGCGGCGCACGGCGATCTACACGTTCTGCGTGTTGGGATCGAGCGCGTGGAAGTTGGCGTAGAAGACGGTCTCATCGCCCTCCTGCGCCGCGAACCACTTGTAGCGGCTCTCTTCGGGCTGCCAGGAGCAGGGATCGGCCTCGCCGGCCAGGCACTCCTCCAGGGTCACGGTCTCATACATCATGCGGTCGTTCAGGTAGACCGAGCCGGTGTGGCGCACGGTGGGCGCGAAGTACCAGTCGCCGCAGACGTAGGTAGTGTAGGGATGATAGCTGCCGAAGAGGCTGTTGCTCACGCGGGCGGTCCAGGTGTCGCCCTGGTAGCGCGTCCAGCCGGTGAGGACCTCGGCGCCGGTGATGACCGCGCCGCGGGGCTCCACGGAGCGATAGGTGATGCGGGCCTCATCGGTGCCGGCATGGACGGGGCAGACGTACTCACGGTAGACGCCGGGGGCGACGAGCACCTCGTCGCCGGGCATGGCGATCTTCGCCGCGTCGTTCACATGGCGGAAGGGACGCTCCTTCGTGCCGTCGCCGTCGCGGAAGGCGTGGATGTCGACATAGAGCTTCATGGGGAAGACCTCCTTACATATCACAGCCGGATCGGTCCGGCGGAAGAACGGATCGGGACGGCCGCGCCTCCCCACGGGAGAGGGGCAGCTGGGCCAGGACGACCGCGGCGAAGATGAGCGCGCAGCCGACCAGCTCACGGGCGGAGAGGGCCTGGCCGAGCATCACCCAGCCGGCCAGCACAGAGAACACCGATTCCAGGCTCATGAGCAGCGAGGCCAGGGTGGGCGGCACGCTCTGCTGGCCCACGCACTGGAGCGTATAGCCCACGGCGCTGGAGAGCAGGCCGGCATAGAGCACGGCGGTCCAGGCCTCCCGAGAGGTCAGCCAGGCGGACCAGGCGCGCAGGCCCTCCGCGCTCAGGCCGATATCCAGCAGCGTCATGGGGAAGAAGGCGATGGCCGCGGCGGTGACGAACTGGATGCGCGACATGCGCACCGCGTCCACCAGGCTGCTGTAGTGGTCGATGACCAGGATGTGCAGCGCGCAGCACAGTGAGCAGACCAGGATCATGAGATCGGAGGTCTGGAAGGAGAAGCTGCCCTCCATGCACAGGAGATACAGGCCGACCACCGTGACCGCCACCGCGATCCACACGTTCCACCCCCCGCCGCGGCGCAGGAACAGCCCCAGCACCGGCACCAGCACGATATAGCAGGCGGTGAGGAAGCCGGCCTTGCCGGGCTGGGTGCCCAGGTACAGCCCCAGCTGCTGGAACACCGAGGTGCCGGCCAGCGCCAGGCCGCACAGGATGCCCGCCTTCCACAACAGGCGGCGTTCGGCGGGCGTCTTTGGCGGGGAGGCCAGGCCGCGGCGGTCCAGGAAGCGGACGGCGGGGCCCATCGCCAGGGCCGCGATGATGAAGCGTGTGCAGCTGAAGGTATAGGGCCCGGTGATGTCACCGCCAGTGGACTGGAAGACGAACGCCACGCCCCAGATGACGGACGTGAGCAGCAGCAGCAGTGAGCCGCGCGTGGATCTCATGCGGGCGGACCCTCCTTATCGGCGGAGCGGAGCTCCTCTGCTTCAGATCATAGCCCATCCGCCCCGGATGTCAACAGGAACTTTTGAACTTCCTGAGCGTCAAAACGGCCGACGGGAAACAGAAAAAATACAGCCGAAATGCAAGTTGGGGCTTGCGCTCCTGCATGGTCTTGCGTACAATATCGAGCGGAACGGTCCGGAACGGATCCATGGGCGATGCAAGGACGCATGGCCCCGACGGCACTCTCTTGCCGTAGAAAGACGAAAGAGCAAAGGAGCTAATAAGCTATGTCTGATTATGCACAGCGGGTGCTGGATGGCCTGAAGGCCCGCAACGCCCATGAGAAGGAATTCATCCAGGCTGCCACCGAGATCCTGACCACCCTGAAGCCCGTCATCGAGAAGCACCCCGAGTTCGAGAAGGCCGGTCTGCTGGACCGCTTCGTGGAGCCCGAGCGCATCATCATGTTCCGTGTGCCGTGGATCGATGACAACGGCCAGGTGCAGGTGAACCGTGGCTATCGTGTGCAGTTCAACAGCGCCATCGGCCCGTACAAGGGCGGCCTGCGCCTGCATCCCTCTGTGAACCTGAGCGTCATCAAGTTCCTGGGCTTCGAGCAGATCCTGAAGAACAGCCTGACCGGCCTGCCCATCGGCGGCGGCAAGGGCGGCTCTGACTTCGACCCCAAGGGCAAGAGCGACAACGAAGTGATGCGCTTCTGCCAGAGCTTCATGACCGAGCTGTATCGCCACATCGGTGCCGATGTGGACGTGCCCGCCGGTGATATCGGCGTGGGCGGCCGCGAGATCGGCTTCCTGTATGGCCAGTACAAGCGCATCACCGGCCTGTATGAGGGCGTGCTGACCGGCAAGGGCCTGACCTATGGCGGCTCTCTGGCCCGCACCCAGGCCACCGGCTATGGCCTGTGCTACTTCGTGGATGCCATGCTGAAGGCCAACGGCAAGTCCTTCCAGGGCAAGACCGTGGTGGTCTCCGGCTCCGGCAACGTGGCCATCTACGCTCACGAGAAGGCGACCACCCTGGGCGCCAAGGTCGTGGCCATGAGCGACTCCAATGGCTATGTGTATGATGCCAACGGCATCGATCTGGCGGTCGTGAAGCAGCTGAAGGAAGTGGAGCGCAAGCGCATCAAGGAGTATGTGAAGGCTGTGCCCACCGCCGAGTATCATGAGGGCTGCAAGGGCATCTGGACTGTGAAGTGCGACATCGCGCTGCCCTGCGCCACCCAGAACGAGATCGACGAGGAGTCCGCGAAGATCCTGGTCGCCAATGGCGTGATGGCCGTCGGCGAGGGCGCCAACATGCCCTCCACCCTCGAGGCCACCAAGGTCTTCCAGGATAACGGCGTGCTGTTCGCGCCCGCCAAGGCTGCCAACGCCGGTGGCGTGGCCACCTCCGCTCTGGAGATGAGCCAGAACTCCCAGCGCCTGTCCTGGACCTTCGAAGAGGTGGATGCCAAGCTGAAGGGCATCATGGAGAACATCTTCGCCAAGGTCGACGCCGCGGCCAAGGAGTATGCCACCGAGGGCGACTATGTCTCCGGTGCCAACATCGCCGGCTTCCTGAAGGTGGCCGAGGCCATGATGGCTCAGGGTGCTGTCTGATCGGATCTGGTGAGATAAAGGAGGCCGCTCCCTTTCCTGTGAGAAGGAAGGGGAGCGGCTTTTTCAGTGCGATGCGATATGATCCTCATACTATCCTCAAATAGAAATGACCTGCAAAAGTGGGGATCCGAAGCAGTCCAGAGGGCGATCGGAAAGCCCTCTGGTCGACCGCCGCAGCGGTCGAAACCCCTGCCGATCTTATTTGAGAAGAGCATGAGATAGGGATCATCCTCTTTGTAGGGCGAGCTTGCGAGCCTGCTCCTTTTTTCGTCTTTCCTCCCTGCCGGGGGAGGGGCGTACTTTTCGCGCGGCGAAAAGTACCA
>R28__coassemble_249_pt1 | contig 26304 bp, 24 predicted proteins | sample R28__metabat2_low_PE_026 | metagenome-assembled genome bin R28
CGGGTGGAGGCGTGGTATGATGACGCGCCCAAGTCGCGCTATCTCTTCCTGCCCTCCGGCTGGGACGCCTCGGCGCTGCGCGTGTGGATCGACGGGGCCGAGAGCATCGCGATCGACGGCGTGGCCATCAGCTCCGGCGAAACGACCGACGTGCTCCGCCCGGGCGAGACGGTGCAGGTGACCTACGGCCGCTCCGGCGGCTTCACGCTGACGGTGATGCAGTCGGAGAACGTGAACAGCGTCTTCATCAACACCGCCAGCGGTACGCTGAAGAAGATCCATGCCAACAAAGTCAATTCAGAAACAGGCGAGATCGCGGTCTTGGACGCGGAGGGGGCTCTGGTCTGCAGGCAGAGCCTGGAGCAAGTCCGCTGCCGGGGCAATTCCTCCTTCCGCTACTTTTCCAAGAAGAGCTATCAGTTCAAGCTGACCGAGAAGCAGGATCTGTTCGGCATGGGTGAGGACAAGACCTGGCTGCTCATCGGCAACGGGCGCGACCGCTCGCATCTGCGCAATTACATCACCGCCGCCATGGCCACGGCGGCCGGGCTGGAGTATACGCCATAGATGGTCTATGCCGACCTGTATATGAACGGCAAGTATCGCGGCCTCTATCTCCTGACCGAAAAGATCCAGGTCTCCTCCAGCCGCGTGGACATCGACTCCCTGAGCAAGGCCACCCGCGATGTGAACGACGCGGCGCTCAAGACCTACAAGCGCATCGGCGGCAAGCACAGCTCGGACTTCAAGAACCGGCACGGCAAGCATTATGATATCCCCAACGATCCTGACGATATCACGGGCGGCTACCTGATGGAGGTGGAGCGCTACTGGGAGCCCTTCAGCACCACGGCCACGGCCTACAAGCTGGGGCACAACATGTGCGTGTACATGCACTCGCCCAAGTATCTCTCCGCCGCGCAGTTCAGCTACATCATGGGCAAGCTGCAGGCCTTCGAGGATGCCGTCTTCTCCTAGGACGGCGTCGACCCCAAGACCGGGCAGCATTACAGCCAGATCATGGATATGGAGTCGCTGACGCTGAAGGTCACGCTGGAGGAGGTCGTCAAGAACTACGACGCGAACCGCACCAGCCAGTATTTCTACAAGCCCGCCGACAGCGAGAGCACGCTGATCAAGGCCGGCCCGGTCTGGGACTACGACGCGGCCTGGGGCGGCTATGGCACCTCCCGCACCGCCCCGGTGCTCGATCCCGAGGGCCTGTTCGTGGTCACAGGCACCAGCATGCCCAACTCAAAGACCTGCAGCTGGTACAGGGCGCTGTATCAACATGAGGAGTTCGCCGAGGGCATGCGGCAATGCTATCGAGACACCTACTCGCATATCCTTGGCGTCCTTCTGGGCGAGGAGACCGACCCCACCGGCCGGCTGCGGTCCATCGAGGAACTGCACACCATGCTCAAGGCGGCCGAAGAGATGGACGTCGTCCGCTGGCCCCATGCTCCTTAGAAGGATGACAACAGGGCCAAGACCTGGGATGATCCCGAGGAGGCCACGACCTACCTGATCGACTGGATCCGCCAGCGCAAGGCCTGGCTCGACAGCGAATGGGCCTCTGAGACAGGAGCCGATGATGCCACCTAGGCAGGAGCCGATGATGCCACCTAGGCAGAAGCCGATGAGGCCACCGAGACAGAAGCCGCTGAGGCCTCCGATACCGATCTGGATCTGATAATATTCCCAGATGAAACGGACACGATCTGACGGGGATCCGAAGCAGTCCAGAGAGCGACCACAGCCTTCGCCTGTTTCAAGAGCCCTCCGGTCGACCGTCGCAGCGGTCGAGACCTTTTAGCCGCTCTTATCGAGTTGTTCATAGATGAAAAGGCTCCGTGCACCCTCCCCTCACATTGCATGAGGAGAGGCGGCACGGAGCCTTTTGCATCGTCTCGTAAGGGAACACCAGATCCTACTATCTTCAAATAGAGACCACCCGCAAAAGTGGCGACCCGAAGCATCCAAGGGCGATCGGAAAGCCCTTGGTCGACCGCCGCAGCGGTCGAGACCTCTCTCGGTCTTATTTGAGATAAGGATCAGTCATCATAGAAGTCGAGCCCCGGTGTGGTGGCGGTCATGATCGAGAGCTTCGTGCAGCCCTTGAAGCAGCGGGCGCCGATCTTCTTCACGGTGTCGGGCACCTGGATGCTCTTCAGCTCGGTGTGGCCCATGAAGACCTCGGCGGCGATCGCCGTCACGCTGTAGCCATCCACCTTGCTGTAGAGCATGAGGGAGGTGGCGGTGGCGTCGGCGCTGTAGGCGGTCACCTTGATGGTATCATCGCTCTGCAGGGTGTAGGTCACGCCGCAGGCATCGGTCACCGAGGAGACATCGACCGTCTTGGCCGCGGAGGCGTCGCCGCGGCGCTTGTGGCCCTCGGCGGCCACCTGCACGGGACGCGCGACGACCTGGTAGGTACCGATGCGCAGCCCCATCGTATAGGGAAGGGTGACCTCCTCGGCCATGAGCACCTCGGTGCCATCCACGATCTGGAACAGATCGACCAGGATGGACTGCCCCTGGCTGTCGCTCAGGGTGGAGGTGGCATCGTCATAGCTCAGCGCGGCGCACGCGGGCATGGCGCTCAGATCGAAGTAGTAGAACACGATGGGCTCGCTCTTGTCGCCCGCGCCATAGATCGAGCTGACAGCATGCACCTGAAGCTCGTGCCGGCCCACCGTCAGCCCGGAGATATCGATGGTGCCCAGGCTGCACGACGCGGCCGTATAGTCGCCGAGCGTGATGCCGTCGAGCGTGAAGCGGACCAGGGGCGTGGAGGCGGCGGGAGTGCAGCGCAGGTCGATCTCATCCTCGCAGTCGCCGTTGTCGTCCATGTTCTCGATCGTGAGCGAGGGCACGGCCAGGCAGGGCACGCTCAGGCTGCAGGAGGCCTCGGAGGACCGGCCCTATTCCCTGTAGTCGGAGGTCAGGCCGTCCATGGTATAGGTCGTATACACGGAGAAGGTGTGGCTGCCATGGATCTTCGTCTTGTCATAGGTGCCGCCCTCCGGCAGGGCCAGGCTGTCCAGATCCAGCGTCACGGAGCAGGTGCCGTCCACGGGCGTGATGCCCTCCGCCAGGAGCACATCGCCCTCCACCACATCGAAGGAGGCGCACTGCGCGTTGGCGGGCGTCCAGCTGAGGGTGACGGTGAGGCCGTCCGCGGCGGCGGTCAGCCCAGCGGGCGCCTGCAGCCAGGCGGGCGTGGCGACCATGGACACGTTCACATAGTCCGAGGAAGCGGTGGTCTTCACCTCACCGGTGGAGGCCTGCACGGGCATCACGCGGTAGCGGTGTGTGCCGGTCTTGGAGATATCATAGATGAGGACCATCGCGGTGGTGTCATCGATGGACACCACCTCATAGTCGCTCACATCCTGCCACTTGTAGGAGACATACTCCTGCGGCAGATAGGTGGCCCCGAGGGAGGCGTTGCTCACCGTGAGGGCCGCGCTGCCCAGGCCGTACTGCCGCCCGGTGATGACGGGCTTGCGGCTCCACCACTCGATGAGCGCGCAGTCTGCGCCGGTGCTCACATCCGACCGTTCGCCGCCCTGACAGAGCGCGGAAACGGAGAAGCTGTATGTATCGACGGAGAGCCCGGTCAGGACGCCGTCCTCCAGCTGACTGTAAAGGACATGGGTCATCTCTTCGTCAGCGGCACGGCGATAGCCGATGCTCCAGTCGAGGGAGCCGTCAGCCAGCGCGGCCTGCTGGAGCGCGCTGCCGGTGATGGTGAAGCGGACCGCGCCCTCCTCGACCTGCTCGACGTTCACGCTCTTCGGGGGGAAGGCGATGGCGGGCTTCACCGTGAAGGAGGTCTCGGCGGGCGTGCCGGACAGCTGCGCGGAGGCGGAGCCGTACTGCACCGTCAGGCGGACCTCCGTGCGCGCGGCGTCCACGGGCAGGGGGATGATGGCGCTGGTGGCGTTGTAGGCCAGGGCGCTCACAGCGGGCTCATCATCCACGAAGACCGTGGGGGTCGCGCCGGACCAGGTGCCGGCGGGCGTCCACTTGATATACAGGGCATAGCCGTCGGTGCCGTCGAAGGCGGCGTCGGTCAGCGTGGTGGTGAAGCCGCAGGACTTCGCCTCGGCCGCGCTGTGGAGCTGGCCGACCTGCGTGATCGTGGGGGCCTCGCGCCAGCCCACCGTCACGGTGAAGTCCACGGCGCTCTCCCGGCTGACCCTGCCGTCGCACACAGGCGCGACCTCGAAGCGGTAGGGGCCGCTCTCCAGGGGCTCGGAGGTCCAGGTGAGGCCCGTCGTCTCGCCGCGCCAGTACATCACGGACTCCGCGGCAGGCTCCTCGGCGCTCTTGTTCACGACGGCGTCCAGATCATAGACAGTGATCAGGTAGCTGTCCGGGGCCAGGCCGCCCGCCTTCCAGGTCAGCTTCACGGTGCCGGTGTTCTTGTTGGCATAGGCCGCCTTCAGGCTGGCGGGTGCCACGTCCCAGCGATGGACGAAGTCGGAGGCGGCGAAGGTCACGGGCTCGGAGGCGGTGCCGGCCACGGTATGGCCGCTGCCGCTCACAGGGAGCACGGTATAGACATGGTCGCTGAACTCATCCTGGTCGGCCAGGGTGATGGTGAGGCTGGTGGCGGTCACCTTGCCGCCGGCATAGTCATTGATGAGCTCGCCGTTATCATAGACCGCGTAGTACGGGGCCATGTAGCCCTTGGCCATGGCCACGGTGAGCACCACGCAGCTGTTGGCCTTGGTATACTGGGCCGCCGTCACGGAGGGCTTCCCGGCCCCGCCGTCCCACACGATGGCGGTGGTGGCGGTGGCAGGCGCGGAGGTCTCGCCCTCCCTGCCCTCGAAGGAAGGCGTCACGGTGAAGGCGTAAGTGCCGGGGATCAGCGCGTCGGTGGTGAGGGTGTAGGTCTTGCCGTTGGCGGTCTCGTCCTCCCAGACCAGATCGTCGTTCGCGTCCCAGGCCCGCACGATCCATTTCTCGGGCAGCACGGAGGCGCCCTTGCTCCAGGAGACCTTGTACTGCGTGGAGTTGGCGGCGATGGCGGAGGCCTTCACCTTCAGGGCGGCGGCGCTCCACAGGTCCTTCACGAGCAGCGAGACCGTGATGCCCTGCCGGCCGACCTGCCCATCCTGCACGGGATACACGGTGAAGGTGTGCGTCCCGGCCTCGACCGACTCGACGGTGTACTTATAGACGCCCGAGGCGGCGGTGCGGCCGACCTCCTCGCCGTCCATGAAGACGGCGTAGCCGTCCGGCACGACGGCGTTCTTCTTCCAGCTGAGATCGACATTGTTGGAGGTGTTCGACTGCTCCTTGGCGGAAAGGCTCAGGGGCGCGTATTCCCAGGCCTCGGAGGTCACGGTCAGCGCGGCCTCGTTGGAGCCGTAGCCCATGGCGGAGCGGTTGGCGTTGCAGGGCACGACATAGTAGACATGTGTGCCGTCCGCCTGGCCGGTCAGGCTCCAGGAGATCGAAGTGGCGGTGTACTTGCCGCCCTTGAGCTGGGTCACATAGGCACCGTCATCATACAAGTCGTAATAGGGGGCCATGTAGCCGCCCTTGGGCACGGCAAGGGTCAGGGTGACCGTGCTCTGCAGCTTGTAGTTCTGCGCGGCCTTCAGCTCGGCCTCGGCAGACTCATCGCTCCAGAGGACGCTCGGCTCGAACGAAGCCGTGCCGGGGACGCCGAAGACCACCTCGCCGTCGACCGTGCGCACGGGCGTGACCGCGATCTGGTAGAGGCAGTCATCCGGCAGCGGATCGGTGACATACTTCAGCGTGCGGGCCGTGACCGAGGTCTCGAGGACCGGATCGCCGCTCTCATCAAGGATCCGCAGCACCCAGGCGTCAGGAGCCGCGGACGCCACGCGCTTCCAGGTGATGGTGAGGCCGGTATCGCCGGCGCCGGTCTGCTTCACGGTCACCGTGGGCGGGATCTTCCAGAACTCATCGCCCAGGGTGATGGTGGTCTCAGCGCTCTCGCAGGTCTCCTCGTCCGCGCTGTAATAGCCATAGATCCTGAACCGCAGCGCCTCGCCGGTCGCGATGGTGTCGGCGGGGGTGGTATAGGTGCGGGTCGAGCTGCCGAGGCCCTCACGGATGGTCTCGACGTCCGCCATCGTGTCATCCACCCGCGTGACGCGGAAGTGATGGAAGCTGAGACCGGAGACCTTCCAGGTGAAGACGACCGCGCCGCTCCGGCTGGTGCTCTGCGCGGCGGAAAGGCTGAAGAGCGCGGCCTGGACCGTGACAGTGGTGCCATTGCCCAGCGTGCCGTCCTCGGCCACGGGATAGACGATGTAGGTATGCTTGCCGACCGAAGCCTCGATGGCGCATTCCCAAAGGCCGCCCACGATGCCGGGCTTCTCGGAGAAGGTCACGGCGACCTCCTTGCCTCGGCTGTTCTTCTCCACGACCTGATAGTTGGAGGCGCTGCCCGTCCAGCTCAGCTCCACCCGGCTGTGCGCCAGGTCGACCGACCACTTGACCTCGGGCGCGGCGTCCCAGGGATCATCACGGCTCGTCAGATCGGTCGCGGTGGCCAGGTCCTCTTCGGCGGAGGGCTGCTCCTCCTCGTTGGTGGGCTGCTCTTCCTCGGTGGAGAGCTGCTCCTCTTCGGTAGAGGTCTGCTCCTCCTCGGTGGAGGGCTGCTCCTCTTCGGTGGAGGGCTGCTCCTCGGCAGAAGGCTGCTCCTCCTCGGTGGCAGGCTGCTCTTTCTCAGCGGAGGGCTGCTCCTCCTCGGTGGAAGGCTGCTCTTCCTCGGTGGAGGGCTGCTCCTCCTCGGCGGGCTCGCTCACGACGGGCGCATAGGCGGCGTTGGGGCGCGCGTGGCCCTGCCAGGCGGCGTCCTCGGAACGGGAGGCAGCGTCGGCCCGGCTCTCGGAGAGCGCCTCGCACGCGTCGGCGGAGACATAGCCCCGCACGGCCTCGCCCTCCGCGGCGAACACGACCGACAGCACGCCGCGGTCATCGTCGCGGGAGAGCACATAGACCACGCTGTCGCCCGTGAAGGCGCCGAGGCGCTCACGGCAGGCGCTGTCATCATAGACAGCCGTGCCGCCCTTCACGGAGGCATAGCCCTCGGTCAGCGGCGCGGGCTGCTCCTCGTCATCCGTGGCCGCCTCAGGATCATCCTCCTCGGCGGGATCGGTCGGCTCGGGCTGCTCGGCGGTGTCCTCTTCCTCCTCGGGGGCCGCGGCGCCATCTCCCTCCTGGGAAGTCGCCTCGGTCTCCTCTTCGTCCTCGGAGGTCTCCGGCACGGCGCCGTCCTCCTCCGTCCCCTCCGAAAGCTCGGTGGGGGTGGCGATATCTTCATCCGCGAGCGACAAAGGCACACAGGTCATCAGCAGCGCCACACACAGCGCCAGTGACAACAGCCTCCGCAGTTCGTCCTTCATCATCAGGTCCTCCTTGGGGATCCATACGTCGAACGCTCCGCAGGGGAGCGATAGATACAGATATACGGATACAGTATACCATGCCGGGCCCGGGAATGCAATATGCGCGCACATCTTGACGATCGGGCGCGGATGTCCTATCCTATAGATAGTCATGGCGAACGGTCATGGCTCCCAATGAAGATGAACGATCGGAGGATGATCCCGATGGATAAGCCCGTGGTGCTCGTCGTGATGGACGGCGTCGGCGAATCGAGCGAAGAGCTCGGCAATATGGTCATGAAGGCCACCACTCCCACCCTGGATGAGTTCAAGGCCACCTGCCCCTGGAAGACCATCAAGGCCCATGGCGGCGCGGTCGGTCTGCCCAGCGACGACGATATGGGCAACAGCGAGGTGGGCCACAACGCCCTGGGCTGCGGCCAGATCTACTCTCAGGGCGCCAAGCTGGTGAACGAGAGCATCGAGAGCGGCAAGATCTATCAGTCCGAGACCTGGAAGAGCCTGATCGCCGGCGTGCAGAACGGCGGCACCCTGCACTTCCTGGGCCTGCTGAGCGACGGCAACGTGCATTCCAACATCTCCCACCTCATCGCCATGCTGAAGGAAGCCAAGGCTGAGGGCGTGAAGAAGGTGCGCTGCCACATCCTGCTGGACGGCCGTGACGTGCCTGCCACCTCCGCGCTGGAGTATGTGCAGCAGCTGGAGGACGTGCTCGTCTCCCTGAACGACGCCGCCTTCGACGGCCAGATCGCCTCCGGCGGCGGCCGCATGACCATCACGATGGACCGCTATCAGGCCAACTGGCCCATGGTGAAGGCCGGCTGGGAGACCCATGTGCACGGCGAGGGCCGTCAGTTCGCCTCCGCCAAGGAAGCCATCGAGACCTACCGTGCCGAGTCCGGCGTGATCGACCAGGATCTGCCTGCCTTCGTCATCGCGAAGGACGGCCAGCCCGTGGGCGCCATGAAGGACGGCGACAGCGTGATCCTCTACAACTTCCGCGGCGACCGCGCCCAGGAGATCTCCATGGCCTTCGACGGCGACGCCTCCTTCGACAAGTTCGACCGCGGCGTGGTGCCCCAGGTCCTGTATGCCGGCATGCTGGAGTATGACGGCGACCTGAAGATCCCGCATCATTATCTCGTGAACCCGCCCACCATCCGCCACACCCTCACCGAGCTGCTGGTGGAGAACGGCATCAAGGAGTATGCCTGCTCCGAGACCCAGAAGTACGGCCATGTGACCTATTTCTGGAACGGCAACCGCTCCGGCAAGGTGAGCGAGGAGCTGGAGGACTACGATGAGGTGCCCAGCGATGTGCGCTCCTTCGACGAGTGCCCCTGGATGAAGGCGACCGAGGTGGCCGACCTGGTCATCAAGGCCATCGAGAGCCACAAGTACGGCTTCATCCGCTGCAACTTCCCCAACGGCGACATGGTGGGCCACACCGGCAACTGCCTGGCCACCGAGATCGCCGTGGAGTCTGTCGATCTGCAGCTGGCCCGCATCAAGAAGGTCTGCGACGCGGAGGGCGCCATCCTGCTGGTGACCGCCGACCACGGCAACGCCGACCAGATGCTGGAGAAGAACAAGAAGGGCAAGATCCAGGTGCGCACCGCCCACAGCCTGCGCCCCGTGCCCTTCATCATCTATGACAAGGACGCCCGCCATGAGATGAAGGACGGCGCCTTCGGCCTGGCCAATGTGGCCCCCACCGTGGCCGAGCTGCTGGGCCTGAAGCCCTATGACTGCTGGGAAGAGTCCATGCTCAAGTAAGCCCACGATCCCGCGTTTCCTCTACAGCCTCCGGTCCGCCGGGGGCTGTTTTTTCCTCTTTACCCATCTGCCGGGCCGTGGTATACTGTTTTCATATGACCTCGACCGTAAGAAGAGGAGGAATGGATATGAATATCGGCATCCGTTTGCATGATACACTGGGCAAGGACATGGAGGAGTCGCTGGCGCTGGCGAAGGGGCAGGGCTTCTCCTGCGCGCACATCGCGATGCAGAGGGTGACGCCCGGCTTCCGCATGATGGACGCGCCCACGCTGCTCACCCAGGACCTGGCCGACGAGACCGTGGCCAAGCTGAAGAAGTATGACATCCAGCCCGCCGTGCTGGGCTGCTACCTGAACCTGGGCACCCCCGACCTGGAGGAGCTGGAGCGCTCCTATGCCTGCTACCGCGCGCATCTGCGCTTCGGCAGGATGATCGGCGCGAAGGTGGTGGGCACCGAGACCGGCGACCTCAACACGACCTACACCTTCGCCCCCTCCTGCCGCACCGAGGAGGCGCTGCAGCTGTTCATCCAGCGCGTGCGCCCCATCGCCCGCTGGGCCGAGGAGGAGGGCCAGCTCTTCGCCATCGAGCCGGTCATCCGCCACATCGTGTGCAGCGTGGAGCGCGCCGAGCGCGTGCTGGAGGCCATCGACAGCCCCAATCTGCGCATCATCCTGGACTCGGTGAACCTGCTCGACCCCGCCAACTGCGATGACGCCGACAAGATCGTGGACGACGCGATCCGCCGCCTGGGCGACCGCATCGAGGTCCTGCACATGAAGGACTTCCACAAGGTGCTCACCGGCGATGAGGTGCCCGCGGGCGCCTGCGGCACGGGCATCATGAACTACACCTCGCTGCTGAAGTTCGCCAAGGCGCATGAGGGCCTGCCGATGACGCTGGAGGACACGGTGCCCGCCAACGCCGAGGCCGCGCGCCTGCACCTGGAGAAGCTGGCGGCCGCGCTGTGAGCCTGCCGCCCGACCGATGGATGAGGAGGAACGAACGATGATCTGCCCTGCTTGCGGCAACCAGATCCAGGACGGGACGGTCTTCTGCCCCACCTGCAACACCGATCTTTCGATGCTCTATCAGGCCCAGCCTGCTTATCAGGCCCCGGCGGCGGGCTACCAGGCCCCGCGCCGCGTGAGCCGCGTGCAGGCCCAGCAGCAGCTGCAGCCGCAGCAGGCCGCGCAGGTGCAGGTCTGCCAGTATTGCGGCCGTCCGCTGGTGCCGGGGCAGCGCTGCGCCTGCCGGATGGGCATGAGCGGCATGCAGCAGGTGATGCAGCAGTCCGGCCCGATGCAGCCCATGCAGCAGTCCGGTCCCATGCGGCCGATGCAGCAGTCCGGCCCCATCCCGATGCAGGGCTCCGGGCCCATCCCGGGCATCCGCACCGGCGCCCAGCCCCGGCCCGCGCCCCAGACGGAGCATCGCTTCAACGCGCCGGACATGAGCGGCGTGGGCAGCTTCCTGAAGGGGCTGAAGTACCGCTGCGGCATCTCCGACCCGGAGATGGACAAGCTGGACGCCTATGAGCGCGGCGCGAGCATCGTGCCGGACAGCGTGATCCCCTCGGAGGGCGAGGTGCCCGTGCGCCAGTATGAGGTGTGCCGCATGCGCGACCGCTTCCTGGGCATCGAGACCGCGAAGGCCATCGGCCGCCTGCAGGTGACCACCCGCCGCGTGATCTTCCGCGCGCCCGGCCGCGGCATGAACGGCCGCCTGCTGGTGCAGCATGAGTTCGACGTGAACGACGTGGTGGGCATGGAGGCCAGCCGCGTGAACATGTTCCACCTGGCCGACCTGGTCGTGCTGCTGATCCTGACCGCGCTGCTCGGCGCGGTGGTCACCCTGGCCTGCACGGCGCTGCACAGCGTGTGCGGGCTCATCCTGGCGCTGCTCGGCCTGGGCGGCGTGGTCTTCTTCTGGCTGGTGAAGAAGCTCTGGCTCCCCAAGGCGGTGCTGCTGCTGGCGGCCGCGGCGGGCAGCCTCGTCACGGGCATGTCGATGCTGGGCGGCCGCGGTGGCTCGGTGGGCGGCGTGCTGCTGCTCATCCTGGCGGCGATCGCGATGGCGCACGGCATCGCGGCCGCGGCGCTGTATACGGTGCGCCCGGAGCTGGTGATGTCCATCCGCACCCGCACCGGCGACGGCGTGGTGTCGATCCGCAGGGGCTTCCATCACCGCCATGGCGGCACGGGCTTCGCCGAGGTGCTGCCGGTGGACGATATCTATGGTGTGATCCGCGAGGCGATGGCCGTCGTCGAGGACGTGCAGACGCTGGGCACCCAGGCCGCGGAAAAGTATTATGGACGGAACTGACGAGCAAGGAGGATATGCCCTATGGAAAGCTGGGAGCAGCTGGCCGGCAACGGCCCCATCACCGAGTACAACGAGCCCTTCATCATGTGCCGCGCCGATCCCTATGTGACGCGCGCGGAGGACGGCACCTATTACTTCACCGCCAGCTATCCGGCCTATGACCGCATCCTGCTCCGGGCCTCGAAGACCTTCGACGGCCTGAAGGACGCGGAGGAGCGCTGCGTGTGGGTGAAGCACCCCGCGGGCCCGCAGAGCTGCCACATCTGGGCACCGGAGCTGCATTACAACTTCGGCAAGTGGCACATCTATTACGCCGGCGGCGACAAGGATGACATCTGGTGCATCCGCCCCTATGTGCTGGAGTGCGACGGCGATCCCATGACCGGCAGCTGGTATGAGCTGGGCCCGATGAAGCCCTGCGAGGGCGACCCCCAGTCCTTCACCGATTTCTCGCTGGACGGCACCGTGCTGCGCAGCAAGGGCAAGGACTACTACATCTGGGCGCAGAAGTCCAGCAACATCTCCAACCTGTACATCGCCGAGATGGCCGCGGCGGACCGCCTGGCCACCGTGATGGTGATGATCACCAAGCCGGACTATGACTGGGAGCGCGTCGATTTCTGGGTCAACGAGGGCCCGGCTGTCCTGCGGCACGACGGCAAGCTGTACCTGACCTTCTCGGCCAGTGCCACCGGCAGCTGCTACTGCATGGGTCTGCTGACGGCCGATGAGGACAGCGATCTGCTCGACCCGCGCTCCTGGCGCAAGGACCGCTGGCCCGTGATGACGACCGACGAGGCCAAGGGCATCTACGGCCCCGGCCACAACAGCTTCACCAAGGACGAGCAGGGCCGGGACATCATGGTCTATCATGCCCGGACCTATGACGGCATCCGCACCGAGGATCCTCTCTACGACCCGAACCGCCACGCGCACTGGAGCTATGTGACCTTCGGTGAGGATGGCCGCCCGGTGTTCCAGGTGCGCAAGCAGAAGTGAGGGACGACATGGAAGTGCTGACCAGCCTCAAGAACCCGCGTGTCCAGCTGTGGCGCAGCCTGAAGGACACCAAGGCGCGCCGGGAGACCGGCCTCTTCCTGGTGGAAGGCCGTAAGCTGCTGGAGGAGGCTCTCGCCGGGAGCTTCCCGGTGGAGCAGGTGCTGGTGGATGAGGCGAAGGCCGACAGCTTCCCGGTGCCGGAGGGCGTGCCGTGCTGCGCTCTGCCGGAGCACGTGCTGGCGGCGGTGTGCGACACCCGGACGCCCCAGGGCTGCGCCGCCGTGGTGCGCATGCCCGAACCGAGGCCGGTGAGCGGCCGCGTGGTGGCGCTGGATGGGGTGCAGGACCCCGGCAACGTGGGCACCATCCTCCGCACGGCTGACGCCGCCGGGCTGGATGGCGTGCTGCTCTCACAGCAGTGCGCCGACCCCTTCAGCCCCAAGGTGATCCGCGCGGCGATGGGCAGCACGTTCCACCTGCCGGTAAGCGTGGTGGCCGACCTGCCGGAGGCGCTCCGCCTTCTGAAGCGGGACGGTACCCCCGTGCTCTGCTCCCAGCTGGACGGCGAGCCCTTCCGCGAGGTATGCCGGAGGGTGGCGGGCGGCAGCTTCTGCCTGGTGATCGGCAACGAGGGCAACGGCATCTCCGACCCCGTGAAGGCGCTGGCGGACCTGCGTCCGCGTCTGCCCATGCGCGGCCGGGCCGAGTCCCTCAACGCGGCGGTGGCCGCGGGGATCATGATGTATGGATTGATGGAAGAAGAGGAATGAACTGAGGGAACAGGATGAAGAAGCTGCTCTGCCGCTGCGCGGTGCTGTGTGCCGTGGCGGCGCTGCTGCTGTGCGTGGTGGGCGCGGCCTGCGCCGCAACGCCCTTCGATCCGGATGTGATCGCGGAGTCGGTGCTCAGGCTGATGATCTTTGATGCGAACGGCGACCTGATCGCCTCGGGTAGCGGCTTCGTCATGTTCGACCGCTCCACGCTGGTGACCAATTATCATGTGATCGAGGACGCCGCGCAGATCATCGCCGACAACGATGACGGCAGCGAGTACTTCCTGACCAAGGTGCTCATCTGCAGCGAGGAGAAGGACATCGCGATCCTGCGGTTCGCCTCTGCCTCGGACAGGACACCGCTGGAGTATTCGACCGACAGCCTCAAGCGCGGCAGCGATGTGTGGACCATCGGGTATCCGCTGGGCTACAGTCCCTACACGCTCACGACAGGCATCATCAGCTCGATCTTTACAGATGATGGCGCGGACTATGTCCAGTATGATGCCGCGATCACCAATGGCAACAGCGGCGGCGCGCTGGTGAACGATCAGGGAAAGGTCATCGGCATCACCACGGCCGGCTTCGTCGGCGGCGAAAATATGAATGTGGCCGTGCGGATCCATGAGGTCCTGGATCTGTACAAGAAGTGGGATGGTGTGACGACCTATCCCATGCGGCAATATAAGTCCGCGGTCTATGGCCATGTGTCAACGGCGACGCCGAAGCCCGCTACGCCGACCCCGACGCCCAGGCCTGTAACGCCAACGCCCAGGCCCGTCGTAACAGCTACGCCGTATACTTCATCGCTGAAGCTGAACGATACCTGCACCGTGAAGAACGGCAAGGTCACGATCAGCTGGAGCGATCCAAGCAATTCCTACCCTTACAAGGTCACATGGCAGCAAGTTTATAATGGCAAGGCATAGAAAAGCTATTGGTATAATTCTGATAGTTCGAATATCTATAGTAAAAGTGTTACGCTCGAACATCTTGAGCCCGGGAAAAGTTATTATATAAAAGTGACAACAAGCAAAGGCATATCGACCGAAAAAAAGTATACGATCCCTAAGGCAAGCTCGTTCAAGGATGGTAGTTTGAAAGCATCGAAATTCAAACTTACATTGACGAGAGCATATCAGAAAAGTGAATATTCTAAAGCCAAAAAATTGAGCACATTGAAGGCCTCGACAATAAAGAAAAGATTAGGTGAATACTATTATGGCGTGAAATACAAATTGTCATTCCCTAAATTCAGATCAAACAAATCATATTTTGTGCAGATCGTGCAAACAGCGCCGGGCGGTTGGAGTGCGGTGGGCTCAAACACTTGGGAGTTCCGCAAAAATTATGTATATCTTTACAGTGATTATCTGCTTAATAATTACAATTTCTTTGAAGGCGTGAATAAGGAATATGGTTACATACCTACCGGAACTTATATAATAACTATCTACTTCAACGGCATGAAGGTCGCCTCCTCCACCTTCAAGGTGCAGTGACGCCTCCCCCACAACGCAAGAGCCGCCCCGCTACACCCCCCCCCAATAGGGGCGCCGGAGGATCCGGGCGGCTCTGTTCTTTCTCGCTCACTCTTTGCCCATGCGCCGCACGAAGCCCGTCAGTCCGGTGACCACCCAGTCCAGGCATCGCTGCTCGCAGAGCGTATCCCTCGCGGTGGCGATCCTGCCGATCACGAAGCCAAGGCCGGGGCGCTGCTCGCAGACCATCAGCGCCACACCACACTTGAAGGAGCGGCTGTCGCCCCCGGTCAGGGTGGTCTTGCCGTCATAGAAATGCGCGGTGAGGCCGGGCGTTTCGGCCAGGACCTTCTCCAGCGTGTTGAAGCCGGTGCAGCGGCGTGCCATCGAGGAGGAGACCAGCAGCGCGTGGTCGCCCACGCCCACCTTGTCCAGGTCGACCAGGAGGCGCATCCAGGCCAGCTCGGCGTGATCCTTGGCCCAGGCCTTGCTGCCGGTGCGGCCCTTGGTGCCGCCATCGAAGAGGATGAACGCGCACTTGTCCCGGTCCTCCTCCGGCAGCGCCGCGATCAGCTGCAGCAGCGCCGCCACACCGGAGGACTCGTTGGCGTTGTTCCTGTTCGCCGGGCCGCAGGAGATGAGGACGAGCAGGCCCACATAGCACAGGACGAACGTGGCGAAGAGCACATAGCCGTCCGGGGTAAAGAGATGCACCAGCGACAGCACCGCCACGCTGATGGCGATGCCCAGCAGCACGAGCAGCATATGCAGGCAGACCGCCACCGGGATGCTGCGGGGGAACTTCATATCGGGGATGAGCATGCGCGAGGGCGTATCATAATGCGCCGAGAAGATGACCGCCGCGCTGTCGGGATCGCCTATGATCACGTTCTTGATCTGCGCGCGGCCGTTCTCCTCCACGCGCGCGCTGTAGCCTGCCTGGCCCGCCCGGTCGATCGCCCACTGGCGGAAGGCATGCTTCTGCTCCTCGGTGCGGCGGATGGGGTGCCGCCGCGTGAGCTCTTCATGGATGGTCATTCCAGTTCCTCCTTGTCGGCCGCCTCGCCGATCGAGATCACGGTGAGCACGCCCTCCGCCACGCGGAAGCGCACCTCGCGCCCGGCATAGCGGAAGCCATAGACGCGCGCGGGATCGTCCTGATACGCGGGCCGCGGATCCTCGCGCAGGATGCCGAGCAAGCCCTCGCGCTTCTCCTCGGGCAGCGCGCGCAGCACCGCGTCGGGGCATTCCACCCGCACGGTGCGCTTCTCGCGGCTGTCGGTGAAGCCGCCGGTGGCCTCCGGGCGGCAGTCGGTCAGGGGCACATAGGGCTTGATATCCAGGATCGGGGTGCCATCCATCAGGTCGGCGCCGGCGACCTCCAGCACGGGGCCCAGCTCCGGGTCGTGCCGCAGGGCGATGAGCCGCACACAGCTGAGCCCGATGCGGTTGGGCCGATACGGCGATCGGGTGGCGAACACGCCCACGCGCTCGTTCCCGCCCAGCCGGGGCGGCCGCACCGTGGGGGACCAGTCGGCCCCGCCGGCCCGGTGGAAGGACCACACCAGCCAGAGATGGCTCCACCCCTCGATCCCTCGAAATGCCTCGTTCACGCGGTACCTCGGCTCGAACACGATGAGCGACCGCACCTGGGGCACCAGGCCGCTCTGCCGCGGCACCCCGAACTTGTCGGTCAGGTCGTTGCGGATCTGCGCGATCGGCTCCATCCCGTGTCCACCTCCTGCGGATATTATAGGGAGGGAAGCGGAGGATGTCAACGGACAGGGCGGCGGGCGATCCTCCCGCTCATCAAAAAAAGGGCCGTGCCTCCTCCCCTATCAAGTGGGAGAAAGCGCAGCCCTTATCATGACATACTTATCTCAAGTAGGATCGGCAGAGGTCTCGACCGCTGCGGCGGTCGACCAGAGTGCTTTCCGATCGCCCTCTGGACTGCTTCGGATCTCCACTTTTGTAGGTCATTTCTATTTGAGGGAAGTATTACAGGTCCAGGAACTCCTTGCGCAGCTCCACGCCGAAGTCGTGCGCGATGGCGGCCAGGGCCTCATCGGTGATGGTCTGCAGCTCGGGCAGGCCGGTGGACTTCTGCAGCACCCAGATCTGGGCGGACTTCTCGATGGTGTGCATCAGGCCGAAGGTGATGTCGAAGTCAGGGCCGGAGACGAACAGGCCATGCTGGGCCCACACCGCGGCCTCGAACTCCTTCATCTTCTCGCAGGTGGCCATGGCGATATCGGCCCCGCCGGGCACCATCCACGGCACCACGCCCACGCCGCCGGGGAAGACCACGGGGCACTCGGTCGCGCTCTTCCACAGGGCACGGCTGAAGTCACGGTCGGTCAGGGGCAGCACATAGGTCATGGCGATCACATTGGCGGGATGCGCGTGATAGATCACGCGGCAGGCACCGTTCGTGGCGGCCACGCGCACGGAGTGGTTCATGAAATGGCTGGGGAACTCGCTGGTGGGGCGGCCGCCGTTCACCAGGCCCCACACGATGCGGTAGCTGTCGCCCTTGTCGTTGATCTCGACCACGCACAGGCTGTCCTCGGGATCGATGATCACGTTGCGGAAGAACTTGCCGCTGCCGGTGGAGATGAAGTAGCTGCCGGCCAGGTTGGCGCCGGTCACGCCCATGTTGACCCAGGGGCGGGGCTGCGCGTCGAAGAAGGGGCGCATCTCCTCCACCTCGGCCTCGGTCAGGCGATAGGTCAGGTTGCCGCCGTTGCGCTCATGCCAGCCCTGCAGCCAGCCGTCGTTGCACATGCGGATATACCGCTTCATGATGGAAAGATCGGTCATTCCCATTTTTCAGCACCTCTTCAGCAGGACTTCGTCCTCATACTTCTTGATCTGGGCATACCACTCGGTGTCGTCGGCAGGCACGCCCTCGCGGCGGCAATACTCCTCCCACACGTCACCGATGGGCATCATCTTCAGGGCCTCCTGGCGGACCATCAGCTCGGAGAACTTCGCCGTATCCTGCAGCGCGGTCAGCTCCTCATTGGGGATGAGCATGGCGTTCAGCAGGGCCTTCTGCCAGGAGCGGAAGCCCACGGTCCAGGCGCAGATGCGGTTGATGCTGGCATCGAAGAAGTCCAGCGCCATGTAGATGCGGTCCGCGCCGCAGCGGATGACCTCCTTGGCCATCTCCTTGGTCTCGTCCTCATAGAGCACCACGTGGTCGCTGTCCCAGCGCACGCCGCGGGTGATGTGCAGCGCCAGCTCCGGGAAGAAGCACAGCACGGCCGAGATCTTGTCGCTCACGAACTCCTGGGGATGATAGTGGCCGTTGTCCATCAGGGGCAGGCACTTGCCCTTGTTGGAGGCGGCGAAGTTCATGGTGAACTCGGCGCTGCCCACGGTCATGCTCTCCACGCCGATGCCGAAGGTCTTGCTCTCCACGCAGGGCTTGACCAGGTCGGGATCGTGGGGCTCATCGATGATCTGCTGGAAGGCGTCGCGATAGCGCTCACGGGGGCCCTTGCGGTCGGCGGGCACATCCTTGAAGCCGTCGCCGGCCCAGATGTTCATCACACAGGGGATGCCGGTCTCCTTCGCGAAATACTCGCTGATGCGGATGCAGCACTTGCCGTGCTCGATCCAGAACTTGCGCACGTTCTCATCGGGGCTGGACAGGGTGAGCCCGTCCTTCACCATGGGATGAGAGAAGAAGGTGGGGTTGAAGTCGATGCCGATGTGGTGCTCCTTGGCGAAGGCCACCCACGGCGCGAAGTGCTTGGGCTCCAGCTTGTCGCGATCCACGAACTCGCCGGGCGCGAAGATGGCATAGCTGGCATGCAGGTTCAGCTTCTTGGTGCCGGGGCACAGCTTGAGCACCAGGGCCAGGTCGTCCATCAGCTCCTGGGGCGTGCGGGCCTTGCCGGGGTAGTTGCCGGTGGTCATGATGCCGCCGGTCAAGGGGCCGTCATGGTCGAAGCCGGTCACATCGTCGCCCTGCCAGCAGTGCAGCGCCACGGGGAGCTTCTTTAGCTCGTCCAGCACCTTGTCGGTATCGATGCCGATGGCGGCGTACTTCGCCTTCGCCATCTCATAAGCCGTAGGCATGTCGATCTCCTCCTTTTTTCCCTGACCGCCCGAGCGGGCGGGAAGTTCCTGTTCTTATCATACCACATATCGGCCAAAGGATACAAGAGGCAGGATGTCTTCTCTTACCTCTGCACCTCTTCGATCAGCTCCAGCACGCGCCGGGTCCCGTCCGCCGGGGGCGCGCTGCGCACGGCTCGCACCAGCGTCTCCCGGTCCTCCCAGGTCTTCATCAGCGCGTCGGCCAGGCTGTCGGCGGTCATGTCCTCCTGCAGCAGCACCCGGCACAGCCCGCGCTTCTAAAGGCTCTGGGCGTTCAGGATCTGGTCGCCGCGGCTGGCCCCCTTGGGATAGGGCACCAGCAGCATCGGCTTGGCCAGCGCCTGGAACTCCATCAGCGCGTTGCTCCCCGCGCGGGAGAGCACCAGGTCGGCCGCGGCCAGCACGTCCGGCAGCTCCGCCGAGAGGAACTCCAGCTGGGTATAGCCCTCCGTGCCCTCCAGCGCGGCATCCAGGTTGCCCTTGCCGCAGATGTGCGCCACATCGAACACCGGCAGCAGCCGGGGCAGCGCCTCCCGCAGGGCCTTGTTCACGCTCTGCGCGCCCAGCGAGCCGCCCATCATCAGCAGCACCGGCTTCCGGCCGGAGAAGCCCAGCAGCCCGAGCCCCTTCTCCCTTTCGCCCGTGAAGAGGCTGGGGCGCAGCGGCGTGCCCACGCACTCCGCCTTGCTGCCCAGCGCCTCGGCGCATTCCGGGAAGGTGGTGGCGATCCGCTTCGCGCAGGGCTTGCTCAGCTTGTTGGCCAGGCCGGGCGTCAGGTCGCTCTCATGGCAGACCACCGGCACCCGGTGCAGCCTGGCGCCATACACCACCGGCACCGCCACGAAGCCGCCCTTGCTGAAGAGCACGTCCGGCTTCAGCCTGCCGATGAGGTGCGCCGACTGGAACGCCCCCGCGATCACCCGGAAGGGGTCGGTGAAGTTCTGCCAGGAGAAGTAGCGGCGCAGCTTGCCGCTCTTCACCACATGGTAGGTCACCCCGGGCAGCGCGGCGATCGCCTCATGCTCGATGCCCTTCTCGGTGCCGATATAGTGCACCTCGTAGCCTTCCTTCTGCAGCTCCGGGATCAGCGCCAGGTTCGGCGACACATGGCCCATGGTGCCGCCGCCGGTCAATACGATCTTCTTCATCCGAACGGGTCCACTCTTTTCCGTCATTCTTCTTCGTCGGGATTGGTTTCCTCGTCCGCGCCGGTCTCCTCCGGGTCGGCATCGAGGGCCTCTTCCGCCGCCGCGCGGGCCGCCTCGAGCGACCGGAGCGGTACATAGAAGCGGTACCGCGCCAGGCCCTGGCCCACCAGCGGCGCCACGCCCACGGCCTGCCGCTGCAGGAAGGGCACGCCCGCCTGCCGCAGCACGTCCGCCAGGATCGAGCCCATCAGCGTCCCCTCCTCCCGCAGGAAGACGGGATCGTCCGGCTGTGCCTCACGCCCGAAGCGCCTCCGGCACAGCGGACAGCGGCCGTCCTCCCCGAACAGGCAGGAGCAGCGCTCACAATATTCCATCTCTCAAGGCTCCCTTCACAGGCCCAGCTGGATCATCAGGTTGCCCATGGCGGTGCCCTCGGCGGGGCCGGCGGTCACGGGCAGGCCTACGGCCTCCTCGGTCAGGCGGTTCAGCAGCCGGTTGCGGCAGCCGCCGCCCACGATGTTCATCGAGGTGTACTCGCGCCCGGTCACCCGCGTCAGCACCTTCACCGCCTTGGCATAGGCCGCGGCCAGGGACCTGTTGACGCAGTAGAGCAGCTCGGCCTCGTCCTTCGGGTCGGGGGCGCCCTGCTCCTTCAGCGCGGCGCGCAGCTCCTTCTCCATGGAGGCGGGGTTCAGGAAGCGGTTGTCCGTCGCGTCCACGATGGCGGGATAGGCGCTGCCCCGCTCGGCCAGGTCCGCCATCTCGGCAAAGGAGAGGCGGTCGTTCCACTCATGGCGGATGCACTGCAGCATCCACAGGCCCATGATGTTCTGCAGGAAGCGGATGCCCTTCACGCCGCCCTCGTTGGTGAAGCCGCCCAGCCGCGCCTCCTCGGTGCACACGGGCTCGGGCAGCACGGTGCCCAGCAGGCTCCAGGTGCCGCTGGAGATATACACCGCGTGGTCGTCCTTGGCCGGCACGGCATGGAAGGCGCTGCCCGTGTCATGGCAGGCGCAGAGCATCACCTGGCAATCGAAGCCCACCTCGGCCCGGATCTCGGGCTTCAGATGGCCCAGCACCATGCCGGGCGCCGCGGGCTTGCCGCCCATGATGGCCACGGGGATGCCCGCCGCCGCCAGGATATCGGGGTCCCAGTCACGGGTCACCGCGTTGAGCATGCCCGTGGTGCTGGCCATGCTGTATTCGTTCTGATACACGCCGCACAGCACGCCCGAGAGATAGCAGGGCATCAGCGAGACCTGGGCCGTCTGCGCCAGGCGCTCGGGATGCTCTGCGAACTCGGCCATCAGCTGGTACACCGTGTTGAAGGGCTGATAGGCGATGCCGGCCCGGGCGAACTGCTCGCTCATGGGCAGCTCCTTCGCCAGCGCGTCCACGAAGGGCGCGGTGCGCGGGTCGCGGTAGGCCACCGCGTCGCCGATGCGCCTGTTCTCGCTGTCCAGCAGCACATAGTCCACGCCCCAGGTGTCGATGGCCACGGTGGCGGGGATCTTGCCCAGCCGCGCGCACTCCTTCAGGCCGTTGACCAGCTCACGCTCCAGGCCCTCGATGTCCCAGCAGTCGTGGCCGTTCTGGCGATGCATGCCGTTCGGGAAGCGCCAGACCTCCTCCATCACGAGCTCGCCGCCCTCCAGGTGGCCCAGGATGTGCCTTCCGCTGGAGGCACCGATATCGATCGCGAGAGCATAGACAGGAGCAGACATGCCAAGATCCTCCTTTTTTCGTATGCTGTCATGATACCACAGAAAGCGGGCCCGCGCAACAGGCCCGGCCGCATCCGGATCTTGCCGAAAGAAAGCTCCCTTTCCCGCGGATGGGGAAAGGGAGCGAAGGAGCTTTTCTCAGCCGATCCGGCTCCAGTCGAGCTTCGTCTTCTTCAGCGCGGCCAGCAGAATCACACCGATGATCACCGCGCCGATCTCGCCCAGCGCGACCTCGGCCATGGTGAGCAGCAGCGGCAGGCTGTAGCTGACGGACAGCACCAGGCCCACGATGATGCCGTTGGACACCACGGGGCACAGCACCGAGACCAGCGGGAAGCCCTTCACCCTCATGCCGCGCAGGGCATAGGTGCCGATGGCGGCGAGCAGGGTGGCCAGCGAGCCGAAGATGATGTCCAGCACGCTGCCGGTATAGATGTTCGCGAGCAGGCAGCCCACGAACAGGCCGGGGATGGAAGCCGGCATCACCAGCGGCAGCAGCGTCATCGCCTCCGAGACGCGGCACTGCAGGTTGCCGTAGGAGATGGGCGCCAGCAGGAGCGTAAGCGCCGCGTAGAGCGCCGCCACGATGGCGCTCATGCAAAGGGAACGGGTGGTCAGGAGCCTCTTGAACATAGAGGATCCTCCTTTCATGTATTTCGCAGACACCGGATAATGTCCGGCCTTACGACAGATCCGTCAGGGGACGAGCATGCTCCTGGTGAGCAGCATCCCCGGTGGGAGCCCGGTGCCGAGGCACCAGAGGTCCCAGGCCCTCCTTTCTGTGCGGAGCCAGTCCTCCTCCCCCTTCAGCCCGGCCGAAGAGGTGATGAGGGGGACGCCCCGCGCCTTCGCCTGCCGCAGCAGGTCCTCCGCTCCCTTGCGGAAGCCGAGCAGCACCGCCGCGGGCGGCAGGGGCGTATCGTCCAGCAGGTCCTCCGTCAGCCCCAGCAGCGCGTGGGCCGCCAGGCGGGAGAGCCTTGCGTAGGGATAGCGTTTCGTCTTGGCCAGCCGAAGCAGCTCCTCGCGGCTCACGGCCTGATGGGCGGCCCGGCGCAGCCTGTCCTCGATGCCCTCCGAAAGGCCCGGCAGCGCCTCCCAAGCCTCATCGTCCATCGACCGCAGCCGATAGAGCAGCGGCAGGTCGAGGGCGTCCGGCCGCATGACGCGTCCGCGGATCGCCTCCTCCCGCAGGACGGCGTAGGCCGGCTCCGGCATGGCGGAGCGCACCCGCTCCCAGCTGCCCCGCAGCACCGCGGCGCGGACAGCCGTGGCGGAGGGCAGTTCCGCGTCCAGCCCGGTGGCATGATAGCTGCCCTCGCGTGGGATGGGATAGACCTCCATCGGCGCGTCCAGCCGGAGCATCGCCCGCAGGTAGGCCACCGCCAGCGTGTCGTTCGGGGAGGAGAGCAGCGGCAGCGCCTCGGGCAGCATCAGGCCCAGCGCCTCCGACACCGCGCGCGGATAGGGCAGCCCTGCGTCCAGCCGGCTGTGGATCGCCGCCAGCATCGCGGGCGAAGGCGACTCCAGCGCCAGCGCGGTCCTTTGCAGCAGCGGCAGGTCGGCATGCTCACAGCCGAAGGAGATGGCGTCGCAGCCCAGCAGCCACAGCAGCCGCGCCCCGCCCAGCGCGAAATGCTCCGCGTCGCGCAGGGACCACATCGCCGGCAGCAGGAACACCGCGTCGGCGCCGCAGGCCAGGGCCATCGAAGCGCGCGCGTCCGGCGAGAGCAGCGCCGCCTCGCCCCGCTGGGTGAAGCAGCCGGACATCACCGCGATCACGCGGTCCGCGCCGCTCCGCTCCCGCGCCTCGGCCAGCTGGCGCGCGTGGCCCAGGTGGAACGGATCGTATTCCGCGATCACGCCCAGCGTCCGCATGGCTCCGCCTCCTCCGTCCCGATATGAGGGGATGATAGCACGATCCGCGCGGCGGGGCAAGCCTCATAGCTCGTCACTTCTGGCCGATGGCCCGCAGGAAGCGCCGCGTGCGCTCCTCCTTCGGGGCGCCGAAGACCTCCTCGGGCCGCCCCTGCTCCACCACCAGGCCGCCGTCCATGAACAGCACCCGGCTGGAGACGTTGCGCGCGAAGTTCATCTCATGGGTCACCACCAGCATCGTCATGCCGTCGGAGGCCAGGTCGCGCATCACGGAGAGCACATCGCCCACCAGCTCCGGGTCCAGGGCGCTGGTCGGCTCATCGAAGAGGATGACCTCCGGCCCGCTGGCGATGGCCCGCGCGATGCCCACGCGCTGCTGCTGCCCGCCGCTCAGCTGGTGCGGGTAGCTCCCGGCCCTGTCGCCCAGACCGACCCGCTCCAGGGCCGCCTGCGCCGTGGCATAGGCCTCGTCGCGCTTCATGTGGTGGGCCACGATGAGCCCGTGCGCCACATTGCGCAGCGCCGTCATGTTGCTGAAGAGGGCGTAGTTCTGGAACACGAAGCCCGTCCGCTTGCGGAAGGCGATCGCCTCGCGCTCGCGCAGGGAATGCATGTCGATCGTCTCGCCGTCGAAGACCATGGTGCCGCTGTCGGCCCGCTCCAGGAAGTTGATGCAGCGCAGCAGCGTCGTCTTGCCCGAGCCGCTGGGGCCGATGATGGTGATCACATCGCCCTTGTCCACCTCCAGGCCCACGCCTCGCAGGACCTCCAGCTGGCCGAAGGACTTGTGGCAGTCCTTCACCGTGAGCATGCTCATGCGTCCTCCCCCTTCCTGTTCAGCTTCTTCTCGCACCAGCGCTGCAGCCAGGTAAGCACGGTGCAGAAGATGAGATAGATCACCGCGACCTCGCAGTACAGGATGAAGTGCTCATAGGTGCGCGCCGCGATCTTGCGCGTGGCGGTGAACATCTCGACGATGGTGATGTTGCTGGCCAGCGAGGTGTCCTTCACCAGGCTGATGAGCGTGTTGCTCAGCGGCGGGAAGGCGGTGCGCATCGCCTGCGGCAGGATGACGCCGCGCATGGTCTGCCACCAGGTCATGCCCACGCAGTAGCCGGCCTCCAGCTGGTCCGGGCGGATGCTCTCGATGGCGGCGCGGATGTCCTCGGCGCAGTAGGCGCCCGTGTTGATGGAGAACACGATGACCGCCGTGGGGAAGGCGTCCAGCATCACGCCCATATAAGGCAGGCCATAGAACACCACGAACAATTGCACCAGCAGCGGGGTGCCGCGCACGACCCACACATACAGCCGGGCGATCTGCCGCAGCACCGGCACGCGGCCCACCTGCACCAGCGCGGTGATCAGCGCCAGCACCAGGCCGCAGGCGAACGAGATCGCCGTGAGCGGGATCGTCATCATCAGGCCCGGCTCCAGGATCTTCCAGAAGGAATCGCGGAGCAGCTCCAGCTGGGACAGCGTCATGCCATGTCCTCCATCTCATCAAAAAGGATCGTACGACAGAGGCCGGACACCCCTTTTCAGGATGTCCGGCTCTGTCTTTCCGGTCAAGATCGGCTTATTTGGGCTGGGTCAGGTCGCCGCCGAAGTACTTCACGCTCAGGGCGCTCAGGGTACCGTCGGCCCGCAGCTCGGCCATCGCGTCGTTGATGGCGGCCAGCAGGGTGGCGTAGTAGTCGCCCTTCGGCACGGGGATCACGATCTGGGCCACATCGTCGGAGGTGGCGGCGATCTTCAGCTGCGCGTCGGGATGGGCGCGCATGTAATCGTAATACACGGTGTCGGCGTTCAGGGTGGCGTCGCAGCGGCCGGTCAGCACCAGCTCGATGGTCTGGGCCAAGTCGTCCACGTTCAGCACGGTGGCGCCGTTGTCCTCGGCCAGGGCGGCATAGACGCTGGTGGCGGTGTTGCAGGTGGTCTTGCCGGCCAGGTCGGCCAGGCTGGTGATGCTGTCGTTGTCCGACTTGGTGATCACCACGGTGCTGGTGTAGGCATAGGGCGTAGAGAAATCATACTTCTTCGAGCGCTCCTCGGTGATCTCGACCGAGGCCACCACCAGGTCGAAGCGGCCGGAATCCAGGCCGGCGAACAGGCCGTCCCATAGGTCGGTCACGGGCTCCAGCGTCAGGCCCAGCTTGTCGGCGATGGCCTGGGCCACCTCGATGTCATAGCCGGTCAGCACGCCGTTCTCGTCCTCATAGTTCCAGGGGGAATAGGTGCCCTCGCAGGCGACCACCAGGGTGCCCTTCGCCTTCAGCGCGGCAAGGGCGTCCTGGCTCTCGGCGCACACGACGCCGGTCAGGCAAAGAGCAGCCAGCAGCACAGCCAGCAGCAGCGCGAGCTTCTTCATATCGATGACCTCATTTCCGGGCGGGGCTCGGGGCTCCGCCGCAGTCGTATCATAGCATCCTTCTCTGCTCTTTGCAAATACCCATCTTTTCCAGCTTCTTATGCTTTTTGAGCATAGTTGCATGGGCTGCAGCAGGGGGCCTCGCGCCCGCGGGTGGCGATCTGGGCATTGGAACAGGCAAAGCCGTGATCCCTTAAGTTGACAGCATTGCCCCGGAGGGGGAGCCTTTAGGTGCGCTCCCATGCAGCAGGCTGCTGTTGCGGCAAAGGGCTCCCTATTCTCCCGACCTCCTTCCCCGGCCCGGGGAAGGAGGAGGAGGGGG
>R28__coassemble_252_pt1 | contig 26137 bp, 28 predicted proteins | sample R28__metabat2_low_PE_026 | metagenome-assembled genome bin R28
GCCGGGGCGGACTTTCCCTTGGTCATTACGGTGCAATCATAGGATTAGAGCGTGCGGCGGCCAGCCAGATGGATGCCGCGGGAGGTGTTCTGCGTGGTGTGGATCTCGGTATCACGGACGATGGCCGTGCCCTCGCCGTAGGCGAAGACGCCCGCGCCGCCCGCCGCGTCGGTCTCGATCTCGCAGTCCTCCACGGTCAGCTCGCCGCCGGTCACGAGGATCGCCGCGCCCACGCCATAGAAGCTGCTTTGGTCGCCGCCGGTCGACTCGTCCGAGGTGCGCGTCACCGTGCTCTCCGTCAGCGACGAGGTACCGCCGGTCACCAGCAGCGCGTTCTCGTCCTTGCCCGTCGAGGTCAGCTCCCAGGCCGCCATCGCGGTATCGCTGTCGACCGTCTCCACCGCGTCATAGCTCTCCGGCGCGCCGCTCATGCCGCCGCCGGGCTGGCCGTCCGGGGGCGTGCCCATGCCTTCGCCGGGCTGGCCGTCGGGAGGTGTGCCCATGCCGCCGGGCTGGCCGTCAGGGGGCGTGCCCCTGTCACCACCGGGCTGGCCGTCAGGGGGCGTGCCCCTGTCGCCGCCGGGCTGGCCATCTGGGGGCGTGCCCATGCTCTCGCTCATCTCGCCCTGCGGGGGCTGGGGCGCTGTCGTCTCCGCCCACGCGGGGATCGTGGTCGTTATCATCGCGGCCGCCAGCACGGCAGCCGTCAGTCTCATTCCGGTCTTGCGTTCCATCTTCATTGACCTCCTTACCGTTCTCGAGTATAATGCAAACAAATGTCCCCGTCATGGATCGTTCGTGAATGATCTATGAACTTCCGTGCCGCGGCGGACCTCCCCGATCGGGGGCCGTCCGCTCCGGTCCGGATCTTTTCCATCTATATATCACGATCGGGAGGGTATCCGCATGGAATACAGACGACTTGGCAGGACCGGCCTGATGGTCAGCGAGATCGGCTTCGGCGGCGAATGGCTGGAGCGGCACCCGGGGCAGGAGTCCGTCGACCTGATCCACTATGCCGGCGATCGCGGCATCAACATCCTGGACTGCTGGATGCCGGACCACAGGTCCCGCGACATCATCGGCCAGGCCATCTGCGACCGCCGCGAAAAGTGGATCGTCCAAGGCCATCTGGGCTCCACGCTCAAGGACGGCCAGTACTACAAGACCCGTGACCTGGCCTATGTCGTCCCTGCCTTCGAGGACCTGCTCACCCGCCTGCGGACCGACTACATCGACCTGGGCATGATCCACTTCGTGGACAGCGAGGCGGAGTGGGACCGCATCCAGACCTCCGACTACCTGCAATATGTGCTGGATCTGAAGGCAAAGGGCGTCATCCGCCACATCGGCATGAGCAGCCACAATCCGAGGGTGGCCCTCAAGGCCGCGAACACGTCCTATATCGAGATGATCATGTTCAGCGTGAACCCGGCCTTCGACATGGTGCCCTCCACCGAGGACATCCTCGACCGGGTGCTGGTGGACCATTATGACGGCGAGCTGCGCGGCATCGTGCCGGAGCGTGTAGCCTTCTACCAGGCCTGTGAGCAGAACGACGTGGGCATCACCGTGATGAAGGGCTTCGCCGGCGGCCGCCTGTTCGATGCCGGCCGCTCGCCCTTCGGTGTGGCGCTCACGCCCGTGCAGTGCATCCACTATGCCCTCACCCGCCCCGCGGCGGCGTCCATCCTCTGCGGTTATGACACCGCGGCGCAGGTGGATGAGGCCATCGCCTATGAGACCGCCACGGAGGCCCAGAAGGACTACGCCTCGGTGCTCGGCGGTACCACCGCGCAGACGCTGGCGAAGAAGTGCATGTACTGCAACCACTGCAAGCCCTGTCCCATGGACATCGACATCGCCATGGTCAACAAGTACTACGATCTGGCCGTGATGCAGCCGGAGGTGCCCGCCTCGCTGAAGGCGCACTACCACGCGCTGGCTCACAACGCGAGCGACTGCATCGGCTGCGGCGGCTGTGAGACCCGCTGCCCCTTCCAGGTGGATGTGGTCGCGAGGATGGCCCGGGCCCGGGAGCTGTTCGGCTGATCCGTTCCTTCCATAATAATAGCGGGGACCTGCCACGATCGCGGCAGGTCCCCGTTCTTTCGGTCGTACCTCTCCGTCACTCCGCCTCGAAGCCCACGGTGAAGTCGATGCCGTAGTGCTCGGAGAAGTGCACATGCAGGGACTTGTCCGTGACGTTCGCGGCCGTGATGAAGGTGGACTCCCAGCTGTGCTCAGACACGCGCTGCTCCCAGGTGTAGGCCGACAGCTTGTCGATCTGCTCCTGCGTGGCCTTCAGACAGCCCTCCATGTCCTCGGCCGCCGTCAGCTTGTTGTAGCCGGTCATCTCATAGAACTCAGGATAGGCGTAGGCGGGATCGCAGTCGGCCTGATAGAACTGGTCATAGGCGCCGGCCTTCATCATGGTGAAGATGTCCTCCTCCGTGCGCACGAAGGGCTTCAGGGCCAGCTCATGGGCCAGGCGCAGCTCACCGCAGCCCAGGGTCTCTTTGGCATACAGCTCATCGTTCAGGAAGAAGTTCGCGTTGTACTCGGCCTCCTGCCACAGCACCCGGTCCGCGCCGAACTCGATGATCACGCTGCGGCCGTTCTGGTCCGTCAGGAAGGAGGACTGCTCGAAGCCCATGGCGGTCAGGTCGAACCAGTCATAGTCGTTCAGATGCTCCAGCACCTCATCGATGGTGGCATACTGGGTCAGCATGGTCTGCATGAAGGTCTGGGTGCAGCGGCGGGGCGCGCCGGGGGCCGTGGACTGGCAGCTCAGCCCCTCCTCATAGGGACGGATATTGGTCTCGCAGTACAGGCCCGCCTCGCTCATCACGTCGCAGCAGAGGTAGGGCACGGCCTTCAGCACCTCCGGGCGGATCTGGTAGTCCTCGCTCCAAGCATCGAAGGAGCTGGGGCTGTTGCCGATGCCGATGGTCCGGATCGGACCGGCGTTGTTGCGCACGATGAAGGCCGGGGCATCGCTGCAGTAGAAGTCGTAGTTGCGGCCGACATACACCTTGTCGTCCACCAGCACGCGGATGGCGGAGCAGCCGCCCATCTCGGACAGGTCATACTTGTTGAGGTAGACCGCGCCCTCTTCGAAGTCGAAGCTGTCGTAGGTCAGCTCGATCACCCGGTCCTGCACCACCCTGTAGGTCGGGGCCTGCTCCTCCGCGGAGGCGCAGGCAGTCAGGCTCGCCGTCAGGAACTTGTTCATCGTAAATACCTCCATCATCATTTTCATCAGTATCTTTTGCGTGAAGGGCCGTCCTCTTCGGTCGGTCGCCCTTCCTGTGATGCTATGATACTATGGCCCCGGCCTTTGGTGTAGCCACGATCCGGCGGAAAAGCGGCCCGTATCCCGCCGATCCTGCGGGATAAGCGCGCCCGCCCGGGCCCGATCGGTCAGACGGGAGGGCTTCGGTCTTTCGCTGTTTTTCCGCCCTCTCATCGGCCAAAGCCTTGACAAGCCCTGCCGTTATCATTAAAATCATGTACTTGGAGGCGTATGCGGATGAAGGTACAGCAGGCAGTCAAGCGGTCCACCGCGATCGTCGCGGTCGGTGTGCTGCTGATGAGCGCGGTGATGGTCGCGGTCTTTGCCCTGATGGGAAAGTATGACTGGACCGTGCTGCTCGGCGCCCTGTGGGGATCGCTGTTCGCGGTGCTGAACTTCTTCCTCATGGGCCTGGGCGTGCAGGCCGCCGCCGATCTGGCCGCCGCCGGCACCGAGGAGCTGCCCGACGAGGACCAGCCCGACGACGAGCCCGGCGTGAAGGAACGCCCCCTGACCGAGGCCGAGAAGAAGGTCCGCAAGCGTGTGCAGCTCAGCTACAGCGCCCGGATGATCATGCTGGTGCTCGCGGCGCTCATCGCGCTGGCGGCCCCCTGCTTCCAGACCGTGGCCGCCGTGCTGCCGATCCTCTTCCCCCAGGTCGTGATCCGTTTCCAGAGCCTTTTTGAGAAAAAGGAGGCATGACGATATCGTGGACGCAAAGACATCGAAGACCAGGGCGCGGGCGCTGGATATCCTGTACCTGGCCATGATGATCCTGCCCTTCGTGTTCTGTATCGTGCTGAAGGTGCTCACCTCTCCGGCGACCGAGGGCATCACCGTCTCGGGCGCGCATTACTACTTCATCATCCAGATGCCCTTCTCCGGGCCCAGCGCCATCAGCACCTGCCCGATCAGTGAGAGCCAGGTCAACTCCTGGGCCGTGATCGTGTCGCTGCTGGGTACCTGCCTCTTCCTGACCAACGGCATCTCGCTGCGGCCCGGCTCCAAGCGCCAGGTCTGCGCCGAGTTCCTGGTCGAGAAGGCGCAGAGCTTCGTGAACAGCAACATGGGCGAGCGCTTCGCCGGCTTCGCGCCGTTCGTGGCCGCCATCATGGGCCTGTCCGCGCTGAGCAGCCTGAGCAGCCTGCTGGGCCTGTTCCCCCCGACCAGCGACATCAACGTGGTGGCCGGCTGGGCGATCCTGGTCTTCATCCTCATCACCTACTATAAGATGAAGGGCGGCTTCGTCAACTACCTGAAGGGCTTCGCCGATCCCATCCCCGTGTTCGCGCCCTTCAACGTGATCAGCGAGGTCGCGACGCCCATCTCCATGGCGTTCCGTCATTACGGCAACGTGCTGAGCGGCGTGGTCATCTCCACCCTGATCGCCTCGGCGCTGGAGGGGCTCTCCTCCCTGCTGCTGGGCTGGCTGCCCGGTGTGCTGGGCCAGTTCCCCTTCCTGAGGATCGGCCTTCCCGCCATCCTCTCCCTGTATTTCGACCTGTTCAGCGGCTGTCTGCAGGCGTTCATCTTCGCGATGCTGACCATGCTCTACATCTCCAACGGCTTCCCGGAGGAGGCGTATGAGGCCCGCAAGGCGAAGAAGGCTGCCCGGAAGGCCCGGACCGCCTGACCGCGTGAAAGGAGCTCGACTTCATGGATAAGCTGTACCCGATCGCCTACGGCATCATCATCACCTGCTGCGCGCTGGGCGCCGGCATGGCGATGATCGCCGGCCTGGGCCCCGGCGTGGGCGAAGGCAACGCGGTGGCCCGTGCCTGCACGGCCATCGCCCGCCGCCCCAAGGCCCGCGGCTCCATCACCACCACCATGCTGATGGGCTGCGCCATCTCCGAGACCTGCGGCCTCTTTGCCCTGGTCGTGGCCATCCTGCTGATGTTCGTGGCCCCGAACCAGCTGATGAACGTGCTCACCGAGGCCCTGAAGAGCTTCGGCGGCTGAGCCGTTCTCCCCTCTCTGTGACATACGTCGCCCTCCGGGGCGTGTATGATAGAACACCGATCAAGGAACTCATTTGAAGGAGGATCTTCATATGGACATGGGTATGCTCGCTATCGCCATCGGTATCATCCTGGGCGGCTGCGCTCTGGGCGCCGGCTGCGCTATGATCGCCGGTATCGGACCTGGCATCGGTGAAGGCAACGCCGTCGCGCGTGCCTGCGAAGCCATCGGCCGCCAGCCTGAGTGCCGCGGCACCGTGACCACCACCATGCTGATGGGCTGCGCCGTCGCCGAGACCACCGGTCTGTACGCCCTGGTCATCGCCATCCTGCTCATCTTCGTGGCGCCCAACCTGCTGGTGAACGTGCTCACGACCGCCCTGCATGCCTTCGGCGCCTGATCGCTGAAGGGACGAGCGAGAGAAGGAAAGAAGAACGATGGATCAGTCAGCACTCAGTGTCATCTCCGTCAACGTGTGGCAGATCGTCATCTCGCTTTGTAACCTGCTCATCATGTTCCTCATCCTCAAGAAGTTCCTCTTCAAGCCGGTGCAGAAGGTGGTCGCCGAGCGTCAGGCTCAGGTGGACGACATCTACGCCGCCGCCGAGGAGGACCGTCAGGCTGCCGGCAGCATGAAGCAGGAATACGAGCAGCGCATGGCGATGGCCCGCGAGGAAGCCGACGGTCTGGTCCGCAGCGCGAAGCAGACCGCCCAGCGCCAGAGCGACGCCATCGTGGCCGAGGCCAACGCGCAGGCCGCGCATGTGAAGCAGCGCGCCGAGCAGGAGATCGAGCAGGAGCGCCGTCAGATGCTGACGGACGTCCGCGGCGAGATCTCCGATATGGCCATCGCGATCGCCTCCAAGGTCGTCGAGAAGTCGATCGACGCGGACGATCACGCGTCCCTGGTGGATGAATTCATCAAGAACGTGGGTGAGCAGCAGTGACAGAGCTTGCCAGAGAATACGGGACCGGCCTGTATGAGCTCGCCGCGGAGGAGAAGAAGGAACAGGACTGGCTGGAGCAGCTGACGCAGCTGCAGGCCTGCATGAAGGAGCACCCGGAGCTGGTGCGGCTGCTCGGCAACATGTCGCTCTCCCGTGAAGAGCGCACCTCCGTGCTGGACAGCGTGTTCCGCGGCTAGGTGGATCCCTACCTGCTCAACTTCCTCAAGATCCTCTGCGAACGCGGCGCGATGCACGAGTTCCCGGGCTGCGCCGACGTCTACCACGCACTGTACAACAAGACCAACGGCATCCGGAGCGCCGTGGTGACCACCGCCGTGCCCCTGTCCCCCGCCCAGCGCGAGGCCCTGCTGCAGAAGCTGGCCTCCATGTCCGGGAGCCGGGTGGAGCTCACCGAGCGGGTCGATCCCGCTGTGCTGGGCGGCGTCATGGTGGAGATGGACGGCAAGCGTTATGACGATACGCTGGCCCACAGGCTCACCGGCATGCACCGTGCCATCTCCGGTCAGGCATGACCTCCAACAGATCGAAGGCTGGTGAAACAGAATGACGCAATTGAGACCTGAAGAGATCTCGAAGCTCATCAAAGAGCAGATCAAGCATTACGAGAACAGGATCAGCCAGAGCGATACGGGCACGGTCATCACGGTCGGCGACGGCATCGCCCGTGTGAGCGGCCTGGACAACTGCATGTCCAACGAGCTCGTGCGCTTCCCCAACGGCGAATACGGCATGGCCCTGAACCTGGAGGAGAACTCCGTCGCCATCGTCATGCTGGGCACCGATGAGGGCATCAAGGAAGGCGACAAGGTGGAACGCACCGGGACCGTCGTCTCCGTGCCCGTCGGTGAGGCGCTGATCGGCCGCGTGGTGAACGCGCTGGGTCAGCCCGTGGACGGCAAGGGCGAGATCGAGGCCAAGGAGGAGCGCCCCATCGAGCGCCCCGCCCCCGGCATCATCCGCCGCAAGAGCGTGTCCGTCCCCCTGCAGACCGGCATCAAGGCCATCGACAGCATGATCCCCATCGGCCGCGGTCAGCGTGAGCTGATCATCGGCGACCGCCAGACCGGCAAGACGGCCATCGCGCTGGATACCATCATCAACCAGAAGGGCACCGGGGTCATCTGCATCTATGTGGCCATCGGCCAGAAGTGCTCCACGGTGGCCCAGCTGGTGGATACCCTCACGGCGGCCGGCGCCATGGACTACACCATCGTGGTGAGCGCCAACGCCTCCGAGCTGGCGCCCCTGCAGTACATCGCGCCCTATTCCGGCTGCGCCATGGCCGAGTACTTCATGGACCAGGGCAAGGACGTGCTCATCATCTATGACGATCTGAGCAAGCATGCCGTGGCCTACCGTGCCCTGTCGCTGCTGATCCGCCGTCCCCCGGGACGCGAGGCCTATCCCGGCGATGTGTTCTATCTGCACAGCCGCCTGCTGGAGCGCGCCGCGCGCGTGGCCCCGCAGTACGGCGGCGGCTCCATCACGGCGCTGCCCATCATCGAGACCCAGGCCGGCGACGTGTCCGCCTACATCCCCACCAACGTGATCTCCATCACCGATGGTCAGATCTTCCTGGAGACCGAGCTGTTCCACTCCGGCATCATGCCCGCTGTGAACCCCGGCATCTCCGTGAGCCGTGTGGGCGGCAGCGCGCAGATCAAGGCCATGAAGAAGGTGGCCGGCAGCCTGAAGCTGCTCTACAGCCAGTATCGTGAGCTGCAGGGCTTCGCGCAGTTCGGCTCCGACCTGGACGCGGACACCAAGTCCCGTCTGGCCCAAGGCGCCCGCATCGTGGAGGTCCTCAAGCAGGGCCGCAGCAAGCCCGTGCCCGTGGAGGACCAGGTGTGCATCTTCTATGCCGTGACGCACGACTTCCTCAAGGACGTCGAGGTCACCGATGTGGCCGCCTATGAGGAGGGCATGTATGCCCGCATGGCCGCGCAGCACAGCGATGTGCTGGACGCCATCCGCACCACCGGCGCGCTCTCTGCCGAGACGGAAGCCCAGTTGAAGGCCGCGCTGGAGGCCTATACGAAGGACTTCCTGAAGACGAAGGCATAAGGAGGGCGACATCATGGCCGGATCGTCCATGAAGGACATCAAGCTGAGGATCCGGAGCGTGGAGAGCACCATGCAGATCACCAAGGCGATGCAGCTGGTCGCCACGTCCAAGCTGCGCCGCGCCAAGGAGCGCATGGAAGCGAGCAAGCCTTATGCCTCGATCTCCCGTGAGGCCATCCTCGCCGCCGCCGCCAACTGCAAGGACGCCACGGTGCCCTATGTCACGCGCCGTCCGCTCAAGCGCCGCTGCTATGTGGTGATCGCGGGCGACCGCGGCCTCGCCGGCGGCTATAACAACAACATCTTCAAGGCTGTGCGCGCCTACGGCGAGACCGAAGGTCAGGCCATCCTCCCCCTGGGGCGGAAGGCCATCGAGTTCTGCCGCAGGGCCGGGCTGCAGCCCATCTCCGAGGAGTTCGCCCGCGTGGAGGGCATGGCCGTCGGTACCTGCTTCCGGCTCGCCCAGCTGCTGCTGGAGGGCTATGACAAGGGCGACTACGACGAGGTCGTGCTCGTGTATACCGACTTCCGCTCCATGCTGAGCCAGGAGGTCGCCACCGAGCAGCTCCTGCCCATCGAGCATGCCGGCGAGGGCAACGGCCGCGCGGTCTCCACCGTGTATGAGCCCGATCCCGCCGAGCTGCTGCAGACGGCCATGCCCAGCTATCTGGCCGGCCGCCTCTACAGCGCGCTGTGCGATTCCTATGCCAGCGAGGTGGCATCCCGCCGCAACGCCATGAACTCCGCCACCACGAACGCCGAAGCGATGATCTCCGACCTGCGCCTGCGCTACAACCGTGCGCGCCAGGGCAGCATCACGCAGTAGATCACCGAGATCGTGGCCGGCGCGGAGCAGTAACATCTTCTCCGGGAAAGGAGGACTTCCCTATGAACGAGAACATCGGCAAGGTAGTGCAGGTCATCGGTCCCGTGCTGGACATCCGGTTCGAGAACGGCCACCTGCCCGATCTGCTGAACGCCATCACGATCGAGAGCCAGGGCCGCACGATCACCGCGGAGGTCGCCCAGCATGTGGGTGACGACGTGGTGCGCTGCATCTCGATGAACGCCACCGACGGTATGGTGCGCGGCCTCGAAGCGGTGGATACCGGGAGCCCCATCACCGTGCCCGTGGGCGAGAAGTGCCTGGGGCGCATCTTCGACCTGCTGGGCCATGCCGTGGATGAAAAGCCCGACCCCACCGACGTGGAGCGCTGGCCCATCCATCGCCCCGCCCCCAGCTATGAGGACCAGGAGACCGGCACCGAGATCCTGGAGACCGGCATCAAGGTCGTGGACCTGATCGCCCCCTATGCCAAGGGCGGCAAGATCGGTCTGTTCGGCGGCGCCGGCGTGGGCAAGACCGTGCTGATCATGGAGCTCATCAACAACGTGGCCAAGGAGCACGGCGGTCTGTCCGTGTTCGCCGGCGTGGGTGAGCGCACCCGTGAGGGCAACGACCTGTATAACGAGATGCAGGAGAGCGGCGTCATCAACAAGACGGCGCTGGTCTATGGCCAGATGAACGAGCCCCCGGGAGCCCGTATGCGCGTGGCGCTGAGCGGCCTGACGATGGCGGAGTATTTCCGCGACCGTGAGAACCAGGACGTGCTGCTGTTCATCGACAACATCTTCCGTTTCACCCAGGCGGGCTCCGAGGTGTCCGCTCTGCTGGGCCGCATGCCCTCCGCCGTGGGCTACCAGCCGACGCTGGCCACCGAGATGGGCGCCCTGCAGGAGCGCATCACCTCCACCAAGAAGGGCTCCATCACCTCCGTGCAGGCCGTCTATGTGCCTGCGGACGACCTGACGGACCCCGCCCCCGCCACCACCTTCGCCCATCTGGACGCCACCACGGTGCTGAGCCGTTCCATCGCATCCCTGGGCATCTACCCCGCCGTGGATCCTCTGGATTCCACCAGCCGCATCCTCACGCCCGAGATCGTGGGCCACGAGCACTATGAGGTGGCCCGCCAGGTGCAGAGCATCCTCCAGCGCTACAAGGAGCTGCAGGACATCATCGCCATCATGGGCATGGATGAGCTGAGCGAGGAGGACAAGCTGACCGTGGCCCGCGCCCGCAAGGTGCAGCGCTTCCTGAGCCAGCCCTTCTCCGTGGCTGAGCAGTTCACCGGCATGAAGGGCAAGTATGTGCCCCTGAAGGAGACCATCCGCGGCTTCCGCGAGATCATCGAGGGCAAGCATGACGACCTGCCCGAGAGCGCCTTCCTGTTCGTGGGCACCATCGATGAAGCGGTCGCCAAGGCGGCCGGCAAAGCAGCCGAGTAACGAAGGGAGCGACCTGTATGGCATTCCATCTTCAGATCGTGACCCCCGACCGCATGTGCTTTGACGGCGAGGCGCAGCGCGTCATCTGCCGCACGGTGGACGGCGACATCTGCATCATGGCCCACCACATCGACTACGCCGCCGCGCTGGGCATCGGCGAGTGCAAGGTGGTCGATGCCGATGGCAAGGCCCGCAGCGCGGCCTGCTCCGGCGGTCTGCTGGGCGTGGCCGACGGCGCCGTACGTCTGCTCCCCACCACCTTCGAGTGGCAGGACGAGATCGACCTGCAGCGCGCCGAGAAGTCGAAGGAGACCGTCGAGACCCGCATGAAGGGCCTCGAGGAGTCCGACGCCGAATACGCGCACCTGTAGATCAAGCTGGCCCGCGCGCTCACGCGTATCAAGGTGCATCAGTAACACAGAACGATCCTTCAAAGACCTGCCGCTTGGGCGGCAGGCCTTTTTATGCCCGCGCAGATCTTGCAAAATAGTGAAAGATCTTAAGAAAATTTTACGAAATATGTGGCAGATCTTGCGTGATCGTGGTATCATAGCATTGGAACACGATCCCCTGAAGGAGGTCCCTGTGATGATGAAGCGCTTTCTTGCTCTGCTGCTGTCCATGCTGCTCTGCGTGTCCATGATGTCCCTGTCCGCCCTGGCGGAGGAGGAGATCGTGGAAGATGTCCTGCTCGATGACGACGAGGAGGAAGAGGCCGTGGCCGCCTATGATGAGGGCGACGACGAGACCTCCTACGCCGAGGAAGAGGTCTCCGACGAGGAGGATCTGAGCTGGCTGGAGGAGGAGGGCGAGGATGACGACCTGCAGCCCCTCTCCGACGAGGAGCTGCTGAACATCCTGGCCGACGACACCTCCTTCCTGGTGCTGCCCGAGGATTTCGACATCGATGACGAGAACGTGTTCACGCTGCTGCTCATCGGTTCCGATAGCTACTTTGCCGACAAGCGCGGCCGCTCCGACGCCGTGATCCTGGTGCAGCTGGACGCCAAGGCCCAGACCATCAAGCTGGCCTCCTTCATGCGCGATATGTATGTCACCATCCCCGGCAAGGGCAAGAACCGCCTGAACGCCAGCTACATCTGGGGCGGCGAGAAGCTGCTCCGCCGCACGCTGCAGGCCAACTTCGGCGTGACCGCCGACGCTTATGTGGAGGTCAACTTCACCCGCATGATCGACGTCATCGACCGCATCGGCGGCGTGGACGTGGAGGTCAGCGAGAAGGAGATGGGCCAGGTCAACAGCATCCTCAAGTTCTACAATGTCAAGATCGGCGACAAGGAGAACGACCAGCTGCTCACCGAGTACGGCCCCAACACCCACCTCACCGGCAAGCAGGCCCTGTGCTTCTCCCGCATCCGCAAGATCGACGGCGACGCCCAGCGCACCGCCCGCCAGCGCAAGGTGCTGGAGGCGGCCTTCCGCAAGGTGGTCTCGCTGGACCTGACCGAGCTGACCAACCTGGTGGTCTCCAACATGGATGCCGTGAAGACCGACCTCACCCTGGCCCAGCTGGTCGACCTGTTCCCCAAGGCGCTGCTGTGCCGCAACGCCACCTTCTCCACCCTGCAGATCCCCTATCAGGGCACCTACAAGAACTCCATGCGCGATGGCATGAGCGTGGTCACCTTCGATGCCAGCAAGAACCAGGAGAAGCTGTGGGACTTCTTCGATGTGGACCGCTGATCCGACCGAAAGCGTCTTCAAGGCACCGCCATCGCGCGGTGCCTTTTCGATATCGAAATTTCCTGTTGCATCGGGCCAAGATCTTTGGTATACTTTATCTGTTCGCGGGTGTAGCTCAATGGTAGAGCTCCAGCCTTCCAAGCTGGTCACGTGGGTTCGATTCCCATCACCCGCTCCATAAGAAAAGCAGCCGATGAGGGCTGCTTTTTTCATGTCAAAAGGCCGGCGCCTCGGTATTGGGCGTCGGCCTGAAAGACACGGAGGAGGTTCAGCGGTCCTTGGCGTAGGCGATGCATTCCAGCAGCTCCACACAGCGATACAGGCCGTTCACCAGCTGCTGCGGGGCCGAGCTGGCCCGGATCCATCACACCTCGATCGACTACCTCCTCGGCCTCACCGATGACCTTCGGCCCTATCCTCCCGCCAAGCAGACGGATGAAGGATGACGCCGACGGCGTTTTTTCTTTTACGCTCCTTGCATCCCTTGAGTTCCCTTTGCGTTTATGGTATCATTGACACGGACCCCACCCCATTTCCCTTCGACAGCAATGTAAGGAGGAACCTCTCATGAAGAAGCTGTTCGCGCTCCTGCTGGCGCTGTGCATGGTGCTCTCCTGCACCGCCTTCGCCGAGGAAGCCGCTCCCGCGCTGACCAAGCCTGTGGTCGTGCTGTTCACCAGCGACGTCCACTGCGGCGTGGATCAAACTTCGGTTACGCCGGCCTGGCCGCTGTGCGTGACTACTTTGCCAAGAACAACTATGCCGTGCTGGTGGACAACGGCGACGCCGTCCAGGGCGAGCCTGTGGGCACCATGACCGAGGGCTCCGCCATCATCGACATCATGAACGCCGTGGGCTTCGATTCCATCACCATCGGCAACCATGAGTTCGACTATGGCATGGACCGCTTCATGGAGCTGGCCCAGCTGACCAACACGCCCTACATCTCCTGCAACTTCACCTACAAGGGCGAGAAGGTCTTCGACCCCTATGTGATCAAGGAGTATGACGGCGTGAAGATCGCCTTCGTGGGCGTCACCACCCCCGAGACCTTCACCTCCTCCACCCCCGCCTACTTCCAGGATGAGGACGGCAACTTCATCTATGGCTTCTGCGAGGGCAACAACGGTCAGGACCTGTATGACGCTGTGCAGCAGGCGGTCGACGCGGCCCGTGCCGAGGGCGCGCAGTACGTCTTCCTGCAGAGCCATCTGGGCATCGAGACCTCCTGCAGCCCCTGGACCTCCAACGAGGTCATCGCCAACACCACCGGCATCGATGTGGTGCTGGACGGCCACAGCCATTCCGTCATCGATCCCTCTGTGAAGGTCGTCACCGAGGACGGCACCTCCATGAGCGAGGGCTCCGTGAAGAACGCGGCCGGCGAGGACGTGATGCTCATCGCCTGCGGCACCAAGCTGGCCTACATTGGCGCGGTGACCATCGCGACCGACGGCAGCATCAGCGGCAAGCTGTATGGCTGGGACTTCGATGACAACGCCACCACCGTGTGGGGCCTGACCGGCTATGCCGTGGACGCCGTGGAGGCTGCCACCGCCGAGCTGAACGAGAAGCTGAGCACCGTGGTCGCTCACTCCGATGTCGGCCTGTACATCTACGATCCCACCGCGACCGACGTCCGCCTCATCCGCAACCAGGAGACCAACCTGGGCGACCTGTGCGCCGATGCCTATCGTGACCAGGCCGGCGGCGTGGACGTGGCCTTCGTGAACGGCGGCGGCATCCGTGTGAACATCAACGCCGGCGACATCACCATGAACGACATCCTGAAGGTGCATCCCTTCGGCAACAGCCTGACCGTGGTCGAGGCCACCGGCCAGCAGATCCTGGACTACCTGGAGTGGAACCGCCGCAACACCCCCGGCGAGTCCGGCGGCTTCGCGCAGGTGTCCGGCCTGACCTACGAGATCCACACCTACATCGCCTCCTCCGTCACCTGCGACGATCACAACCTGTTCACCGGTGTGGCGGGCGAGTATCGCGTGAAGAACGTGAAGGTGGCCGGTGAGGATCTGGTGCTGGACAAGACCTACACCGTGGCTTCCCACGACTACATGCTCCTGCAGGCCGGCGACGGCAACACCATGTTCCTGGGCGACACCGTGCTGCAGAAGTCTGTCAAGCTGGACAACCAGGTGCTGATCGACTACATCACCAAGACCCTGGGCGGCTCCGTCGGTGAAGAGTATGCCGAGCCCTATGGTCAGGGCCGCATCGTCATCGTGAACGAGGCTCCCGCCGAGTAAGCTTTTCCCCGGAGACAATGATGAGTCCCTCCCGCTGTGCGAAGATGGCGGGAGGGACTCTTTTTGCGGGAGGAGAAGCGCTATAGTATCATATCATCATTTTCGGATCTTTCTATTGACAAAGGCTTGCTTTTCCTTTAAAATGATTCTGGTCTATAGTCTGCATTCCATGCGGATGATGGATCACATCGACCCAAGCGGCCTCGAGAGTGTGGTGAACGCCGATTGCAGATCATCAAGGAGCCGGGAGAGAAGGTCTCCAAGCTTTGGCCCCGGCCGAAGCGGCTGGATGGCCCGTTCCGCCCGATCCGGTATATCCTTCGCGAGCCCGTGCCGGAAGGTGAGCTCCTGCATCATACGCTGACAGGAGAGCTGGTGCTGCTGGATCCGCAGGAGACGGCGGCGCTGGATGCCCTGCCCGGGCCGCTGACAGAGGTGCTGCTGCCGCTGGCGGAGAAGCACTTCGTGGTGCCGGAAGGCTATGATGAGCACGAGGTCATGCAACAGCTTCGGCAAGTGCTTCGCATGGTGACTGCGTCCGGATGTATCACGAACTACACCATTCTGCCCACCACCAATTGTAACGCTCGTTGCTTCTATTGCTATGAAAGTGATTGTGTCCACTAGAACATGACGAAAGAGACCGCACATGAGGTGGTCACTTTCATTGAGCAACATCACGGAGATCAGCCTGTTTCGTTGGACTGGTTTGGCGGAGAACCGTTGGTCGGAATGCGACGCATCGACCAGATCTGTGCTGAATTGAAGGAGAAAGGCATTGCCTATTCCTCCACGATGATCAGCAATGGCTACCTGTTTGATGAAGAGCGGATCCGGATCGCCAAGGATGAATGGAAGCTGCAAAGCATTCAGATCACCTTGGATGGTACAGAACAAGTCTACAATCAGGTGAAATCCTATGTAGGCGTTCAGGGAAGCCCATTCAAGCGAGTCTTGCGGAACATCGATGGTCTACTGCGCGAAGGAATCCATGTGGCAGTCCGGCTCAATTTTGACCGACATAATGGAGATGATATTTCGGACCTGATCGATCAACTGGCTACTGATTTGAAGCACAAGAAGACCCTGAGCGTTTACACCGCCGCACTCTTTGAAGATTGTGGCTTTGTAAAGCAACATCATCTAGAAGAGGATGTTGCATGGTTGGATAAGCGCAAGGATGTTCTGGATCAGCAGATCGAAGCTTTGGGGATCGCGGGGCGCGGTCATCAGTTGCCATCGTTATGGTATCAGGCTTGTATGGCCGATAATGATAGTTCGGTATTGATCATGCCGAATGGTTCTCTCTGCAAGTGCGAACATGGCATGGAGGATGCAAAGATCGGTAATCTTCGTACTAACGAGCGCAACCAAACAATGCTGGAACATTTGAAGGTCCCTGTAGAATATGAGGATTGTGTAGGATGTCCTCTGTTGCCAAAATGTTATCATTTAGACTACTGCTTCAGGCCAAAGCAGTGTTCACCACGAGCCCAAGCCTACGAACTACGTCAAGCAGTTGATGCAATGCATTACTGTTATGAGTCCAGTCAATATGTTAGAACTGTCCGTCAGGACTATGAAGGGAGATAGATCATATGAAGAAGTTCATGAATGCCGAGATCGAAGTCGTACGTTTTGCTGCGGAAGAAGTTTTGGCAGCAGATTCAAGCTCCAGTAGCTGTGGTGCAGCCGGTACTGGGCAGAACTGTGATTGCATTGGTTGCTATGGCTATGTGGGTTGCTCCGGGGTTGGTTGTACGCCTGACTCACCGTAATTAACAATATAGTATTACCAGACAGGTAGGTGAATATCTTGAAGCTGAAATATGCATTCAGGACCATGACGATTGCAGATGAGACCGTCGCGGTACCTGTTGGTAATGCGGCCTTGTCTTTTCGCGGTGTCATCAGGGTCAATGAAACGACGTCTGATATCCTGAAGCTGTTGGCGGAGAACACCACATAGTAGCAAGTGGTGCGGCAGCTGCAGAAGGAATATGACGCCACGCCATAGCAGCTGGCTGACAGTGTGGCTCATGTGGTCGCGACCCTCCGCAAGGAAGGTATGCTGGTGGAATGAAGCCATTTCAGATCAAGATCGCAGATACAGTATTTGAAGTTCATTGCGGCTTCGATGCTACCAAGGAGCTCTTTCGCGATTATCTTTGTGATGCGGACAGAGCAGATCGCACTGTCAGTGTTTCCTGCATGGATATCGTGCGAGAGCATTTCCGTACCTCGACCATGTTTGAACTGACCGAGGAGCGGGCCAAGATGTTGGATCCTTCCTTGCTCCATCGCAGGATCTGCGATCTTCTGGTAGAGCGGCAAACACTGATGTTGCACGGTTGCGTGGTCGCGACCAATGATGCAGGCGTTGTTTTTGTTGCGCCCAGTGGTGTAGGCAAGACAACGCATGCGCAGCTGTGGCTGAGCCATTTGCCGGAAAGCTACATCTTGAATGGTGACAAACCGATGATCCGCGTGGCGGATGACATCACCGTATTCGGAACGCCATGGTGCGGCAAGGAAGGGTTCAACCGCAATACCTCTGTAAAGCTGAAAGCTATCTGTGTTCTGAAAAGGAGCCAGCAAAATCAGCTGCGCTCCTTAACAGTGAATGAAGCTGTGACGAGCATTCTGGGGCAGGTATACTTTCCCAAGTCGCCAGAGCTACAGATGCAGGTGTTTTCGTCTTTTGATCGGATGGTCCACGCAGTTCGTCTGTATCAACTGGATATGGACAATTTTGCGGAGGATGCGTTTACTGTATCCAGTCAGATCCTGGACGATATCAGCAGAAGCTGATATTTGAGTGAAACGGGAGCCGATGCTCAGCTCCCGTTTTTTCTCGCTCTCTTCACCCACGGCTTCACCCTGTGCCACACCGGCCGCAGCCAGTCATAGACCTTCCCGCGCAGCCATATCACGCGATGCCACACCCTTGCCCACCGCAGGCCCCTGTGCGCATCCGGCACGATGCGGCGTCCGCCGCGCTCGATCAGCGTGGCGCGGCCCCACAGGCATTCCGGGGCCATGGGCGCGTCCGGGCCCAGACAGTTATCGCCCCAGGTCTGCACCTGTCTCTCCCCGACCGACCACAGCCGATGCAGCACATACCGCTGCCTGGCTCTCGGGTCGGAGAACATCACGATATCGCCCACCGCAGGCGGCTCCCGCAGGGGCACGATGGTGACCATATCCCGATTCCTGCGGATGAGCGGCGCCATGCTCACCCCGTTGATCGGGATGCGCATGGGGATGCAGGCACCGTCCAGCGCCATCTGATGCCATCGCTCGATGGTCAGCACATTGATCCGATCCATCCTGTCCCTCCCACGGTCGTTCTTGTCATCATGGATAAGATACGCGCTCGATCGTCCGATCTCCTGCCTTGCGAGGTGCCCTGGCCCGAAAGCCTCTCACCTCCCCTCCCCCGCTCTCTTCCTCTCATACCTCACCAGATAGATCACCGTGATCACAACGGCGAACACGGTCGCCAGCGGGGTCGCGAAGCCGACCTGGAACAGGCTCACGCCCTCCACGCGGCTCATGAGCCAGGAGACGGGGATGCGCACCAAGAAGGTGCTCAGGATGCCCTGGATGGCCACGAAGAGCGTTTGCCCGTGGCCGTTCAGGTAGCCCATCATGCAGAAGTTGAAGCCCACGATCACGCAGTCCACCGAGTAGGACCGCAGATAGTCGGCCGCGGCCAGGCACACAGCTTGGTCGGTGGTGAAGAAGCCCGCCAGCCACGCGCCGTGCGTGAAGCTGATGAGGAACATCACCAGCCCGAAGGCGAAGCTGCCGGCCATGCCGATGTACATCGAGCTCCTGGCGCGGGCCACGTCCCCGGCGCCGATGTTCTGCGCCGAGAACGCCGAGACCGCCGCCATGAAGGCCCCGGGCACGATGAACATGAGCGAGCAGAGCTTCTCCGCCACGCCCACGCCCGCCGAGGCGATCACGCCGAAGCCGTTCAGGATCGCCAGGATGACCATGAAGCTGACGCCGGTCAGCAGCTCCTGCGCGGCGATGGGCAGGCCGTAGCGCAGGATGGCGCGGGTCTCAGACCAGGCGGGGCGCAGCTGGCTCTTCTCCACCGCGAAGCCCAGGCCCCTGCGGCGCACGATGAGCACCGCCGCCGCCACGCTGATGCCCTGCGCCAGCACGGTCGCCAGCGCGGCGCCGTCGCTCTTCATGCCCAGGGCGCCCACCAGCAGCAGGTCGCCGGCGATGTTGCTCACGCAGGCGACGCCCATCAGGATGAGCGGCGTGCGCGAGTCGCCGATGCCGCGGAACATGGCGCTCACCGTGTTGAACAGCACGATGCAGATTGATGCCCGCGCCGCAGATGCGCACATAGCCCACGGTCAGGTCGAAGGCCTCCTCCGGGGCGTTCATCACCCGGCAGATGGGCACGGCCGCCAGCACGGTGAGCAGCGCCAGCGCCACGCCCACCAGCACGAAGAGGGCCACCGAGGAGGCCACGGTCCTGGAGGCCGTGCGCGCGTCCTTCTGGCCGATGGAGCGGCCCAGCAGCACCGTGCTGCCCATCGCCAGACCCGTCACCACGCCGGTGATGGTCTGCATGGTCATGCTGCCGGTCGAGACCGCCGAAACGGCCGCCGCGTCGCTGAAAAGGCCCACGACCATCAGGTCCACCGTGCCATACATCGCCTGCAGCAGGTTCGCGCCCATGATCGGCAGCGCGAAGAACAGCAGCCTCCGCCACACCGGGCCGCTCGTCAGGTCATGCTCCATCCCGATCCCCTCCTGATAAAAAACGCCGGAGAAGCACCGGCATCTCATCCGGTCATCTTCTCCGGCCTCCTGTTTCTTCTGAACAGTTCGCCCTCCGATGGACGACTCCATCATAGCCCGTCACGGGGCAAAAGTCAAGCCCCGCGCGGCCTTGACGATCTGTGCTCCCGGTGCTATAAGTTCCTACGGAAGGGCCGGCCCCGCCGGCACACAAGGAGGAACTTTCGCATATGACTGACGATCTTGAGCTGATCCGTGCTCTTTCCGATGCCTTCGGCCCCTCGGGCTTCGAGGACGATGTGGTCGCCGTGGCCCGCGACTATGCCAGGGACCTGGGCGACCTGGAGGAGGACTGCCTCCGCAACCTGTATATCCACCGCCGCGGCAACACGGGGAACAAGCCCGTGCTGATGCTGGACGCGCACAGCGATGAGGTCGGCTTCATGATCCATTCCATCAAGCCGAACGGCACGCTGCGCTTCGTCACGCTGGGCGGCTGGAGCCTGAACGCCCTGGCCTCGGCCGATGTGCTGGTGCGCAACAGCTTGGGCGAATACATCCCGGGCATCATCGCCTGCAAGCCGGTCCATTTCCAGACCGCGGCCGAGAAGGCGAACGGCATCGCCGATATCAGCAGCTTCGTGATCGACGTGGGCGCCACCAGCGCGGAGGAGGCCGTGCGGGACTATCACATCCGCATCGGCGAGCCCGTGGTGCCCGCCACCCGCATGCGCTATGACGCGCGGCACGGCCTGTGCTTCGGCAAGGCCTTCGACTGCCGCATCGGCGTGGCCGCCATGCTCAAGACGCTCCGCGCCCTCGACGGCATGGCGCTGCCCTGCGACATCGTGGCGGTGCTCAGCGCCCAGGAGGAGGTCGGTGAGCGCGGCTGCAAGGTGTCGGTGAACCACGTGAAGCCGGACATCGCCTTCGTGTATGAGGGCTGCCCCGCCGATGATACCTTCACCGAGCCCTATGCCATCCAGACCGCGCTGCGCAAGGGCCCCATGTTCCGCCACCGCGATGTGTCGGTCATCTGCTCCCCGCGCTACCAGCGCTTCGTGATGGACCTGGCCGAGCGCAAGGGCATCCCCATGCAGACCTCCGTCCGCGAGGGCGGCGGCAATGACGGCGCCATCATCAACACCGCGCTGGACGGCATCCCGGTGGTGGTGGCCGGCGTGCCCGTGCGCTACATCCACTCCTCCAACTGCATCACCGCCCTGCAGGACTTCGAGGCCACCGTCGCCCTCTCGGTCGAGGTCGCCAAAGCCATGACGCTCGAGGTCATCGCGGGCATGTGAGAGGCGCGCCTGCTCCTTTCAAACGCGTCATCTGTCGCATAAGTCATTTTTGTTCCGATCTCGGAATATTTTCCCCGATTTGGGAAAGTTTGTTCCGAGATCGGAATTTTTCTTGCTTTCCTTCCCGCTCTGTGATATCATATCGTCAGGGACATGAGAGGAGGCGACGCATATGATCGAGCGCAAGGAGTATCTCGACCGTCTCATCCAGTGGAAGGATGAGCAGGTGATCAAGGTCGTGACCGGGATCAGGCGCTGCGGGAAATCGACCCTGCTGCAGCAGTACCAGGCATGGCTGGGCATGAACGGCATCCCGCTCGAGCGGATCGTCTCTGTGAATTTTGAAGATCTGGAATACGAAGAGCTGCAGGACTACAAAAAGCTCTATACCTATCTCAAGGAACGCCTCGTTCCCGGAGCCCGGACCTATATCTTCCTCGACGAGATCCAGCGTGTGCCTTCCTTCGAGAAGGTCGTGGACAGCCTGTACATCCGTCCTGACGTCGATATCTATATCACCGGCTCCAACGCGTATATGCTCTCCGGCGATCTGGCCACGCTGCTGACCGGCCGCTATATCGAGATCCGTCTGTTCCCGTTCTCCTTCAGTGAATTCATCCGGAGCACAGGGCTCGATGCGGAGCATGGGCTCAGCACCTATCTGCAGACAGGAGGTCTCCCCTACATCGCCTCGATGGACAGGACCGCCGAAAAGGTCGATGCTTATATGGAGGGCATCTACAACACCGTGATCGTGAAGGACATCGAGGACAGGCAGGCCCGCAAGGAGGCTGATCCCACCAAGCGACGTGTCAACGATATCACATTGTTGAAGACCATCGCCCGGTATCTGGCCAGCGTGGTCGGCAGCCCCGTGTCCATCCGCAGCATCACCGACTACCTCATATCCAATGGCAGAAAGGTCTCGCCGAACACCGTCGGCGATCATGTGGACGCGCTCATCGAGTCCTTCATCTTCTACCCCGCGGAGCGTTACGACATCGCCGGAAAGCAGCTCCTGAAGACGAACCGCAAGCTCTACATCGTCGATCTGGGCCTTCGCAGCCATATCCTGCCCCGCAGGAGCTATGACCTTGGCTTCTCCCTGTAGAACATCGTCTATTTCGAGCTCCTCCGCAGAGGCTTCCGCGTGATGATCGGCAAGTCCGGGGATACAGAGGTCGACTTCGTAGCGGAGAAAGAAGGTGTATGCACCTATCTCCAGGTCACCGCCGACATGACAGCGCAGGAGACCTTCGAGCGGGAGCTCCGCCCCCTGCGGGCCATCCGCGACCACTACGAAAAGATCGTGCTCACAGGAGACCGCCTCACAGTCGGGAACTATGATGGGATCCGGGTCGTGGAGCTCACAGACTGGCTCCTGGGGAAGGATGCCTGATCTCCCGATCCATACAAAGGCGCCGGCGCCAATCATCTTAAGGATGAGGCTCCGGCGCCGTTCGTGGGTTACGATAGCGTTTAGCCATGGTCAGCGGGCCGCGGGCGATGTTCTTGCCGGTGGCCTTGTCGAAGAGGATGGCCGTCTTGGAGAAGGAGAAGCGCACCTCGCTGTCGACGGCGTAGTCCACATCGCCGAACACGACGGCGGTCAGCTCGGTCTCGCCCAGGCGCAGCTTCACGGTGGTCTCCATGCCGGAGGGCAGCGTGGACCAGACCTTCGCGGGGATGCCCTCCTCGCCCAGACGGATGTATTCCGGGCGGATGCCCAGCACCAGCTCGGCGGGCAGGTCGCCCAGCGGCTTCTCCGGGACCAGCAGGGCCTTGAGGCCGCCGAAGCTGACCTCCACACCGCGGTCCGTCTTCACGCCCTTCGCGGGCAGGAAGTTCATCGTGGGATTGCCCATGAAGTCGGCCACGAACAGGTCGGCCGGGTCACTATACATCTCCAGCGGCGGCGCGTACTGCTTCAGCACACCGGTCTCCATGATGCACACCCGCGTGGAGAGCGTCATGGCCTCCAGCTGGTCGTGCGTCACATACACGAAGGTGGAATCGGTGTCGCGGTGCAGGCGCTTCAGCTCGGTGCGCATCTCCATGCGCAGCTTGGCGTCCAGGTTGCTCAGGGGCTCATCCATGAAGAGCACCTTCGGTCCGGGGGCCAGGGTGCGGGCGATGGCCACGCGCTGCTGCTGTCCGCCGGAGAGCTCGCTCGGGTAGCGCTTCTCGAACTGCGCGATGCGCAGCATGGCCAGCAGCTCATCCACCCGGGCGCGGATCTTGGCCTTGGGCCATTTCAGGTTCTCCAGGCCGAAGGCGATGTTCTCATACACGGTCATATGGGGCCACAGCGCGTAGTTCTGGAACAGGAAGCCCACATCGCGCTTGTTGGCGGGCAAGTCGATCCCCTCGTCCGCGTCGAATACCACTTTGTCGCCGATGGTGATGCGGCCCTCGGTGGGCGTCTCCAGACCGGCGATCATGCGCAGGGTGGTCGTCTTGCCGCAGCCGGAGGGGCCCAGCAGGGTGATGAACGCGTTGCTCTCGATGGTCAGGTCCAGGTCATCCACAGCCACGAACTTGCCGAAGCGCTTGCTCACGTGGCTCAAACAGATCTGCGGCATATTAACCTCCCACTCCCTTGTCGATGGACGCGCCGGTCAGCTTGTTCACCAGGAAATTGATGAGCACCACCGAGATGATGATCATCAGGTTGATGGCGTTGCCGAACTGCGCCCAGCCCTTCTCGGAATACTGCATCAGCATCGTCGTGAGGATGGTGTTGCTGGTGGGCACCAGCAGCACGAATAGGCTCAGCTCACGCATGCACGAGACCAGCGGCAGCAGATAGCCCGAAAGGAAGCTGCTCTTCTGGATGGGGAAGATGACACGCGTCATGCGCTTCCACCACGGCACGCCGGTGATGATGGCCGCCTCCTCGATCTATCCCGAGAGCTGCAGCATGGCGTTCACGCCCGAGCGCGAGGCGAACGGCAGGTATTTCACCGAGCCGACCAGCGCCAGCAGCGCGAAGCCGCGCAGCCAGCTGATCCTGGACGACATGGCCAGGTAGATGGCGCCGAAGGCCAGCGCGGGCATCAGGTACGGGAAGAAGGACAGGCTGTTGACCCAGCGGGAGAGCCGGGTGCCGCGCTTCTTGGCCACACCGTAGCCCACCAGGATGCCGCTCGTGCCGGCCACGATGGCGCAGGTGATGGCCAGCAGCAGGCTGTAGCCCATCGCCTTCCAGAACTTGGAGGAGAGCAGGATGCCCGTGGTGTCGCCCTGGTCCAGGTACTCCAGCCCGGTGCCGATCCAGAAGTCCAGCGTCATGTTCGAGAGCGAATAGTCGCCCGCCTTGATGATGACCGACTCCATCGCGAAGGTGACCAGCGGCACGATGGCGATGAGCAGCAGCATGATCACCAGCAGCACCGCGATGGGCCTGTTCGCCTTGCGCAGGTCGATCTGCGAGATCTGCGAGGACTTGCCCGTCACCGTGGTGAACTGCTTGCGCGAGTCGGTCACGCGCTGGTTCAGCATCAGGATGGCCACGCCGAACACGATCATCACTGCGGCGATGATGTAGGCCTGGCCGCTGTAGGTGTCCATCAGGGCCTTCATCTTGGTCGAGAGCACGTAATAGCGCACCGGCGAGCCCAGGAACACGGGCACGGAATAGGCGCTCATGCTGGAGGAGAACACAAGCAGGAAGGTGGAGAGCAGCGCCGGCTTCACGATGGGCAGCGTGATGCGCCAGATGATGCGCGCGCGCGGCGTCTTCAGGATGGTCGCGGCCTCCTCCAGGTTGGCGTCCATGTTGCGCAGGATGCCGCCGATGAGGATATAGGCGAAGGGGGCGTAGTGCAGGCCCAGCACCACCGAGATGGGGAACCAGCCATACACGAACCACTCCGGCATATAGATCCCGAACACCGAGGCCATGATGCCGTTGGAGGTGCCCAGGCCCACGTTCACGTTCTTGAAGAACGTCTGCCAGAAGGTGGCCAGCGTCCAGGCGGGCATCATATAGGGGAAGGTGAACACGGCGGAGATGAACTTCTTGTAATGGATGTTCGTGCGCGTGACGAGGAACGCCACGATGCCGCCGAACAGGATGGCGATGAGCGAGGACGTGAGCGACACGGCCAGCGTGTTCAGCAGCGGCTCATAGAACTGGATCCAGCTGTTGGAGAGCCTGAAGCCCGCGTCACCGCCGTCATCCAGGGTGAAGAGCAGGCGGATCGCGTGGTACCAGGTCAGGTCGCCCTTCTTCAGCCCCATCGAGCGCACCGCGCTGGCCTCACGCCCGGAGTGCACGGTCACCGTCTCGGTGAGCATCGTCAGCAGCGGGTACAGCGTGAGCAGCGCCAGCACGATGACGAAGACGAGCAGGATGATGTTGGCGGGCTGGCTGGCCCAGGAGCGCAGCCTGCCCTTCAGGCGCTTCCATTTCTTTCCTCGGGTGCTTTCCATCGGCTCCACCCCTTCATGGTATCATACTTTACCTCAAGCAAGATCGACAGAGGTCTCGACCGCTGCGGCGGTCGACCAGAGGGCTCTTGGAACAGGCTGAGCCTGCGATCGCCCTCTGGACTGCTTCGGATCCCCGTTGATATATGTTGGTCTTGATCGAGGATAGTATCAGGTCATGATGAAGAAAAAGGCGGAACGGCGTGCACCGTCCCGCCCGCAGCAAGCCCGCGGGCCTTACTGCAGATACTTCGACACGAAGGAGGACACAGCCTCATAGTTGTCCAGGATGTAGGCGGGATCCTCCAGCACCAGCGCGGACTTCCAGGTCTCGATGTCCAGGTCGCCCTCGTTGGGGGTGATGGCCGTGGAGCTGGAATAGGCGCCGATGGACTTGCCCCAGGGCTCGAAGCCGTCGGCGGTCATCAGGTAATCGATGAACAGCATGGCGGTGTAGGGGCGGGTGGCGGCGGCGGACACCATGGCATACATGGGATACATGAAGCCGGCGAAGGGCTCGATGGTGTAGCCGTTGGCCACGGCGTCATACTCGGCCACGGTCAGGTTCTCGGTCAGCACGGAGGAGGAGCGCAGCTTGCTCAGCACGAACAGGCCGATCTTGCCGGCGGCGGTCTCCTGGCTGGTCTCCTCGGCCAGGGTGGTATCGGAGGAGCCGAAGGTGCAGTTCTGCAGGAACTCGGCGATCCACTTGTAGCCGGCGTTCTTGTAGCTGCCCAGGTCGATGTCGTTGCCGGACCAGGTCTTGTAGGCCTCGGCCAGCTTGGCGGACCACTCATCGTTGGTCAGCATGACCAGGAAATTCATGTTGACCTGCTCGCTCTCGGGGTTCTTGAAGAGGATGCGGCCCTTCATCTCGGGGGCGGTCAGCTCCCAGACGTTGCGGATGGCGGGCACATCGTCGCCCAAGTTGTTGTAGATGAACACCTTGTTGATCATCTGCTGGATCAGGGGCTCCTGGTCCTCGGCAGCCACGGTGTCCTTCACGGCCACGGGCACATAGTTGACCACCCAGCCGTCCTCGATGGCGTAGGTCAGCTGCGCGCCGTCCTGGATCATCACCATGTC
>R28__coassemble_263_pt1 | contig 25035 bp, 24 predicted proteins | sample R28__metabat2_low_PE_026 | metagenome-assembled genome bin R28
ACCGCCGACCCGAGCGCGGCTGGGGAGAGGTGCGCGAGCGCCCCATCCCCCCGAAGCCCCCGAAGCTCACGCATCCCGTCCGCCGCCGCATGATCAACTGGGCCAAGGTGACCGTGGCGCTCATCGTGTTCTTCTTCGCCGCGGTGCTGGGCTTGGGCATCTTCCTGCAGCGCACCACCAGCGGCCAGAGGATCATGGCGCGCCTGGGCTTCGACGCCAACTCCACCGCCATGTGGGAGGTGGGTGCCGAGCGCATGGACGTGGGCGACATCAGCGGCGCCATCTCCTATTACCTCAAGGCCGTCGAGCTGGACGGCGAGGACGATGTGAACGTCCCGGGCCTGCTGCAGCTTGGCGCCGCCTATGAAGCCGCCGGCATGCTGGAGGAGGCCGAGGCGCTGTATGTGCACATCTACACCGATATCGCTCCCTCCGCCACCGACGCCTATTCCGATGTCATCCGCATCATGCTGGCCGACGGGCGCGACGCCGAGGCCGCCGATCTGATGCTCTATGCCTACCAGACGACCGGCAGCTCCACCTTCTCCTCCCAGCGCTCCAGCCTGATCCCCTCCGCGCCGTCGGTCAACATCGTGGCCGGCTACTATGAGGAGGTCAAGACGCTGCGCCTCACCTCCGCCGAGGGCTATGATATCTATTACACCTTCGATGAGGAGGCCGAGCTGCCCGCGGGCGGCACGAAATATGAGGGGCCGATCACCCTGGACGAGAACACCTGGCCCCTGCGCGCCGTGTGCGTGAACGGCGATCTGGTGTCCGACCAGCTCTCCGCCACCTACCAAGTCTCGATGCCCTCCCCCACCATGCCCTATCCCAGCCTGGCCGCCAACACCTATGAGAAGCGCCAGCGCGTGCGCATCTACCAGAACATCGAGCGCACGGTGGACCCGAACATCACCATCTATTACACAATCGACGGCTCCACCCCCGATGCCGACAGCCCCATCTTCAATACCGATGACAAGGGCATCCTTCTGCCCGGCGGCCGCGTGACGCTGCGCGCCGTCTCGGTGAACGAATACGGCAAGGCCAGCAACACGCTGGAGGTCGGCTACAAGATCGAGGCCAAGCCCTATCCCCTCTCGATCTATTCCACCGATGACACCGCCAACGGCCTGCGCCTGAACGGCACCACCTACACCGACTTCACCGCGGCCTATGGCGAGGCCACCCAGAGCCAGGAGGTCGTGCGCAGCGGCTTCGACGGGCGCGTGACCAAGTACACCTACAGCTGGGGCTACGCGGTGTTCCACAACCTGAAGGGCACGAACACGCTCATCGAGCTGTACTTCACCTCCACCTTCAAGGGGCCGCGCTCCACGGGCATCGGCAGCACGCTGGACCAGGTGGTCGGCAAGTTCTGCGATATGCTCCAGCCCGAGAGCCCCTCGGGCAACCGGGGCCTGTACTCCAAGGACAGCGGCGTCGGCAAGATCTATGTCAACGGCAACGGCACCAGCCGCGAGGGCGAGTCCCAGATCATCTACAGCGAGCATCCGATCGACGCGCATGTGATCCGCTACACCTGCGAGACCGCGGACAGCCACACCTGGTCGCTGGATTACATCACCGACAGCAGCGACAAGGTCGTGGCCATCGATATGCTCTATATCCCCTAAACACAAAAAAGCCGCTCACGCGGCTTTTTTGTTGTCATATCGTTCTCATCCTTATCGCATCAGCGACCGAGCAGGCCCCTGATCAGGGCCGCGAAGAACACGAAGATCCATTTGAAGATGCCCCAGATGACAGACAGGATGGCCAAAAAGGCGGTCATGAGAGGGCCCTGCTCGCTGCCGGTCTTGGCAGAGCCCTTCTTCGCGCCGGTCTTCGTCGGCCCCTTCTTCCCAGCGGCCTTCGTCGCACTCGTCTTCCTGACGACCCGCTTGGGGCTCTCGTTCCTGACAGCCATGGCATGACGCTCCTTCCATATCAGTGCCTTTTGAGCAGGCCCGCAAACAGGGCCACGAAGAATACAAGGAGCCACAGGGCCATCGTCCATCCCTCCATCCGTGCCGGCCCCCTTTGGAGCCGATCCTTCCGGGGACCACACAGCAGGCCGTCAAAGGACCAACGCAAGCGGTGTATGCGGCCTCTTCTGCTTTTCCACGTTCTCTTGAGCGTAAGGAAAGTATACCAGACAGACACGGACTTATCAAGCGATCGAGGCGATCTCGCTCGCTCTTTTTTTTGAGCGTGACAGACCGCCGTCCTCTGTGGCGCTCGCGTCACGCCTCCCGGCCCACCATGCACACGGCCTGGGCACTGATGCCGAGGCCCTCGCCCTCGAAGCCCAGGCGCTCGGTCGTCGTGGCCTTCACGCTCACGCAGTCCATGGGCAGCGCCAGCGCCTCGGCGATCTGGGCCCGCATCGCGGGGATGAATGCCGCCAGCTTCGGGGCCTGGGCCACGATGGTCACATCCACGTTCCGCACCCGCGCGCCATGCTCCCGGAGCAGCGCGTCCACATGGCGCAGCAGCGTCATCGAGCTGATGCCGCGGTACCGCTCATCGCTGTCGGGGAAATGCTTGCCGATGTCTCCCAGGGCCATCGCGCCGAGCATGGCGTCCATCAGAGCATGCAGCGCCACATCCGCGTCGGAATGCCCCAGGAGCCCCTTCTCATAGGGGATCTTCACGCCGCACAGGATCAGGTCGCGGCCCTCCACCAGGCGATGCACGTCATATCCCTGTCCGATTCTCAGCACAGCCTCGCGCTCCTTTCCAAGCCAGGTCTCGGCCGTCGCGATGTCCTCCGGCACGGTCAGCTTCAGATTCCTGCGGCTGCCCTCAGTCAAAAGCACAGGCTGGCCCAGATGCTCCACCAGGCTCGCGTCATCGGTGCCCAGGAAGCCGTCCTGCCTTGCCTGCTCATGCGCCCGCAGCAGCAGCGGCAGGCTGAAGCACTGCGGCGTCTGCACGGCGCGCAGACCGCTCCTGTCGGGCGTCGCGGTCACGAAGCCCTGCCCGTCCACCTGCTTCACCGTGTCCACACAGGGGATGGCGGCCACCGCGGCGCCATGCTCCTCCGCCCCGGCCATCGCGCGGCGGATGGTGCCCTCGTCCACCAGGCAGCGGGCCCCGTCGTGCACCGCCACATAGGCACACCCCGCCGGCAGCGCCCGAAGGCCGTTCGCCACGGAGTCCTGACGCGTATCGCCCCCATCCACCATGGTCACACCGTCCAGCAGGCCCGCGGCGCGCAGCTGGGTCTTCGCCTCAGCGCGGTCCTCCCGCCGGATCACGACCACAAGGCCCTCCATCAGCCCGTGGAAGGCCCTCACAGAACGGCAGAGCATGCTCTCCCCGGCCACGGGCAGCAGCACCTTGTTGCGTCCCGCGCCCATCCTGGCGCCGCTCCCACCGCCCAATACGATGGCATACCAGTTCATCTCTGCCTCCGATCAGCCACGCTCCGCAGCCACGCCCTCATCCTCCTGCAGGACGCGGTACATCTCAGCCGCGTCCCCCTTGCGGACGGTCTCGGCCACCGAAAGGATCTCATAGCGGCCATAGCGGTCGCCGAAGCGGATCGCCATCTGGTCGCCGGGCTTCACCTCGGCCCCGGGCTTGGCCACCTTGCCGTTGAGCGTCACGCGTCCGCCGGAGCAGGCCTCGTTCGCCACGGTGCGCCGCTTGATGATGCGGCTCACCTTCAGATATTTATCCAGTCGCATCGTTTTTCCTCCTGTGAAAAGAGCCGCCCACAGGAAGCCCTGTGGACGGCGTCGACGGATCGCTCCGCTCAGTGGTTGACCTTGTCCTTCAGGCTCTTGCCGGCCTTGAACACGGGAGCCTTGGAAGCGGCGACCTTGATGACCTCACCGGTGCGGGGGTTGTGGCCCTCGCGCTCCTCGTGCTGCTTCACCTCGAAGGTGCCGAAGCCCACGAACTGGACCTTCTCACCGGCCACCAGAGCATCCTCCACCACGCCCAGCACGGCATCCACATACTCAGCAGCCTGCTTGCGGGTCGTATCGCCACCCAGCTTCGCCGCCACGGCGGCCACGATCTCGGACTTGTTCATAGCGAGTTTATCCTCCTTAAGTATCTTGGACGACTTCATGCCCCGGGGCATCAGCCCTCGGCGCCCTCTGTCTCCTGCTGAAAAGCACCGTTCCAGTATACATCCATTTCGCGCAAAGTCAAGGCCTGGAGCGCTTTTCCGTCCATTTTGATCTGCTCCTCCATCCGGGCGAAGCGGCGGATGAAGCGGTCGGTCGCGCGGCGCAGCGCCATCTCGGGATCGGCCCCGCTCCTGCGGGCCAGCGCGGCACAGGCGAAGAGCAGCTCGCCCAGGCGTTCCTCGTCCGCGGAGCCCTCCGCCGCGGCCAGCGCGGCCCTCACCTGCTCCGCGGCGTCCCGATCCTCGGGCAGCGTGAAGCCGCCCTGGGCCGCTTTCTTCTGCACCTTGGCCGCGCGCATCAGCGAGGGCAGCCCTTCCGGCACATCCTCCAGCACGGAGGTCGTGGTCCGCATGCCGCGCTCCTTCTTCTTGATCTTCTCCCAGTTCACGCTCACATCGTCCGCCGTCTCGCAGTGCGCGTCGCCGAAGATGTGCTCATGCCGGGCGATCATCTTGCGGCAGATGTCGGTCGTGATGTCGCCGATCGTGAAGTCGCCGTGCTCCTTCGCCACCCGGGCATGGAACACCACCTGCAGCAGCACATCGCCCAGCTCGTCGGCGATGTGGTCCGGGTCGCCCTCATCGATGGCCGAAACGGCCTCCCAGGCCTCCTCGATCAGGTAGCGCCGCAGGCTCTCGTGGGTCTGCTCCCGGTCCCAGGGGCAGCCGCCCTCGCCGCGCAGGACGTCCATCACCCGCACAAGGTCGTCGAAGCAGTACCGCTCCCGTCCCATCAGGCCGAGCGCGGGCAGCAGCACGGCCACCGTGTGGTCGTAGGTATGCTGGCGGTCCAGCTCACAGAGCGGGATGGTCTTCGGCGCGCGGGACAGCTGCTTCACCGTCGAGGGGAAGAGCAGCACCGGCTGCTCATCGTCATAGAGCTCGGTGAGCCACAGCTTCACGTCGCCGGCCAGCGAGCGGTCGTCCAGCTCGGTGATCAGCAGCGGCAGTGAGGGATGATGCCCCGCCCTTTCGCAGCTCATCGCCGGCACCACACGGATGCCTTCACCCGTGGCCTGCGCGGCCCGGGACAGGCAGCTGTCCGCCCGGGACACGCCGCACTGCTGCTTCAGGCTCCCGTCTTCCGGGACCGTCTGCCGCAGGGCCGTCACCGCGCCGTCGTTCGTGGGGTCCGGCACCGCGAACACCACGGGCCGCTCCGCCGCGCGGCGCCACAGCTCCGCCGCCATCGCGCGATGCATCTCATCGAAATCGTCATACCGGTCATAGAAGCTGTCGAGCGAGTCGAAGGCGACGCCCTCCTCGCGCAGCCAGTCGGCCACCGGATGCCGCTCCGTGCGCAGGACCAGGCAGCGCGCCTGGCGCAGCGTCTGCGCAGCCTGCAGCGTCAGGAGCTCCGGCGCGCCGGGCCCCAGGGCCGTGATCGTGATCTGCGGCTTCATCCGCGTTTCCTCCTCCGCAGCAGCGGCGCGATATCGTCCTTCGTGAAGGCGCCAAGCAGCAGCGCGGCACCCGCGTAGACCGCCACGCCCACCGCGATCGTGAGCAGGGTGAGCAGGCGATGCGAGGGCAGCAGCTCACGCAGGCCCCACACAGCCATGCCCATGACAGCGGTCGCCGCCGCGGGCTTGAGCACGATCGCCTTCCAGTCGAAGCGCATCCGTGTATGCTTCACGCAATAATACAGGTTGGGCAGCATCGAGGCCGAGTAGCACACGATGGAGGCGATGGGGCCGCCATGGATATCGATGCCCGGCGTGCCCACCAGCACATAGTTCAGCACGATCTTGAAGCCCACGCCCACGCACAGCGTCAGCATCGGGATCTTCTGCTTACCGATGCCCTGCAGGATGGCGCTGGTGGCCTGCACCACCGTGAAGAGCACCACCGTCAGGCTCGACATGGTCAGCAGCTCAGCGCCGGCCCGCAGCTCCTCCGCCGAGAGCGAGCCCTCATAGAAGAAGCGCATGATCGGCTCGGCCAGCACGCTCATGCCGATGGAGCAGGGGAAGCCGATGAGGAAGGCGAAGCGCAGCCCCAGGCCCGCCTGCTTCCTCACGCCCTCGTCGTCCCCCACCGCCTTGCAGGCGGAGATGGCCGGCACCAGGCTCATGGAGATGGACAGCGCCAGCGCCGTGGGGATGTTGATCAGGCGGATGACCAGGCCCGAGAACAGACCATAGAGCGTCTGCGCTTCCGCCTGGGATAGGCCCGCCGCCAGCATGCGCTTGACCAGCAGGGCCGAATCGACGAACTGCGCCAGCGGCACGATGCACGCGCCGATGGTGATGGGGATCGAGATGCGCAGCAGCCTGCCGGCCACCGAGCGGCTGGTGAGCAGCTCTGCCTCGCCCAGCTGCGCGATCTGGTCGAAGGCCGCGCGCCGCCGCAGATAGAGCAGCACCATATAGCCCAGCGCCAGCGCCTCCACGAGGGTGATGCCCAGCAGCGCGCCGGTCGCGCCATAAGCCGCGGCCATCTGGGTCTGCAGCTCCTGCGCCGCCTCGCCCGTGAGCGCCTGCGCCGTGGCCTGGGCCAGGCCCAGCTCCGTGCCATACCGGTAGCCCAGATAGGCCAGCGGCAATGAGATGAGCACCTTGCCCACCTGCTCGATCAGCTGGCTGATGGCCGTGGGCACCATGTTCTGCTGCCCCTGCATGAAGCCGCGGAAGGCCGAGAGCACACACACGATGGCCACGCACGGCGCGATGGCATAGAAGCCCGCCGAGGCGTTCGGCTGGCCCACCAGCGACACCAGCAGGCCGTTGCTCGCCACCATCAGCAGGGTGCAGAAGGCGCCCATCGCCGCCAGCAGATACAGCGCGGCCCGGAACACATGCTTCGCGCCCCGCGGATCGTCCTTGGCCAGGCAATGGCTCACCATGCGGCTCACCGCCACCGGCAGGCCCGCCGAGGAGATGGTCAGCAGCAGGTTATAGGTCGGGAACACGCCCTGGAACACGCTCAGTCCCCGTGAGCCGATGATCCAGGTCAGCGGCACCGAGAAGAGCACGCCGATCAACTTGCAGAGGATGCCGGTCATGCCAAGCACCGTCATGCCGCCGATGAGCGACCGGGTCTGTTTTGCCATCTTGCGCCATCACTCCTTCGGCAGATCGTCGAACAGCCGCGCGTTCTCCTTCGAGAGAGGCAGCTCGCCCGCCTGCTCCTTCCGGATGATCTGCGCGACGCGGTCGTTCACGGGCGTCGGGATGCCCAGCTTCCGGCCATACTCACACACGATGCCGTTGATCGCGTCCACCTCGCAGGGCTTGCCGCGCTTCAGGTCCTGCAGCATCGAGGGCTCGATGGCGCGGTGCTTCTTCATCGCGATGGGCAGGATGAGCATCGCCAGCCTCTTCTTGAGAGGCGATCTATAGTAGAAGAGCTTCGTGATATCCTTGCCCTGCACCGGCGCGAAGGTCACCCCGGCGGCATGGCCCACATCGATGCATTCCTTCATGCAGCGCACGGCCAGGGGCTTCATGTCCGCCCCCTCCGACACATCGCCGAAGAGGCCGCCGATGGCGGTGCCCAGGCCCGAGAAGGTGGCGTTGATCAGCAGCTTGGACCAGCGCGCGCCGGGGAGGTCCTCCTCCACCGCCACGGGGCACATCTTCTCCAGCAGCTCCTTCACGCGGGCGAACTGCGCGTCCGTCACACCGGGCATGCGGCCCATGTGGAACGACAGGCTGTCCGGCGCGCTGGTGAGCACACACTCGCCCGGGGCGCTCATCGTGGCGCCCCACTCCACCACGCAGCCGATCACATGGCCCTGCCCGAGCACCTCCTCCAGGAGGGGCTCCGGGATGCCATTTTGAAGGGTCACGACCACGCCGTCCTCCGCCAGCATCGGCTTCAGGAAGGCCGCCACCTCGCGGTTCTGCAGCTGCTTCGTCATCAGCAGGATCACATCATAGGGGCCGCGCATCTCATCCGGCGTGATGGCCTCCACCCGGGCCTGCTTCTCCACCGTGCCGGTAATGTGCGCGCCATGCTCCCGCAGGGCCTCCACATGGGCGCGGTTCCGGTTCACCAGCTGCACGGGCACGCCCGCCTCGGTCAGATAGACGCCCAGCACGGTGCCCAGCGAGCCCGCGCCATAGATCGCGTAACGCATCCTTCGTCAGCCCTTCTTCCTTCGGTCGCCCCACTCGATGGGGTCTGTGCTGTCGCGGCCGTCATAGCATTCGGCAAACAGCGCGGCCGTGGAATGCGGCTCCCCGGCCACATACAGGTGGCTCAGATCGCCATACTGGTAGCAGCGGAAGTCCACCTCGCCCTTCGTGCGCTCCTGCGTCACCAGCGTGGTGACCGAGGAGGGCTGCATGCTGAAGGCATGCCACAGCGGGATCGGCGAGAGGCCGGTCAGGTAGGCCATCATCGCCGTGCCCACACCGAAATGGCAGAAGAACATCAGCGTATCGCGCCCGTTGTCCTTACAGCGCCAGATGTGGCCGTCGCGCACATAGCCGTGCCGGGCCAGCACCTCATCCGTGCCGCGGCAGACCTCGTCCCAGATCTGCTCCACGTCACCGCCGCGAAAGAGGTCGCTCCCGGCCCAGCTCTCCTCATGGAAGAGCTCCGGCCGGTCGTGCCACTGCTCCTGGCGATAGTCCCACACGATGCGTTCCTTCTGGCGATAGCTGTCCCAGGCCTTGCCTCGGAACTCCTGCAGCCAGGGCAGCGTCTCGGCCGTGCGGCCCATCTTCTCAAGGGAATAGCGCGCCGTCTCCCGGGCACGGCCCAGGGGCGACTGATAGATGGCCGTCACGTCCGGCACACGCGCCAGCCTGTTCGCCAGCAGGGCCGCCTCGCGGTGTCCCTTCTCCGTCAGGCTGTCGATGCTATAGTCCGGCTCCGCGTGCCGGATGATCATGATCTTCATCACAGGCCTCCGTCAGGTCACAGATATTGGGTCTTATCCTCGCAGCGCGTCCAGGTCACATCCATCGTGCCGGCCCGCAGCGTCCTGCCGTCGAAGGTGGGCGCCATGCTCCGGGCACGCTCGATGAAGCGTTCGAAGCTGCCGTCCTCCCGGCCGCCGGCCACCGCCAGATAGGCGATCTCGTCGCCGTAGGTGCGCCATTCGCAGCCCGCGTTCATGTTGCTGAAGGCTTCCAGCTCGCCGGAGCACCACACCGCCAGCATGCCCTCGCCCTTGCGCAGGAGCATCCAGTGCCCCTCGCGGCGCACTTCGTCATAGCGGCACAGCGGGACATACAGATGGGTATAGTGGATCGGATGCTCCTCGGGGATCGCGTACACCGCGCCCAGCACGCCCTTCTCCTGGCGCACCGCGGGCATCACGCCGTTGCCGTGCCAGTAGCCGGGGCGCATATCGCCGTTCTCCGACATCGAGCCCGGATGGTTCGCGAACACGATCGCCTCGCCGTCCAGTGCCGCGTACCACATATGCTGCTGGTAGCCATACACGCCGGGCTGGAAGCAGGTGGTGCCATGGAAGCGTTCATTGAAGGACTTGGTATAGCTGTGCGTGTGCTGGTCGGCCTCCGGCAGCAGCGTCTCGTTCTCCCAGCGGCGGAAGTCCACGTCCCGCCTGGGCGACTGCACCGAGGTCATGCACCAGTCCGCCGTCTTCTCCAGCACGATGCGCGCGTTGCCGGTCGTGTAGGTCTTCTCCGCCGGCGCGTCGATCAGCGCTCGCAGGCTTTCCGGGATGCGATAGCGGCTGCCGGCCATGAAGCCGATCCACCCCTCGCCGAAGGCATAGGGCAGGCCCGGCTCCGCCAGGTCCATCAGCGCCATCGCCCCGGCCATGAAGGGATGCAGCGCGTTGCGATACACACGGCCCATCGGCGCGATGATGCCGGTCTTGAAGGTGTGCGTGGCCAGCAGCTCCAGCAGCCGGTCCGTCACCTTCCAGGCGCGGTCCGCCAGGTCCTTCGGCCCGAAGTCCACCACGCCCAGGATGGCCGCGAAGGTCACGTTGGCATACACGGTCGAGAGGAACTCCTCAAAGCCGTGGGCCTCCACATCGTCCAGCCACTGCCGCGTCAGCTCACAGCCCCAGGCATACAGTTCGCGGCCCGTGCGCGCCGCGCGGGGGAACCAGTCGTCCGGGTACAGCTGTCCGGCCAGCATCGCGCCGGTATAGAACATCAGCGCGTGGTTCTCGCTCCAGAAGCACATACCGTCGAAGCCGTCCATGTCCATCCAGTAGCGGAAGCCCAGCAGCGCCTCCTTCGTGGTCTCCTCCTGCCCGGCGGGGATCCCGTAGACCAAGATATAGCGCAGCAGGCCGCACAGCATGAAGTCAGCGCAGTCCACCCGGCGCCGCAGCAGCGTGAGCGTATAGGCATACAGCTCGGGGTCCTCGGGCAGCTCCTGCCCCAGGGCCTTGCGCGCCAGCATCGGCGCCATCGGGAAATGGATGCCCTCGCCGCGCGGGCAGCTGCGCACCTGGGCGATGCTCTCCAGCATGGCCCTCAGCTCCTGCTCCGGCGTCAGCGAGGCGTCGCTGCAGACAGGCCGCATCTGCTCCGTCCGCTCGAAGGTGCGGCGCAGCGTGGCGCCCGCCGCCGGCACACACAGCGTCACATAGGTCACGCCCTCCGGCAGCACCGCCTCGGTCAGCCCGTCCAGCGCCATGCTGTCCGGATCGTAGATCGATGTATCCTCGTCCCGGCGCGGGCGGCGGAAGAGCAGGCTGCTGCCCGGCTGCGCCGCCTCCGGGAAGACGAGGCGCTTCGGCTCCTGCACCGTGCCGCTCAGGAAGCGGTCAGCCCGGGCGATCTGCGTCTCGCAGGTCTCGTCCGGCAGCGCGATGCCCAGCGCCGGGTCATCGCTCAGCAGCTGGATGGCCACCGTGCTGCGCGTGTCGCGCACGCCCAGGTTGCAGCAGGCCATGTACAGGATGTTGCGGCCCGCGCGCAGGGGCAGCGTCACCTTCAGCCGCTCGATCGGCTTATAGTCCGGGTGATCGATCTGGCCCAGCTTCACGCCGTTGCAGTACAGGTCCACCGCGGCATAGGACCACAGCACCGCGGGCACCTCCATGGCCCGCTCCGCCACGACGCAGCAGGCCACATCGAAGGTCACGCGCCGCATCTCGGAATAGAAGGCCGAGCAGTCGATGAAGCCGCTGCCCATATCATAATGATAGCGCCAGGGCTGGCCCAGCCGGCTCTCCTGCCCCAGGCGGATATGCTCCGTGTCCTCCACCGGCGCGTGGTCCGCGATGACCGACCGCAGCCAGGCCTCATAGCGGATCTGCTGCGTATCCCGATGATCGTTCGTATAGGGCTCGGCCTTGGGTCCGCTCACCATATAGCAGGTCACGAAGCCCTGCCTGTCCGTCCTCCACAGCGTGTCCATGCTGTCGCCTCCTGATATCCCAGATCACAGCAGATCTTACCACAAAAAGAAAGGGCCCGCAACCCCTGCGGGGCGCGGGTCCCGAACGATCCGGAAGGATCAGCCCTTCACGGCACCGGCCGTCATACCGTTCATGAAGAAGCGGCTGAAGCAGCAGTACACGATCAGGATGGGGATGATGGAGATGGTCGCGCCGGCGAACATGATGTTCCAGGCCGCCGCGCCGTCACCGGCGTTCTTCAGCATGTTGACGCCGACCGTCAGAGGACGCAGGCTGTCATTGGTCATGGTGAAGACCAGGGGCATGATGTATTCGTTCCAGCCCTGGCGGAAGGACAGCAGGGCCACAGTGGCCAGCACGGGCTTCAGCAGGGGCAGGATGATCTTCCAGTAGGTCTGGAAGAAGGAGCAGCCGTCGATCATGGCCGCCTCGTCCAGGTCCTTGGGCAGGCTGTCGGAGAAGCCGCGGCACAGGAAGATGTAGGTCGCCTGGCCGCCGCCGACCGAGATCAGGATGACGGAGATCAGGCTCTTGTTCATGCCCAGCGAGACCGCCAGCTCATACATGGGGCGCAGGGACACGGAGCCCACGTTGATGAACATGAAGGCCACGAAGATGGAGTACAGCAGCTTGTTGAACTTGTTCTTCTTGCGGGAGAACACATAGCCGGCCATGGTGGCGTTGATGATGGAGAGCACCATCACACCGGTGGCCAGGAACAGGCTGTTGCCGGTATACACGGCGAAGTTGGCCTGGTTCCAGGCATCGATGTAGTTCTGCACGATCCACTTGACCGGGAAGATGTTGGAGCCGCCCTTGAGCAGCTCGGCATTCTCCTTGAAGGAGCCGAACACGATGTACAGCACAGGGAAGATGACGATCACAGCCAGGAGCGCCATCAGGATCCAGATGATCACGCGGGCGACCTGCTCGCCGGTGGAACGCACCTCATGGGACTTTTGCATATCGCTCGCCTCCTTACATCACATCGTCCAGCTTGCGGGACACGATGTTGTAGATCACGGTCACGCAGCCGACGATGACGGCAGCCACCACGGACAGAAGCGCGCCATAGCCGATCTGGGCCTGAGCACCGTTGCTGTTCGCGAAGATGGTGTTGTAGATGTAGAGGAACATGACCATCGTCCTGTTGCCGGGGCCGCCCTGGGTCAGCACCATGATGGCCTCATAGTCCTTGAAGGCGCCGGTGATGGCCAGCATCAGGATGACCTTCATCACGGGAGCCAGCATGGGCAGGGTGATGGAGAAGAAGGTGCGCACCGCGCCGGCGCCGTCGATCTTGGAGGACTCATACACGTCCTCCGAGATGCCGTTGATGCCGTTGATGAAGTACAGCATGTAGTTACCGAAGCCGCCCCAGATGGCCAGCGCCATGACCGCGACCATGACGTTGCTCTGGTTCAGCAGCCAGTTCACACGGGGGCCGGACTGCAGGCCGATGGCACGCAGGACGCCGTTCAGCACGCCGTTCTGGGTGGCGAAGATGAAGGTGAAGATCATACCACTGATCGAGGTAGCGATGATGGTGGGCATGAAGTAGACCGCGCGGAAGAGAGCGGCGCCGCGCATCTTCATGTTCAGCAGCACAGCCATCAGCAGCGAGAGCGGCACGATGAAGATCAGCTTGTAGGCCGCGTACTCGAAGGTCACGCCCACGCTGTTCCAGAAGGTCGAGTCGCTCAGCATGCGCTCGATGTTCTGCATGCCGGTGAAGGTGGAGGTGAAACCGTTATAATTGCAGAGCACATAACGGAAGATCCAGATGAACGGATAGATGGAGCAGACGCACAGGAACACGATCGCGGGGATCAGCATCATGTTCGACTGGATGTTGCCGTTGATCCAGTGCCGATGCACCTTCTCCTTGAAGGTCTCCGGCGGTCTCACTTGCTTGACGGTACTCATAGACACCCTCTCCTTGTCACTTGGTCACCCGCCCACGGATCATGCCCCGTGAGCCGATATGAAGAGGCGCACACGCGCCCGGAGGATACGTGTGCGCCGGAGCCGATCACTTGTCCAGATAGGTCACAGTGCCGGCAGAGGGATGCATGGGATCGTAGTCGGCGATCACAAGGCGCTTCACGGAACCGGCGGCCACGTCGGCGTCCAGAGCGGCGTTGTAACGGGTGTTCAGATCCTCGATCGCGGCGTCGATGTCGACGAAGCCCATGATGGCGTTCCAGATCACGGTGCGATAGTTGTCACCGGTCAGGTTGATCGCGGGCACGGCGGGATACACGGACTCATACTCCAGCAGGGAGTAATCAGCCAGACGGCCCAGCTTGGTCTTGTCGACATGCTCGTCGATGTAGCTGGTGATGGGCAGGGCAGCGCCGGACTCGACATAACCGACCAGCACTTCCTCAGACTGCATGTAGCGCACGAACTCCCAGGCGGCGTCCACGTTCTTGGAGGAGCTCATGATGGCATAGCCCTTGGAGGGAGTGGTCTGCAGAGCGCCCTTGATCTCGCCGGTCAGAGAGGGAACAGGAGCCACGCCCCACTCGAAATCGGTCACAGGGAACTGGTTGGTGAACACGCCGGCTTCCTGAGAGGCATTGCCCCACAGAGCGAAGCTGCCGCCCGCGAACAGAGCGCGCATGTTGTCCACGCCCTGCTGGTCGGGATAAGCCCACTGCACCAGCTCGCGGCCCAGCTCCATGATCTCCTTGTAGCCGGAGAAGTCGAACTTGCCGTTCACATAGTCATAGTAGTAGATGCCGGACACCTGAGCCATCATCTCCAGCTGGCGCTCGAAGGGAGAGCTGCTGGTGAAGCCCACGCCATAGTACTCATAGTCGTTGTCTTCGGTGATCTTCTTGGCGCAGTCGATGTAGCCCTGGATGGTGGTGGGGACGCTGTCATAGCCGGACTTGGCCAGCAGGTCCTTGTTGTACTCGATACGGACGCCGGAACGCATCGCGCTGTAGATCCAGTAGATGTGGCCGTTCATGGCGTTCAGGCCTTCGTAGGCATGGTTGTAGGGGTCATTGACCTTCTGGTACTCCTCATCGGCGGCGATGAGGTCGTCCAGAGCCAGCAGCATGTCGTTGTCGACGAAGTTGCGGATGGTCACGGCGCCGATGATGTCGGGCGCGTCGCCGCTGGTATAGGCCAGGGTGATCTGGTTCTCGTAGTCGTCGGTGATGACGTTGATCTTCACCTCGATGTCGTCATGGGCGGCATTGAAGGCGTCGATGCAGGACTGGATGTAGTCCAGGTCATGACGGTCGTTCGTCCAGTAGTTCAGGACGGTCTTCTCATCAGCCACGGCGGGCACCACGCACAGCATGGTGGCGATCATGGCCAGCACGAGGACGATGCTGAGCATCTTCTTCATACCAGGTATCCCTCCTTATATTCCGACGCGCACAAAAGCCCGCAAGGGGCCCTGTCATGCGTCATTGGTCTGATTATAACATCTCCGGCGGACGTTCTCAATACCTTTTCCGCAAAAGATCGTATTTTTATGTCGAACAGATATCCTTTCATGGCCATTTCTGCCATTTTTAGCGCAACAGATGTTGCTTTTACGCATAGGAAAAGGAGCCCCTCCGTCCGGAGAGGCTCCATAGGCTGTGGCAGTCTCAGGCAAAGAAGGCGTTCATATCCGCCACGATCTTCGCCTCGGTCTCGCGGGCCGCGGCCTGGTCGGGCGCGCTCACACTGATGTAGGCCTTCAGCTTGGGCTCGGTGCCCGAGGGACGCACGACCACGGAGCAGTTGTCCGCCAGCAGGAACTTGAGCACGTCGCTCTTGGGCAGGCCGTCCAGGCCGGGGGCATAGTCCAGCAGCTTCACCAGCCGCTTGCCGCCGAAGCCCGCGATGTCGCCGCGGAAGGCCTTCATGATGCCGGCCATCTTCTGCATGCCGGCCGAGCCCTCGAAGGTGAAGGAGTGCAGCGTGTTCAGGCAATAGCCATAGGTCGCGTACAGCTCGTTCAGCTTGTCCAGCAGCGAGATGCCGCGGGTGGCATAGTAGGCGAACATCTCGCAGATCTGCGAGGCGCCGTTCACGGCGTCCTTGTCGCGCACATAGCTGCCGGTCAGGTAGCCATAGCTCTCCTCGAAGCCGAAGATGTAGTCGCTCGCGCGGCCCTGCTTCTCCAAAAGGCCGATCTGCTCGCCGATGAACTTGAAGCCCGTCAGCACGTTCACGCACTTCACGCCATAATGCGCGGCGATGCGCTCGGCCATGTCGATGGTCACGATGGTCTTCACCATCACGGGCTCGGCGGGCATCTTGCCGTGCTTCACGCGCTGGCTGCACACGAAGTCCAGCAGCAGCATGCCGGTCTCATTGCCGGTGAGCAGCACATACTCTCCGTCGGGGCCCTTCACGGCGATGCCCACGCGATCGCAGTCGGGGTCGGTGGCCAGCAGCAGGTCGGCGTTGCGTTCCTTGGCGTACCGCATGCCCAGCTGCATGGCCTCGCGGATCTCGGGGTTCGGATAGGGGCAGGTGGGGAAATGACCATCGGGCTGCTCCTGCTCCTTCACCACGGTCACGTTGGTGTAGCCCAGCTCCTTCAGGGTGCGGGTCACGGGCTTCAGGCCGGTGCCGTTCAGGGGCGAATAGACGATGGCGGTGCCGCGGTCGACCTCGTCGCCATAGAGCACCGACTGGCCCTTCACCTCGGCCACGAAGGCGTCATACACCTCATCGCCGATCCAGCTGATGGTGCCGTCCTTCATCCCCTGCTCGAAGGCCACCTGCTCCACATCATCGAAGATGTCGATGGCCTCGATCTCCTTCAGGATCTCGTCGGCCGCCTCGGTGGTGATCTGGCAGCCGTCGGGGCCATAGACCTTGTAGCCGTTGTACTTGGAGGGGTTGTGGGAGGCGGTGACCATCACGCCCGCGGCGCACTTCAGCGCGCGCACGGCATAGCTCAGGCAGGGCGTGGGCATCAGCTGGCGATAGATGTGCACGCGGATGCCGTTCGCCGCGAACACGCCCGCCGCCACCTGGCTGAACAGGTCGCTCTTGATGCGGCTGTCATAGGAGATGGCCACGGCCGGCTGCGCGAAATGGGCCTTCACATAGTTCGCCAGGCCCTGGGTCGCCTTGGCCACGGTGTACACGTTCATGCGGTTGGTGCCGGCGCCGATCACGCCGCGCAGGCCGCCGGTGCCGAAGGCCAGGTCGCGATAGAAGGCGTCCTCCTTCTTGGCCTCGTCCATGGCCCGCAGCTCGGGCAGAAGGTCCGCATCGGCGGTCGCGCCCTTCAGCCAGCGCTCATACTGCTCCTGGATCGTCATATAGCTCGTCCTCCTTCATCTTCTCATCCCGGACTCAAATAAGATCGCTCCGGATCCTCATCGACAGATGTGGATCTCAGGTCAAGGATGGTCTCACAGCGCCGCCGGATCGATGCCGACGGTGATCAGCTCGAAGGGCTTGAACGCCACGCGGCGGGCCGTGCCCTGCACATCCTCCAGCATGTTCAAGGTCTGGACCTCACAGGGGAAGTCCACATAGCCGCGGCGGCCGTCCTGCTCGCTCAGGCGCAGCACCAGCTTCGAGCCGTCCTCGCTGCGCTTCATGGCCTGCAGATGCAGGCCGCTCCCGCACAGGGCGTCCTTCAGCGCTGCGGGGCACTCCACGGAGGCCTTGCGCAGCGGCACGTCATACTGCATGGCGCAGTCGTTCACATGGGCCTGCAGCCAGTCGCCCTCATGGGGCAGGATCACATAGCAGATATCATGATGTCCGATATCGGAGGTGATGTCGGGGCGGATGGTGGCGCGCAGCAGGCTCAGGCTGATCTCGTCGCCCTCCAGACCCACGCCGTACTTGCCCTCGTTGATCAGGGCCAGGCCGGCGCCGCTCTCGCTCAGGTCGCACCACTTGTGGTGGCACACCTCGAAGCGGGCCTGCTGCCAGGTGGTGTTCTTGGTCAGCTCGCGCTTGATGAAGCCCGCGCTCGTGTCGCACACCAGCTCACGGGTCAGCACGTCCACGCCATAGTTGCACTTGGCCAGCTTGTGCTTCTCGTCCCAGTCGACGATATGCTCCACCTCGATGGCGCGGCTCTCGGCAAAGAAGCGCAGCCGCACGCGCCAGGTGCTCTTGCCGGTAGAGAGCGTGGCCTCCAGCGTGGCGCTCACGGCGTCGGCCTTCACCACGCGCAGCGGCTCGGTCACGGTCATGGGGCGCTCCACGTCCTTGTAGTTGGGCAGGATGTCCCAGGCGTCATAGTTGCCGGGGCGGTCCTCATAGATGTGCAGCTTGTTGAAGCCGCAGCCCTTGCGGACCCACTCGCGGTCCAGCTCCGCGTCATACAGCGATACGAAGCTGGCGTCCTTCGCGAGCTCGGCACGGTAGAAGGGCGTCTCCAGCTTCAGGCCGTCCTCAGTCTCCCGCACTGTGAGCCAGCCCTCGATGCCCTTGAGGGGCTCCACCTTCCCCGCCGTCAGGCCGGGCAGGCCGGGCACGCTCCAGAAGCCCTTCACGCCATGGCGCTCCTCCGGGCCCTGCTCGTCCTCCACGAAGGTCAGGAAGCCGCGCTCCATCGCCAGCGAGTTGAACCAGACATCCACCTTGCCGCACCGGGCCAGCAGCTCGTCCAGCTTCGCGTCGATCTCGCGGTAGTCCGCCATCGCGTCCTCATATACGGGATGGATGTGGCTGCCGGGCAGGATGTCGTGGAACTGGTTCAGCAGCAGCTTCTTATAGCAGGCGCGCAGCTCCTCCGCCGGGTACTCTGCGCCGCGCAGCGAGGCCAGGGCGCACTGCAGCTCGGTCTCACGCAGCTTGAACTCCAGGCGGCGGTTCCAGTACTTCAGCAGGCTCTTGGTGGTGAAGGTGCCGCGGTGCATCTCCAGATACAGCTCGCCGTCCCAGGTGGCCAGGGCCTCGTTGCCCTCCAGGTTCTTGTGCAGGAATGCGGAGCCGCCGGTGATCTCGGTCTTGGGCATGATGCTCAGCTTGTCGAAGCGGCGGGCCAGCTCCAGCATCTCGGCCGTGCAGCCGCTGCCGCCGTCGCCGTAGCCATACATGCTCAGCGTCTGCCCGCCGATCTGCTTGTCCTGGTAGCTCTCCCAGTTCTCCTGGATCTGGCTGGGCATGTTCCACGTGATGAAGTGGGTAGGCGGCACGCAGGCATACACGGTGCTGCCGTCGATGCCTTTCCATTTGAAGTTGTTGTGCGGGAAGCGGTTCGTGTCGTTCCAGGTGGACATCTTGTTCGAGACGAAGTAGTCCACGCCGCTCTTCTTCAGGATCTGCGGCAGGATCCAGCTGTTGCCGAACACATCGGGCAGCCAGGCGTTGTCGATCGTCTTGCCGAAGGCCCGGCGGAAGAAGTGCTGGCCATACAGGAACTGGCGGATCAGGCTCTCGGCCGCGGGCACGTTGCAGTCCGGCTCCACATACATGGCGCCCACCGGCTCGAAGCGGCCCTCGGCCACCTTCTGCTTCAGCTCCTCAAAGAGCTCGGGGTAGTACTTCTCCAGCGTCTCATAGGTGTAGGCCTGGGTGTGCGTATAGCGGAACTCGGGGTACTGGTCCAGCAGGCGCAGCTGGATCAGGATGGTGCGGGCGTTCTTCTGCACCGCGTGGATCCTGCGCCAGTAGTAAGCGATATCCAGATGGGAGTGGCCCACCAGCGCCACGTCGCCGCTGCCCTTGTAGTCCGTGTTGGCATAGATCACGCGCTCCACATAGTCCGAGGCTTCCTTCACGCCCTCCCAGGTGTCGAAGTCGATGAAGTTCAGCGCCTGGTCCATCTCGCGGAAGAGGAACTTGCGGTAGTCCTCGTTGAAGTACTCGCACTGGGCGATGTCCATCAGCAGCAGATAGTCATACACCAGGCTCTGCACGTCCTTGCGGACAGTACACAGGTAGGCGCCCTCGAAGACCTGGCGGCAGCCGCGGGTCGAGAGCGAGGCAGGGTTGCGCTCGTCATCGGGCTTGGAGCGGTTGTAGGCCTCGATCTCGATGTCCAGCTCCCGCGCGTCGCCGATGTAGGGCTGCAGAGGCATCATCTCACGGTTCGGGTCCACGCCGCCCACATACACGCCGTTCACCTTCACGATCATCTCGGCGGCGGTGTGCAGGGAGAAATACAGCTCTCGGCCCAGCATATGCTCGGGGATGGCGACATGGCCGCGGATGAAGGCCGTGCCGTCGGGCGTGAAGTACATGTCGCCCTTCTTCAGGGGGCGGTAGTCCTCGGAATAATATTCGTAGCTGTCCTCCGCCACCTGCCTCGCGTCGCGGATGGTCAGGTCGGTGATCTCATATTTCTCTTCATAGATGCCGCGCTGCAGCCAGGTGGCGCGCAGCTCGGTCCATTCCTCCGGACGCATGCTGCGCCGGACGACCTTGACATGTGTCATAGAGCTCGCTCCTTCCTTCGATCAGGTGTCCTGGAAATAGGGCTTCCTGCGCACGGGCTGGATGTGCACCGTCTGCTGCAGGTCCTTAGCGATCATCTCCTCCATCCACGCCACACAGCGGTGGAGGATGAGGCACTTGGAGCACTCGCCCCGGAAGATGAGCTCCACCCTGTCCCCCTCCTGGGAGACGAACTCCACCCAGCCGCCGTCGCCCTGGATCCTCGGCGCCAGGTAGTTCTCGATGTATTCCCGCATACAAGGCTCTCCCTTCTATGTCACTTCTTGAGGAAATCTTCGCGCATGGGCGTGAACACATCGCAGAGCACGCCGGCCTCCAGGCACTCGCAGCCGTGCAGGCTGTTCGAAGGCATCAGGACCGAGTCGCCCGCGTTCACGACCTTCGTCTCGCCGTCCACCGTGAAGGCGAAGCTACCCTTCACGATATAGGTCACCTGGGTATGCGGATGCCTGTGCATGTTGCCCCGGGCGCCCTTCTCGAAGGTGATCTCGCACATCATCACCTTTTCATCGTAGCCCAGGATCCTGCGGCTCACGCCGGGCTCGCAGGGGGTCGGCGTCACTGTATCACGATAGACGAACATGGCTGTCCTCTCCTGTCTCTTATTTTTGCCGTATACGGCACGATAGATCGTATTTTACCACAAGTCGGCCGCGGATGGAATAGCCTTCAGGCATTTTGGTGCCGCAGCCCTCCAAAACAGCAAAAACGGGAGCGCATGACACGCTCCCGTATGGATCGGATCACTCCGCATCCTCGAAGGCAGGCTTCTGGATCTACACAAAGACAGGCTTGCTGCTCTTGGCAGTGGCCGCCTTGACCACCGCGCGGATGGCTTTGGCGATGCGGCCCTGCTTTCCGATGACCTTGCCCATGTCCTCTTCAGCCACGTTCAGCTCAAGGATGATGGCCTCAGGGCCTTCGGTCGTATGAACGCTGACCTGCTCAGGATGATCCACCAAGGACTGCGCCACGAAGGTCAGTAGTTCTTGCATGGAACTTTCCTTTCTGTCAGACAGAGAGCAGCACGGCTCACTTCTCGATGACGCCGGTCTTCTTCAGCAGCACGCGGACGGTCTCAGTGGGCTGAGCGCCGACGCCGAGCCAATACTTGGCGCGGTCACCGTCGACCTTCACGTTGGCGGGCTTGGTCATGGGATCGTAGTAGCCGATCTCCTCGATGAAACGGCCGTCACGGGCGAAATGATCGTCGGCCACGACAACACGGTAGAAGGGCTTCTTCTTCATGCCCATCCTCTTCAGGCGGATCTTGACCATCGTAGGTTCCTCCTCGATCTAAGTAAGTTCTTTATCTATGGTATCGCCCTCTCGGGCGTGCCACGCTCTTGTGTGGGATATCGGCCGGTCACTGCTTGGGCATGTTGCGCATCATGGCCTTCAGCTTGCCGCGGCCCTTCATCTGGGTCATCTGCTTCATCATGGTGCGCGCCTGGTCGAACTGGCGGATCAGCGTGTTCACATCCTGCACCGTGGTGCCGGAGCCGGCGGCGATGCGCTTGCGGCGGCTGGCGTTCAGGATGCCGGGATCGCGGCGCTCACGCGGCGTCATCGAGCGGATGATCGCCTCGGGCTTCTTCATCGCGTCATCGTCCACCGCGTCGATGTCCGAGGACTTCACACCGGGCAGCATGCCCAGCATGTGCTTGATGCCGCCCATCTTCTTCATGGACTGCATCTGCTCCAGGAAGTCCTCCAGGTCCAGGTCGGCCGTCTTGGTCTTCTGGGCCAGCTTGGTGACGTCCTTCTCGTCGAAGGCCTCCTGGGCCTTGTCGATCAGGGTCAGCACGTCGCCCATGCCCAGGATGCGGCTGGCCATGCGGTCGGGGTAGAAGGGCTCCAGCTCGTTCAGCTTCTCGCCGATGCCGCTGAACTTGATGGGCTTGCCGGTCACCTCGCGCACGCTCAGGGCCGCGCCGCCGCGGGTGTCGCCATCCAGCTTGGTGAGGATGACGCCCGTGATGTCCAGCTTCTCATTGAAGGTGGTCGCCACGTTCACGGCGTCCTGGCCCAGCATGGAGTCGATCGTGAGCAGGATCTCCTGCGGCTTCACGGCCTCCTTGATGCGGGCCAGCTCGTCCATCAGCTCCACATCGATGTGCAGGCGGCCGGCCGTGTCGATGATCAGCACGTCGCGCCCGTAGTACCGGGCGTTCTGCACCGCCTCCTGCGCGGTCTTCACCGGATCCTGCGTGCCCTTCTCGAAGACCGGCACGCCCACCTGCTCGCCCACCACCTGCAGCTGCTTGATGGCCGCGGGGCGGTAGATGTCGCAGGCCGCCAGCATGGGCTTCTTGCCCTGCTTGAGCAGGTAGCCGGCCAGCTTGGCGCACATGGTCGTCTTGCCGGCGCCCTGCAGGCCGCAGAGCATGAAGACGGTCGGTGTGCTGGAGGACCAGGTCAGCTTCGAGACCGTGCCGCCCATCAGGGCCGTGAGCTCCTCGTTCACGATCTTCACGATCTGCTGGCTGGGCGTCAGAGAGCCGAGGACCTCCTGGCCCACGCACTTCTCGGTCACGCGCTTGATGAAGTTCTTCGCGACCGTATAGTTGACGTCGGCATCGAGCAGCGCCATCCGGACCTCGCGCATGCTCTCCTTGACATCAGCCTCGGTCAGCTTGCCCTTCTTCGAGATCTTGCGGAGCGCGCCCTGCAGCTTCTCGCTCAAGCCCTCAAAAGCCATCGTTCTCCTCCTGCTCCTGGCGGATCAGCGCATCCAGCACCGACTCTGCTTCTTGATAGCGCCCCTCGCGGAGCGCCTCGCGGCATGTCTCCAATCCATCCTGCATCCTGCGGAAGCGGGCCGCCATGCCGAGCTTCTCTTCCATCTCGAAGAGCCTCTCCGCGGCCCTGGCCAGTGCCTCATGCACGCCCTGGCGGCTGATCCCGGCGATCTGCGCGATCTACCCCAGGCTCAGGTCCTCCTCGCAGTGCATGGTGAGCACCTGACGCTGCTTCTCTGTCAGCATCCCGCCATAGAAAGCCATCAGCCAGGCGAGCTCGACCTTCCGCCCGACATCCTCCTGCGCCATATCGGCACCTCGCTGTCAAGCATTTTCCCTTGACACGAGCGCTATTATAACGCGGGATCGCCTGTTTGTCAATAGCCCGCGCTTTCCCGCCGCGCGGACGGAAATGAAAGCTCGTAAGCCGCCGATCGCGCTGTATATCTTTCGGCCCGCGTCCTGTATCATCAAGTCGTACCGAGGGACGAGAGCCCGAGGCACGAGCACACAAGCACAGCGGCGCGGATCCCGCACCGCGGATGAGATAAGGAGCGTATCGATATGATCATCAGTCTCTTCGGCCTCTTCTTCCTGGCCATCGCCGCGGCGTTCGTCACCTCTGGCCTGTTCGCGATCTTCAGCCGCAAGACCATCCCCCACGCGGATCTGCTCCCCTTCACGGAAGCGTCCATCCACCGGGCGACGCGGACCATGGGGCTGGCCAGCCTGGTCGGCGGCCTGGGCCTGGCCAGCGCGGTGCTGCTGAACTTCGTCATCTTCTCGATCGGCTTCATCGGCTGCACGGCCGGCATGTTCACCTTCTTCGGGGCGTCCGTGGCCTCCGGCCTCATCGCCTCCCGGGCCCATGAGCAGCTGGTCCGCAAGCCCGTCACCTTCACCGTGCATCCTGCGGCACACACCACAGTCGTCGACGGCTGCGGCACGGTGGCCTGATCGCGATCCCGGAGCATATCGAGCCCGCCCCTTCTCAGGGGTGGGCCCTTTCATTCTTTGTGACGCTCTTTCTCATGCTCCCTGGCAGCCCGGCGCCGGCTGATCGTCCACGGCACCAGGATGGCCGTATCGAGGATGGAGAAGCAGACCAGGACCACGATCCAGATCCAGCTCATGTCTTTCCTCCCCTCCCTGTCCTCTCTGATACATATCTCAATAAGATCGGCCGCGGTCTCACCGCTGCGTCCATCAACAGTCCACTGGACTGTTGGCCCAGAGGGCTTTCCGATCCTACCGCGGGCTCAGAGCTGCTTGCTTCCGCCACTGGCGGCAGCCGCTCTTCATCCTCCGGACTGCTTCGGATCCCCACTTTTGTAGGTCATTTCTATTGAGGATAGTATGACAGCACGATCCTCCGCCCGCGTACAGCGGCCGAGAGCATGGCACAAGAAAACTCCCCTTCACGAGGAAGGGGAGCGGTGTTGCTATCTGACGACCGCAGCCGATCAATAGCGGTTCGCGCGCATAGCGGCGAAGCACTCACGGCAGTACACGGGCTTGTCCCCACGGGGCTGGAAGGGCACCTGGGTGGGCTGGCCGCACTGGTCGCACACCACGTCATACATCTGACGGGTGGTGCCGCCGTTCTGGGAAGCGCGCTTCGCGGCGCGGCAAGCCTGGCAGCGGGAGGGCTTGTTCTGGAAGCCCTTCTCGGCGAAGAAAGCCTGCTCGGAAGCAGAGAAAACGAATTCGCGGCCGCAATCACGGCAAGTCAGAGTCTCGTCCTGATACATGGTTCATGACCTCCTTAAAATCGTTACCCATACCAATGCCATGAAGTTTCATAGTCCCTTTCGATCGGCGTGGTTCGGACGACCAATGGAGGGAATGGACCTTGTACCTGGCTGGGTCACGAGCGGATTATAGCACAGCCGCGCGATTTTGTACAGTCCCCCGCCCCAAAAATTTTCCGGAACTTTTTTCGCTCCGCCCTCTTGACGATCGGCCCCCGCCGTGCTAATATAGGCACTGTTCCGATGCGGTGATTTGGCTCAGTCGGTAGACCCTACTGCGTAGAGTTACCAACCACCAAGCGCCGGAAATCTTCTCCAGAATGTGACTGGATGTATGATTTGGGAACTAAACCCACCAAATAAGGTGATTTGGCTCAGTCGGTAGAGCACTTCGTTCACATCGAAGGGGTCACAGGTTCGAGTCCTGTAATCACCACCACTTCCCTCTCAGAAATGAGAGGGTTTTCTTTTTTGTTTTTTTCTTGTTTTTTGGAGCCGAGTCGGAGAAAAAGTTCAAAATTTCCCGATTTTCGGTTTGGGTCAGTGGGCTGCAACTGAGCCAACAGAACACCGAATTTGCACCCGGATCTAAAATTTTCTCCCCCGCCCAATCCCGGCAGGAATCGGGAAACCCGGCGAGAATAAAAAGTTTTAACATCATTCAGGAGGCATCCCATGAATTACAGACGACTTGGCAAGACCGGCCTGATG
>R28__coassemble_280_pt1 | contig 24175 bp, 27 predicted proteins | sample R28__metabat2_low_PE_026 | metagenome-assembled genome bin R28
GCCCCATGGCCGCCCGCTGCGGCGGCTGCCAGCTGGCCGGCGTCCCCTATCGGCAGCAGCTGCAGCGCAAACAGGCCCGGGTGCAGGAGCTGCTGGGCGGCCTCTGCCCGGTGGAGCCCATCCGCGGCATGGAGCGTCCCTACCATTACCGCAACAAGGTGCATGCCGTGCTGTCGGTCGACAAGCGGGGCATCCCCTTCAGCGGCGTCTACGCGGCGGGGACCCACCATGTGGTGCCGGTCCGGCGCTGCCTGCTGGAGGACCTGCGCGCCGACCGCATCATCCGTGACATCGTCGAGATGCTGCCCCGCTACAAGCTGCGCGTCTACAACGAATATACGCACCGCGGCTTCCTGCGGCACATCGTGGTGCGAACGGGCCACGCGACCGGGCAGATCATGGTCATCCTGGTGGCCACGGCCCGGGAGTTCCCCGGCGGGAAGGAGTTCACGCAGGAGCTGCTGGAGAAGCACCCATAGATCACCACGCTGGTGCTCAACGTGAACCAGCGCGAGACCAGCATGGTGCTGGGCCGGAAGGATGTGGTGCTCAGCGGCGAGGGCTGGATGGAGGACGAGCTTTGCGGCAGGACCTTCCGCATCTCGCCCCAGTCCTTCTATCAGGTGAACGCCCAGCAGGCGGAGGTGCTCTACCGCGCCGCCATCGACCTGGCCGGGCTCACCGGGCATGAGACGCTGCTGGACGCCTATTGCGGCACGGGCACCATCGGCCTGTGCGCCTCCGACCGCATCGATCGGCTGATCGGCGTGGAGCTGAACAGCGACGCCGTGCGCGACGCGAAGGAGAACGCCCGCCGCAACGGTGTCGAGAACGTGGGATTCATCTGTGATGACGCCGGCCGCTTCATGACCCGCATGGCGAAGGACGGCGTCGCGCCCGATGTGGTGCTGATGGACCCGCCCCGGGCCGGGAGCGACGAGCCCTTCCTGCGCTCCCTCATCTCTCTGGCGCCGGAGCGCGTGGTCTATGTCTCCTGCGATCCCCGCACCCAGGCCCGCGACCTGCTCCTGCTCACCCGCGGCGGCTACCGCTGCGAGCGCGCCGTGCCCGTCGACATGTTCCCGGGCACCGAGCACATCGAATGCGTGGTGGCCCTGACGCGGGCGTGAGCATGAAGAGCCCGAACGAAAGAGAGTGACAGCATGAGCGATCTGCGTCTGAAGAAGTATCTCACCGAGCCGACGGAGCGCCGCCGCCTGATCATGGCGGTGTTCGGCGTACTGGTGTGCGCGGTGGGCGTGGCCCTGTGCCGCATGGCCGGCTTCGGGGTGGACTCCTTCCAGAGCTTCTGCAGCGGCGTCTACAATGTGAGCCCGCTGGGCGAGGGCACCACCTATGTGCTCATCAACGCGGTGCTCCTGGTCTTCGCGCTGGTGACGGACCGGCACTACATCGGCCTGGGGACGCTGATCAACCTGTTCCTCTTCGGCTATGTGGTCGACTTCAGCCAGCAGCTGCTCATCGCCGTGTTCGGCATGCCGGGGCTCGCGGGCCGCGTGGTGTATCTGGCGCTCGGCTTCTTCGTATGCTGCGCCGCCTGCTCGGTCTATATCACCGCCGACCTGGGCGTATCGACCTATGACGCCATCTCGCTCTATCTGGCCCGCGTCACGCCCCTCTCCTACCGCGTCATCCGCATCATCACCGATGTGATCTGCGTCGTGGTCGGCTGGGTGCTGGGCAGCGTGCCCGGCCTCTGCACCATCCTGTGCGCCTGCCTGATGGGCCCCATGATCGCCTGGATCAACGGCTGGTTCTCGGAGCCGCTGCTGCGCGGACAGCGCCGCTGAACCGCGCGGGGGACTGTACAAGGCCCGCCAAATGTGGTATCATCTAACGGATAAGAGCTTATGGAGGTGACTGCCACGAAGAGGCTCCGGGGCCTGCTCTGCCTGCTGCTGTGTATGCTGATCGCGGCAGGCTGCCTTCCCGCGCAGGCCGATACGATCCCCCAGCCCACCCTCTCGCCCGACGCGGCCGAGTATGACTCGGACCATCCCGAGCTGTTGGAGGAGGAGCAGCTCTATGCCGCCTCCGCCATCCTCATCGAGGCCAGCTCCGGCATGGTCATCTTCGAGAAGGACGCCGACACCATCCGCTACCCCGCCTCCACCACCAAGATCATGACCGTGATGCTCGGCATCATCATGATCGACCCGAACGACTACGATAAAGAGGTCATGGTCAGCGAGCGCGCCGTGCAGGTGCCCGAGGACTCCTCGACCATGGACCTGAAAGCCGGCGAGGTCCTCTCCTACCGCGATCTGCTCTATGGCACCATGCTGCTCTCGGCCAACGACGGCTCGAACGTCATCGCCGAAACGGTGTCCGGCTCCATCGAGGCCTTCGTGCAGCTGATGAACGACAAGGCCGCCGAGCTGGGCTGCACGAACACCCACTTCGCCAATCCCCACGGCTACCACGATGACGATCACTATACCACCGCCCGCGACCTGGCCCTCATCGCCCAGGCCGCCATGCAGGTGGACCTGTTCCGATAGATCGTGGGCACCTATTCCTATACGATCCCCAAGACGAACCTGTCGCGCAAGCGCACGTTCACCTCGACCAACAAGCTCTACGACACGGGCACCGACGAGGAACCCAACAAATATTATTATCCCTACACCATCGGCATCAAGACCGGCCAGCACTCGATGGCAGGCTACTGCTTCGTGGGCGGCGCCGAGAAGGATGGCGTGGAGCTGATCTCGGTGGTGCTCTATACCGGCTACCGCGCCCGCTGGGCCGATACCATCAAGCTGATGGACTACGGCTTCTCGCAATACATGAGCGTGACGCCGGTGGACCTGTACAACATGAACCCCATCACGCTGGAGACCAGCGGCTATTCATTGCAGGACTCCGGCCTCGGCAAGCTGGCGCTCAAGTGTGTGCCGACCGACGCCGTCGCCGCCGCCAAGGCCACGATCATCGCCACGAAGGACGAGGTCGAGGCCATGGCCGCCAACCTCAAGAAGACCGTGCTCATCCAGTATACCCGCGACTTCCAGGCCCCCATCGAGGCCGGCGAGGTCATGGGCACGCTGACCTACTTCCCCGAGGGACAGGACGAGGTCGTCTATAACTTGGTCGCCTCCCGCTCGATCGCGAAGCGCGAGAACGCCCCCAGGACGCTCCAGCAGATCATCGACGATGTGGAGGCCGACCCCGACCCGATGCCGCCTCTCTCGGCATAGCTCGTCATCACGCATATCTGTCTGCCCCTGCTGGCCGTGTGGCTGGTGCTGCGCCTGCTCGCCATCCTCTTCCGCAGGAGGAGGAAGCACGGCAGCCGCGCGCCCAGGGTGCGTCACAGCCATCTAAGGTAACTTCCGCTGCGGTCGCAGCGTATCACAGGGCAGAGGCCGGCATCCACGGTCCTCCCCCATCGACAAAGAAGGAGGGATCCCCATGGCTCCTCAGGCGATCATCCAGAACGGTAAGGCGATCCTCGGCATCGAGTTCGGCTCCACCCGCATCAAGGCCGTGCTGATCGACGACAAGAACGAGGTCATCGCCAGCGGCGACCACACCTGGCACGACCAGCTGCTGGACGGCGTGTGGAACTATAGCCAGGAAGCGATCCTGGCCGGCCTGGCCGACGCTTATGCCCACATGAAGGCCGACGCGCAGGCCCGCTACGGCGTGACGCTCACCAAGCTCTCCGCCATCGGCATCAGCGCTATGATGCACGGCTACCTGGCCTTCAACGACAAGATGGAGCTGCTGGTGCCCTTCCGCACCTGGCGCAACACCATCACCGGCCCCGCGGCCGCCGCGCTCACCGAGCTGTTCCAGTTCAACATCCCGCAGCGCTGGTCCCTGGCCCATCTGTACCAGGCCATCCTGAACGGCGAGGACCATGTGAAGGACATCCGCTTCCTCACCACCCTGGCCGGCTATGTGCACTACCTGCTGTGCGGCCGCAAGGTGCTGGGCATCGGCGATGCCGCCGGCATGATGCCCATCGACAGCACCATCGGCGATTACGACAAGGGCATGCAGGCCAAGTTCGACGCGCTGGTGGCCGACAAGGGCTATCCCTGGAAGCTCGCGCAGATCCTGCCCGCCGTGCTGAAGGCCGGTGAGGACGCCGGCACCCTGACCGCCGAGGGCGCGAAGCTGCTCGACCCCGCCGGCGATCTGCAGCCCGGCGCGCTGCTGTGCCCGCCCGAGGGCGACGCCGGCACCGGCATGGCCGCCACCAACTCCGTGGCCGTGCGCACCGGCAACATCTCGGCCGGCACCTCCGTGTTCGCCATGATCGTGCTGGAGAAGGCGCTCAGCCGTCTGCACACCGAGATCGACATGGTCACCACGCCCACCGGCGCGCCCGTGGCCATGGTGCACTGCAACACCTGCACCTCCGACGTGAACGCCTGGGTCAGCCTCTTCGCCGATGTGCTCACCTCTTACGGCGCGAAGGTGGACATGAACGCCCTCTACACCATGCTCTTCACCAAGGCGCTGGAGGCCGACAAGGACGCCGGCGGCCTGGTGAGCTACAACTACTATTCCGGTGAGCCCATCACCGGCACCGATGACGGCGTGCCCATGTTCACCCGTCTGGCCGACGCCCCCATCACCCTGGCCAACTTCATGCGCAACCTGCTCTACTCCTCCATGGCCACGCTGAAGATCGGCATGGACATCCTGGTGGACTAGGAGAAGGTGGCCATCGACAGCGTGGTGGGCCATGGCGGTCTGTTCAAGACCCCCGGTGTGGGCCAGGGCCTGATGGCCGCCGCCCTCGACACCCCCGTCACCTGCATGCAGACCGCCGGTGAGGGCGGCGCCTGGGGCATCGCCCTGCTGGCCGCCTATGCCGCGAACAAGGCCGACGGCGAGACCCTGGAGCAGTACCTGAACGACAAGGTGTTCGGCGGCATGCCCAGCACCACCATGCAGCCCGACCCGGCCGACAAGGCGGGCTTCGATGCCTACCTGGCGCGCTACAACGCCGTGCTCGATGCCGAAAAGGCCTGCGTGAAGGGCCTGAAGTGAGCCCCCGGGCGCGTCTGTCCTCTTGACAGGCGCGCCCTTCAAATGTATGATATCCCATGGAACTGACTGACGATCGGGCTGCCCGGCGCGGCAGCGTGACCATCGGATCGACCGATGAGAAGCTGGAGGAAAAGACGATGCAGGAGATCAAGATCACCCTGACGAAGACGCCCAAGGCCAAGCCGCAGGACGAGAGCAAGCTGGGCTTCGGCCGCATCTTCACGGACCATATGTTCCTGATGAACTACGAGGCCGGCCGCGGCTGGTACGATGCCCGCATCGTGCCCTATGGCTGCTTCGAGATGGATCCCGCCTCCATGGTGTTCCACTATGGCCAGGCCATCTTCGAGGGCAGCAAGTGCTATCGCCGCGCGGACGGCGGTCTGCAGCTGTTCCGCCCCGCCGACAACCTGGCCCGCATGACCCGCAGCGCCGCCCGTATGGGCATGCCCGCCCTGGACGAGGAGACTGCCCTGGAGGGCCTGAAGCAGCTGGTGAAGCTGGAGGCCGACTGGGTCCCCCATCAGGAGGGCACCAGCCTGTACATCCGTCCCACGATGATCTCGCTGGACGCGCAGCTGGGCGTGCATGCCGCCAAGAAGTACCTGTTCTTCATCATCCTGAGCCCCGTGGGCGCCTACTACGCGGAGGGTCTGAAGCCCGTCGGCATCTATGTGGAGGATGAGTATGTGCGCGCCGTGCGCGGCGGCACCGGCTTCACCAAGTGCGCCGGCAACTACGCCGCCTCCATCCTGGCCGGCGAAGAGGCCGCCAAGAAGGGCTACGCGCAGGTGCTGTGGCTGGACGGTGTGGAGCGCAAGTACGTCGAGGAAGTCGGCTCCATGAACATGATGTTCGCCTATGGCAACAAGATCGTGACCCCCGCCCTGAACGGCTCCATCCTGCCCGGCATCACCCGTGACTCCATCATCAAGCTGGCCCGTCAGCTGGGCTATGAGGTCTCTGAGGAGCGCCTGGCCATCGCCGACATCTTCGCCGACTGCAAGAGCGGCAAGCTGACCGAGGCCTTCGGCACCGGCACCGCGGCGGTCATCAGCCCCGTGGGTGAGCTGTGCATGGACGGCGAGAAGCTGACCGTGGGCGACGGCAACATCGGCAAGGTGAGCCAGAAGCTCTATGACACGCTGACCGGCATCCAGTATGGCCGCCTGCCGGACGAGAACGGCTGGGTCATGAAGCTGAGCTGACCGATGAGCACGCGGGGTGACGGCGCAGCCGCACCCCGCTCTTTTTCTCATCCCACACGATCAAGGAGGAAGCATGCTCCGGGAATGTGACATCCAACGCCTGCCCTGGGCCGACAAGACCATGAGCGTCCTGCGCACCAAGCAGCTCGAGGCCTGCGAGAAGCGGCTGGACGCGCTGCCCTCGCGGGGGCTGTTCACGGGCTGTGACGACGCCCGTGTCGCCGAGCTGTGGCGCTGCTCCTTCGAGGGGCAGGAGCACCCGATGCCGCTGCAGCTGCCGACCGCGCATGACCTGCAGGGAAAGGTGATGCTCCGCCTGCCGGCCGAGGCAGCGCTGCTCTCCGGTCCTGAGGGCCAGCTGGTCGAGCTGATGCTGATGCAGGGCGGCGAGATGGCGTTGACCGACATGGACAGCTTCGACGCGGCGGAGGCCCTGGTCCGCCGGCTCTGGTGTACGCTGACCACGCGCGACGAGGTCCGCGTCCTGCGGCTGGAGCGCGCGCTCTGCGGCCCGCTGGCCTGCATCCTGGCCGCCCAGGAGCATGAGGAGCTCCGTGAGCGCCTGGCCGCCTTCTCCTTCGAGCTGCAGTCGGCCCTGTATATCTATGGCGCGCTCCCCTTCGAGCCGGCGCTCCACGAGCTGTGCGCTCATGTGCTGGCCGGAACGCATGCCCACGATCTGCCTTTGGCCGCCCGCTTCCTCCGCACCTCCTTCGATTACATCTGCCGTCCCGACGGCTCGCTGCTGCTCATCCATCCCGCCGCGGCCGATCCCGCGGCCATCCGCGCGGTCCCTTCCACCTGGCGGGAGGCCTGCGGCAACGAGCGGCTGCGCATCACCGAGGAGGGCATCCTCCCCGAGGAGCGGCCGCTCTATGAGCTGATGTACGGGCAGCTGCAGCAGGCCGTGCGGCCCGAATGCCCCGAGGACGAGGCCGTCAACGACCTGGTCATGCTGTGCAAGCAGGGCGTCTCCTTCGAGGACCTGGCGGCGGTCCTTTCCTCCATGCTGATCGTGCGGCCGACGGATCGCATGCTCGGGGCGCTGCGGACGCTCTCGGAGCAGATCCCCCGCTGGAACACGCTGCGGGCCGGGAGGGTACAGTGAATGGCTTGCTATGATCGAACGATCGAGCCCTCGGCGGATGGTCAGCGCGTGGACGCTTACATCCGCCGTTTTTTGCCGGACATGCTGCCGCAGACGCTGCGCGGCGTGTTCGAGCACCGCGATGTGAAGCTGGATGGGAAGCGCGTGCGCCCCGACGCGCGCGTGAGCGCCGGGCAGCATCTGCAGGTCTACTGCATGGAGCTGGCCCCGGAGGCCCTCACCGTGGTCTATGAGGACACGGACGCGATCCTGGTGGACAAGCGCGCCGGCATCAGCACCGAGGACGACGGCCGCGGCGGCACCAGCCTGACGACACTGGTGCTGGAGCATGTGCGCCGCGCCGATCCCGCCGCGCCCGTCCCCACCGCCTGCCACCGCCTGGACAACCAGACCTGCGGTCTGGTGATGTTCGCCAAGCATCCGGCCGCGGCGCAGATCCTGGAGAAGGCCTTTCGCGACCGCACACTGGACAAGCGGTACATCTGCCTGGTGCGCGGCCAGCCCAAGCCCCCGGAGGCCGAATGCCGGGCCTGGCTGCTGAAGGACGCCGAGGCCGCCCATGTGGAGGTGCTGGACCATCCCGTGCCCGGCGCGCGCCCCATCGTGACGGCCTATGAGACGCTGGAGGCAGGGCCCATCAGCCGCCTGCGCGTCCACCTGGTGACGGGCAGGACGCACCAGATCCGCGCCCACATGGCCGCCCTGGGCCATCCCCTTTTGGGCGATGACGCGTATGGCGACCGGGCCTTCAACCGCCAGCAGCACGCGCGGCGGCTGATGCTCTGCGCGGCCGAGCTGACCATCCAGACCGGAGGCGCGCTGCCCGCGCTGGACGGACGGACCTTCCGTGTCGACTGTCCGTTCTGATGAAGGAGAGATGATATGACCGCCACCGCACCGATCCGCCTGATCGCCATGGACCTGGACGGCACCCTGCTGGCGCCCCACCGTCCCGGCGAGCGGGCCCGCATCTCCGAGGGCTGCCTGCGGGCGCTATGGGCCGCGCACGAGCGGGGCATCACGCTCTGCCTGGCTTCGGGCCGTCTGCCGGACGATGCCGCCCATTTCGCGATGGCGGCCGGGCTGCCCATGCGGGTGCTGGCGCTCAACGGTGCCTGCGCGCTCGATGAGCCCCGGGGCGAGCTGCTCTCCGGCCGCACGGTCTCACCGGCCGCGGCCCATCGGCTGTGGGAGCTGGCCTGCGCCTGCCCCGCCGACTGCGGTCTCTTCGGGGGCCATGAGCTGGTGCTCAGCACCCCGATCCGGCCCGACAACGCGCTGTGGCGCTGGGGCAGCTACCTGGACGCGCCGGACGGGCGCTCGGCGATCCGCGTGGGCCGTGAGGCCGGTGAAGCGCTCTGTGAGAAGGGCGTGCACAAGCTGGTCGCCATCTCACCGGACCGGCCCGATGTCCTCGAGACGCTCACCCGGCAGATCCTGCGGGAGCTGCCGGAGCTGAAGGTCTCCACCAGCTGGCGCGACAACATCGAGGTCGACCTGCGCGATGTGGACAAGGGGACCGCGCTCCGCGACCTGGCCGCGCGGCTGCGGATCCCGATGGAGCAGGTGATGGCCATCGGCGACAACGGCAACGACCTGCCCATGCTGCGGGCCGTCGGCTGGAGCGTGGCCATGGGCAACGCCACCGATGAGGTGAAGGCCTGCTGCGGCTGGCACACCCTCTCCGACGCGGAGGACGGCGTGGCCGCCGCGATCTGGACGCTGGCGCTCGGCCGGCCTGTGCCGGGGGTGACCGCGCGATGAGCGGCGATCGGCTGAAGGCCCGGCTCCATGACACGGCCTCTTTCCTGCTCACCCATACGCTGTTCTTCGCCATCCGGCTGGCGTTCCGCCCGAAGATCACCTACGCGAGCGAGAAAGCGCGGCAGGAGGCTTTCCGTGAGCCGCAGGTCATCATCTGCGACCATGTGCGCGGTATGGACGGCGCGGTGGTCTACTCGCTCTTCCGCCACGAGAAGCTCACCGCGCTCTCGGCCAAGGACATCCTGGACCAGAGCCCCGCGCTGAAGCGGTTCCTGAGCTTCCTGCCCGTGATCGAGATCGACCGGCAGCATCCCTCGATGACCTGGCTGCGGGAGAGCCGCCGCCTGATGCGGGAAGGGCACCATATCATGATCTTCCCGGAGGGGAGATGCAACAAGGCCCGCTGGCTGCGACCCTTCAAGCCCGGCTGCGTGCTGCTGGCCGCCTCCGCCGGGGCCAGGATCCTGCCCATCTGGCACAACGGCAGCTATCACTATTTCTTCGGTCCCCGCTTCCGGATGATCGTGGGCGAGCCTTATACGGTGACGCCGCCGCCGGAGGGCCTGAGCGCGGAGGCGCTGCAGCGGCAGGCCGACGAGCTCTATGATATCATGCATGACCTGGAGCGTCAGCTGTCCGGCACGGTCAGCCTCGCTCCCGTGGAAAAGGAGGAAGCCTGATGCGCTACCATATCGACACCATCCCCGTGTGGGACAGCCTGAAGCTGGATGGCGAGTGCCTCTTCTGTGCCCTGAAGCGCAAGACCGAGCTGGGTGAGGCGGAGCGCTATCTGGGCGCCTCCGTCATGGAGCCGGACACGCGCATCCAGGTGAACGAGAAGGGCTTCTGCCGCGCCCATCACGCCATGCTCTTCTCCATGAGCAACCGGCTCGGCCACGCGCTGATGCTGGAATCCCACAACGCCCGCACCCGTGAGCGGCTGGAGAAGCAGCTGGACGACCTGGAGAAGGCCGCGAAGGCCTATTCCGAGGCCGGGCTGCTGGAGCGTGTGAAGAAAGGCCAGCAGGCGAAGCAGGCCATCCGCAGCGCGGCCGACGAGATCGGTACCATGGCCTCCACCTGCATCATGTGCGGCTCCATCGATGAGAACATGGACCGCTACCTGCACACCTTCTTCCACCTGTACCAGAACGACACCGAGTTCCGCAAGCGCTTCGAGAGCTGCAAGGGCGTGTGCCTCCCCCATCTGGCCGACCTGGCCCGCATCGCGCCGGAGGAGCTGCCGGCCAAGGAGGTCGCGGGCTTCATCTCCATGCTCTCCTCGCTCATGAAGAGCAACATGGAGCGCATGCAGGAGGACATCAGCTGGTTCATCAAGAAGTTCGACTATCGCTTCACCGAGGAGCCCTGGAAGAACAGCCAGGACGCCGTGCCCCGCGCCGTGAACAAGCTGCGCGGCTGGTGCGTGGGTGATGAGCCGAACCCCAAGGAATGAGCCTCCGCTCCCCGATCGGGGAGCTTTTTACGTCCCTCGCGAAGTCCTTGACGATCCCGGCGCGGTGGGGTATCCTTTGAGGCAAGAGATACCGTATCATCCGACAGGCAGGAGGTCAGGACCATGCTCTTCATCGGCATCTGCGGCGCCAGCGGCAGCGGCAAATCCACCCTGGCGGAGCTGCTCCAGCAGCGCCTCGGCGACCGCTGCACCGTGCTCCAGCAGGACTGCTATTATCGCGACCATTCCCATCTTCCCTTCGAGAAGCGCGTGACGCTCAACTATGACGAGCCCGTCATCTTCGACCACGACCTGCTGCTGCAGGATGTGCAGACGCTGATGGAGGGCAAGCCGATCACCCGCAAGGCCTACGATTATGCCCAGCATATGCGCGCCGACCGTGAGGACGAACTGATCTGGCCGCCGGAGGTGCTGATCCTGGAGGGCATCCATTGCTTCCATGACCGCCGCCTGCGCGACCTGATGTTCCTCAAGATCTATATGAAGGTGGAGCCGGACATCTGCCTGCTGCGCCGCATCCAGCGTGACATCAAGGAGCGCGGCCGCGACATCGACGGCATCGCCGAGCAGTACCTGCGCACCGTGAAGCCCATGTATGACCAGTACATCCGCAACTATGTGCAGTATGCTGATACCATCATCGCCGGCGGAGGCCGCAATGCCCGCATCATCGATATCCTGGCGGGCTATGTGCAGGACGCCCTCTCCGGCAAGGAAGGGGCGCTCCCGGAATGAACGGCAAAGCCATGACCGTGGCCCGCTATGCCCTGCTGAACACGCGCTGCCGCCGGGGCCAGGTGCTCTTCGTGGGCTCCTCGCTGATGGAGCAGTTCCCTATCGAGAAGCTGACACAGGAGCTGGAGCTGCCCTTCGAGGTCTACAACAGGGGCGTCAGCGGCTATACGATCCCCGAGCTGGACGCCACGCTGGAGACCTGTGTGCTGGACCTCGCGCCGCGCCGCGTCTTCATCAACATCGGCACCAACGACCTCACGGTCCCCGGCTCCACGGTCGAGGGCGTGATGGAAGCCTATGAAGCCCTGCTCCGAAGGATCATGCGCGCGCTGCCCCAGGCCCAGATCCTGCTCATGGCCTATTATCCCGTGAACGAGGAGGCCGCCGTGGGCTGGGCCGTGGAGGCGCTGCGCGTCCGGAACAACGATAAGCTCCGCCGGGCGAACGAGGCCGTGGCGCGGCTGGCCGAAAAGCTCGGCGTCCGTTCCATCGATGTCAACGACGCGCTGAAGGATGAACAGGGCCGCCTGAAGGCGGAGTACACCGTCGAGGGCATGCACATCCGTGAGGAGGGCTACCGGGCCATCATGCCGGCGCTTCTCCCCTACCTGCGCGAGCCGCTGCCCTGAGCCGCGGCTTCACAGAAATTTGAACGGAACTTCCTGAAAACGTAACAAATGACCTGCAAGGAAAAAGAAGGTGACAGCGTTATCATGATGGAAGGGACCCATGAGGAGCGCAGGCTCCCCTCCGAGCCGGAGGAGGAGCTCCCGGTGAGCACAGCGAGCTTCGACGAGCTCTATGAACGCTATGCCACCGATGTGCTCCGTATGTGTTATTTCTACCTGGGTGACCGGCAGCGCGCGGAGGATGTGTGCCAGGACACCTTCGTGCGGCTGATCACGAACCGGCCCGTCCTGCGGGTGGGGCGTGAGAAGGCCTGGCTGCTCAAGGTGGCCATGAACCGCTGCCGCGATCTTTGGCGCGGCGCCTGGCTCAAGCGCGTGGTGCTCGGCAGCCCGGCCTACGAGCTCTTCCCCGCGCCGGATGAGATCGGAGCGATGACGGAGAAGCAGTCGATGATGGAAGCCATCGCGAAGCTGCCCGCCGCCTTCCGTGAGGTCATCCTGCTGCATTATTATCAGGGCTACGCGATCAACGAGATCTCGGCGATCCTGGACCTGCCGGAGGGCACGATCTCCTCCCGGCTGAGCCGCGGCCGCAAGAAGCTCGAAACGATCCTGGAAGGAGATGGAGCCCGGTGAAGCGTTTGGAACAGCTGCCCGACATCGTGGACGCGACGCTCGATGGGCTGAAGGCCGATGAGGCCATGAAGCAGAGGATCCTGCGGTCCGCCCGCGACAGGGAGGCGCGTCCCGTCCGGCGAGGCCTCTCCCCTGTGCGCGTCGCGGCCTGCGCCTGTGCCTGCGTGCTGGCGGTCGGCGCCGGGCTCTGGATCGGGCTCCGTCCGCAGAAGACCGTGCAGGAGGCTGCCCCCTCGGTCTACAGCATGACGGCCGGAGAAACGAGCGATCCGGAGGACGCCGGGCAGGAGAGCGCCGCGTCTCTGGAGGCCAAGGGCGCCATCAGCGTCGGCAGCAAGTCCGCCTCCTCGGGCAAGAGCCTCTGGGCCACCGGCAAGAACGCCTTCCCGATGATCGGCATCGAGGGCCGCTACTATCGCCTGCTCACCGAGCCCACCGGGATCTCCTCGTCCCTGCTCGGCAAGACCGTGGGCACCGTGGCGGAATACACGATCGAGCCGGCGCTGGCCTCACAGGACATCATCATGAGCAACATCGTGCCCAGCGGCACAGCGGTGCGCGCGGTGGGCAGCATGGGCAGCGCGCTGGTCGCCGCGGAGGTGGACGGTGTGCTGCGTGTGTTCCAGCGTGTGTCTTTCAACGGCAGTGCGCTGCGCGGCAGCGAGAAGCTGGCCGACACCCTGCAGGCCGCGGGCCACATCACGAGCATGTCTCTGAGCGGCGTGGGCACCGTGGAGGGCAAGAGCGCCTGTGATGCCCTCTACAGCGCGCTGGTCTCCGGCGCAGCCTATGAGAGCAGCGGCAGCCTGAGCAGCGGCTCGACCCTGCAGATCGCTCTGGATAACGGCATCACGCTGCAGCTGATGGTGAAGGGCGACCGCGTCGCGGCCTGCGGCGTATGGAGCTGCCCCGGCTTCACGGAGGCCTTCGAGGCCGCTGTCCAGTGACGGCGATAAAAGGAGCCCCCTCTCCTCACATGAGGAAAGGGGGCTCCTTTTCGTCATAGGACCGATCAGGCCTGCTCGGGCGCGCCCACGGGGCACACATCGCCGCAAGCACCGCAGTCGATGCACTTGTCAGGATCGATGCTGTACTTGTCAGCACCCTCGGTGATGGCCTCCATGGGGCACTGCGCAGCGCAGGCGCCGCAGGAGATGCAGGCATCAGTGATCTTGTAAGCCATGGTATCTTCCTCCTTTGTCACATAGGACAACAGCTCTGCTGTATGGCCATTATAGCACGGCCTATTTTGTTTTGCAATAGAAACTTAGGTGAAATGGGCAGCCTTTCCTACCAAGTTAGCCATGTTTAACATCGTTTACAGGGGCATCACATGGTAAGGATCGCTTACGGAAAGGAGCGGAGCCGGGCCCCGCTCCTTTTCCTTTTCGGTCAGCCGCCGATGCCGATATAGACCACAGCCAGGTTCTCGTGGTGGTCGGCAGGCGTGCCCTGGTCCACCAGCTCGCCATCCACCAGGCGGTAGGTGGTCTCGATGCTGTCGTCGGCGCCATTGGAGCCCTCGTAGGCGATGAGGCCGTCCCCGGCATAGTAGTAGCGGCTGCGCTCCTCAGAGGCCAGCACCAGCCGCGCGGTCTTCTCCTCGGTCAGCCTGTACATCTCCAGGATCATGCCATGGTAGTAGTCGTCCTCATCGTTGGCGTCGGCCATGATGACCAGCTCGGGCACACCGTCGCCGTCCATGTCCTTCAGGCAGTAGCCGAAGTTCGGCGCGCCCAGGGCCAGCATGTACTTCTCGCTCAGCTCGGCCTTCCGCTCCTCGCTCACGTCTTCATCCTGCAGGTCGCTCAGCATATCATAGTACTCCTCGATGACCGAGGACATGGCCACGGACTGATCGTCATCCAGCGTGTTCCACAGGTCACCGGCGGCGGCGTCCAACTGCAGGTCGTCCGCCAGCTGCTGGTCGCACTGGGCAGCCATCGCGGGCATGTCCACGGACCGCACGTCCTCACCCTGCACCGTCAGCGAGTACGCCACGCCCTGCTCCTCCTCCATCCAGAGCAGCACAGCGGTCGTGCTCTCGCCGTCCTTCACATACATCAGGCGGTACGGCGTGCCGGCGACCGTGCCCTCCGCGGTCTCGGTCACCTCGCCATACACGCCGGAGAGGTCGGTCATCTCCTCGGCGACCTGGGCGCGCACGGTGTAGTCGCGGCCGTCCAGCGAGAAGAGCATCTCCTCCAGCCCATCCTCGCCCATGGAGCGGAACACCACCGTGTTCGGGTCCACCGCGTCGGGGAAGCGGAACCCATACTGGGCCTCGATGTAGTTGATCTGGGTCCAGGGGTCAGGCATGCCCACGGCGGCACCTTCAGCCAGGGCGGCACAGGAGGTGGCAGCCAGCATGGCGGCTGCGGCGATCGCGGTCAGCTTCTTCATCATAAAGATCATCCTTTCTATATCTCGTCGTTCGGGTCCTCTTGTCCTTCGCGCTCCTTTCGGGGCACACCTCAAGTATAGCCGATCCCGACCACAGATATACAGTCATGACAGCGGGATAGACAGCGCCATCCCGCGAGGGCCGCGGGATAGAGGTCGGTGCGCGGAAAAAAGGCAGCCCGTCCCTTTCCGTCGGGACGGGCTGCCTCCGGTCAATGGCGTTTCTTTGCCTGATAGGCAGCCTCCAGCTCCTGGGCCAGGCCGTTCATCGAGGCACCGATCTCCCGCACCAGGCGCTCACGCTCCTCCACGGGGTCGCGCTCGGGATCGTAGACGACCTCCTCACCGAAGGCCACCGTGTGGCTGTCCTGGTGAGCGAACAGCGGCACGAAGCGGCAGCGGCGGCCGGTGCGGCTATAGAGGATGGGCGCCAGCATCGCGAAGCCGGAGAACAGCGGGCCCACACCGTTCTTCTCATAGCCGTGGTCGGCGGCGATGGCGTTCGGGTCCTCGGGGAAGATGAGCATATCATCGCCCCTGTTCGAGACCTCGACCGCGGCACGGAAGGTCTTCATCAGCTGGCCGGGATGATCGCGGTAGACCGGTACGCCCTCCAGCGCCTTCATGCCCCACAGCGAGACGCGGGACACGAAGCGCGCCACAGGCCTGCGCAGCGCCGGCAGCAGCCAGTGCTGACGGGAGAAGGTATATTTGTAAAGATACTCTGTCGTCTCGTCCAGGTCGGTCATCACATAGCTGATGACCCAGGGGCACACGAAGGTGGGGATGTTCAGCTTGGCGACCACCGGGCCATAGATCGTGCCATGGTTCGCCAGGAAGACGATGGGATCGTGCTCGTCCAGCCGGATCCGGTCCTCATGGATCACCTTATGCGGATAGAACAGCCGCAGGAACTGCACCACGAACAGGATGGCCCACGGGCGGCGGTACCGGCCCACCAGCCGCGCGTCCAGCCACTTGCGCACAGCCTTATCGTCCGTCCCCCGCTCCTTCAGCTCGGCGCAAAAGGCCAGCTTTTGGAGCACTCGGGCATCGAGAGGATCGAGGACCGCGAAGTAGGTGACCGTGACCGACGCGGCCAGCGAGAACAGGGCGTAGGCCAACGAGAAGCCGCCCCGCAGCACCATGCGCATCGAGAGCATCAGCAGGAGCAGGCCCGTCACCGTCCATACGGCCGGGACGCGCCGGACCATCCTGCGCGCTTCCTCCTCCTCCAGCCCTTGATAGATGAGGGCCTGCTGGAGGTCGCTGCCCAGCACGCTCCCCTGCACGAACACCAGGCTGGCGCCGAGCATCAGGGCGCTGACCTCCATCCTGCTCTCCGCGAGCCCCAGGATGGGCAGCATGACGGCGCCCACGCCCAGCGCGCCGCCCAGGAGCCGCTCGTTGCAGCTCTGCGGCCGACGCTTGCGGTGCAGGAAGAGGCCCAGCACGCCGGCCAGCAGCCAGTCGACCCAGATGCGCCAGGGGATCAGGCCCGGCACGTCCTTCGACGAGCTGATCATGGCCACCATGAACACGCTGGCCAGGGACCACAGCCACGCCGCTCCCCTTGCCGCGTGCTCCACGCGCCACACATGGCTCTCGCGCACCTGTGCCTGCAGCGTTTTTTCGGGATCGTCATGATATCGCTCCACGGCACGCACCTCCTGTCGACCCGCGCATCGGGGGCCTGTTCGTCATCACTTACAAGTATAGCATGATCCGGGCCAAGTTTGAACACCCAAATGTTCAAAGCTCGCGGACTTTTTTCCTGTCGGCCGTGCGGTCGCAGCTTGTCATTTTGGTTGCATCCGCGTCCAAAGTGTGCTATGATACTGATGTATCATCTTATCCTGAAGGGAGACGGTCACCTTGATGAACATCCACGAGTCGGCGGAGGACTATCTGGAGACGATCCTCATGCTCCGAAACGAGAAGGGCTATGTCCGCTCTGTCGATATCGCCGCCCATCTGGGTGTGACCAAGCCCTCCGTCAGCTTTGCCATGAAGCGGCTCCGCGAGAACGGCTACATCGAGATGGATGAGGAGAGCCTGATCACCCTGCTGCCCAAGGGCGAGGCGATCGCGTCCCGCATCCTCGACCGGCACACCGTGCTGTCGGCCTTCCTCATGCAGCTGGGCGTGGGCGAGGAGCAGGCCATGGAGGATGCCTGCAAGATCGAGCACGACATCAGCGAGGAGACCTTCGCCGCCATCCGCGCGCAGCTGAAGGCCTGAGAGGCGTCTGTCCTTCATTTGTTACGATCTGAGGCTCGACATGGGGCGAGCTGTGTGCTATCATCATGAGTCGGTAAGGAGGTGGGAGCTTGAAGCGTCTGTTCCGCGGGATCGTCCCGCTGCTCATCACGATGTCCATCCTATGCGCGGTCGCCCAAGCTGACACCCTCACGCTGCCTGAGGGCCTCACCGCGATCGAGGATGAGTGCTTCAGCCAGATGACCTCCCTCGATGTCATCGAGCTGCCCGAGGGCCTGACCACGATCGGCGCCAGCGCCTTCGAGGGCAGCGGCCTCCGAAAGATCTTCATCCCTACCACGCTCTCCGACATCGGCGACCTGGCCTTCGACGGCATCGCCGACGGACTGAAGTTCGTCGTCGTCGAAGGGTCGACCGGGTATGCTACAGTCAAGGCCTACCTTGACGAGAACGGCTGGGTGGAGGGGACCAACTACAAGTTCGTCTATGTTTCGGCCGGCATCAGCGGTCAGACACTGATCGATATGTTCAATGCCTGTGTGGGTGGTCGCTATAACGGGAGCCGTTCCTCCTGGGCCAATTCCTACAGCGAGATCCGCTCCAAAGGTACAGACTGCTCTGGCCTTGTATATCTTGTCTTTAAGGCCATGGGATATAAAACAGAATACGGAAGCGATCTTCCTCACGGCTCCAACTCTCTTTGGAACACCGACTGTTACCGCAGGAAAGGCTGGATCACCTCATCGACCTGGAGCGATGTCACGCCCGGCGATCTGATCTTCAAGTCTGATAACGAAGCCGGCAGCTCGAGCTACGGTGATGTCTTCCATGTAGGTCTTGTCGTTTCTAGGACAGCCAACACGATCACCATCGTACACGCAAGCACCACCACGACAGGCATCATCTCGACCACGATCAGCAGCAATGAGAAATGGAACCTGTACGGACACCTGAAGGGTGTCAATTATGCCGACATCGACTAACAGAAGCAAGGCCGCTGCCCACGCTTGGGCAGCGGCCTTTTCATGCGTTCTTCTGTTACCACCGCACCTGCCAGCGGTCGCTGTACCTTCCATCGATGTCCCCACGCTCCCGGGACCGCGACACGTAGGCCGACCCCTCGGCCCGCTCCCGCAGGAGGCGGTCGAACAGCGCTTCGTCAAAGGGCAGCGCCACCGGGATACCCCCCTGCCAGGCCGAGAGATACGCCGCGTTGGAGATGGCCAGCTCCTTCAGTCCATCCTCCCCGGGCGAGAGCAGCGGCGTCCCCTTGCGGATGGCATCGGCATAGCTCTGCAGGATCCCCGCATGCGCCAGGCCCTTGCCCTCCGGCCGCTCCTCCTCATAGTCTGTCTGGATCTTGGCGAAGCTCTCCCGCGACCGGAAGCGCACCTCGTCCTCCGGCTCACGCAGCCGCCACAGGCGCAGTCTGCCCTCCTCCAGCACCAGCTTGCCGAGCGTCCCGGCGATCTACAGCCGGTTGGTGCCGGGATACTCGCCCGTGGAGGTGATGAAGCAGCCCGTGGCTCCGCCCTCATAGCGCGTGAGGATCGTGACATCGTCCTCCACCTCGATGTGGTGGTACCTTGCCACATCGCACACCGCCGAGACCGAGACCGGCATGCCGCAGATCCATTGCCACAGGTCCAGATCGTGCGGTGCTTGGTTGAGCAGCACGCCGCCGCCCTCCCCGGCCCAGGTGGCCCGCCAGTCTCCGGAATCATAATAATGCTGGGTGCGATACCAGTTGGTCACGATCCACACCGTGCGCTTCAGCTGCCCCAGCTCTCCGCTCCGCACGAGCTCCCTGGCCCGTCGGAAGAGCGGGTCGGTGCGCTGGTTCAGCATCAGCGCGAAGACCCGCCCGCTCTTTTCCGCCGCATCGCAGAGCGCCCGTGCCCGGCTCATCGAGATCTACAGCGGCTTCTCGACCAGCGTATGCAGCCCGTACGAAAGGCACAGCGCACCGACCGTCCCATGCGAAGGATGCGGCACCGCCACGATGGCCGCGTCCACGAGGCCGCTCTTCACCAGCGCCTCCGCCGAGGAGAAGCGCGCGACGCCGGGGAACAGCCGCTCACACTCGGCCAGCCTTGCCGGATCGCTGTCGCAGACCGCCGAGAGCACCATGCCCTCGATGTGCCCCTCCTGCAGGCAGCGCGCATGCGCCGTACCCATGTTCCCGATGCCGATGACCGCCGTCCTGATGGCCTACATGCTGTCCTCCCCCGGCGCGCCGCCGCGTCCGATCCACGATCGTGATGATATCGCACCTATCATAGCACGATCGCGCCGGATCGCAAGCGGATCTTTCCGGCCATGTGTGACACATGACAAAAAGTCCGGATCCCGCCGTCATCGCGGGGTCCGGACATCTTTCTTACTTCTTGAGATACTTGGCATACATATAGCCGGTCTTGCCGCCATAGGATACCTTGAGCCAGCCGCCGCCGGCATTGCCCAGCACCGTCACCTTGGCGCCGTCATGCACCACGCGGATGATGGAGTACGAGTCCGAGGGGCCGGTGCGGAAATTGAGACCGCGCTTCTGGACCGTGCTGACATAGCGGACGTCCTTGCTCGTGCTCGTCTTGGCCGTGGGAGCCGTCTTCGTCAGGAAGCTGCTCATCACATAGCCCGTCTTATGGTTCCAGGTGATCTTCGACCAGCCGTTTGCCGTGGACTTCACCGTCACCTTCGTGCCGCCCTTCAGCTGCGCGATCGGCGTGTTGTTCTTCTTCGTCGGCACGGTGCGCAGGTTCAGCGTCGAACCGCTCTTTACATAAGCTGTATAGCTCGCCGCCAGGGCGGACAGCGGCAGTGTGGTGAACGCCAGCACCAGGGCCAGCACCAGCGCGGTGATGCGCGTCTTCTTCATCAGGATCGTCTCTCCCTTCCATGCTCCATATGAAGGAGCTTCTCCTGTTGCTATTTTATGGCCCGCGGTCCCGCCCTGTCAACGAAGGAACGTCTACATTTATTGACAGATCTTTGAAGCGGGATCGAAATTTGTGCGTATGTCGTCCTTGGTATGCTTTCCGATGCGGTCGTGCCTCCCCGCGGCAGGGATCTCCCTCCCCTATGGCGAATGGATAAGAGAAAGAGATCGATAGGAGGTCCTTCCCTATGGCAGTCTATCAGCGCGTGATGCTCAAGCTCTCCGGCGAGGCGCTCAAGTCCGGTCACGATATCTTCGATCATGAAAAGGTCCGTCAGACCGCGCAGATCATCCGCTCCATGCATGAGCTGGGCGTGCAGATCGGCGTGGTCATCGGCGCGGGCAACATCTGGCGCGGCCGTCAGGGTCCCTCGGCCAGCATGGACGCCGTGACCGCCGACCAGATGGGCATGCTCGGCACGGTGATCAATTGCCTTTGCATGGCCGACGCGCTGCGCCAGGCCGGGCTGGACGCGACCGTGATGTCCGCCGTGGACATGGACCGCTTCTGTGAGCCCTTCAACGCCATGACGGCCCGGCGCTATCTGTCCGAGGGCCGCGTGGTGCTCTTCGCCGCCGGCAGCGGCAACCCCTTCTTCTCCACCGACACCGCCGTGGCGCTGCGCGCCGCCGAGCTGCAGGTGGACGCCATCCTGATGGCCAAGAACATCGACGGCGTCTATACCGCCGATCCCAACAAGGATCCCTCCGCCACGCTCATCAAGGACATCACCTATCAGGAGGCCCTCGCCCGCGGGCTGAAGGTGATGGACGCCTCCGCCTTCGCGCTGTGCGCCGAGAACAAGATCCCCATGGTGCGCGTGTTCGGCCTGGACGATCCCACCAACCTGGTCAAGGTGCTGGAGGGCGATGCGATGGGCACCTTCGTGCATCCCTGAGGCGCATCCGTACAGGCTCCGCGCACGGTATCCCCCACAGCAAAGCGGCAGTCTCCGTTTCGGGAGGCTGCCGCTTTTGCGTAGGCTCTTTGTGGCTCACTCGTAGTCCACCACGCCGGCCCACAGGCGGAGGAGGCTCTTGTTCTCCTCGGTCAGGTTGGGGCGGGTCAGGTAGGCCGCGGCCACGATGGGGATCCAGCGCTGCACATACTGGAGGGCGGTATCGCTCTTCTGGCAATACAGCGACAGATAGTGCTTGGCCAGCTTCTCCTGGCCGCTCATCCACAGGGCGATGTAGGTGGTCGCCACGTCGGCCGAGGCGTTGCCCTGGGCGGCATGGTTCCAGTCGATGACATAGGCCTTGTCCTCGGGCGTGATGATCACATTGGACGGATGGAAGTCGCCATGGCACACCTTGGTGTGCACCTTCATGGCGTCCAGGCGGCAATGCAGGTCATAGCGGGTGGTGGCATCCAGGCCGGAGGCGGAGATGCGCTTCTGCAGCTTCTCAGTCAGCGGGTTCATCAGGGGGCTGGACTTGCTGAGCACCTCCATCTGGATGGACACGAAGCGGTCCAGCAGGGCCGCCTCCTGCTCGGGGTGCTCCAGCAGCAGCTGGGTGATGGTCTTGCCCTCGATGTACTGGCTGATGATGGCCCACTGGCCATCGATCACGGTGACGCCGCGGAGCTCAGGCACGTTCAGGCCGGTCTCCTCGGCGCGGGCATTGTTCAGCGCCTCGTTCAGGGCGAAGGTCTTGCTGTACTTGCGGTCGAACACCTTGATGATGTTGTCGCCGTCACGATAGATGGTCTTGTTCGGATGCTGCTTGATGATCGTACCGAGTTCCATGATCGTTCCCTCCTTCACGGGTCGCTCACTTGCCGTAGTAGGCCTTGAGGTACATCGCCTTGAGCTCGCTCATCAGCGGATAGCGGGGGTTGGCGCCGGTGCACTGGTCGTCGAAGGCATCCTCCACCATCTTGTCGAGGGTCTCCAGGAACTTGTCCTCGGGCACGTTGTATTCCGCGATGGTGTCCTTGATGCCGATCTTGTGCTTCAGCTCATGCACGGCGGCGATCAGGTTCTCCACGCTCTCGTCATCGTCCTTGCCCTGGAAGCCGCAGGCCGCCGCGAACTCGGCATAGCGATGCTTGGTGTGCGGGTAGGCATACTGCGGGAAGGTGCCCATCTTCACGGGAGTCTCGCTGCTGTTGTAGCGGATGACCTCCTCGATCAGCAGCGCGTTGGCGATGCCGTGGGGCAGGTGGTGATAGGAGCCCAGCTTGTGGGCCATGGAATGGCACACGCCCAGGAAGGCGTTGGCGAAGGCCATGCCGGCCATCGTGGCGGCGTTGGCCATATGCTCGCGGGCCTCGGGATCGTGGGCGCCGTCGTCATAGCAGCGGGGCAGGTAGGTGAAGATCTCCTTCGCCGCCTGCAGGGCCATGGCGTCGGAATAGGGGGTCTGCAGCATGGCGGCATAGGCCTCCAGCGCGTGGGTCAGGGCGTCGATGCCGGAGGCGCTGGTCAGGCCGCGGGGCGCGTTCATATGCAGGTCGGCATCCACGATGGCCATGTTGGGCATCAGCTCATAGTCAGCCAGGGGGTACTTGGTGCCGGTGCTCTCGTCGGTGATGACGGCGAAGGGCGTGACCTCCGAGCCGGTGCCGGCGGAGGTAGGCACGGCGATGAAGTAGGCCTTCTCGCCCATCTTGGGGAAGGTGTAGATACGCTTGCGGATATCGGAGAAGCGCATGGCCATGTCCATGAAGTCCGCTTCGGGATGCTCATACAGCACCCACATGATCTTGCCGGCGTCCATCGCGGAGCCGCCGCCCAGCGCGATGATGACATCGGGCTGGAACGCGGTCATCGCCTTGGCGCCCTCCTTGGCGCAGGCCAGGGTGGGGTCGGGCTGCACATCGAAGAAGCAGGAGTACTGGATGCCCATCTGCTCCAGCTTGTCGGTGATGGGCTTGGCATAGCCGTTCTTATACAGGAAGGAGTCGGTCACCAGGAAGGCGCGCTTCTTGTTCATCACATGGACCAGCTCGTCGAGCGCCACGGGCAGGCAGCCCTTCTTGGTATACACCTTCTGGGGCGCACGGAACCAGAGCATGTTCTCCCTCCTCTGGGCGACGGTCTTGATGTTGAGCAGATGCTTCACGCCCACGTTCTCGCTCACGGAGTTGCCGCCCCAGGAGCCGCAGCCCAGCGTGAGGGAGGGGGTGAGCTTAAAGTTGTACAGGTCACCGATGCCGCCCTGAGAGGAGGGCGTGTTGACCAGGATGCGGCAGGTCTTCATGCGGGCCGCGAACTTCTCGACCAGGTCCTGCTTGGTCACGGCGTTCAGATAGATGGAGGAGGTGTGGCCGTAGCCGCCGTCGGCGATCAGGCGCTCCGCCTTGGCGAAAGCGTCGTCGATGTCCTTGGCGCGGTACATGGCCAGCACAGGAGACAGCTTCTCATGCGCGAACTCCTCGCTGATGTCGACGCTCTCGACCTCGCCGATCAGGATCTTGGTGTCCTCGGGCACATCGACACCGGCCAGCTTCGCGATGGTGTGCGCCTTCTGGCCCACGATCTTGGCGTTCAGGCCGCCGTTGATGATGATGGTGTGACGGACCTTGTCCAGCTCATCGCCATACAGGAAGTAGCAGCCGCGGCGCTGGAACTCGGCCTTCACCTGGTCATACACGCCGTCGAGCACGATGGTGGACTGCTCGCTGGCGCAGATCATGCCGTTGTCGAAGGTCTTGGAATGGATGATGGAGTTGACGGCCACCAGGATATCGGCGCTGTCATCGATGATGGCGGGCGTATTGCCGGCGCCCACGCCCAGGGCGGGCTTGCCGGAGGAATACGCGGCCTTCACCATGCCGGGACCACCGGTCGCCAGGATGATGTCGGCTTCCTTCATGACCATGTTGGTCAGCTCCAGGCTGGGCATATCGATCCAGCCGATGATGCCCTCGGGCGCGCCGGCCTTCACGGCCGCCTCCAGCACCACCTTGGCGGCGGCGATGGTGGACTTCTTCGCGCGGGGATGGGGACTGATGATGATGCCGTTGCGGGTCTTCAGGGCCACCAGGGTCTTGAAGATGGCGGTGGAGGTGGGGTTCGTGGT
>R28__coassemble_282_pt1 | contig 24130 bp, 17 predicted proteins | sample R28__metabat2_low_PE_026 | metagenome-assembled genome bin R28
CCTCCTCCTCCTTCCCCGGTGACGGGGAAGGAGGTCGGGAGAATAGGGAGCCCCCCTGCCGTGCCAGCAGCCTGCTGCATCGGAGGATCCAAAAGGCTCCCCCTCCGGGGGAGCTGTCGGCGCAGCCGACTGAGAGGGTCGCAGCCGCATTTCGCGCCAAGCAGCATCGAAGCAGCCCAAAAGGCTCCCCCTCCGGGGGAGCTGTCGGCGCAGCCGACTGAGAGGGTCGTGGCCGCATTGCCCACCAAGCTGCAGATAAGAGACGGACCGAAGGATCCAGGGGCGATCGGAAAGCCCCTGGTCGGCCCGCAGGCCGAAACCCCTGCCGCAACAGAAGTCTGCTGCATCGGAGCAGCATATGGCGGGATGGAAACACGCGCCTGACGCGTTGGATGGACAGAGGGAGCTCGGGAAGAAGAGGACCGATCTCCCTTGAAAATGCGAAGATAAAGTGACAAAATGTTACACAAAAATGAAGAACATGAAAATTTTGTTTGGATTTCAAGACGAAGGGACTTGCAAACGACGCCCGCATCATGTACAATACAAGTGGTATACCAGCGAGGGGAAGGGATGAACGGATGATGAAACGTACAGGCTTGAAGGTATGCATGCTGGTGCTGGCGGTGTCCATGTGCCTTGCATTGACCTCCTGCTATGTGCCGCCTGATGAGATCACGGACGATCTGAGCGTCACGAGCCAGGCTCTGCCCTGGCAGACCGTGAGCGTCGCGACAGCGACCCCCACCACGGCGCCGCAGCAGATCATCACGATCCAGCAGAACACCGCGACTCCCGGCACCCAGGTGATCGAGGTGGCCACGGCGACGCCGAACCCGGTGTCGACGATCCAGACCATCACGATCGCGCCTGTGGCCTCCTCGTCGGCGAAGGCCGCGACCGCGACCCCCAAGGCCGTGGCCACGACGACCACCACGCTCAAGCGGGGCATGTCCGGCTCAGCGGTGCGCAGCATGCAGCAGCGCCTGAAGGAGCTGGGCTATCTGACGGCCTCGGCGGACGGTGACTTCGGCGAAGCGACCGAGACGGCGGTGAAGGCGTTCCAGAAGAACAACGGCCTGACTGCCGACGGCGTGGCCGGCAACGCCACCCTGCAGAAGCTGAACAGCTCCTCCGCGCTGAGGGCCGGCGCCACGGCGACGCCCAAGCCCACCGCGAAGGTGACCACGCTGAAGGAGGGCTCCAAGGGCTCCTCCGTGCGCGCGGTGCAGCAGCGCCTGAAGAACCTGGGCTACTATACCGGCACGGTCGACGGCAACTACGGCGCGGGCACCACCTCGGCGGTGCGGGCCTTCCAGCGCAAGAACGGCCTGACGGTGGACGGCAAGGTGGGCGCGGCGACGCTGGCCCGCCTGAACAGCTCCAGCGCGCTGAAGGCGAACGCGACCGCGACACCCAAGACCACGGCGACGCCCAAGCCCGCCACGGTGGTGGCCAAGAAGGGCGACCAGAACAACACGGTCACCAAGATCCAGGAGAGACTGCGCAAGCTGGGCTATATGACGGCCCAGGCGACCGGCTATTATGGCGATGTGACCCAGGACGCCGTGAAGTCCTTCCAGAAGAAGAACGGCCTGACCGCGACCGGCACGGTCGACAAGACCACCTACGCGCTGCTCACCTCCAGCCGTGCCAAGGCCAAGGACAGCAGCACGGCGGCGCCCACCGCGACCCCCATCGCCAAGCGCGGCGACCGCAGCGATACCGTGAAGGCCGCGCAGCAGAGGCTGAAGGAGCTGGGCTGGTTCACCAGTGAGCCCACCGGCTATTTCGGCACCGTGACCCAGAGCGCCATCCGCGCCTTCCAGAAGGCGAACGACCTGACGGTGACGGGCACCCTGAACAAGGAGACCCAGACCCGCCTGAATTCCAAGAAGGCTGTCGCGAAGGGCACGGCCACGCCCAAGCCCACCGAGACGACCACCCCCTCGCCCACGGCGAACGTGGTGGCCCAGCGCGGCGACCGCAACGATACCGTGAAGTCGATCCAGGCGCGCCTGAAGGAGCTCGGCTATATGAGTGCCGGCGCCACCGGCTATTTCGGCGACGCGACCGAGAAGGCCGTGAAGAGCTTCCAGAAGGTGAACGGCCTGACCGAGAGCGGCATCGTGAACAAGACGACCTATAACCTGCTCATCTCCAAGAAGGCCAAGCAGCGCAACGGCGCCACCAGCGGTGTGACGGCGAAGCCCACGAACACGCCCACGCCCAAGCCCACCGCGACGCCCAAGCCCACCGTGAAGGGGGCTGTGGCCCAGCGCGGCGACCGCAACGACACCGTGAAGACCATCCAGGCGCGCCTGAAGGAGCTCGGCTATATGAACGCCGGCGCCACCGGCTATTACGGCTCGCAGACCGAGAGCGCCATGAAGAGCTTCCAGAAGGCGAACGGCCTGACGGAGACCGGCGTGACCGATAAGACCAGCTATGCCAGGCTGATGTCGGCAAAGGCGAAGAAGAAGAACGGCGCGACGGCCGGCTATACCGCGAAGCCCACGGCCACGCCCACGCCCAAGCCCACCGCGACGCCCAAGCCCACGGCCACGCCGACCGCCACCCCCAACAAGAACATCATCGCGCAGCGCGGCGACCACAGCGATACCGTGAAGGTCATCCAGACGCGCCTGCGTGAGCTGGGCTACATGTCGGCCAGGTCCACGGGCAACTATGGCAGCACCACGCAGGACGCCGTGAAGACCTTCCAGAAGGTGAACGGCCTGACGGAGAGCGGCATCGTGGACCGCACCTCCTATTCCCGCCTGATGTCGGCCAAGGCCAAGAGGAGGAACGGCAACACCGTGGGCTATACCGCGGTGCCCACCGCGAAACCCACGGCCACGCCGACCCCCACGCCCGTGCCCACCGCGACGCCCGACCCCAATGTGGTGGCCAAGCGCGGCGATGAGGGCGACACGGTGGTCAAGATCCAGGAGCGGCTGAAGCAGCTGGGCTACTTCACCGGCAAGGCCAACGGCGCCTACGGCTCCACGACCGAGAAGGCCGTGAAGCAGTTCCAGAGCTACAACGGCCTCACCTCCAATGGTATCGTGAACAAGAACACCTACAAGGTGCTGCTCTCGAAGAAGGCGAAGGACAAGCACGGCTACACCGCCGCGCCCACCGTGAGCCCGACCCCGAAGGCCACGGCCTCGCCCCGCGCCGACATCGTGATGCAGCTGGGCAACTCCGGCGCGCAGGTCAAGGCGCTGCAGAGCTACCTGATCGAGCTGGGCTACATGGGCGGCAAGGCGGACGGCTATTACGGCGGCGCCACCGAGGCGGCCGTGTATGCCTTCCAGCGCAGCCACAAGGCGAAGTGCGGCGGCTATACCGACGGCAAGGCTGGCCCCAAGACGCTCACCACCCTCTACAGCACCACCGCCAAGACCTCGAACATGGCCTCCTCTGTGGGCGTGACGCTCAAGTCCGGCTCCCAGGGCAAGGAGGTCAAGACGCTGCAGACCCGTCTGCGCGCGCTGGGCTATCTGCCCTCCGCGGCCAACGGCAGCTATGGCGAGAAGACGGTCGAGGCCGTGAAGCTGTTCCAGCAGCAGAATGGCCTGAAGGTGACCGGCGAGGCCAACACGAACACGCTCAACGCGCTGTATGTCTCCACCTGCCCCAAGTATGACGGCAGCCAGGGCGAGGTGCCCGTGCCGGCGGCCAAGGCGACCACGGCGCCCGTGACCAAGGCCCGCAGCGTGAAGTCGGTGGACGCGGAGAAGGCGTCCCTTACGATCACCGGGCTCACCACCCTGCGCGCGGGCGACAGCGGCGACGAGGTCATCCGCCTGCAGAACGCGCTGCGCTCCGAGGGCTATCTGACCTCGACCGCCACCGGCTATTACGCCAACACCACGGCGGAGGCCGTGACCACCCTGCAGGAGCAGGCCGGGCTGAGGGCGACCGGCGTCGCCGGCCCCGCCACCCAGCGCCTGCTCTATGGCCTGAACGGCGGCGCGGTGACCTTCGACTCCCTGCGCGAGGGCGACAGCGGCGATGCCGTGAGCCTGCTGCAGTACACGCTCTATGAGTGGGGCTACTATGACGGCAGGATCAACGGTGTGTATGGACAGAGCACGGTGGACGCCGTGAAGGCGTTCCAAGAGATGAACGGCATCACCCCGGCGAACGGTCAGGCCACGAGCCGCACGCAGCAGAAGCTCTATGCGGACACGGTCATCGGGAACGATGTCATCTGAGAAGGGATCTGAACGGGCTGCTGCGCTTGCGGCAGCCCGTGTTTTTTCGGGAGGAAGAGAGATGCGCTACACCGATCTGGACAGCTTCCTGCGCGATCTGCCCGAGCATGCCCGGCGGCATGAGCAGCAGCTGCGCGGCCACGACATGCGCGTCCGTGTGGAGACGACGCAGGGCAGGCGTGTGACCCTGACGCTCCGGGACGGCGTGGTGACGACCTCCGAGAGCGACGACGCGCCCGTGACCTGCACGGTCCGGGCCGATGAGCGCCATCTGCTGGACATGATCAACGGAAAGCTGCACCCGATGAAGGCCCTGCTGCTGCAGAAGATCGTCATCAAGGGCGATCCCACAGGCCTCATCGCGCTGGCCAGGATGATCTGAGACCATATCAAAAGGAGGAGCTTCACTATGGAAACGATCGTGATGCCCGGCGCGGCCGCGGCGACCCTGCCCATCGGTCTGGGCACGACCCTCTACGGTGACCGTGTGCCCGAGAAGGACGCCCATCGGCAGATGGGCCTGTTCCTGGAGCTGGGCGGCAGCGTGATCGACACGGCCCGCTGCTATGGCGCCTGGGCGCCCGGCGGCTTTGAGGGCATGGTGGAGCAGGTCGTCGGCCGCTGGCTGGCGCAGGATGGGCACCGTGAGCGGGTCTATCTGGTCACGAAGGGCTGCCATCCGCTGCCCAGCGCCATGGGCAAGATGCGCGTGACCCCGGAGGCGCTGATGGCCGACCTGGAGCAGAGCCTGCGCAACCTGAAGACCGACCACATCGACCTGTACCTGCTGCACCGCGACGACGCCGAGCGCCCGGCGGAGGTCATCTTGGAGGCGCTGGAGCGTGCGGTGGCCCAGGGCAAGCTCCTGCGCTATGGCTGCTCCAACTGGGGGCGGGAGAGGATCGCGCGGGCGGCCGACCTTGCGAAGGAGCGCGGCTGGCAGGGCTTCAGCGCCGACGAGGTGATGTGGTCGCTGGCCGAGCCGAACAGGGACCAGATCGGCGACAAGACGCTGGTGCTGATGGACGACGCGCTGCTGCGGGCCCATCGTGAGAGCGGCCTGCCTGTGATGGCCTACACCTCGCTGGCCCATGGCTACCTTGTGCGCAAGCATGCGGGCATCCCAGTGAAGGAGCAGCTGGAGCGGGAGTACGGCAACGCCTGCAATGAGCGCCTGCTGCGGCTGATGGCTGAGACCGGCGCCGATCCCATGACGCTGTGCCTGCGCTACATCACGCGGCAGAGCTTCCCCTCGATGCCGCTGGCCGCCTTCTCCGGCGAGGAGCAGCTGCGGCAGGCCATGCGCGCCCTGCAGGACCGCTCCTGGGACGAGGTGCTGGCCCGCGCGGCGGCCATCCGTGAGCATCAGGCGTGAAGATATGACAAGATCGTTACATTCTGTGACGAAAACGCTTGCAATGACTGGATGGCTATGTTATAATCAAAACGGCTGATGAGCGCGGCTGCGCTTTGTGATATGGATCTTTCCGGCGGGACCGGAGAGATGAAAGGATCGGTGGAGATCATGCGGAAGAAGCTCGCGTGGATGCTGGGCGTCCTGCTCGTGTGCGCCCTGGCTGTGGGCGTGACGGCGGCGGAGACCCTGCAGCTGACCGGTGCCCGCGGCAGCGTCGAGGTGGACTCGACCAGCTATATCGTGCTGACGCACAGCAACCTGAGCCAGCATCCCGACTGGCTGGAGTCCCATGGCACCACGAGCGACGCCATGCTCGAGGACTGGGACGCCCGCGGCGTGGTGGCCCAGGCCTGGACGCGCGGCGACGATGTGTGCATCGAGGTCTCCAGCCTGGTGGATGACGCGGCGCAGCAGTTCTACAACATCGACAGCGTGACGGCCGACATGCGCGCCACCTACAGGATGAACCACCTGAACGGCAACTATTACGGCAGCGCCGGCTACACCTACACCAGCGTGAGCTGGAGCAAGCTGAAGAACTCCGGCCGCTGGCTGGCGCTGGAATACCGCTACGCGAGCGGGTCCTCCAGCCACCGCGGCATCCAGTACCGCACGGTGCGCAACGGCTATACCATCACCATCGATTACCAGATCTATGGCCGTGAGACCCTGAAGGCGGACAGCAAGGCGATGAAGACCATCATGGGCACCTATCGCTTCAGCGAGGTGGTCTCCAAGCCCGCCAACTATGTGAGCAAGGTGATCTTCACCGACCAGCCGCCCACCGAGACCACCACCGGCAAGTTCAAGGTGGCGGGCACCTGCGATGAGGGCATGCACCTGACCGCCGTGGCCATGCGGATGTCTTCCTCCGACAAGGTGGTCGTGGAGGATACCGCGGGCAAGACCGGCAAGTTCAGCATGTCCTTCCAGCTGCCCAGCGAGGGCATCTGGCTGGTGACGGTGACCGTGGACAAGAACGGCGTGGAGACCGAGAACAAGATCTTCGACATCACCACCTATCAGCCCAGCCTGCTGAAGGTGACCTGGACCGACCCCATCCCCGAGAAGCTGACGGCCGACACCGTCATGATCAGCGGCACGACGCTCAAGGGCACCACCGTGCAGTGCATCGTGAACGACGGCAGCTACAGCAAGCAGGTGGTGACCGGCGGCAAGGGCACCTTCTCCTTCAAGATCCCCACGGAGCAGGCCGGCGACTATGAGATCGTGCTGGTGTTCCAGAAGAAGGGCTATGACACCCGCCGCTTCACCGGCGTGGCCAACAGGAACATCTCGGAGGAAGAGGTGCGCGAGAAGGCCCGCACCAGCGCCGTGAAGCCCGCCTACACCACCCTGGTCGAGAAGATCAAGGGCTACACCGGCAAGGTGCTCACCTACCAGATGTACACGGTGAGCGTGAGCCGCAGCGGCGATGAGTGGGTCATGATCATGGCGATGAGCAGCACCAAGAACGGCTACAAGAACTATGTGGCCGTGACCTGCGACGAGGAGCCGAACGTGACCATCGGCAGCCAGTACCGTGTGTATGGCACCTGCATCGGCACCTATCTGGTGCAGGAGGAAGGCGCCGGAGACAAGTATTACCCCTGCATCGACCTTTTGTGGATCGAGTAAAGAGCAAGCTGACCTGAAGAAGATCCCCGCCGGGGCGAAAGATCGCGGCGGGATCTTCTTGTACATGCGGACGAGGAGGAAGACGATGAAGAAGCCGATCGCGCTGCTGGTGGCCCTGCTGCTGACGGCCCTGCTGCTGCTGCCCGCGCTGGCGGAGGAGGCCCCGGCCACGCCCGGCGACCTGCCCGCGCAGGAGGAGCCCGACGCGCCCGCCGATGAGACGCCTGCCGATCCCCAGCCCGGAACGGACCGGCCCGATGAGGAGCCCGCGTCCCCAGAGACCGAGCCGGAGGCCGAGCCCGAGGAGGAGGACGCCTCGGAGACGCTGCAGGAGGACGGCCTGGTCGGGGTGGGCAAGGGCACGAGCGAGCTGGCCATCGATATCAACGACGGCAAGAAGACCTACACCTTCAACACCTGGACCGTGACGAAGGTCACCTGCGCCAAAAAGTATCTGACGGTGACGCTGAACAGCGCCAAGCCGAAGACCTTCACGATCGAGCCGCTGAAGGTGGGGTCCAGCAAGATCACCGTGTATTACACGACCACGTCCGGCACCAGCGGCAAGGCGACCTACACCGTGACGGTGAGCGACCGCTACCTGGCCGACAGCATCACCCTGGCCGAGACCGGCAAGGTGACCGTGCTGCTGGGCAAGACCTACAAGCCCTCCTACACGATCTCGCCCTCCACGGCCCAGTCGAAGACGACGGTGACCTGGAAGCTGGCCAACAGCAAGTATGCCACGATCGACGCTTCCACGGGCGTGGTGACGCCGGTGAAGGAGGGGACGGTCAAGCTGACCGTGACCACCGCCAACGGCAAGAAGTCCACGGCGACCCTGAACATCGTGGATCCCTACAAGGTGACGGAGCTCACGCTGAACTACACCGGCACCGTGAAGTGGCCCACGACCAAGGCCCTCACGCTGAGCTACACCGCCGAGACCTGGGGCGGCGTATCGAAGTATCCCGTGCCCTCCGGCGACCTGACCTGGAGCAGCGGCAACACGAAGGTAGCCACGATCGACGCGAAGGGCAAGGTGACGGTGAACAAGGCCGGCAAGGTGGTCTTCACCCTGAAGTCGGCCCGCAGCGGCAAGACGGCCAAGGTGACCTTCCAGTTCATCGAGACCGCGCCGCTCAAGAGCATCACCCTGAGCCCCACCGCGGTGGAGCTGCGCGCCGACACCAAGTCCAGCAAGCAGCTGAAGGCCACGCTGACGCCCTCCAACGCCGAGCTGCTGGTGGACCTCACCTGGTCCTCGAGCAAGCCCGCGGTGGCCACCGTGGATGAGAACGGCAAGGTGACCGCGGTGGACGAGGGCACGACCATCATCACCTGCAAGGACAAGAACTCCGGCATCTATAAGACCGTGCTGGTGACCGTGAGCTGGCCGGCCACCTACCGCGCGCTGCTGTGCGTGGAGCCCACCGAGGTCTCGGCCACCATCAACGGCTATGAGTGCACCGGCTACTACAAGCGCTCCGCCGACCTGAGCACCATGCAGACCATGCTCAAGAAGCAGAACTTCGATGGGCAGAAGTACAGCATCAAGTCACTGCACAGCTCCAGCGCGAGCACTGTGCTCAGCGCCATCGACGCGCTGGCGGGCACGGCGAACGAGCACGATGTGACCCTGTTCTACTTCATGGGCCACGGCGGCACCAACGGCTACCTGTATTTCTACAATGGCACCTCCATCTCGCCCTCCACGCTGAAGACGCATTTGGGCAAGATCCCCGGCAAGGTGATCGTGCTGCTGGGCGCCTGCTACAGCGGCCGCTACATCACCAAGGACGGCGAGAGCACCGGGTCGGCGTCGTCGTTCAACAGCGCCATCCTGAGCACCTTCGGCACCGGCGAGACCATCCCGCTCACGATCCTGGACAGCGACGGCAACGCGCAGCCCGTGACCAAAGAGCATGGTGGAGGAGGCCTCGGCCGACGGCATCGTGCCCAAGAACGGCGAGCTGATGCAGAGCAAGTATTATGTGCTCACCTGCGCCAGCGCCAAGCAGGAGGGCTGGAGCATCTTCTCCTATACCTACAAGAGCAATTATCGCAGCACGCTCACCTTCACCGTGAATGAGAGCAAGAGCTTCAACTACTTCACGAACGGCGTGGCCCGCGCCGGCGGCTGGGACGGACGCACCGGCAAGGTCACCTGGAAGAGCGGCAGCTACACCCTGGCTCAGGCCTATTCCGAGGCCTACAGCTACTGCCATTCCGACAGCAGCTGCTCCAGCGATGTGCAGGTGTACCCCAAGGGCAGCAGCTTCGTGATCTTCAAGCACTGAGTCCGGCTGCGACGAAGGCCTGCTCCTCTCCCACGCAAGGGAGCGGGGCAGGCCTTTCATGATATCGGAACGAAAGAGGCGACCGACCATGCCGACGATCTCGCGGGAGCTGCAAAGGGCCCGAGCGTATGCCCAAAGCACGGGGGCCCATGTCCAGGGCGGCGACAGGGCTGCCTTCCATGTCTGCGCCCCGGTGGGCTGGATCAACGACCCCAACGGCTTCTCTCTGTATGGAGGGAAGATCCATCTCTTCTTCCAGCATCATCCGTACGATTGGCACTGGGGGCCCATGCACTGGGGCCATGTGACGACCGAGGACTTCGTGCGCTGGCAGCTGCTGCCAGAAGCCCTGGCCCCCGATCGGGCGTATGAGAGCGGCTGCTTCTCCGGGAGCGCGGTGACCTGGCGGGGCAGACATGCCCTGATCTATACGAGCCATCTGGACCGCCCCGGCCCCGACGGTATCCGGCAGATCCTCGAGCAGCAGAGCCTGGCGCTGGGCGACGGTGTGGACTATGAGAAGGTGCCCGAGGATCCCATCCTGCGCACGGAGGCGCTGCCCGAGGGGGCCTGTGCCCGCGACTTCCGCGACCCGCGCGTGTGGGAGGAGGACGGGCGTTACAGGATGATCGTGGCCAGCCGCCGCGCGGACGGGCTGGGCTCGTACCTCATCTATGAGAGCGAGGACCTGCGCGGCTGGCGCTTCGTGACCGAGCTGCTCCATAGCGACGGCCATCGGCTGGGGAAGATGTGGGAATGCCCGGACTGGTTCCCGCTGGACGGCAGCCGGGTGCTGCTCCTGAGCGCGCAGGAGATGGAGGCGGATGACGAAGGCTTCCATGGGCTGAACGGCACCGCGGCGCTGGTGGGCGGCTGGGAGAAGGCGACCGAGACCTTCACGCCCGGACCGCCGCGCCCCATCGACTACGGGTGGGACTTCTACGCGCCGCAGACCGTGCTGACCGCGGACGGCCGCCGGGTGATGATCGCCTGGATGCAGAGCTGGGATGATGACGTGACCCCGCCGGAGCAGCGCTGGGCCGGGATGATGACCTTCCCGCGGGAGCTGCGTGTGCGCGGCGGCAGGCTGTACCAGGCCCCTGTGCGGGAGCTGGAGCGCTATCACGCCGACAGCGTGACGGTGCGCTCTGTGGCGGAAAAGGAGGGCCGGCGGCTGACCTCCGGGCGGCAGCTGGACTTCACGCTGACCGTAGAGGACGCGGCTGCCGCGGTGTTCTCGCTGGATGTGGCCGCGGGCGGCGCGTACCGTACCCGGCTGACCTATGACGCCCCAGCCGGCCGGCTGACCGTCGACCGCACCCATGCAGGCATGCCGGGGGACCGATATCCGGTGCAGATCGTGCCGCTCGTCTCTGTGCCGGAGCGGGCGGAGCTGAGGGCGGTCATGGACCGGGGCTCGCTGGAGCTCTTCCTGAACGGCGGCGAGCAGGCGGTGTCGGTGCTGATCTGGACCGACCCGGCCTGCGGCGATGTGATCCTGAGCGCGGACGCGCCGCTCCGCTATACCTTCGTTTGTCACCGGATCGAGGTGGGGGAGGACGCGTGATCCTTCCCGACACGAAAGCGCCTCCGGGCCTGCTCATCGCAGAGCCCGGAGGCGCATTTTCATTTGGGATAGGATCAGACCTCCACGGTGCCCTCGAAGTCCGTCACCGCGTCGCCGGTGAGCCACACATGGCCGTCGCGGGCATAGCGGACCATCAGGTCGCCGCCAGGCAGGTGGATCAGGATATCGGCGTCGCGGGCACACAGCCCCGTCTCGACCGCGATCACGGCCGCGGCGCAGGCGCCGGTACCGCAGGCGACGGTCTCGCCGATGCCGCGTTCCCACACGCGCATGCGCAGGGTGTTGCGGCTGACCAGCTCGACAAAGGAGACGTTCACGCGCTGGGGGAACAGCGGATCGCGCTCGATGGCCGGGCCCACGGCCTCCAGCGGCACCCGCGCCACATCCTCGGTGAAGAGGACGACATGGGGGTTGCCCATGCTCACGCAGCTCACGGCGCGGTCCTCTCCCGCCAGCGGGATCGTGCGCCGCAGCACGCGGTCGCCGTCCAGCAGCACGGGCACCTGGGCCGGGGCGAAGGCCGGGCAGCCCATGTCCACCAGCACCGAGAACACGCTCTCGTCCCGCACGAAGCAGCGGGCGAGGCGGACACCGCCGGCGGTCTCGATGGCGAGGTCGGTCTTGCGCACACGGCCGCTCTCATACAGATACTTGGCCACGCAGCGCAGGGCGTTGCCCGCGGCCAGGCCTTCGCTGCCGTCGGCGTTGAACATGCGCATCCGCGCGTCCGCCCTGTCGCTGGGGCCGATGAGCACGATGCCGTCGCTGCCGATGCCGGCCTTCCTGTTGGAGAGGCGCACGGCCAGGTATTCCGGGCTGTCCACGGTCTGGTCGAAGGTGTCGAAATAGAGGTAGTCGTTGCCGGCGCCGCGCATCTTCACGAAGCGCAGGCGGCGTTTTTTCGCGCGCATGGCGTTCAGGTCCACCAGCTCCACGCTCTCCAACGAGTAGCGGCTGCGGATGGCGTCGGCCAGGGCGTTGGCGGTATCCAGGCTGGTGAAATGGGGGATGCCGCGCTCCACCGCCTTGCGGCGCAGCCGCACGAAGGTGTCCTTCGGGTCGCGGCCGTGGTCGGAGGTGGAGATCACATACTGGATGCGGCCGGACTCCAGCAGGGGCAGCATCGCGTGCCGGTCCACGATCTGGGCCTCCACGCCGTGCCTGCGGAGCGTTTCGGCCGTGCCGTCGGTGGCATAGAGGCTGAAGCCCAGCTGGGCATAGCGCCTGGCGGTGTCCACGGCCTCCGCCTTGTCGGCGTCGCGCACGGTGATGAGCAGGCTGCCGCTGTGGCTCATCTTGTAGCCCGCGGCCACCATGCCCTTGTAGATGGCCTCCCGCAGGCTGGAGCCCAGGCCCAGCACCTCGCCGGTGGACTTCATCTCCGGGCCCATGTGGGTGTCCACATCGGGCAGCTTCTCGAAGGAGAAGCAGGGGACCTTCACGGCGTAGTAGGCGCTCTGCCGGTACAATCCGGTGCCGTAGCCCATGTCGGCCAGGCGCTCGCCCAGCATGCAGCGCACGGCCAGGTCCACCATGGGCACGCCGGTCACCTTGCTGATGTAGGGCACCGTGCGGCTGGCGCGCGGGTTGGCCTCGATGACATACACCTCGTTGTGATACACGATGTACTGGATGTTGATGAGGCCCACCGTGCCCAGCTCCAGGGCGATGTTCCGCGTCACCTCCAGCAGGCGCTGGGTCATCACGCCGTTCAGGTTCCAGGCGGGATAGACCGCGATGGAGTCGCCGCTGTGCACGCCGGAGCGCTCGATGTGCTCCATGATGCCGGGGATCAGCACCTCGGTGCCGTCGCAGATGGCGTCGCACTCGCACTCGATGCCCATCAGATACTGGTCGATGAGGATGGGGTTCTCGATGCCCTGGCTGAGGATGATGCGCATATACTCGACGATGTCGCTGTCGGTATAGGCGATGATCATGTTCTGGCCGCCCAGCACATAGGAGGGGCGCACCAGCACGGGGTACTGCAGCTCGTGGGCCGCGGAGAGCGCCTCCTCGCAGGTGAGCACGGTGCGGCCCTGGGGGCGCTTGATGCCGTACTTCTCCATCGCCGCGTCGAAGCGCTCGCGGTCCTCGGCGGCGTCGATCATGTCGGCGCTGGTGCCCAGGATACGCACGCCGGCCTTCTCCAGCGCGTGGGTCAGCTTGATGGCGGTCTGTCCGCCGAAGGCCGCCACCACGCCCACCGGCTTTTCGGTGGCGATCACGCCCAGCACGTCCTCGGGCGTCAGCGGCTCGAAGTACAGGCGGTCGGCGGTGTCGAAGTCGGTGGAGACGGTCTCGGGGTTGTTGTTGATCATGACCACGTCATAGCCGGCGCGCTTGAGCATGCGCACGCAGTGCACGCTGGCGTAGTCGAACTCGATGCCCTGGCCGATGCGGATGGGGCCGGAGCCCAGCACCACCACGCAGGGCTTCTTCCTGCCCTGGGCCGCGCGCTCCTCCAGGAACTCCTCGGCCTCGTTCTCGTCATCATAGGTGGCATAGAAGTAGGGCGTCTCGGCGGCGAACTCGGCGGCGCAGGTGTCCACCATCTTGTAGGCCGGGGCCCGGTGGGTGGTGAGCGGCGCGCCGGAGAGGCGCTCGATGGCCTTGTCCGGCCAGCCCATGCGCTTGGCCTCCAGATAGGTGTCCACGTCCACCGGCCCGGAAGAGAGCCGCCGCTCCATGTGCCACAGCCTTTCCAGCTTGTGCAGGAAGAACAGATCGATGCGGGTGATGGCATGCAGCTCCTCCAGCGCGATCCCGCGGCTGATGGCCTCATAGAGGGCGAAGAGCCGCTGGTCGGTGCAGTCGCCGATCAGCTTCAGCAGCGCTTCGTCGCTCAGGTCGGCCATGCCCTTCATGCGCAGGGTGTCGCAGCCGATCTCGCAGCCGCGCACGGCCTTCATCAGCGCCTGCTCCACGCAGGTGCCGATGGCCATCACCTCGCCGGTGGCCTTCATCTGGGTGCCCAGGGTGCGCTTGCCATAGACGAACTTATCGAAGGGCCACTTGGGCACCTTGCACACGATGTAGTCCAGCGCGGGCTCGAAGCAGGCGCAGGTCTGGCCGGTGATGGCGTTGCGCAGCTCATCCAGCGTATAGCCGATGGCGATCTGCGCCGCGCACCGGGCGATGGGGTAGCCCGTGGCCTTGGAGGCCAGCGCCGAGGAGCGGCTCACACGGGGGTTGACCTCGATGACCGCGTAGCGGAAGCTGTCCGGGTCCAGCGCGAACTGGCAGTTGCAGCCGCCCTCCACGCCCAGGGCCGTGATGATGTCCAGGGCGGCGCGGCGCAGCATCTGGTATTCCTTGTCCGCCAGGGTCAGCGCGGGCGCCACCACGATGGAGTCGCCGGTATGCACGCCCACGGGGTCGAGGTTCTCCATGGAGCAGACGGCGATGCAGTTGCCCAGGCTGTCGCGCATCACCTCGAACTCGATCTATTTCCAGCCGGAGATGCACTTTTCCACCAGGATCTGGGTGATGGGGGAGAGCCGCAGGCCGTTCTCGGCGATCGATATGAACTGCGCCTCGTCCTGCGCGATGCCGCCGCCGCTGCCGCCCAGCGTGTAGGCGGGCCGCACGATGACCGGGTAGCCGATCTCCCGGGCCGCCCGGACCGCGTCATCGATGTTTTCGACCACCTCGGACGGGATGACCGGCTGGCCGATCGACTCCATGGTCTCCTTGAAGAGCAGGCGGTCCTCCGCCTTCTCGATGGTCTCGCAGCGGGCGCCGAGCAGCTCCACGCCGCGGCTCGCCAAAAAGCCCTCCTTGGCCAGCTGCATGGAGAGCGTGAGGCCCATCTGTCCGCCCAGGGTGGAGAGCAGGCTGTCGGGCTCCTCCTTGTCGATGATGCGCCGGAGCGTCTCCAGCGTGAGGGGCTCGATGTAGATGTGGTCGGCGGAGGTGCGGTCCGTCATGATGGTGGCGGGGTTGGGGTTGACCAGCACCACCTCCAGCCCGGCCTCCTTCAGGGCCCGGCAGGCCTGGGAGCCGGCGTAGTCGAACTCCGCCGCCTGACCGATGACGATGGGGCCGGAGCCGATGATCATGACCTTGCGCAGCTCAGGCTTCAGCGGCATGCTCGTTCACCTCCATCATCTCCACAAAGCGGTCGAACAGGAAACGGGTATCCAGCGGGCCGCCGCAGGCCTCCGGGTGGAACTGCACCGAGAAGGCCGGCATGTCGGTATAATCGATGCCCTCGCAGGTGCCGTCATTGGCATTGATGAAGCGCAGGCGCGCGTTCGGGGGCAGGGTATCGTTCTCCACCGCGAAGCCGTGGTTCTGGCTGGTCATGTAGCTGAGGCCGGTGACCAGGTCCTTGGCCGGCTGGTTCGCGCCGCGGTGGCCGTACTTCAGCTTCGCGGTGCTGGCGCCCTGGCTCAGGGCCAGCAGCTGGTGCCCCAGGCAGATGCCGAAGATGGGCAGTTTGTGCGCGCACAGCTCCTTCAGCTCGGCGATGATGCCGACGTCGTCAGCCGGGTCGCCGGGGCCGTTGGAGAGCATCAGGCCGTCGGGCGCGAGGGACAGGATGGCCTCGGCGGTCGTATCGGCGGGCACCACGGTCACGGAGCAGCCGCGCTTCTCGAGCTCACGCCGGATGTTGGCCTTGGCGCCGAAGTCCCACAGCACCACGCGGTGCTTTCCCTCGCCGCCGGGCAGGACGGCCTCGCAGGTGACGTCCTCCACCGAGGGGTGGAAGGGCAGCGCCTTCAGGGCCTCGGCCGCGGCCGCGAGATCCTCCGGCTCCTTTGTGAGGATGGCCGCGTTCATCACGCCGGCCGAGCGGATGCGTCGTGTCAGCGCGCGGGTGTCCACCCCGGTCAGCACCGGGATGCCACGCTCCGCCAGCCACGCCTCCAGCGTCCCCTCACAGCGGAAGTTGCTGGGGAAGTCGCACAGCTCCCGCACCACATAGCCGGAGAGCCCGGGGCCCTTGCTCTCGAAGTCCTCCGGGATCACGCCGTAGTTGCCGATGGTGGGGAAGGTCTGGATCACGATCTGGCCCCGGAAGCTGGGGTCGGTCAGCGTCTCCAGATAGCTCCCCATGCCGGTGGTGAACACCAGCTCGGCGGAGACCTGCTATTCGGCTCCCCTCAGGGTCCCTTCATACAGGGTGCCGTCCGCCAGCAGCAGCCAGCCCTTCTTGTTCATGCTCATCCTTTCCTTTCCACCTCTGTGGGGTAGTTCCCGTCGAAGCAGGCGCTGCACAGAGGCAGGTCGCCGGTCATGCCGGGCAGGTCCTCCAGCCGCATATAGCCCAGGGAATCCGCGCCGATGCGCTGCCGGATCTCCTCCACGGAGAAGCGGTCGGCGATCAGCTGGCTCGTGTCCGCCACGTCCGTGCCGTAATAGCAGGGATACAGGAACGGCGGCGAGCTGATGCGCACATGCACGGCCGCCGCGCCGGCCTCCCGCAGCATGCGGATGAGCCCGGTGATGGTGGTGCCGCGCACGATGGAATCGTCGATCAGCACCACGCGCTTCCCGCGCACCGCGTCGGCGAGCACGCTCAGCTTCATGTGCACGGCGTTCTCGCGCTCCGCCTGGGTGGGCTTGATGAAGGTGCGGCCGATGTAGCTGTTCTTGTGGAAGGCCTGCACGAAGGGGATCCCGGCCCGGTCGGCATAGCCCGCGGCGGCGGTCAGGCCGGACTCGGGGACGCCGGTCACCAGGTCGGCCTCCACGGGATAGGCCTCCGCCAGCGCCTGTCCGCCCCGGAAGCGCGCGCCATAGACGCTCACGCCGTCCAGCACGGAATCCAGCCGGGCGAAATAGATGTACTCAAAGATGCAGTGGGCGCGGCGTTCCGCTGCGCTCAGCCGCGCCGAGCGCAGCCCGTCCCGGCTGACAGTCAGGATCTCGCCGGGCTCGATGTCCCGCACGAAGGCGGCGCCGCAGGCCGTGATGGCGCAGCTCTCTGAGGCCAGCACCCAGCCGTCCGCCGTCCGGCCCAGGCACAGCGGCTTCAGGCCCTGCGGGTCGCGCACCGCCACCAGCTTCCGGGGACTCATGATGATGAAGGCGTAGCCGCCCAGCAGCCTGGGCGCGGCGCGCCGCACGGCCTCCTCCACCGAGCCGCTGGCCGCGCGCTCCCGGGCGATGAGGCAGGCGGCGACCTCGGAGTCCGAGGTGCCCTGGAACACGGAGCCCTGGGCCATCATCTCGCGGCGGAGAGCGGCGGCGTTGACCAGGTTGCCGTTGTGCACCAGCGCCAGCGTGCCCTTGACATAGTGGAAGGCCATGGGCTGCAGGTTCTCCTGCCGGCCGTCGCCGGTGGTGGAATAGCGCACATGGCCGATGCCGATATTGCCCGTCAGGCCCCGCAGCGCGGCCGCGTCGAACACCTCGCTGACCAGGCCGCTGCTCTTCCTCAGGCACAGGTTGTCCTTTTCGCCCCAGGTGTCGCAGACCGCGATGCCCGCGGCCTCCTGGCCACGGTGCTGCAGCGCGGTGAGCCCATAATAGATGCGCTGGGCCGCGCTCTCATGGCCGGTGCTCCACACGCCGAAGACACCGCATTCCTCATGGGGACGATCGTCGATGCGGCGCATGGCTCACGCTTTCCCTTCCCGCTTTTTCAGCGACGCCTCGATGAAGCCTCGGAACAGCGGATGCACCTTGTTGGGGCGGGACTTGAACTCCGGGTGATACTGCACGCCCACATGGAAGGGGCGCTCGGTCAGCTCGGCGGTCTCCACCAGCTGGCCGTCGGGCGACATGCCGGAGAGGGTCAGGCCCTTTTCGGTCAGGATGGCGCGGTAGTCGTTGTTGAACTCGTAGCGATGGCGATGGCGCTCGCAGATCTGCGTCTGCCCATAGCAGCGGGCCATGGTGGTGCCCGGCGCGATGACGCAGGGATACGCGCCCAGGCGCAGGGTGCCGCCCTTGTCGATCTCGTCGCTCTGGCCGGGCATGAAGTCGATGACCTTGTTGCGGCACAGCTCATCGAATTCGCCGGAGTTGGCGTCCGTGAGGCCGCACACGTTCCGGGCATATTCGATGACCATGATCTGCATGCCCAGGCAGATGCCGAAGTAGGGCACCTGCCGCTCCCGGGCATACCGCGCCGCCAGGATCATGCCCTCGATGCCGCGGTCGCCGAAGCCGCCGGGCACGATGATGCCGTCCAGCCCGGAGAGCGCCGCGTCCACCGTGTCGGGCGTCAGCGTCTCGGAATCGATCCAGTCGATGGTCACGTTCGCGTCCTGGGCATAGCCGGCGTGGCGCAGGGCCTCCGCCACCGAGAGATAGGCGTCGTGCAGCTGGATGTATTTGCCCACCAGGCCGATCTTCACCTGGCGGTGGGCATGCTTGATCTTCTTCACCATGTCGGCCCACTCGGTCAGGTCGGGCGCGGGCGCGTCCAGGCCCAGCTTGCGGCACACGACCGAGGAGAAGCCGGACTGCTCCAGCATCAGCGGCGCCTCATACAGGCAGGGCAGGGTGATGTTCTCGATGACGCAGTCCGGCTCCACGTTGCAGAACATGGCGATCTTCTTGAAGATGCTCTCCTCCAGCGGCTCATCGCAGCGCAGCACGATGATGTCGGGGTGCACGCCCATGCCCTGCAGCTCCTTCACGCTGTGCTGGGTGGGCTTCGATTTGTGCTCGTCCGAGCCGCGCAGGAAGGGCACCAGCGTCACGTGGATGTACAGGCTGTTCTCACGGCCCACCTCCAAGCCGATCTGCCGCACCGCCTCCAGGAAGGGCTGGGACTCGATATCGCCGATGGTGCCGCCGATCTCGGTGATGACCACATCGGCGTTCGTCCGCTTGCCCACGCGGTACACGAACTCCTTGATCTCGTTGGTGATGTGGGGGATGACCTGCACCGTGCTGCCCAGGTATTCGCCGCGGCGCTCCTTGTTCAGCACGTTCCAGTATACCTTGCCGGTGGTCAGGTTGGAATACTTGTTCAGGTCCTCATCGATGAAGCGCTCATAGTGGCCCAGGTCCAGGTCGGTCTCGGCGCCGTCCTCGGTCACATACACCTCGCCGTGCTGGAAGGGGCTCATGGTGCCGGGGTCCACATTGATGTAGGGGTCCAGCTTCTGCGCGGCCACCTTCAGGCCGCGCATCTTCAAAAGGCGGCCCAGGGACGCCGCCGTGATGCCCTTGCCCAGGCCGGAGACCACGCCGCCGGTCACGAAGATATACTTCGTCATATCCGTTCCTCCTCAGCTGTACATCCGAATGATATTTTCCGCCACCACCCGCCGGGACAGGCCCCTGTCCATGGCGGTCTTCTGGATATAGCGATGGGCGTCCGGCTCGGACATCTTCAGCTGCTCCACCAGCAGCCACTTGGCCCGGTTCACCAGACGGATCTCCTCCATCTTCTCCTCCATGGTGGCGGTCTTCTGCTCCATGCGGCGCAGGCGTTCGCGCGTGGCGCACAGCAGCGTGAGCGACTGGGTCACGATGGCGGGAGAGGTGGGCTTCGAGAGCACCAGCACGCCCAGCGGAGAGAGCTTCATGCTGATGTCGGGGAAATGCTCGGCCTTCACCAGCAGCAGCACGCCGGTGCCGCTGCTCTCCACGGTGTCCAGCGCCAGCTTGGTGCCGAACTCGTCGAGCATGGGCGTGTTGATGATGACCACGTCAAAGGCGGCCTCCAGCAGCTGCCTGCGGGCCGAGGCGGCATCGGTCGCGATGACCACCGGCTCACAGCGGCTGTCGTGCAGCAGGGGCAGCAGAGCGTCCGTCATCTTTTGCGAGGCGGAGACCAGCAGCACCCGGTAGAGGCGTTCTGTCAGCTCCATGAGGCACCTCCTTTCAGCAGACCTCGTGAGCGGCTCAACGGATGAGCCCCTCCGGCAGATGCTGCCGCACGAAGGCGCTCTTCCGGGCCAACGCCCGGGCCTCCTCCAGAGAGCGCGGCAGGACCTCCAGCGCGGCGGCCTCCTGCGCGGAGAGGGCATACATGTTGCGCTCGTCGGCGGCGGGCAGGGCCAGCTGCGAGCGGATGCCGTCCAGCGCAGCCCAGACGATCATGGCATAGGCCAGGTAGGGGTCGCACAGGGGGTCGGGGGAGCGCAGCTCCGCGCGCTGATGGGCCTTATCGGAGGCCGGGACACGGATGAGCTGGGAGCGGTTCTCACGGCCCCAGGTCACATAGCGCGGGGCCTTGTGGTTGCCCAGACGCTGGTAGGAGCCCTCCGTGGTGTTCAGGAAGACGCTGATCTAACGAATGTGCGCCAGCAGCCCGGCGATGATCTGGGGCTGGACGTCGGTGCCGTCCTGCCTGCGCGCCGAGATGTTGATGTGCATGCCGCTGCCCGCCAGCTCGGCGAAGGGCTTGGGCGAGAAATCGGCGCAGAGGCCGTTGCGCGCGGCGATGGTGTTCACCACCGTGCGGAAGGTGACGGCGTTGTCGGCGGCGGTCATGGCGTCGGCATAGCGGAAGTCGATCTCGTTCTGGCCGGGGCCCTCCTCATGATGGGAGCTCTCGGGGCGGATGCCCATCTGCTCCAGCGTGAGGCAGATCTCGCGGCGCACGTTCTCGCCCTTGTCCTCCGGGGCCATGTCCATATAGCCGGCGTTGTCATAGGGGACGCGGGTGGGCTCGCCGTTCTCGTCCCGCTTGAGCAGGTAGAACTTCATCTCGCTGCCGAAGTCGAAGGAGACGCCCTCCTCCTCCGCGTCTTTCACGGCGCGGGAGAGCACCGTGCGGGTGTCCATGGCGAAGGGCTCGCCGTCCGGCGTGGTGATGGTGCAGAACATGCGCACCACGCGCCCATGCTCGGGGCGCCAGGGCAGCACGGCCAGCGTGGCGGGGTCGGGGTGGAGGATCAGGTCGGAGCGGGCCTCGTCCGCGAAGCCCGCGATGGCCGAGCCGTCGATGGCGACGCCCCAGTCGAAGGCGTGGGGCAGCTCGTCCGGCATGATGGAGATGTTCTTCGGCTTGCCGTTCACATCACAGAAGGCCATCCGGATGAACTTCACGTCCTCCTCCGCCACATATTGCATGACCTCGTCCCTGGTATACTTCATGAGCTGAAACTTCCTTTCTCAGTTGGCCACATACAGCTGCTTGTAGGGGTTGGCGCTGTCCGGCACGATGACGGTGAAGGGCACGGCCAGGAGCGCCGCGATGTCCGCGCCGAAGGCGGCGCAGTAGTCCTCCAGGCAGGGCATCAGCTCGGCCATGTCCGCCTCGGAGGCGGGGCGGAGCGTCACGTTCCGCGGGAAGTCGATGCCGGTCAGGTCGCCGCGCAGGAACAGCTTGCCACCGTGCATGCCGGTGCAGGGGAAGTTGCCCACGATGGGCTTGCCGTCCGTGTGCAGGCCGAGCACCACGATCACGCCGCCCGCCTGGTATTCGCCCAGGAAGCTGCCCGTGCGCCCGCCGATCACGATGACCGGCTTCTTCTCCTTATACTCCTTCATGTGGATGCCGGCCCGGTAGCCCGCGCTGCCCTGCACCAGGATGCGGCCGCCGCGCATGGCGTAGCCCACCGCGTCGCCCACGCTGCCGTGGATCTCGATGCGGCCGTCGTTCATGGTGTCGCCCACCGCGTCCTGGGCGTTGCCGCGCACCACGATCTGCGCGCCGGTGAGGTAGGCGCCCAGCGCGTTGCCGGGCACGCCCTCGAGCACGATGCGGCGGTCCTTCATGCCGGAGGCGATGAACCGCTGGCCCAGACAGCCGGTCACGGTGCACTCGGTCTCCTGCCGGATGGCGTCGTTCAGCGCCCGGTGATCCAACCCCCTGGCCTGGATGACGGTCATCATTATACAGCACCTCCCAGCATCTGATGGCGTTGACCGGCCGTGAAAAGGCTCAGGTCCGGTGTTCTTTTCATGTTTTCGGGGTCCAGCGCGGTGATGTCGGTCCGCTTGCGGATGAGCGAGGTATAGATGCCCGCGTTCTTCACATCGCCCAGGAGCTGGAAGCCGATGAGATGGGTGCCGTCGGTGAAGAGCTCCTTCACCCGGTCGCCCTCCACGATATGACACAGCTCGGTGCCGCGGCTGCCGGCGGTCATGATATGGCAGCCGAAGAAGCCGATGGAGTTCATGGGGATGGCGTGATCGAATGCTTTGTCGCCTCCGGCCATGTTCACGCCGGCCGTGAAGCCCTGCATGTACGCGTTGGGCATCAGGGCCATGATCTTCGTCCTGCCGTCGGAGATATCGACGCTCTCGGTGCAGTCGCCCGCGGCATAGACATCGGCGAGGGAGGTGGCCATTCGCGGGTCCACCGTGACGCCGCGGCCCACCGCGCCTCCGGCGTCCTTCACCAGGGCGGTGTTCGGGCGCACGCCCACGGCGGTCACCAGCACATCGAAGGCCACGGTCCGGCCGCTCTTCATGTGCGCGGCGCCGTCCTCGAAGCGGGCCACGGAGTCGCCCAGCAGCAGCGTGAGGCCGGCCTTCTCCAGCGCCCGCTGCGCCACGGCCGCGCCCTCCGCGTCCAGGATGCTGCTCAGCACCCGGTCGGCCAGGTCGGCCACGGTGATGCTCTTCACCAGATCGTGCAGGCCCTCGGCGCACTTGAGTCCGATGAGGCCCGCGCCGATGATGAGCACCCGGCTCTCGGGCGTCACCGCCGCCCTCAGCGCCTGCGCGTCCTCCAGCGTCATGAAGCTGAAGCGCCGCGGCACCTTCTCAAGGCCCTCCATCGGGGGCACGAAGGGGGAGGAGCCGGTGGCGCAGCACAGCGCGTCATAGGGCAGCGCGGTGCCGTCCGACAGCGCCACGGTCTTCGCGGCGGGGTCCAGGCGCTCGGCCTTCACGCCATACAGCACGCGGACGCCGTTCCTTTCGGCGAAGTCCGGCGCGCGGTAGAGCATGCGGCGCTCGTCGGTGCGGCCCTGCAGCAGATAGGAGATGAGGGGCCGGCCATAGGTGGGGCAGCGCTCGCCGGAGAGCACGGTGATGCCGCCCTCCCGGTCCACCGAGCGGATGCCCTCGATGCAGCCCACGGCGGCGGCACCGTAGCCCGCGATCACATATTCCTTCATGCCGCTCACCTCTCCTCGTATACGATGGCCCGGTTCGGGCAGCCCTTGACGCAGGCGGGCGCGCCGGACTGGTTCTTCAGGCACAGCTCGCACTTGCTCACGGTGTGCTCGCCGTCCCGCACGATGGCGCCGTAGGGGCACACCAGCATGCAGGTGAGGCAGCCCACGCACTTGTCATGATCGATGCACACGGTGCCGTCTTCGATGTGCAGGGCCCCGGAGATGCAGCTCTTCACGCAGATGGGGTCCTCGCAGTGGCGGCAGGAGACCGCCCAGGTGATCTTGCCCTCGGCCTCGATGTGGATGCGGGGGAAGATCTCCTTGCCCTTCAGGGCCTTGACCATGTCCGGCTCGCCGGAGTTGGCCCAGGCGCAGTTGTATTCGCACAGGCGGCAGCCCAGGCACCATTTCTCTTCCACATAGACTCTTTTCATTCGCCCGCGTGGGAGATCCCCAGGATCTCCAGCTCCTTTCCGGTCAGTCCGACGCCGCGCAGCATCAGCCGGTTGCCGCGCAGGGCCTCGATGGAGTTGATGCCCATGCCGCCCATCAGCTCGGTGATCTCGTGCCGCCAGGCGGTGAGCAGGCTGATGAGCCGCTGGGAGCCGATGTCCGGGTTCAGCCGCTTGACCAGCTCCGGCCGCTGGGTGGCGATGCCCCAGTTGCACTTGCCCGTGGAGCAGGTGCGGCACAGGTGGCAGCCCATGGCGACACAGGCCGCGGTGGCGATGTAGCAGGCGTCGGCGCCCAGCGCCACGGCCTTCACCACATCGGCGGCGGAGCGGATGGAGCCGCCCACCACCAGCGACACGTTGTTGCGGATGCCCTCATCGCGCAGGCGCTGGTCGACGGCCGCCAGGGCCAGCTCGATCGGGATGCCCACGTTGTCGCGGATGCGGGTGGGCGCCGCGCCGGTGCCGCCGCGCAGGCCGTCGATGGCGATGATGTCCGCGCCGCTGCGGGCGATGCCGCTGGCGATGGCC
>R28__coassemble_293_pt1 | contig 23293 bp, 21 predicted proteins | sample R28__metabat2_low_PE_026 | metagenome-assembled genome bin R28
CGGAGATCTCTTCCAGACCGGCGACCATGCGCAGGGTGGTGGACTTGCCGCAGCCGGAGGGGCCGACCAGCACGATGAACTCCTTATCGGCGATCTCCAGGTTGAAATCGCTCACGGCGGTCACGCCGCCCTGATACACCTTATAGATATGCTGCAGAGACAGACTTGCCATCTTTGTGTCCTCCTTCATTTTTCCCGGAGCCCTTGCCCAGGATCCGATGCTCAGATGGTAGCATAAAAAACGCCGATCCGCGATCGGCGGATCGGACGAAGTTTTTTGAAGGATCTTGAAGGATCTGCACGATCGCCCCTTGCGCGGGGGACCGCGCTGTGCTACGATCGGCTCAGGAGGCCTGCTTCCCGTAACGGACCCGCTTGGCGATGTGGTCCATGAAGAAGGAGGTCAGCGGGCCCATCATCAGCGCGGTGATGATGGTGCAGACGCCGGGCACATAGCCCAGCGCGAAGCCGATGCCCACGCAGATGAGGTCGGTGCCGATGCGCAGCAGGCGGTACGGTCCCAGCTTCTTCGCGGTCAGGTGCAGGGCGATGGCATCGTAGGTCGAGACGCCCAGGTCGGCGGTGATGTAGAAGGCACCGGAGAGGCACAGGACCAGGATCGCGGCCACCAGGAAGGCGATCTGCCCGGCCAGGGTGATCGTGGCGCGGGGCCAGATGGAGAGCATCAGCTGCTCGCCGCCGTCGGCCACATAGCCCAGCAGGAACATGTTGATCAGCGTGCCCAGGCCGATGTAGTGCTTGTCATAGATGAACACCGCGATGAGCAGCACCGCGTTGATCAGCACATAGGTGGTGCCCTGCGCGATGGGGCTGATCTTGTAGATGCCGCTGCAGAGGCACTGGAAGGGGTCGACACCGAAATCGGCCATGCGCGAGAGCGACACGCCGAGGCCGCACACGAGCACGCCGAAGACCGTCATCAGCAGCCTGCGGCGCTGTTCGCCGGGCTGTATATACTCCTTGGCCTTGGAAAGGAACTTCTCCATCATCATCGCTCCCGTCTGCTCCTTCTGAAGGAGCAAGCACGATGATAGCATAAGGGCCGAGGGCTGTCAATCGAAAGTTGAGCATATAGAGGAAGGAAAGGATGAGCAAGCACGATGACAGCATAAGGGCCGGAGACTGTTGATCGCAAGTTGAGCATATAGAGGAAGGAAAGGATGAGCAAGCACGATGACAGCATAAGGGCCGGGGCTGTCGATCGCAAGATGAGAATATAGAGGAAAGAAAGGATGATCGGGATGCGCTGGGATGTCGTGGCGTTCGATAACTACGGGACGCTGGAGGACATCCATACCGATGAGGAGAAGGACACGGTCTGGGAGGGCTTCGCGCGGTGGCTGCTGCTGCACGGCGCGGCCTGGGAGCCCCGCAGGCTGCGCGCGGCCTATCGGTCCCAGATCACAAGGCAGAGGCGGCGGTTGGCCAGGGAGCGCGGCCTGGCGGAGACTGAGATCGAGGTCGACTTGTCGCCGGTGTTCGCGCGGTTGCTGGCGCTGGGCGGCGCGGCGGCGGACGAGCGGACCGTGGCTGAGGCGGCGATGGCCTTCCGCGCCCTCACCATCGAGAGGATCGGCCTCTATGCGGGCACGATCGGCATGCTGCGGGCGCTGCGCCAGGCCGGGCTGAAGGTCGCCCTGTTCTCCAACGCGCAGATCCTGTTCACGGAGCCCGAGATGAAGGCCCTGGGGACCTGGGACCTCTTCGATGAGCGCTTCATCTCATCGCGGTATGGTGTGAAGAAGCCATCGCCCGCGTTCTACCGTGAGCTCATCGACTGGGCGGGCGTGCCGCCGGAGAAGATCCTGATGGTGGGGAACAGTCCGCGGGACGATATCCTTCCGGCGAAGGCACTGGGGCTCGGCACAGGCTATGTATGGTCCGAGCTGACGGAGAAGGAGGCGGCGCGGCCCGAGAGCGACCTGTATCTGTCCGCGCCGGACATGCCCGCGCTCACCCGGCTCATCCTCTCCTGAGGCCCAGATCGGCCGAAAAGATACAGATCGGGCGGCAAATGTGAGACGGCAGCCCACAAAATGGCGGGAAGGCCTTGCCAAAACTGTTTTTCCATTGTATAATTTTCAGGATCCAGAAGGTACTGTCCGAAGCGCGCACGCGTGGATGGGCATTGACCGGACGGGCGGCTTGCTGCCCGTCACGATGAATAGGAGGAGATACCCATGGCGAAGAAGTACGTCTACACCTTTAAGGAAGGCAACGCCAACATGCGTGAGCTCCTGGGTGGCAAGGGCGCCAACCTGGCCGAGATGACCAACATCGGCCTGCCGGTGCCGCAGGGCTTCACCATCACCACCGAAGCCTGCACCCAGTACTACGAGGACGGCCGCATGATCAATGACGAGATCATGGCCGAGATCAAGAAGAACATCACCTGGATGGAGGAAGTCAACGGCAAGAAGTTCGGCGACCTGAAGAACCCCCTGCTGGTCTCCGTGCGCTCCGGTGCCCGCGCTTCCATGCCCGGCATGATGGACACCATCCTGAACCTGGGCCTGAACGACGATGTGGTGGCCGCGATGATCGCCGGCAACCCCACCCCCGAGTTCACCCGCTTCGTGTATGACTCCTATCGCCGCTTCATCCAGATGTTCTCCGACGTCGTGATGGAGGTCGGCAAGAAGTACTTCGAGAAGCTGATCGACGCCAAGAAGGCCGAGAAGGGCGTGCAGTACGACGTGGAGCTGACCGCCGAGGACCTGAAGGCCCTGGCCGAGAGCTTCAAGGCTGAGTACAAGGCGCAGCTGGGCGAGGACTTCCCGAGCGATCCCCTGGTGCAGCTGGACCTGGCCATCAAGGCTGTGTTCCGCTCCTGGGACAACCCCCGCGCCAATGTGTATCGCCGTGACAACGACATCCCCTACAGCTGGGGCACTGCCGTGAACGTGATGCCCATGGTGTTCGGCAACCTGAACGACAACTCCGGCACCGGCGTGGCCTTCACCCGCGATCCCGCCACCGGCGAGAAGAAGCTGATGGGCGAGTTCCTGTTCAACGCCCAGGGCGAGGACGTGGTGGCCGGCGTGCGTACCCCCATGCCCATCGCGCAGATGGCCGAGAAGTTCCCCGAGGCCTATAAGGACTTCGTGGCTGTGTGCGACAAGCTGGAGAACCACTATCGCGACATGCAGGACATGGAGTTCACCGTGGAGAACGGCAAGCTCTACATGCTGCAGTGCCGCAACGGCAAGCGCACCGCCCAGGCCGCTCTGAAGATCGCCTGCGATCTGGTGGACGAGGGTATGCGTTCCGAGAAGGAAGCCGTGGCCATGATCGATCCCCGCAACCTGGACACCCTGCTGCATCCCCAGTTCGACGTGGTGGCGCTGAAGAAGGCCAACGCCATCGGCAAGGGCCTGGGTGCTTCCCCCGGCGCTGCCTGCGGCAAGATCGTCTTCACCGCTGAGGACGCTGTGGCCTGGCACGAGCGCGGCGAGAAGGTCGTCCTGGTCCGCCTGGAGACCTCTCCCGAGGACATCACCGGCATGAAGGCTGCCCAGGGCATCCTGACCGTGCGCGGTGGCATGACCTCTCATGCCGCTGTCGTGGCCCGCGGCATGGGTGAGTGCTGCGTCGCCGGCTGCGGTGACATCGCCATGGACGAGGAGAACAAGAAGTTCGTGCTGGGCGGCAAGACCTTCCACGAGGGCGACTTCATCTCCATCGACGGCACCACCGGCAAGATCTATGACGGCATCATCCCCACCAAGGACGCCACCATCGCCGGCGAGTTCGGCCGCATCATGGGCTGGGCCGACAAGTATCGCCGCCTGAAGGTCCGCACCAATGCCGACACTCCCCGCGACGCCAAGAAGGCCCGTGAGCTGGGTGCCGAGGGCATCGGCCTGTGCCGTACCGAGCATATGTTCTTCGATGAGGAGCGCATCGCCGCCTTCCGCGAGATGATCTGCTCCGACACCAAGGAAGAGCGCGAGGTCGCGCTGGAGAAGATCCTGCCCTATCAGCAGGACGACTTCGAGAAGCTGTATGAGGCGCTGGAGGGCACTCCCGTCTGCATCCGCTTCCTGGATCCCCCGCTGCATGAGTTCGTGCCCACCGAGGAGGCCGAGATCGAGAAGCTGGCCGCCGCGCAGGGCAAGACCGTGGAGCAGATCAAGACCATCATCCAGGGCCTGCATGAGTTCAACCCCATGATGGGCCATCGTGGCTGCCGTCTGGCCGTGACCTACCCCGAGATCGCCGTGATGCAGACCAAGGCTGTCATCCGTGCCGCGATCAACGTGAGCAAGGCGCATCCTGACTGGACCGTGAAGCCCGAGATCATGATCCCCCTGACCGGCGAGGTCAAGGAGCTGAAGTACGTCAAGAACTTCGTCGTGGCCACCGCCGATGCCGAAATCGCGGCAGCTGGCGTGAAGCTGGAGTACGAAGTGGGCACCATGATCGAGATCCCGCGTGCCTGCCTGACTGCCGATGAGATGGCCAAGGAAGCTGACTTCTTCTGCTTCGGCACCAACGACCTGACTCAGATGACCTTCGGCTTCAGCCGTGACGACGCGGGCAAGTTCCTCGGCGCCTACTATGATGCCAAGATCTATGAGAACGATCCCTTCGCCAAGCTGGACCAGACCGGTGTGGGCAAGCTGATGGACATGACCCTGAAGCTGGGCCGCCCCGTGAACCCCTCCCTGCATGTGGGCATCTGCGGCGAGCATGGCGGCGATCCGACCTCTGTGGAGTTCTGCCACAAGATCGGTCTGGACTATGTCTCCTGCTCTCCCTTCCGTGTGCCGATCGCCCGTCTGGCTGCCGCTCAGGCCGCGATCAAGGACGAGAAGTGAGCCTCGGAGCCTGACCTGAATACATGACCCGCTGCCTCCCCGATCCGAAAGGGTCCGGGAGGCAGCTTTTTATATCTCCTTATTTGTGACGATAATGAGAAGTTTTTTACAGCCACTGTCACATTTTGGATTGAAACCGGAGATAAAGTGTGGTATCATCCTATAATAGAACGCACTTACGGTGCGGCAGAAGATCGGGAGGTCAGGGAGATGCCGGACAGGGGATATGTATCGGAGGCGGTCATCCGTCGTCTGCCGGGTTATTATCGACATCTGCGCGAGCTGGAGGCGGCGGGCGTGAAGCAGATCTCCTCGCAGGAGCTGGGGGAGCGCATGAACCAGACGCCCTCGCAGATCAGGCAGGACATCAACTGCTTCGGTGGCTTCGGCCGCCAGGGCTATGGCTATAACGTGAGCGAGCTCAAGGGGCATATCGGCCAGATCCTGGGGCTGGGCAAGCACAGGAGCCTGATCATCGTGGGCGCCGGCTCCATCGGCAGCGCCGTGGCGCGCTATCCCACCTTCAGCCGCGAGGGCTTCGAGACCGTCGCCATGTTCGACCACGATCCCGCCAAGATCGGCAGCACGATCGGCGAGATCCCGGTCTATGGCATGGAGCAGCTGGAGGCCTTCCTCGCGGAGCATGTGGTGGACATCGCGGTGCTTGCGGTGCCCGCGGCCGCGGCTCAGTCCACGCTCGACCGTCTGACGGCCGCCGGTGTGGACGCGGTGTGGAACTTCGCGCCGACGGACCTGCATCATGATGAAGGCGTGCTGGTGGTCAATGTGCATCTGAGCGACAGCCTGCAGACGCTGACCTACCGGATGGAGCATCGCAGCCGCCCCGCCAGAGGCACAGAGGAGACCTGACCCGGAGGTGGACATGAAGCAGAACGATCCGAACGGAGGCCTGCGGCGCCCCACGCGCCAGCCCACGGAAGACATCACGCCCCCAAGACGCTATCGCTCGGACCGGAGCGCGGCGCCGGGCTCCGGCCGTGAGCGACCTGTGCAGGACTTCTATGACGATCTGGATACCTTCCACAGCGTGGGGAACGGCACCAAAAAGAAGAAGCGTCGCCGGGGCATCACGGCGCTGTGGAGCTTTGCCTTCCTGCTGCTGCTGGCGATGGAGGGCGCGCTGGCTGTCCTGATGGCCCCGCAGCTGCTGGGGCACACCCTGACCGGCCTGCCGATCCCCTCGATCGCCTTCGCCAACGGGAGCATCCTGTCCTTCGACGCCACGACCTACACGGCCTTCACCACCATGCGGGACACGATGGACACGGACCGCATCCATAAGGGCGTGAGCATCGACGGGATCGATGTGAGCGGCATGACGCTCGCCGAGGCCCGGGCCACGCTGGAGGCGAGCGAGGCCCAGCAGGAGAGCGACCTCTCGGTGCGGGTGACGGTCGACGGCGAAAAGTATACGATCAAGGCCGGAGAGATCCCCATGGCGCGGGACCTGGACGACCGGCTGCGCGTCGCCTACGCCCGCGGCCGCACCAACTCGACCGAGCTGCGTGTCGACCGAAAGACACCGCTGCAGGAGCGCTTTGAGGATGAGGTCTCCCTCCGCGCCAACGGCCTTCGGCTGGAAACGACGCTGACCTATGACCTCGCCGAGCTGCGCAGCCGCCTGGACGCCATCGCCCAGAGCGTGGAGGTGGCGCCGGTGGACGCCACGGTGCGCTCCTTCGACCTGAACACACGCAAGTTCTCCTGCACCTCATAGGCTAACGGCAAGAGCCTGGACGCTGACGCCCTCTATGAGCAGGTGCTCACAGCGGTGCGGAACGGCGAAACGAAGATCTCGGTCACGATGGACACCGTGCCGGTCCTGCCTCAGGTGACGAAGGCGGAGCTGATGAACGCGCTGGTGTGCATCTCCACCTACAGCACCACGACCACGAAGAACGAGGCCCGCAACACCAATATCCGCCTCTCGGCGGAGGCCATCAACGGCGTGGTGGTGCAGCCCGGGGAGACCTTCTCCTTCAACCAGGCGACCGGCCAACGCACGGCGGCCAAGGGCTACAAGGAGGCCACCGCCATCTCCGGCGGACAGACCCAGCCCGAGGTCGGCGGCGGCGTGTGCCAGACGAGCTCCACCCTGTTCAACGCGGTGGCGCGCGCGGATCTGTAGATCGTGAGCCGCAGCTCCCACGCCTGGCCGAGCAGCTATGTGGCCGAGGGCATGGACGCCACGGTCAACTGGCCGGGACTGGATTTCAAGTTCCTCAACAGCTCGGCCTATCCGATCTATATCGTGGCGGAATACAGCAAGCGCACGGTGACCGTGTCGATCTATGGCCACAGCCTGGGCGACGGCATCACCATCGATCTGGAGCACAACAAGCTGCAGGACCTGAAGGCCCCCGGCGATATCAACTATGTGCTGAACGAGGAGCTCCCCGTCGGCACCGAAAAGACCACCGTGGAGGCGCGCGACGGCAGCATCTGGGAGACCTACAAGGTCTGGTACCAGAACGGCCAGGAGATCAAGCGCGAGCTGCTGTGCAAGTCGACCTACAAGGCCTACCAGAAGACAGTGGAATATAATCAATGAGCAAGAAGGACCTGCCGCGAGGGCAGGCCTTTTTTTTGCGGTGGAGGAAGAACGCCTCTTCCGGCGCTTCGTGTCGGCCCCCATAGGGCGGAAGAGAGGACCATGCTGCCACAGCCAGGATGAGCGGATGGCAACACTATTTTGTTTTCTGGCACGATCTTTATATTTGTGGTGTAGATTTCGGGGGAATAGACCGATGGATGAGAGACCGAGCATCTGCGTGACGATCATATAAGAACAGGGTGCCGCCCGCGGAGTATACACGCTCCGGGGCGGCACCTTTGGTGTGGAGTCCCATCGTGATCGCCTGCCATCCTTATCGTGGGTGTTGCAATTTTGGAAGACTTGTGGTATCGTGTCCTACGCAGAAATGAGGCTGTTTTTCTTAAGAGATCGACGATGAAAAATGGCCCTGGAGGTGAGACCGTGGTCTATAGCAGAGAAGAGGCCTGCAGGGCCTGGCTGACCCACGGTCATCTGCACTATGAGCAGCTCTGCATGCTGATGCGGGAGCTCCACACGGCGGAGGCGGTCTTCGACTGTATCCTCTCCGGCGGCAGCGACATCACAGCCGAGCTGCTCACGAAGGCCCAGCAGAACAAGCTGCGTTCCCTCGGCAAGAAGGACACCATGCACGCGATGCTCGTGCGGATGCGCGAGAAGGACGTCCACATCATGGGCCAGGAGGACGCGATCTATCCCCGCAATCTGCTATAGATCTCCGACCCGCCGGTCTTCCTTTATTGGAAGGGCGATCCCGAATGCCTGCGCGACCGCTGCCTGACCATCATCGGCACGCGCCACGCGACCCGCGACGCGACCCGCGCGACCCAGAAGATCGCGCGCCGGCTGGCGGAGCAGGGCGTGACCATCGTGAGCGGCATGGCGAACGGCATCGACCAGGCGGCCCATGAAGGCGCGCTGGAGGCGGAGGGCCGCACGGCCGCCGTGCTGGGCACAGGCCTCGACGTGAACTATCCGAGCGGCTCGTGGGAGCTGAAGGATCGGCTGCTGGACCAGGGCGGCGTCCTGCTCTCCTAGCTGCCGCTGGGCACCCTGGCCCGGAAATGGACGTTCCCGGTCCGCAACAGGATCCTCTCGGGCCTTTCGGCGGGCGTGGTCATGATGGAGTGTGACCTGGCCTCCGGCAGCATGAGCACGGTGGACCATGCCCTGTCCCAGGGGCGCGAGGTCTTCGCCTGGCCGAACCATCCCGACGTGCCGTCCGCCGAGGGAGCGCATCACCTGATCCGCGATGGGGCCCGCTACTTCACCACCGCGGAGGACATCCTGGAGGACATGAAGTGGCAGGGCGTGATGCCGCTGACGCAGGAGCAGAAGCAGAGCCTGCCTCCGCTCTCGCCGGAGCAGCAGCGCGTGTATGAGGAGCTGCGCAAGGGCGAGCTCTCGCTGGATGAGCTGTGTGTGGCCACAGGCATGGAGGGCCCGCAGCTGAGCGCGACGCTCACCATGCTGCAGCTGCTGGGCGTGGTGGAGCCCCTGCCGGGCAAATATTACAGAACGATATGCTGATAAGACCGGATGGCCATATGAAAAGGATGTGGCCCCGGCTGAGGAGGAAGAACGATGGCAACAGCCAAGACGAAGCTGGTGATCGTGGAGTCGCCGGCGAAGGCGAGGACGATCTCCCGCTTCCTGGGGAAGGGCTATAAGGTGGAGGCCTCCCAGGGCCATATCCGCGATCTGCCGAAGTCGCAGCTCGGCGTGGACGTGGACAAGGATTTCGAGCCCAAATATATCACGATCCGCGGGCGCGGCGATATCCTGGCCCGCATCCGCAAGGAAGCCAAGAACGCCTCGAAGATCTATCTCGCGACCGACCCTGACCGCGAGGGCGAGGCGATCAGCTGGCATCTGGCGCAGATCCTGGGCATCGATACCGCTCAGCCCTGCCGCGTGGAGTTCCATGAGGTGACCAAGCAGGCGGTGCAGCAGGCCATCAAGAATCCGAGGGACATCAACATGACGCTGGTGGATGCCCAGCAGGCCCGCCGCGTGTTGGACCGCCTGGTGGGTTACAAGATCAGCCCGCTGCTGTGGGCCAAGGTCAAGAAGGGCCTCTCTGCCGGCCGTGTGCAGTCGGTCGCGACGCGCATGGTCGTGGACCGGGAGGAGGAGATCGAGTCCTTCATCCCGGAGGAATACTGGGAGATCGGCGCGCAGGCCGAAACGGCGGACGCGCACGGCAAGAAGCAGCGCTTCCAGGTGAAGCTCGCCTCGCTGGACGGCGAGAAGGCTATCCTGCCGGATGAGAAGACCGCCCGTGCCGCGGCCGACCGCATGGCAAAGGCCTCGCTGACGGTGATGAAGCTCCGCATGGGTGAGAAGCGCAAGCAGCCCGCGCCGCCCTTCACCACCTCCAGCCTGCAGCAGGAGGCGAGCCGCAAGCTGAGCTTCACCACCGCGCGCACGATGCAGGTGGTGCAGCAGCTGTATGAGGGCATCGACCTGGGCGACGAGGGGACCCAGGGCATGGTGACCTACATCCGTACCGACTCGGTCCGTGTGAGCGAGGAGGCGATGCAGGCCCTGCGCGCCTACATCCCCGAACGCTTCGGTGAGACCTATCTCTCTGAGAAGCCCAACATCTACCGCGGCCGCAAGGATGCCCAGGACGCGCATGAGGCCATCCGCCCCACCAACATCCACCGCACGCCCGAGAGCGTGAGCGAGTACCTCACCAAGGAGCAGCTGCGGCTGTATAAGCTCATCTATGACCGCTTCCTGGCCAGCCAGATGGCGTCGTGCGTCTCGGAGACGATGAACGCCGAGATCGCGGGCGACGGCGTGGGCCTGCGCTTCTATGGCGAGCACAGGAAGTTCGCCGGCTTCGCGGCCGTCTATGAGGAGGGCCACGACGAGGAAGAGAGCAGCGTGGAGATGAAGCTCCCCGAGCTGAGCGAGGGCAGCACGGTGACGCTGAAGGACATCGATCCCCAGCAGCACTTCACCCAGCCGCCGAGCCGCTATACCGAGGCCTCGCTGGTGCGCGCGATGGAGGAGAAGGGCATCGGCCGCCCCTCGACCTACGCGCCGACCATCACCACGATCATCAGCCGCGGGTATGTGAGCCGCGAGAAGAAGCGCCTCTATCCCACTGAGCTGGGCCGCATGGTGACCGCGATGATGGAGCAGTACTTCGCGCCCATCGTGGACCAGGGCTTCACCGCCGAGATGGAGGACAGCCTGGACCGCGTGGAGGAGGGCGGCACGGAGTGGAAACAGATCCTGCGGAGCTTCTACCCGTCCTTTGAGGAGATGCTGGGCAAGGCGGAGCAGGAGATCGAGAAGGTGGAGGTCCGCGACGAGCCGAGCGATGTGCCCTGCGACAAGTGCGGCGCCATGATGGTCTATAAGATGGGGCGCTTCGGCAAGTTCCTGGCCTGCCCCAACTTCCCGGATTGCCGCAACACCAAGCCCATCGTGACCTACATCGAGGCACCCTGCCCCAAGTGCGGCGCGCGGCTGATGGAGAAGAACAGCCGCAAGAACCGCCGCTTCTATGGCTGCGAGCGCTACCCGGAATGCGATTTCGTGTCCTGGGAGATGCCTGTGGCCGACCGCTGCCCGCAGTGCGGCGGCTATATGGTGGAGAAGCGCAACAAGAAGGGCCAGATCTGGCACCTGTGCGCCGATAACAGCTGCAACTATAAGGTGGAGGTCCAGACGGAGCAGGAGGCGGATGACGATGCCGAGTGACCTGAAGGCCACGGTCATCGGCGCGGGCCTCGCGGGCAGTGAGGCGGCCTGGCAGCTGGCGAAGCAGGGCATCCGGGTGGATCTGGTGGAGATGAAGCCGCAAAAGGCCTCGCCGGCCCATCATTCGCCGCTGTTCGCCGAGCTGGTCTGCTCCAATTCGCTGCGGAGCGACAGGCTGACGAACGCGGTGGGCCTTTTGAAGGAAGAGATGCGCCTGTGCGGTTCGCTGGTGATGGAGGCGGCCGACCGGGCCCGCGTGCCCGCCGGCGGCGCGCTGGCGGTGGACCGTGAGAGCTTCTCCGGATATATCACCGAGGCGCTGAGGGGACACCCACTTATCACGGTGACCGAGCGGGAGCAGACCGAGATGCCGGAGGGGCCGGTCATCGTGGCCTCCGGGCCGCTGACCAGTGAGGCGCTGGCAAAGAGCATCGCCGCGCTGCCGGGGCTGCAGACGCTGAACTTCTATGACGCGGCGGCGCCCATCGTGACGCTCGAGAGCCTGGACATGGACCGTGTCTTCCGCCAGAGCCGCTATGACCGGGGCGACGACTACCTCAATTGCCCGATGGATGAGCAGCAGTATGATGCCTTTGTCGACGCGCTGCTCTCGGCCGAGACAGCGGAGGTCCATGGCTTTGAGGAGAGCAAGGTGTTCGAGGGCTGCATGCCGGTGGAGAGCATGGCTCGCCGCGGCAGGATGGTGCTGGCCTTCGGACCGATGAAGCCGGTGGGGCTGAAGGACCCGCGCACCGGCAAGGAGGCCTTCGCGGTGGTGCAGCTGCGCCAGGACGACGCGGCCGGCACCATGTATAACCTCGTGGGCTTCCAGACGCGGCTGAAGTGGCCGGAGCAGAAGCGCGTGTTCGGCATGATCCCCGGGCTGGAGCACGCCGTGTTCGCCCGCTATGGCGTGATGCACCGGAACACCTTCCTGCATTCGCCGGGCTTCCTGAACGCGCACTTCGAGACGATCGACCGCCCGCGGACCTATTTCGCCGGACAGATGACCGGCGTGGAGGGCTATGTGGAGAGCGCCGCCAGCGGATTGCTCTGCGGGCTCTCGCTGGGGCACGATCTGCGCGGGCTGGGCCCGGTGGAGCTGCCCGGCATCACCACGATGGGGGCCATGGGCCGCTATATCTCCACCCCGAACCGCGACTTCCAGCCCATGAACTGCACCTTCGGGCTGCTGGATGGGCTGACCGTGGACAAGGAGCACAAGAAGATCCGCAACAAGCAGCAGCGCTATGAGGTCATCTCGCAGCGCTCGCTGGACTTCATGAAGGCCTGGTGCGCCGAGCACCTGGTCTGACCGACCCTGGGAGGAAAAGATGAGCAGCATCAAATTCTATGGCACCACCATCTGCGGTGTGTGCAAGGACGGCAAGATCGCGATCGCCGGCGACGGTCAGGTGACCATGGGCGAGAGCGTGGTCTTCAAGTCCACCGCGAAGAAGGTCCGCCGCCTGTATCATGACCAGGTCGTGGTCGGCTTTGCCGGCAGCGTGACCGATGCCTTTACCCTGTGCGACAGGTTCGAGGAGAAGCTGGAGCAGTGCGGCGGCAACCTGGAGCGCGCCGCGGTGGCCGTGGCCCAGACCTGGCACGGCGACCAGGCCATGCGCCAGCTGGAATCGCTGATGATCGTGGCGGACAAGGACAGCATCCTGATGCTCTCCGGCACGGGCGAGGTGATGACGCCCGACGGCGGCGTGGTGGCCATCGGCTCCGGCGGCAATTACGCCCTGGCCGCGGCCCGCGCCCTGGTGGAGAACACCGACCTCTCGGCGCACCAGATCGCCGAGAAGGCGCTGCACATCGCCGCGGACATCTGCGTGTACACCAACCATAACATCATCGTGGAAGACCTGTGAGGAGGTGGACGGAATGGCAGAGATGACGCCCCGTGAGATCGTCCGCGAGCTGGACAGGTATATCATCGGCCAGGACGAGGCCAAGAAGGTGGTGGCCATCGCGCTGCGCGAGCGCTACCGTCGATCCAAGGTCTCGGAGGAGATGCGCGCCGAGATCAGCCCCAAGAACATCCTGATGATCGGCCCGACCGGTGTGGGCAAGACGGAGATCGCCCGCCGCCTGGCGAAGCTGGTCTCGGCGCCCTTCGTGAAGGTGGAGGCCACCAAGTTCACCGAGGTGGGCTATGTGGGCCGCGATGTGGAATCCATCGTGCGCGACCTGGTGGAGAACAGCATCCGCATGGTGCGCGAGGAGCACACGAAGCGCGTGCAGGCCCGGGCCGAGGTGCTGGCCGAGGACCGGCTGGTGTCGCTGATGACCCAGAGCAACAAGAAGCAGAAGACCGGCGGCTTCGATCTGGACTTCCTGCTGGGCAAGAAGCCCGCTGAGCCCCAGATGACGGAGGAGGAGAAGAACGCGCTCTCCACCCGCCGGGAGGACGTGCGCCAGCAGCTGATGCGCGGCGAGCTGGAGGACCGGGAGCTTTAGATCGAGGTGGAGGAGGCCGCGCCGAGCCTGGAGGTGGGCGGCAGCTCCATCAGCCTGGGCGACATGATGGGCAACATGATGCCCAAGCGCACCAAGCTCCGTCATGTGAAGGTGAAGGAGGCTCGCAAGATCCTGGTGCAGGAGGAATGCGCCAAGCTGATCGACGACGACGCCGTGCAGGAGGAGGCCATCTACCGCGCTGAGGAGAGCGGCATCGTCTTCATCGATGAGATCGACAAGATCGCGGGTCACCGCGGCGGCGCCGGCCCCGATGTGAGCCGCGAGGGCGTGCAGCGCGACATCCTGCCCATCGTGGAGGGCTCCACGGTGAACACGAAGTATGGCCCGGTCAAGACGGACTACATGCTCTTCATCGCCGCCGGCGCCTTCCATGTAGCCAAGGTGAGCGACCTGATCCCGGAGCTGCAGGGCCGCTTCCCGGTGCATGTGACGCTGAAGAGCCTCACGCGTGACGACTTCAAGCTGATCCTGACCCAGCCCGACAACGCCCTGACCCGCCAGTACCGCGCGATGCTGGAGGTCGACCATGTACTGCTCGACTTCGAGGATTCCGCCATCGAGGCCATCGCGGACGCGGCCTGCCTGGCGAACGAGAATAATGAGGACATCGGTGCTCGCCGCCTGCATGCCGTGTTCGAGCAGCTGCTGGAGGACATCTCCTTCAATGCCGGCGATCCGGACATGCCTCCGGTGGAGCTGAAGATCAACGGTGATTATGTGCGGAGCCACCTGAGCGGCGAGAACCGGCCGGTAGACGTCCGCAGGTACATCCTGTGAACGGCGCTGGGTGCCTCTTCGGCTGGGAGAGCAACTGGCAGCTGCCGAAGAGCGAGCCTGCTGCCGACCGCCTGAAGGGACGGACCGTGCCGCAGCTGAGGGTGCTGCACGCGCCGGAGGGACGCTATCGGGTGACCGTGCGCCTCGCGGCGGACAGGGACTGCGATGAGGTCCTCGTCTTCGTGGGCCGCAGGCAGCTGGCCTGGCGTGGGAGCCTGAAGGCAGGCGGCTCACGGGAGATCCGGACTGCCTGCGCCGTGGCGGAGCTGATCCCGGAGCCGGGCATGGCGCCGCGGACGCCGCGGGGCATCTATCTTGCGGTGGTGGGCGAGGGCGTGCGGATCACGGGCTTCGAGGCCGAGCGGGACGACGCGATGCCGGCGCTGATCCTGATGGGTGATTCCACCGTGACCGAGCAGCCGGGCGATGTGCCCTACGCGCCCGGCGCGGTGTATGCCGGCTGGGGCCAGCTGCTCCAGGCTCGGCTGGGCGACAGGGCCTGCGTGATCGATGAGGCGCACAGCGGCCTGACCTGCGAGGCCTTCGAGCAGGAGGGCCATTATGACATCGTGCGGCGGCTGGTACGGCCCGGTGATCGGGTGCTGATCCAGTTCGGCCACAACGACCAGAAGCGCATCCACCTGCAGGCGGCCACGGGCTACAGGGCCCAGATGATGAAGTATGTGCGGGAGCTGCGGGCCCAAGGTGCGGTGCCGGTGCTCGTGACGCCCCTGGCCAGGAACCAGTGGTTCCGGGATGGAGCCTACAACGACCTGCTGCAGGCCTACGCGGCGCAGGTGCTCACATTGGCTCAGGAGCTCGTGGTGCCCGCGATCGACCTGCACGGCTGGATGATGGACCACCTGAAGGCCGAGGGCGACGAGGCGATGGCGAGCTGGTACCATGCCGACGACAGGACGCACCTTGATGACTTCGGCGCGGACCGCGCGGCCGATCAGATCGGCGGGGAGCTGACCCGATTGGGACTGGCACCCTGTGAAAAGCTGCCCGTGTGGCCGATGCATGGTCCGACCGAGCCCCTTGACGCGCCGGTCTATGACGAGAAGACACGCCTGACCGAGGCGGCGGCGCGGAGCTACACGCTGACGGCCCGGGCGGAGGGCACTTCGATCCGGCTCCGCTGGGACCGCCCGGTGGACTGGACGCCGCAGATGCGCTACTGCGTGATGCTGGACGGCGTGATGCTGACCCAGATCCCGGAGGAGACCTATACGCTGAAGGACCTGCAGCCCGGGCACATGTGCGAGCTGGCCATCTTCGATATGCCTCAGGGCAGGATGGTGGCGGCCTGCCGCTGCCGGGTGGACGGATAACGATGTGGAAAGGCTCTGCTCATGAAAACGATGGGCAGAGCTTTCCTTTTGCCGCGGATCATGGTATGATACGAATAGACGTTCGAGAGGAGGGAGACCATGGAACGCGCCTACATCGCCATCGACCTGAAATCGTTCTATGCCTCGGTCGAATGCGCCGAGCGCGGACTGGATCCCCTCCGCACGAACCTGGTGGTGGCGGATGAGTCCCGCACGGAGAAGACCATCTGCCTGGCGGTCTCGCCCTCGCTGAAGGCCTACGGGCTGCCGGGCCGCTGCCGCCTGTTCGAGGTGATCGAGCGGGTGAAGAGCGTGAACGCCCAGCGCCGCCTGAAGGCGCCGGGGCAGGCCTTCCGTGGGCAGAGCTCCTCCGCGGACGAGCTGGCGGCCGATCCTTCGCTCTCTGTCAGCTATCTGGTGGCGGAGCCGCGGATGGCCCTCTATATGGAATACAGCGCCCGCATCTACCAGATCTATCTGCGGTCCATCGCGCCGGAGGACATCCATGTCTATTCGGTGGACGAGGTGTTCATCGACGCGACAGCCTACCTGAAGACCTATGGCCTCACCGCCCATGGACTGGCGATGAAGCTCATCCACGAGGTGCTGCAGGAGACAGGCATCACGGCCACGGCGGGCGTGGCCACGAACATGTATCTGTGCAAGGTGGCCATGGACATCGTGGCGAAGCACATCGAGCCGGACGCGGACGGCGTGCGCATCGCCGAGCTGGATGAACGGAGCTACCGTGAGCAGCTGTGGGACCATCGCCCGCTGACAGCCTTCTGGCGGGTGGGCAAGGGCACGGCGCGCAAGCTGGAGGCCAATGGCATGTACACCATGGGCGACGTGGCCCGGGTCTCGGTGGCGAACGAGGAGCTGCTCTATCGGCTCTTCGGGGTGAACGCCGAGCTGCTCATCGACCATGCCTGGGGCTGGGAGCCCTGCACCATCGCCGATATCAAGGCCTATGTGCCCCAGAGCAACAGCCTGAGCCAGGGCCAGGTGCTCTCCTGCGCCTACACGGTGGAGCAGGCCAGGATCATCATCCGCGAGATGGCGGAGCAGCTGGCCCTGGACCTGGTGGGCAAGTCGCTGGTGACCGACCAGCTGGTGCTCACGGTCTGCTACGATCCGCTGGAGGAGGGACAGGTCTATCGCGGGCCGATGGAGTCCGACTGGTATGGGAGGCAGGTGCCCAGGGCCTCCCACGGCTCCAGGAACATGGAGCTGCCCACGTCCTCCTCCCGGGTGCTGACGGCGGAGGCGATGGCGCTCTATGACAGCATCGCGCAGCCGGGGCTGCCGGTGCGCAGGATCTATATCGCCGCCGAGCATGTGATCCGCGAGGACCAGATCGCCCGGCGGAGCGCGGAGCAGCTGGATCTCTTCACCGACTGGCAGGCGGAGGAGCGGCGCCGTCAGGAGACGGAGCAGGCCCGGAAGAAGGAGAAGCTGCTCCAGCTGGCCGAGCTCACGATGCGGGAGAAGTATGGCCGGAGCGCGGTGTTCAAGGCGGCGGAGCTCCAGGAGGGCTCCACGGCCCTGGAGCGCGGCAGACAGATCGGCGGACACAAGGCGTGAGGGAACGCGTAGAGGTGACGATCCATGACCCATGACTATGATGACATCATCGACCTGCCGCACCATCGGTCCACGAGGCATCCGGCGATGGGGCGGCTGGAGCGCGCGGCGCAGTTCTCTCCCTTCGCGGCGCTGAGCGGCCATGAGGCCATGATCGAGGAGACGGCCCGGCTGACCGAGGCGCGGGAGGTCCTGGGTGAGGACCAGCGGCAGGAGCTGAGCCGACGCCTGACCTGGCTGCAGAAGACGCCGGGCGCGCAGGTCACACTGCGCGTCTTCATCCGGGATGAACGCAAGGAGGGCGGGCGGACGCAGACGATCGAGGGCAGCCTCAAGCGGATCGACGCGGTGCGGGGCCTCATCCTGCTCCGCGACGGACGATGTATCCCTCTGGCCGATCTCCTGTCCATCGAGAGCGACAGCCTGCCGCAGGAGGAGACGTTATGAAAAGAGCCTTTCCCTCGCGCCCGGACGGGCAGGGGAAAGGCTCTTGCTCTATCTTTGATCCTATTCTCCAATAGAAATGGCCTACAAAAATGCAGGACCGAAGCAGTCCAGAGGGCGATCGGAAAGCCCTCTGGTCGCCCGCCACAGCGGGCGAGACCTCTGTCGATCTTATTAGGGATAAGTATGAGATCAGTCATGGCTGTCGCCGGAGGGCGCGATCTCGGTCGGTGTGGCCAGATCGCTGTCGGTCGCGATGTCATAGTAGGTGCCGAAGTCGGCGTAGCCGGTCGTGAGGAAGGACGCGGGCAGGCAGCTGTCGGGCTCGTTCTTCGCCGAGAAGACCAGCTTCCTCCATACGCGCAGGCGGTCAGCCTCCTCCGTGTAGGGGTAGGGGCGGAAGTCGGCCTTGTAGCACACGCAGTAGGGATAGGCCTTCAGCGCGGAGATGCGCACGGTGCCGTCGGAGTAGCTGTCCACCATGACCTGGATCACGGCGGTGTCCATGTCCTTGGGCTTGCCGTTCGCGCCGAAAGTGAAGTTGCCGGTGGAATACAGGATGAGGCCGCCATCGTAGTACTGGATGGGCTCCAGGGTGTGGGAGCCGTGGCCGAAGACCATGTTCGCGCCCAGATCGATGAGGCGGGTCCCATAGGCCTTCTGCTCGCTGTTCAGCTCATGGCTGTCCTCACGGCCCCAGTGCACGCTGGCGATGATGAAGCTGCAGCCGTCGGCCTTCAGCGTCTCGATCTGCTGGCGATATTCCTCCAGCACATACTCGCTCAGATGGAAGGTGTGGCCCACGATGCCGATCTTGATGCCCTTGATCTCGGTCTCATAGAGCCATGACTCACCGAAGTAGCCGATGCCCTGGGCTGTCAGCGCGTCGATGGTATCCAGCCGTCCCTGGCGTCCGAAGTCCAGCGCGTGGTTGTTCGTGATGTTCACCACGTCCACGTTCCCCAGCTTGAACACCTCGGCGAAGCGGGGATCGGCGCACAGGGACATGGCCTTTTTGCGGTCCGCCGGGAGACGCGTGGTGAACACGCCCTCGCAGTTGGCCACGGTCAGGTCATCGGCGGCGAACAGGTCGGCGCAGAGGCTGAAGGGGTAGTCGAGCCCGGACTGGCCGATCTTGTAGGTATAGCCGGAGCGGTAGCCCCGGTAGCACCACTGCTCGCCCACGGTGCAGTCGCCCACGAACGAGAGCGTGAGCGACTGGGCCGCGGCAACGCAGCGGAGGCCCAGCAGCAGCAGGACCAGGAGCGGGAAAAGGACCTTCTTCATGTCAGCCTCCGCGTTCGGAAGGATGGGGTCATTCGGGCCGCTTCGTGCGGATGAAGACATTGAGGACCGAGAAGACGACCAGCAGCACGTCCACCGCCAGGATCACATCCATGCCGGCGTCGAAGCCGAAGCGGTCTGCCAGGCTGCCCACGATGGTGGGCATGGCGATGGCGCCGATGGAGCCGATGCCCAGCAGCATGCTGGTCGCCATGGGATAGGTGTTGGTGTACCAGGCGGCGTCGGAATAGATCATCGGGCAGATGCCGGCCATCAGACCGCCCAGGACCGAGACGGCGATCGTCACCTGGGTCACGGTGGAGGCATTCGTGAGGTAGAAGAAGCCGGCGCACATGCCCACCGAGCACACAGCCATCATCTTCTTCTGGCTGAAGCGGGAGCTGAGCGTGGCGCAGACCAGGCGACCGATGAGCATCACCACCCAGAAGAGGGCGGCCATGCTCTGGCTGAAGGCGGTCATCGAGGCGCCGGAGGCAGCCAGCGCGGCGGTCAGGCTCTCCTTGCTCTGGATGTAGGTGACCAGCCAGCCGTTGAGCGTGTATTCGGCGCACAGGTAGCAGAACATCATGAGGGCCAGCACCAGATAGGCGGGGTCCTTCATGAAGACGAGGGTGCTGTTCTTGCGGTCCGAGCGCTGGGGATGGTCGTCCTCCAGCTTCATGCGGGACCAGAGCAGCTCCTCGAACACGCCCAGCACGATGACGAAGCACACGCCGGCCTGCCAGCTGATGGCGTTGCGCAGCACCAGGAAGACCATGGGCAGCACGATGGCGCCGATGGCGAAGACGCCGTGCAGCAGGTTGTTCGCGGCGGAGCTGCCGCCCGTGAGCAGGTTCACCATGCGGCTGTTGAAGTTGGTCACCGAGCCGCGGCCCAGGCCCACGAACAGGAAGGCGATGAACAGCCAGCCGGGCGCGCCCCACAGCAGCACCATGATATAGCCCAGGAAGGCCAGTGTGGACATGACCATCACGCCGCGCTTGCGGCCGAGCCACAGGGGCACCAGGCCGCTGATGAAGCCCGCGATCAGGTTGCCGGTGGAATGGGCCGACATGAACAGGCCGCTCACCGTGTCGCTCAGCCCATAGGCCGCCTTCAGGTCCGGCATCACGCTGCCCACCAGCAGGGAGAGCGTGCCGTTGCAGAAGAAGGCATAGAAGCAGATGAGCAGCAGACGGCGGCTGGCTTTGCCCATGCGGCGGTAGAACTCGAACACAGCGCGCCTCCTTACAGGGTCACGCCGGTCTTGAAGATGGCCAGGTCATGGAAGCCATGGGCCTCGGAGCAGACGGCCTCACCGGAGGCCACGCGCAGCACCTGCTCCAGCAGCAGGCCGGAGAGCTCGGGCAGGGTCTTGCCCTCGCTGAGCAGACGGCCGGCATCGAAGTCGATCCAGTTGCTCTTGCGGCCCGCGAGCGGGGAGTTGGACGAGATCTTCAGCGTGGGCACGGGGCAGGCGAAGGGCGTGCCGCGGCCGGTGGAGAAGAGCACGATGTGCGCGCCGGAGGCCGAGAGGGCCGTGGCGGCCACCAGATCGTTGCCGGGGGCGGATAGCAGGTTCAGGCCATGGGTGTGCACCTTCTGGCCATAGCGCAGCACGTCCATCACGGGCGCGAAGCCGCTCTTCTGGGTGCAGCCCAGGGCCTTGTCCTCCAGGGTGGAGATGCCGCCGGCCTTGTTGCCGGGGGAGGGGTTCTCATAGATGGTCTGATGGTGCTCCTCGAAGTAGCGCTTGAAGTCGTTGATCAGCGACACGGTCTTCTGGAAGAGCTCCTCGGTGCCGCAGCGGTCCATGAGGATGGTCTCGGCGCCGAACATCTCGGGCACCTCGGTCAGGATGGTCGTGCCGCCCTGGGCGATGAGCCGGTCGGACAGGCCGCCGATGACGGGATTGGCTGTGATGCCGGAGAAGCCGTCGGAGCCGCCGCACTTGAGGCCCACCACCAGCTCGGAGGCGGGGCAGGGCACGCGGACGTCCTCAGCCTTCATGCGGGCCGCCAGCTCCTCCAGGATGGCCATGGCGGCGGTATGCTCGTCCTCCACCTGCTGGCTGATGAGGAACTTCACGCGGTCCTCGTCCCAGGAGCCCATCTTCTTCTGGATCTGCTCGATGCCGCTGTTCTCGCAGCCCAGGCCGAGCACCAGCACGCCGCCCACGTTCGGGTGGGTGGCCAGGTCGGCCAGCACGGTGCGGGTGTTCTCCTGGTCGTCGCCCATCTGGCTGCAGCCATAGGGATGCGGGAAGGCGTAGACATGCTCCACGCTGCCGCCCACCAGCTTCTGGGCATCGCGCTCCAGGGCGCGGGCGGTGTCGTTCACGCAGCCCACGGTGGGCACGATCCACAGCTCGTTGCGGATGCCCACGCGGCCGTCCTTGCGGCGATAGCCCATGAAGGTCATGGGCTCGGCCGGCTCCACCTGGGGATAGGTGGGATGCCAGACATACTCCAGCTCGCCGGAGAGCAGCGTGTGGAGGTTATGGACATGGATGTGGCTGCCCTGGGCGATGTCTTCCTTCGCATAGCCGATGGGGAAGCCGTACTTGATGATGTGCCCGTCCTTGGGGATGTCGCACAGGGCGACCTTGTGGCCCGCGGGCACGTCGGTCGCGGCGACGAAGGAGAGGCCGGCGACCTCAAGGGCCTGGCCCGCCTGGATCGCCTCGAGGGCGACCGCCACGTTGTCGCGATCGGTGATACGGAGCAGAGACGACATAGTTTCCCTCCTGCAAAGATCGCGCCATGCAGCTGGGCTGCCAGTGCATGGCGCGAGGATCGGTATCGTATGGGGAAGCTTACACGGGGAAGCGCTCCTCGAGCACGGCACGCATGCCCTTGCTCAGGATGGCCTTGTAGCTCTCGGTCACGCTCTCGATGAGGCCCGGCACCTTGGCCAGCTCGGGGCCGAAGAAGGCCTCGTTGCCGAGGAAGGCCTTCACCAGCTCCTCGTCGGACATAGAGGCGCCATTGGCGAAGAACTCCAGCACCGCGGCGTCGTCCTGCAGCTGATAGGGCTTGCCGTCACGCACGCACTCCAGCTTGCCGTCCACCAGCTTGCCGCCGTGGTACAGGGCCATCATGCTGGCCAGGGAGAAGGTGAGGTGCTCGGGCAGCTTGCCGGTCTTCTCGAAATAGATGAGCAGGCTGGGCATGCAGCGGGCGCGCCACTTGCTCACGCAGTTCAGGCAGATGGAGAGCAGCGCGTGCTTGATGAAGGGGTTCTTGAAGCGGCCGGTCACCGCCTCGGCAAAGGCCATCAGGTCGGCCTTGTCCAGGGTGAGGGTCGGGATGACCTCATCATACAGGGTCTTCTGCATGAAGGTGAGGATGGTGGGATCGTCCATCGCCTGCAGCACGATGTCATGGCCGCACTGGAAGGCCGCGGGCACGAAGGAGGTGTGCGCGCCGTTCAGGATGCGGACCTTGCGCTGCTTGTAGGGCTTCTGGTTGTCGGTGAAGATGACCGGCAGGCCGATGGAGGGCAGGGGCAGGTCCTTGGAGATGTCCTTGGCGCTCTCGATGACCCACAGGCCGAAGGGCTCGGCGGTGTCGATCAGGTCGTCATGATAGCCCAGCTTCTCGCAGATGGCCTCGGCCTCGCCGCGGGGATAGCCGGTCACGATGCGGTCCACCAGCGTGGAGGTGAAGACGCAGGCGCTCTCCAGCCAGGCCAGGAAGCGGTCGCCCAGGCCCCACAGCTTGGCCAGCGCCACCACATCCTCATGCAGATGGATGCCGTTGTCGTCGATCAGCTCCACAGGCAGGATGATCAGGCCCTTGTCCTCGGCGTAGTCGAAGTGCACGGCGCGCTCATACAGGAACTTGCACAGCTTGCCGGGGTAGGTCTTGGGGGGGCACAGCTCGAAGCGGTCGCTCTCGTCCAGCACGATGCCGGCCTCGGTGGTGTTGCTCACCACGAAGCGCAGGGTGTCGCACTTGGCGTAGGAAGCGTAGCGGTCGTAGTCGGAATAGGCGTCCACCGCGTCGCTCACGGAGGTGATGATGCGGCTCTGCTCCACCTTCTCGCCATCCACCAGGCCGCGCAGCATCACGGTGTAGCGGTAGTCCTGGCCCTTGAAGGCGGGGAACAGCTTGCCCAGCTCGATGGGCTTCACCAGCACGACGGAACCATCGAACACGCCCTTTTCATTGGCGATGTCGATGAAGTAATCCACGAAAGCACGCAGGAAGTTGCCCTCACCGAACTGCAGCACCTTGACAGGGCGGGCA